>Ga0099364_10000837_pt1 | contig 52144 bp, 33 predicted proteins | sample TergutTh196P3_FD_73070 | JGI IMG/M metagenome (GOLD analysis project Ga0099364, IMG submission 73070) | Microcerotermes parvus P3 segment gut microbial communities from Pointe-Noire, Republic of the Congo - Th196 P3 | ecosystem: Host-associated > Arthropoda: Insects > Digestive system > Gut ... | reverse complement strand
GAGGATTTTTGTCGCAAGACGAGGAGCAAAAACCGCCGCGTGCTAGCGGCACGCAAGGTTTTTTGCGACGAAGTATTGCGGCAAAAAGACCGCAAGCACAGTGCCGTTTTTAGCTTAAACAACTATATATCCGCGTGAAATCGCCTTTTGAAACCTAAGAAACTACACGCTTCTGCCATTCGTGCATTTGTCGTGGAAAACCAACCTTTTGAAATCAACCAAAAGCCCACAGCACATCAACCCAAGCACGACCCAATATCCCATGCCCAGTGAAATTTCTATCAATTCCTCTATCTCAATAAACATAGCAAAAAAACCAAAAAGCCCCTCGGCGGAATCGACAACAAGCCTAGGCACGGTTAAAATCAAACGCCCAGACAAGCCATGCAAAGCAATCGCCGCGGCGTACAATAAGCAGGCAGTAAGGTGTTGTCTACGACAACACCGCACGCCGACCAAGCAGGCAGTAAGGTGTTGCCTACGACAACACCGCACGCCGTCCAACGCCCTGCTCGTTCGGCAAAATCTGCCCCAAACCGCCCCAACCAAAAAAACCATCGCCGAAAAATAAGCAACAACGGATATGATTATTCTTTTGGCTATGCGTGCCGCCGCTTCGTTTTCGGAAAAATCGAAGCTATCCATTTCTAGCTTCTGCAAAAAGCCCTCGCCCTCGAAGGGTGTTTTGATACTAAAATGGTAGGTGTTGCTTTTCGTCCATAGGGTAAGCCGCAAAATTACGGCGGGCAGGGTGTAGCAAGCCACAATAACGGCAGTGAATAAAATCGCAAAAAACCACCTAGACACGAGGCAACCTCCTATCGGCTACCATAATACCTAAGCAACGAATTAACAACCCCCCACGCATAATCAACCTGACCTCGCTCGTTTATCAGCCACGAAAAATCGTGGATATTGTTCGTAAAGCTCGCTTCCAACAAAATGGCGGGCGACCAGGACGGACGGCAGACGAAAAAATTCGCTTGGTTCGGTGCGTTGTTGCGGTTTGTACGCGGGTTTACATAACGCATTACGTTCATAAAAATTTGTGCGGCAGGCAGGCTCGTTTCGTTCCTGTACCAGACGGAAAAGCCGTGGATACTTGTGGCGTTGGTGGTTTCGGCGGTAGAGTTTGTGTGCAGGGAAATAAACATGTCGGGTCTTGCCGCGCTGTTGGCTAGTACGCGCTCGGGTAGCTCAAGGCGCGTGTCCGTGCCGCGTACCATTATGACCTGCGCGCCTAGCATTTCTAGGCGTTCGCGTAGCTTTTGCCCCTGCATAAGCACAATCATTGACTCCGTAATCGCCGTACCCATAGGCCCCAGCGCGCCTGTGTCGTTTCCGCCATGCCCGGCATCTATAACAAAGGTAAAGCCAACAAAAGGCTCGTTCCCTGGGGTTAGCTGCTTACGCTTGCGTAATATTAGCCGCAGCTGACCGTCCGCATATTCGGTATAAAAGCCTTCGAGCCGTTGCCCCTCGCGAAGGTGCATAAAATACGCAGGCGCATCATTGTGCGTTCCTATGTCTATTTTGGAAAAAATAGTGTCGGGAATATTTACAAAAATCGGCGTTACTGTAGACTGCATACCAAGCGCGAAAATCAGCGTATTATCCTTTATTTCGGCGAAAACCGCAGGGCTAAACGGAACGCTCCAGCGGATTTCGTCCTGCTCCGCGCCTACGATATACAAGCCTTCCGAGAAAAAGCCTACATTTGCCAACGGCGTATTTACTACCGTTTGCGGCTTTATGCTTTCGTCACGGAATGTCCGTACATTGTCGCTGTCTACCCAGCCGCCCGAGGCAAGCCGCGTCCAGCCCCCTCTTATGGCGGCTACACGGTCGATTTGCCCTCGTTGCAATAGCCAGTGCGAGCCGCCCGTGCTTGTCGCATTTGGGAATAGCCACGTATTATCGTCAGTAATTTCCGCAAAAAACGCCGCTTCCCTTCCTATCTGATAAATCTGCCCCGAGGCCGTAGCCGCGGCGGTTTGACCGTTCCATGTCATGGTGTACACTGGCTTGCCGAGCGCGGTAATGGAATCGGCGGCGGCTTCCGCGTTTAGTGTGAAATTGCCAGTAAAACGCGCCGTATATATACTATTTGTCGTAGATGTCAAGTGCGTATTTGTGGATTGCGTAAGCGTAATTTGCTGTTCGCCGACCTGTGCGACCACCGTCGCGCCAGAGGGAGCAGTCGCGCCCAAGGTCACCGTCATGCCAGCTCGCGCATATTCGTCAGCAGTGGGCGAAGCATTGCTAACGCTCGCGCGCGGCATAGTTTCGGGCGGCGCGGAACGCGGCGGCGCGTTGTTTGTAATGATTCGCGTAACAGAGGGCTGCCCCTCCTGCGTAAACGTAAACGAATTATTTCCACGGCTAGGAAGCGGTAAATATATGCTAAAAAAGCCCTCGGCGGTACGATTTGTGACAAGCTCGCCATTTACATATACAGGCACGTCTGGCAACGCCGAGCCAAAGAAATTAAATCCGCTCGCGTCCGTTACCGAAAACTCGCTCGTTCGCGGCTGTACGACCGTGAGCGAGTCCATTCTTACGCTAGGCGCGTCAAATGCCGTGGTTGGCGATTTTTGGTAATGCTCAAAAAACGCACCGATTGCCGCGCCCACGCTACTGTTCATATGCGTTGCGCGGAAAAAGATACTGCCGCGCACCACGTCCGAGCGCGCGTTTCGTTCCAATTGTCTGAGAATTTCGCCGTCCCAATTCGCGGCCTTTTCCGTTTCGCGGTAAACGGCGTGACCCACGTACAGGTCAATGTCCGTGCCGCGTACTAAGTCCTCCCACCAGGAAAGCACGACCTCGTAATCGGCGACCTCAAAGCCTATATACCAATAAATTTGCGGTGCGATATAGTCTAGCCAGCCCTCCTGCACCCATAGGCGCGTGTCCGCGTACAGCGAGTGAAAGGACTCGTTTCCGCGTGTGGCACTGCCGCGCTCGTCACTGGTGTCATTCTGCCAAATAGCCGTTGGGCTTATGCCAAACCGCGCGCGCGGGTTCGTTTCCCTTACAATAGTCTGCAAGCCGCGGACAAGCGCGTTTACGTTTTCGCGCCGCCAGTCGTGCAAATCTGCGCCCGCGCCGTATTTAGCAAAGCTCGCGCCATCATTAAAGGTACGCGAGGGGTAAAAATAATCGTCCAGATGTATGCCGTCTAGGCTCTTATAATTTTCCAGCAATTCCCTTACTCCGCGAAAAATTAGATTTTGCACCTCGGGATTGCCTGGGTCAAAAAACAGGGACGTTTCGTGTGCAATCGCTAGGCTAGGGTTTAGCCGCGCGGGGTGGTTTTCGGAGAGCGCGTTGGTATTTGTTATATTTTGGTTAGGCAGAGTAATACGGTACGGATTAAGCCATGCGTGAAGCTGTATTCCGCGTGCGTGGGCTTGCTCTAGCCAGTATTCTAGCGGGTCGAAGCTGTCGGGCGCGTTGCCCTGCGTGCCTGTAAGCAAATGCGACCATGGGAAAATGTCGGAGCTGTAGAAAGCGTCCGCCGCAGGGCGTACTTGGAAGAATATGGTGTTAATGCCCTGTGAAGCGGCGCGGTCTAAAATGAGTGCGGCTTCGTGTTTTAGCTGTTCGGTGTTTAGGTCGCTACGCGTAGGCCAGTCTAGGTTGTATGCTGTGGTTACCCATAGGCCGCGCATTTGTAGTGAGGTGGGGGGTTGTGCTTGTGCGGATAGGGTGGTGGTGGGGAGTAGGGGGAGGAGTAGGGTGAGGGAGAGGAGGAGGGGGAGGAGGTAGGTGGGTTTTTTTAGGGGTTTGGTATTTAGGGGTTTGGTATTTAGGGGTTTGGTATTCATGGGTTTGCTATTCATGGGTTTGTTATTCATGGGCGACAACTCCGATTTTGGTGGATTGGGGTGGTTTGGGTGGTTTGGGTGGTAATGCCTTGCAGGGGACGAGCTTGCTCGTCCCGAATAATGCTTTGCAGGGGACGAGCTTGTTCGTCCCGAATATTACTTTGTAGGGGACGAGCCTGCTCGTCCCGAATAATGCTTTGTAGGGGACGAGCTTGCTCGTCCCGAATAATACTTTGTAGGGGGCGAGCTTGCTCGTCCCGAATATTGGTTAGCTGTTAAGCGAATTATAGCATTATTTGCAGGGGCAAAGCAATTACAAACAAGTTACTGTTTTTGTCATGGCAATTATTGTTTTTGTCATAGCAATTACTGTTTTTGTCACGGCAACCGCACGAATAGCAAAAGTGTGTACTCTCTCTAGCTTTAAAGGCGATTAAACGCGGATTTAACGGATTTACGCAGATTTACGCGGATTTTATCGTGCTTATTGGATTTAAAAAATCTTACATTCCCATTACACGAAATTCATTTCTGCTGTGTCACGTTCCCTCTGTGCCTCTGTGTGAAAAATTCTTTTAACCTAAAAAACGAAGCTCTACACTTTACCTACGTTCATTATTTGTCAAAAACATTTCACACAGAGGCACAGAGGGAGCGAGGCACAGCAGACAATAAAACGCAGAATTAAAAGACCCTTCGGGGTTACACATTTCGGCTTCGTGCGTTTGTCGTGCCGTTTTCATAGCAATAATTGACAATATGAGTATACCGCTTATACTGTATAATATGTATGCAATCTGAGATAGGAGTTGAATTTAATGGAAGCTATGGTTTTAAATAGAATTGTTCCTCGTGACAACACCATCGAAACGCCCCTCCATGTGCGTTCCTTTAGGGAATTGGCACTAGACGAAATGGGAATGAGCCTAGAGGAATATGTGAAAGCAAGCCCATATGACACCTCCGATTATTTAGAATTTGGGCGGTCGGGGAGTGAAGAAATATGATAAAACAGGGGGCTATTGCGTGGCTAGACCTTGACCCACAATCTGGACACGAGCAAAAAGGGCGTAGACCAGTCGTTGTAATCAGTAATAGGGAATTTCATTTGATAACAGGAAATAAGCTAGCAATGGTCTGCCCTATTACAAACACAAGCAGGGCTAAATTGCTTCACATAGAGCTAAACAGGCAAACAAAAACTACAGGCTTTGTAATGTGTGAACAGGCTAAGGTGCTAGATATAGCTTCTCGCAATTATGAATTTAAAGAAATCATTCCGTATGAAATATTGATTAAAATCCTAAATAGAGTGCAGGCAATCAGCCTGCTAGACCCCCTATGAAAATCCACGTCATTTTCACTGGCGGCACTATCGGTAGTCAAGCCCGCCCCACCACCGCCGCGCTTGATGTTGCGGAGGCCGCAATTCCGCTTTTGTTTAGCCTGTTCCGCAAGGAGCGGGCTAATTCTCATGTGGAATTTTCGTCAACCTCTCTTTTTAGTGTGTTGAGCGAAAATATATCCCTGCCAAGCTGGGAGCAGCTGTACAACAAGGTACAGGAGCTTTCCCAAAACGACTATGACGGAATAATAATCACCTGCGGAACGGACACACTAGCGTACACGTCGGCATTTATGGCGTTTATGCTTGATGCCGCGCTCCCTGTGCTAATGGTGTCCAGCGATTATCCGCTTGGTGACGTTAGGGCTAACGGCGTACGCAATTTTATTGCCGCCGTGGACTTTATCGCCAATGTGCGTTGCAGGGGCGTGTTTGTGCCGTTCGGGAAAATGACGGCAGGCAAAACGACTATCCACCTAGGCTCGCGGCTACAGCAAGCATTGCCCTTTACGCATACATTTAGTAGCGCAGGTGATGTCGCGTTTGGGCAAATGGACGGGTACGGCAATTTTCAGCGGCTTGAGAATAAGCGTAACCCAACGCCCGAACAGCTAAGCATACGCCCTCTAACCGTCCCTAAATTCCCAAGCGAAAAAAACATTTTGTACCTTAAAGCCTACCCCACAATGAACTACACTATTTTAGATTTTAAGGAAAAGCCCGATGCTATTCTTCACGAGCTGTTTCATTCGGGCACGGCATGTGTCAATCCTGTTTACGAAAGGCACTCAATTATCCCATTCGTCAAGCGTTGCCTAGCGCAGGGCATAGACCTTTACGCCGCGCCGTTTGAGCAGGGGCATTTGCTTTATAGCACTACAAAGGAAATGGCGGACAATGGCGTTGTGTTTATCGCGAATACGCACTGTGCCGCGGCGTATGTTAAGCTGCTTATTGCTTACGGCTCTTTTTCGGATAAGGGGGAAAGAGCGGCGTTTATTGCGGAAAATGTTGCGTATGAGCAGATAAAAACATAAACACGGATTTAAGGGATTCAAGGGCTTCACACGGATTTAACGGATTTTCACGGATTACGCGGATTGGCTCGTGGGAAAATCCGATACGTCCGCTATATCCGCGTAAATCTGCGTGAATCCGCTAAATCCGCGTATAATCACCTCTTGAAACCGAAGAAGCTACACGCTCTTGCCATTCGCGCGTTTGCCGTGGTAAAAATCCGCGTAAATCTGCGTGAATCCGCCAAATCCGCGTTTAATCGCTTTTAAAACCGAAGAAGCTACGCGCTTTTGCCGTTCGTGCATTTGCCTTGTTGTGACAATACGCCACTTTAACAAAAAACCCCCCACCGCCGAGTCTCGGTGGTGGGGGGTCTGTTTTTACTATTCTTCTTCGCCTGGGGCTTCCTCGGCGGCTTGGTCTAGTATTTCTTGTACTAGAAAGCCTGCGAGGTCCTCCTCGGTAAGCTCTGCGGGCAGGGTGACTACGCCCATAAAGTCGTCAAATTCTTCGGTTACTGCTTCTACGCCTATAGCTCCTGTTATACGCAGGAATTGCGAGAACATGGAGGCTACCTCTGCGCGGGTAGACGCGGCTCTTGGACGGAAGCTGCCGTCTGGATAGCCGCCTAGTATGCCTGCTCTTTGCATTACGCCTACGCCCTCGGCTGCCCACCATGAAATGTCGGCGGCATCGGTGAAGTCGATTGCAGGGCCGGATTGTAGGGTGATGTTGTTGGCGCGTACATAGCGGTATAGTAGGTCTGCCATTTGTTCGCGGGTTACAGGCTGGTCAGGCGCGAATAAGCCCTCGCCGATACCCGAAATTATGCCTGCGTGTGCGCCCCACTGTACGGCTGGGTAGTACCATGCGCCTGGCTGTACGTCTGTGAATACAGGGTCAAGCATTGCAAACGCCGCTGTATTTGCTCCTGTTAGGTTAGCAAGCACTTGTGCGAACATTGCGCGGCTCATGGGTACTTGTGGGTCGAACACTCTAGGTGCTGTGCCGTGGAATAATCCGCGTGTCGCTACAAGACCCACTGCTTCGTCAAACCAGTCGCCTACTCTTATATCGTCAAATAGCATGTGACCCATTATTACTGTTGGGTCGATGATAACTGGTGGTGGTGGTGGGATAACAATAGGTGGGTCTATCGGTATCCCAGGTACAATAATTCCTCCAGAACGCGGACGACCTCCACCTTCCTCCTCCTCAATTATAGGAGCGGGGGTTGTGCCGTTTTGGGTTATATGCTGTTCCGCAGGGTTAAGCTCTGCACCTGGAGTAATCGTGTTAGAGATAACAAGACCTCTAGTTCCAGCTGCTTGGCTAGAGCGGCCATCGCCTGTGTTAAGCGATATGGTTAAGGGTATTTCAAGAACATAGTGTGTGTCAGATTGCCTTGTAACGCTTAGCGCGCCTAGAGCTACCCACGAGGGAAGCAGGTCTTTGGTTGTTATATCAAAGTGGCTTGCATTTAAGCCTGTAGCTCCTGCCCAGTCTAGGTTTTCACCAAAAACGTCATACCTAACACGGTGGACAAAGTTATTTCCCGATGGGGGAATCGCCCGTAGGTTAATGGGGCGTGTAGCACTTTGTACCCTTATTTCGGTAATGGTTGGCACTGGCGGCACAGCGGTAACAGCTAGGGTAGCTGTAGCCGAGTTTACCAGCGTTTTACCGTCAGATGGTAATGTGCCAGGTGTGGCGGCTACGGTAAACGTAACATTTGTGTCTGCCGCTATAGAAGCAGGCACGTTTACTGTACCGCTTGCGGTCGTTCCGTTACCGGCGGCAACGACAACATTGGTAAACCATTGGTTAGCCGATATTGTCAAGCTGCGCGTATAGCCGTCACGGTCTATGGTGAAGTTTACGGGAACAGTACCGCCCACGCCCTGTGTTACGCTCGTGGTAGCTGGGGTTACAGTAAGCCCTAGGTCGTGTGTTACTGTAGGAGGTTCGTGAGAAACCTCCGCCCATGACACATCTCCGCTTGGCTCTGCGATAACTACTACTCTGTGCGGTACGTTGGGGTCGAGAGCGCCTACAAAGAACGGGCCCTCGGGGCTACTGCTACTGGTTTCACCAGGAGCAGTAGGGCCGCGATATATTACCATGAGTGTACCGAGAGTATTACTTGAGGCTTTGTCGTATACCTCTACGCCAGTAATAAAGGTTGTTGTGCCTGCGTCGTAGTTGGTGGCGGTAAAGGTAATGCTATGGTCGGAAGCGTTGTACAGCGCGGTTACTATACCGCTGCCGACTGTGTCGAGAGCATTAACCGAAAGGGCAAAGCCCGACGCTAAGCTGAAAACCATGGATAGTGCAAGTACAAACGAAATTATCCGTTTACGCATTTGTTTATTTCCTCCTTTCGGTTATGCCTTAGGAACTGATTTCATTGCATATAGATTTGATGGGACAAATGAGGTTGTGCCTACTGTAGCGGTAAGGCTTGCTTCGCCCTTGAGAAGATAGATATAAATATCTCCCGAGTTTGGCGCGAGTGATATACCGCTCATAACAAGGTCTTCACCTGCTGCGATTTCTTCTGTTAGTACAAGATAACCAGAGGAAGCGGCGAGCGTTGAGCCTTGTATGAATGTCGCTAATCTAGCCGCGGGCAATGCGCCTGTTGGGTTAGAAGCTGGTGGTACTAATGTGAAGTCGTCGTTCGAGTCAACCTCTGTGTTGTTATAGATTGTGATTTGTAGGTTTGTGCCTAGACCGCCTGAGGTTGTAGACGTTTCTATTACGATGTCGAGCATTTCACCTATTTGGATTGCGAGTTTGTACGTGTCCATAGCGGCTTGTAGTGTGGTTACAGCGTTATTAAGCGCGGTTTCGTCTACAGCACCGCCTCCGTCAAATATTGCTTTTTGGGCAGTGTATACAGCTTGTGCGGCTGATATAGCGGCATCATAGGTTGCGTTTACTGCCGCTGTAACAAACTGCTGACCCCATGGCTCGTCTGCGGGGACAGTACCTGTGCGTACTCCGTCGTCTAGTGCTAGGTCGATTAGCGAGCCTAGCTCGGCTGTTGGGTCGCCTACGAAGGCGTGGACGTATGCGGAGGTGTCGTCGGCGTGGAGGGAGAAGACGGCAAATTCGCCTGAGTCAAGACTTTGGTTGTCGTATTCATCATTCCACATTTCTATCCAAAACTTAAACTCTGTATCTGGTGCTACGTTAGCAAAGTCTAAAATATCAAATGTTATACGAGCTATATCGTTGAAAGCACCAGCACCGTTATAGGCAGTATTGGTAAAGCCCATATGAACTGTGCTTCCAGGTTCACTTGTGTTAGCTTGGAAATGCACCGTACCAGCGGTGTTATCGGCAGTATTGCTACCGCCAGTATAAGTCATACTTCCGTCCTGTGCTGGTACTATATTACGACCCGTGATAAAACGATAGTGGCTGTACATATTAGTTGTCATTCCTTCGGGTACCTGTGCATGGATTAGCTCAGTACGCGCTGGTACAGCTAACAAGGCAGGGTCAAAGTGAACTATAAATGCCATCGAGCCAAGCATGGGAACGCCCACAGCTGGACCTTGTATGTTGACAATAGTTAAAATCAGTTGCCCTTTCGCCGCATCCTCGCTGGCTACCATCGTTAGGAAATATTCACCATCGTCTGCGTCCTTGACAGCTTCAGCCTTTAGCTCGGCATACGATGTCTTGCTGCCCGCAAGCTGCCATGCACTGCTTCCTGCGAATGTACTATCCATAGCCGACAACGACATCGGAAGCATAGACATAACAAGCACACATACCATAACTACTGATGTAATTCTTGATTTAATGCTTTTCATATTTCTTCTCCTTTTCATTGCTTAATTTTTTTATAGCTTCTAAAAAACCTCATTCATGGACGGTTAAATAATCCGTTAAGCAATAGCCTAACCACCTAACCTGTCCTTAATTACCCTTTGCTATGTTATGGCACCTCCTGATGTGAAGATTTTCCAGTTGCAAAAAAGCCTTGCATTAAAGCCCTTAACAATACATAGCAGTATTATGTGCGTATTTTATCGCCACTATACAGCTATAAAAACAGCGTAATTATACTATACAACAGGCAATTGTCAAGTAAGGCTAGTTAAACTGGAGCTTCTCACAACGCTCCCTAGAGCCACATCAGACAGGAGGAACGCCGAAATATCGGCGTTCCTCCTGCTTCCTTTACCAAAACAATACTACTTGTTCTAAATTGTTACATTATTATTTCAATTGTCCTCGTGCCTGCGTCCCAGTTCACCACCGCGCCGAAAAACTCACTGATAAAGCGTAGCGGTACCATGGTTCTGCCCTGCTCTACCATAGGCGGTACGTCCATGCCTAAGGCTCGCATTTCGGGTGTCAACGCGCCTAGCGTAAAGGTAAGGCTCTTTCCTCCTGCACCCAACGAAACCTCGCGTGTCTCCTCGTTCCAGTCCACGCTAGTGCCTAGCGCGTACGAGAGATACCGCACTGGTACAAGCGTTCTGCCGTCTATTATAGTTGGCACAACGGACATTGTTTGTGTTTCCGCGTTTCCTGCTAGGTCAGTTATTACGCTTGTGCCGAGTGTGAGCGTAAGGCGTTTGAGTGTAGGCACGTAGCGTACCTCGTAGTCGCCTGCTGTGTCTGTTTGGAACACAAAGCTGTTGCCTACTACGTTTCCGCCTATTATTTTGCCGTTTTGTACTGCCACGATACGGTGAGTGTTTACGCCTGCCAAGTCTGCCGTAAGAGCCACAGCAATGGTAATAGGCTCGTTCACTCTAGCGATTGCACTACTACCCGAGAAGAAGCCGACATGAAGCGTGGTAAGAACATTGCCGCCGCCCTCTGTGCCGAAGTCGCCTAGGGTCTGCGTAACCTCTACGCGCAGGTTGCTTATAGCGGTGTTCGCGCCTGTAGCACCGTTTACGTTAGATACGCTTATGCCCTCGCCTAGGGTTTGCGGAATAACAATCGTGCCTGCCTTATTAGGTGTCACTACGCCGAGTATTCCTCCGCCTCCGCCGCGGCGGCTGTTGCCGTCCACTACGTTGTTAATAACCTCGCCTGCGCATGTGCATTTGTCGCCTGGGTTGTTTGTTGCTCCGCAACGGTTACAGCATGTGCAAGGCTTGTTTCCGCATGGGTCGGTGTCGCCGCCGCCCGTACCTGCTATACGCAGTACAATTAGACCGCTTTCGCCGTCACTTATAGAAGCAGGCGAGCCTGCGGTAGCGTTAAATACTAGGCTTGCATTTTGTATAGATGCAGGGCTGCTTGCGATTACATCGCCGTCAGCCATGCCTGCCGCCCATCTATTGGGTAGGTGGTGAATATATGCGGGCGGGTTCAGCCACTCGTCATATTCGCCTTGCTCGCCTGGGTTAATTACAATCGGGTCTACAAAGCTCAAGAGGTATTCCTCGTTTACTATCATGTGAGCAAATGTCAGCTCTGCGTTGCTTCCTGCTACATGGTGTACCTGACCCATGTTGATTAGTCCTGCCGTGCCTGCGCCAAAGTCAAACGCAATCAGATGTTCCTCGTTAGTCGCAGGAATATCCTTGTCAGTCCAGTTCCACGTTCCGTCCTCGCGGATTTGGAAGAAGAACGAGCCTTCACTGCCAGCACCGTCAACGTCAACAAAGTAATGAATAGAAGTAATAGGAACATCTTGAAAGGTGACATCTCCGCCGCCTCCGCCGCCTGCTCTTGTCACCACAAAATCCTCTACAAAGAAGAATGCGGTTTCGCCTGCAACTTCGGTAACGATATTTATTCTAAAGTGTGTCCTGCCAAGGTCTAAATGCGCTTGCGTTACGGTAAACGTAAACGTATGCTCCGCATCTGCCGCTAGGCTTGCCACAGTGGCTATTTGCAGCGTGTTGTCTGTTTGCAAGTCCTCGTCCCATGGGGTTTGCGAAAGCACGTTTATACGCTTGCCGCCGCTGCCGCCGCGTACCGTAATCGACACATTGTCGCCGACCTTGAGCATGTCATGCAGTACAAAGTCTACGCCCTGCCAGCCCCAAGCATCTTGTGCGGTAACGTCTACGCGTAATCTACCGTGTCCCAAGACTGTTAGGTCAGAGCCTGCGTTTTGTACGCGTGTATCTGCATCTACGCCCTCGTCTTGGATATATTCTACCATGTTAAAGATTTCGTCGCCATCGCCGAACTCGGGGTCAATAATAACATCGCCCGCTCTGGTGATTTTGAACTCGGACACGAAGAAGTGACCGCCCTCGTTGTTTTCCACGCCCATGCTTACGCGGAAATGCGTACGATTCATGGCTAGGTGTGCCGCGGTTACTTGGAAGGCAAAGGTATGCTCCGCGCCTGCCGCTAGTGTAACAGAGCCGATTACTAGCTCGCTTGCTGTTTGTGCGGCATCGTCCCATTCATGCTCGGACGATAGCTTAATCAGCTTGCCGCCGCTTCCGCCTACCACAGTAATTGACACATAGTCGCCAACCTGCAATTGGTCGTGGAACGCGAAGTCAACGCCTTGGTAGCCAGCCCATTCTGAAACTGGGTCTACCTCTACGCGAAGCATGTTATTTTCCACTGTGAGTGTAGACGAGGAATTTAATACTCGTGAAGCACCCTCGTCAAGCTCTCCGCCTGCCAAGAGGTACGACATAAGGTCAAATAATACAGTCGTTTCTACACAGTCGCAGGGCATTATTTGTCCGCATTCGGGGCATATTTCGGGACAATCGCATGGCAGAATTTCTCCGCATTCCTCACATCTTTCGGGCGGAACATAATCGCCGTCAAGAATAAACCACGCGGAAATTACGTTCATTTCGTCCCACAAATCTGTACCGTGGGAAGCGATAATACGGCGAGCCGCGCTATCGCCCACTGCGCGCCAGCCTGCAAACGCAGGATTGCGGCTTATATCTAGTGATACTGTTCTTGTGGCTTGGCTGTAATGGTTGTCACGAGGTATGCCTATTTGTTCCCACGTACCTGCCGCACCGCCTGCGAGAACAAGGTCAATGCTTCCTGGCACGTTACCGGCTACCTCAAATACAAGGTGAGTGGCCGCCGCAACCTCGTTGAAGGTGTACGCATAACGATTGACCGTACCAAACTCGTACGACAAGCCCATCATACCCCAGCCGCGCTGTCTGCCGCCGTTACCTGCCGATATATTCGGCTGTAGGGGTAGCTTGTATGCGGTTGGTGTTCCGTTGTACGTTCCGCTCGCAATTAGGGTGTCGATTACGTTTTGTACGCCGTCTGGCAATGGGAACTCTGTGGGAGCTGTGCCGTCGCCTACGCGTTGGAACGTGAGAATATCTACGTTCGGGCCGTCTGGGTATGCCGCAGGGCTACCGCTCGCGCCTGGACGAGTCGGGCCTGTAGCAGGGCTACCGTCCGACACAAACACTAGCTCGATTATTACCTTGCCCTCGGGCAGATAAATTGTGTTGGAAGCATCTATCATAGGAGCAGTAGCCCACTCCGTGGCGTTACCGTGGTTTCCTGCTACGGTGAAATCTGCGAGCTTATTTTGTTCTAAATCTCTTACATATACCTGCCATGTTGCACTTGACGGATTTCTCGCACCTAGCTGTAGCGAGTACATGCCTGCTTGTGCCACATTAAGCTCATAGCGTATCCATTCGCCTGCATGGGTTTTGGTTACGTGAGCGGCAGGGTGAGCCGCACCGTTTGGAGCAAGCGCAGAGCCTAGACGACCGCCCGAAGCGTTGGCAGGCCCGAATGGCTTATCGGGACGTACTGCGCCAGACACGGTTAGCGGGCTAGTATAGCTGCCGTCATTGCCCGAAGCAATTTGACGTGCGGCAAAGTCAGATTTTGTAAAGTGTGCAAAATAACGCGGTACTGTTTTTAGGTTGTCATGCGCTGTCCACTGTAGGTCTAGGATTTCATCGTCTGCCATCCAGTGTACTAGGTTCATTGTATACTCGCCTGTAGCAGGTATATTATGCACGTCTACCCATGGGCGAGGTACATCGCTTACACCTGCGAGGAATGTCGTATACGCGGCTTGTAACGCTGTTACCTGCGCGTCGATTTGTGCCTGTGTGGCTAGGCGTAGCGAGTTTACATACGCCGCGCCTGTTTTTACTACGCCGTCATGCGGCGCGCCGTCATATACCGTACGCAGTGTAAGGATTGAGCCTATGGGATATTGACCCTCCCATGGGCCTTCTACTGCGGTAGCGAGTGTCGCCGCTACCTCGGTTACTAGTGTGTCAAGCGCGGTGTAGTTCGCGGTGTTTATTAGCGCGTAGTATGCGTCATATAGGTTGTTGTACGCTGTGTGTATAGCGGTAGCTGATGCGCCTGCGTTTACGCCGTTGGCGGCGGTAATCGCGGCTCGGAACGCGTTCCATGTGGTGGTGTCTATTTGGTTCTGTACCATTGCATTTGCTTGTGTGCGTAGCGTGCTTAAATCGTCAAATGTGGCTGTTTTGCGTAAAACAAAGCTACTGGTTAAAAATTCTGGGTCAGAGCCTATGCCTACAGCCGCATCATAAGGAATACAATACGTTTCAAAGCTAAGGGTATCGCCCTCTATTACCATAATAGTATATTGTGAACGGCCGTCCGCGTTTGGCGGGTCTGTCCACGCGCTCCATGAAAAGAACGGATACGCCGAGCCGTATTTGGGGAAGTCGGAAACAGAGCCTAGCGTAATAAACGGTATGCCCTCGGGCGAAACAAATACACCTGGGTTGTCGTTGTATACTAGTCTTTCGCCTAGGTTATCGGTGAAGCTAACAGGGCGTTGATTTAGCTGTGGTGCAGTGCCGCGCATAAAGTGAGAGCGTGCCGCGGTATGCTCATGCCCGTTGATAACTAGGTCAATGCCGTTGTCGTACAATACTTGGCTTATTGCTTGCCGTCCGCTGCCAGGCATACCTGCCGCATGACCTACGCCGTTACCGAATACGTCCTGGTGGAACGTGGCTATACGCCATTTTGAGGTTGGGTGTGAGGCTACCGCTTCCTCTATTGTCGCTCTGTGGGCGGCAATGTCTATTACGTTAAGGTTAAGCGAGATATAAAGCACGTCGCCGTAGCTGAAATAGTGGTTTCCGCCGCCGCGATAGTTGGCACTTTCTGTTAAATAGGGAATAGGGTCGGAGTTTAGCCACTTATGGTTAGGCCAGTTGTATACCAGTGGCATAACACCTAGGTTAGGCTCAAAGCCGCTTCCTGCCGGGTCGTTGGTATCATGGTTACCCACTGTGGTAAATACTGGGATATTTCTAAGGTGTGTAGGCGTGAGGTACGCTTCTAGCTGTCCCTCGTGGTTGTGGTTTACGATATTATCGCCTGCGCTTAGTATAAAGTCTATACCGCCGTGGCCTGGTATGCCAGCGGCTCTTGCTATAGCCTTATCCAAGCCATGCTGCCAGCGGTCGATAAAGCGTTGGAAGCTATTACCCACCTGCGGGTCGCCTACTACCATGATTACTTGCTTGTCGTTTGGCGTATAGGTGTTAAAGTGTTCAATTTTGCTCCAATTGCCTGCGTTTCCGTCACCTACGCGGTATGCAAACTTTGTGTTTGCGGCTAGGCCTGTAAGCGTAACTCTGTTTACGTCAAAGGCGTAACGTATCATGTCTGACGGTATGGGGAATGGTGCGGTAGGTGCTGTTATTCTTGTTGCGGTCGAGGGCATTTGCAGCTCGCCGCCTACGTCTACTAGGCTACTATATGGCGCATATTCTACTACAGATTGTGCATATTGCCCTTTTGGCGACCACCATGTAAAGCTCATTTCGCTTGCGGTTCTGCCGATGTTGAGGGATATAAAGCGGTTTGGCGGTGGTGGGTCTACCATTCGCAGGCGAATGGACGTAATGGCTTCGATATGGTCGCGCCTTGCATCGGCAGTAGTACCAGTACCGCCTGTGTAGTCCTCTATGCCCGACAAGCTACCGCTTGCATTAAGCGTAGCCAACACATAAATCTTGTTAGCAAATTTTTCGGGCTGACCGCCTGCGGCTGGTGTATAAAATAGGTTAATCGGAAGCTCAATTTGTATAGGATTGGTTTGGGCAGGGGTGCGGAAAATCGCGCCTGCGTCCACGTTTGCGTTGTAAAGGAATGTGTTTGCGTTAGTGGCGCGGAAGTTAATAATAGAGGGGTCGCCCACTGTGCCTGGCAGGTCGCCCGCTAGGTCTGTCCATACCCAAATAGCGCGGTTGGCACTACTGCCTTGACCTGGGGAAAGCACAAGCATTGTGTTTACTGCTTCACGCAGAGAGGCCTTTGCTTCGTCTGTGTCTGATACATTATCAATAACAAGCGCGGCTATGTTGCTATTGCCCGAGCCTGTGGAAACGATGCTTACATCTCCGCCCCTGCTGGTAACAAAATTGTTAGAATTTGGGAGGTGTAGTGCAGGGCCGTCCGCCGAACCCCATACAAAATCGACACGCTCAATCTCCTTTGGACATTGGCAGTCTGTGCAGAGGTCTTTTTCGGCTTGGGTCGCTTCTTGTGTAATAGTGAATTTTGTGACGGTTATGTTTTGACCGTTTGTAGCATCGTTATTTGTGCCTAGGCGTAGCATGTCTGTACCGCCGTCAGTAGTCCAGCCTGTAAACTGTGCGATAGGCACATAGCCCTCTAGGGAGAACACCGTGCCTGCCGTTACAGCGGTTTGAGCTAGATTCAACGAGCTGCTTACCGCTCCGCCGCCCTGGCGTATAAACCTAACCGCAGAGGTACTGCTTGTGCTAACGCCCATTGTACCTTCTATAGAGAAAGCAAAGCCAGTGATTTCTACGGGGCTAGCATCTAGTGCCGCCTTGAGCTTGGCGATACTTATATCTACGCCGTTACCGTTACCTGCGGGTCTTGCGGTCAATTCTATTCTTCTGTTGGGTGTGGTGTAGCCTGTAAGTGTAGCACCTAGGCTAGTAGCCCCAAAGATAGGGTGGTCTGCTACGGTGGCGTTGCTTAGCGCGCCTAGAGTGGGGTCTGAGGCTATGCTGTATACCTCTATGTTACATATACAGTCATTGTGGGGACATTCTGTTACGTCATAAATACGCAGATTGGATATAAGAATCGGCGCATTTGCGGCGGTGTTGGTCGCGTCCTCCATCATGGTGGATAGTCTTATGCGAGCAGTTGCTGAACCGTCTACCACACTGCTTGTGGCAAATGTGTGGGCTATTGTTTTTACGTCTGTTCCGCTTACATTCGCAGGGATTACATTACCATTGTCAATGTTCGTTTGGTTGGATATGCCGTTATTTGGCGCGAATGTGACACCTACCGTGCCGCCTTCGGGGGAGGAAATATCGTATGCAATTCTGTAATCGGTCGTAGCCGACAGAGGAACTCCGTTAGCACCGCCGACAATGATGTACATTTGACCAAGGGCTGTATTCCCCGCAAGCGCGAGAGGGGTAAGCTGTATGTTACCGCCTATGCTCCTCATGTCTAGGAAAGTCGCTGCGGTTTCTCTAAATATCTCTGGGTGACCCTGTGCTGTAAAGGTTTGGACATTCGCGCCGCTGTCTGTTAGCGTGGGTTTCCACATAGGTATACATTTGTCGCAGTTTTCGGGCAGTCTTACGTCAGACATACCAGACACTACCACGTCATCGTGTGCCGTGTCGTGTACTACCTGTGCCGCGCCCTCTGCATACAGCACAAACACTCCGCCAGAGTATACTAGCTCTGCGGAGTCGCCGCTTGCGATTATCGCGCCGTCTGCGAGGTCGGCAAGCTCGATAGGCATTACTACGTAGGCGGTTTCTGTTTCCTCGTCTGCTTCGGCTTCGTCTACGTCACCTGCCGCGGCTTCTGGTATTGGCACTAGTGCTAGGTCTTGGGCGAGCTGTAGCTCCTGTCCGTTTACTACCATTGCGGTAAGCGTGACATCGGTGTCCTGCGGCGCAGTAACCGCACCAAAGTCAGCGAACGCCGCAAGCGGCTTGCCCTCTAGCGGTAAAACCGCGCGACCGCCAAGCACGGCTATGCCGTCTAGGCTTTCCGTACCGCCAGACACTAGCTGTGCGATAACGCCGTCTACTGTGAGTACCGCGTTTTCCTCGACCTGGAACACATATTCCGCCGAGGTGATGCTTGTGGCCGTTTTTTGCTGTCCCGATGCTTGGAACGCGAAAATGCCCGCAGGCAGGATACCTACCGCCATAATAGCGGAAAGTGCCAACGCAAGCAGACGTGACCAGTTTTGCTTTTTGAACATTTTAGTCCTCCTTTTTGGTTAGGGCTGGCTGCCCTTTGGTGTGTACCCCTTGTGGGGTGTATGTTGAAAAATAATTGGTGGGGGTTGTGGGGCTGTGGGCTTAGCGTGGTTGCGGGGATTCCGCGTTTGCGGTTTTCCGCGTTGGCGGAGCTTTCCTATTTCACGCAAAAATAACAGGTATGTACAACTTACCTGTATCGGGTTCGCCCATGCACCCCCTTAATGTATAGAAAAAAAAGTCTTGCTTGCTATAATACAACGCCATGAAAAATTACGCAATAGTTTTTGATTAGTTTTTAATGTAAACTTGACATAAATTTGACAATGGTTAGGTTTTATGGTGTGGAGTTGGTGGGCGGAGCTAATCCCCCTGCTTTCGTGTAAGCATGGCGAGCTGTCGCATGAGCATTTCGATTTTGTTGGCTTGGTCTGCAATGGTGGTGCTTTGGTCTGCAAGGGCATTGTCCTTGTCTGCAAGGGCAACAGCTTGGTCTGCAATGGTGGTGCTTTGGTCTGCAAGGGCATTGTCCTTGAATGCAAGGGCAGCGGCTTGGTCTGCAATAGTAGTGCTTTGATTCGCAATAGTAGCCTCATAATTACGCACCTTAATATTATAAACAGCAACATCGTCCTGCCGTCTTTGATAAGCCTGCCTCACGAGCTTATCCTCACTCAATCTCGCTAACGTAGAAACGACCATACCAATCTCCTCCTCTTCCTCACAAATACCCCTTATTATTCCCTTATCCCGAATATCCTTTTCAGTAATAACAGCAAGCCACTTAGCAAGCATACTGTCCAAGGTTTCGCCCTTTTCTATGCCGTCCGTTTCGTTAATCGCACGCACGAACGCTTTCATATCAATATAATGCAGCTCCAACGCATCAGAAAAAACGGTACTATCGTCAATATCCATAATTTTACAGCACTTGTGTATTTTCCCACTATCCGCGCCGTCCAACGAGCCATTCGCAAACGTAACACAAATAACAGGCGGTTGCTTGGAATACAGCTCGCTCTCTTTTAGCTCCTCGCCGTACGTCCTCGCCCACGAACGTATCGTCTTATATTTTATTTCGTCTATGCCGTATAAGTGCATTTCAACGAGTATAATCGCGCCGTCATCTAATTCCGCTCGTATATCTAGTATAGACAGCTTATCCTCTTTTGATTGCTTCTCCAAAAACGGATTAGCCACCGTCAACGACCTTATAACCCTCGGTAGCTTCTTGCTTTCAAATATCGCATTAAGAAGCGAAATCAAAAATATATCCTCGCCCTCGCCGAATATCCGCTTAAAGGCATAATCCACCCGCAAATCCATAAGCCCAGAAAAGTCAATGTCCGCGACATTAAAAGCCTGCTTATTCTCTATATCGCCCATGCCAAACGCCCCTCGTCATTTCACCGTCACATTATCCAACGACACATTCGTCTTGCAACAGCCCCGAAAAACTGCGCCCTCGTCTACAATAATAGTGGACGTAAGCACATCGCCTGTGACATCGGCGGTGGAAGCGAGGTGAAGCGTATTGCGGCAATGGATATTGCCGAAGATACGCCCTGCTACTCGGGCAGAGCCTGCGTGGATATTGCCGTCCACTCGCCCTGTTTCGCTTATATTGATTAAGCCCTCAATTTCTATGTCGCCCTTTACTACGCCGTCAATCCGCATTGATTCCGATTCGTCACAAGTAAAATTGGCGGCATCAATAGTAAAGCCCATGCCTATGACTGTGCCTGTAGGCTTTAAAAATTCGTCTTGTGTACGTGCCATAAAGCCTCCTTTTTCAGTAGGGACGCTGTCCCTACGACCCTGCCGCTCCAGCGGGCAAAGCCCGCTTACGCTTCCTGCGGAGGACGAGCTTGCTCGTCCCTTATTCCAACAAAAACGACATAGGATTTACCGCCGTTCCGTTTTTTTGTACCTCGTAGTGCAAATGCGAGCCAGTGCTGCGCCCTGTGCTTCCTGCATAGGCAATAACGCCGCCGCGTTCTACGCGTTGCCCTTGGGTCACGCTGTTGCGCGTATTGTGGGCGTATAGCGTGACTATTCCGTCGCCGTGGTCTATTTCCACGGTGTTTCCGTAGCCGTTACGCCAGCCTTGGAAAATTACAGTGCCGCCGCCTGCCGCCCTTATGGCTGTACCGCTTTTGGCAGGAATGTCCACACCGCTGTGAAATTCGTTTCCGCTACGCCCGAAGGGGTTACTACGCCACCCAAAGCCCGAGCTTATGCTTCCGTTCACAGGCCAAATGGTGGGATAATTTAGCAAATACGGCTCGACCCTTTTTTTGTATTGCTCTATATTTTCCAATAAGGCGCGTTGTATTTCCAACTCGCCTTGCAGGAAATTAAGCCTAAAAAGCAGCTCGTCCGTGGTGCTATTCGCAGGAGCGGCATGGCTAAGAAGCCCCACAGTCGGCGCGCCCTGCGGCGGTGCTTCATAACGCAACGCCTCTCTTAAATTATCGTGGGTTTTTTCCATTTCGTCAAGAATATTTGCAATCGGCGGAATAATTCTCCGCGTGCTTAGTCCGCTTACTATTTCCTGCTGTACTTCCTCAAATTCGCGTATTTGATTTTCTAGGCCGTTAATTAAATCCCATATATCCTCCAGCGCGTTCTGGTGCTCGCGCTCCTGCCGTGAAATTTCCTGCTGTGCCCGCGTTTGCTCCTCGTTTAGCTGTTCCGACATTTGCTCAGTCGCGTCTATTAGCTCGCTTTGCATTATTTCCGCTTCCTGCTGAAACGTCTGAAAGGTTTCCTGTACCTCCTCTAAGGTTGTACTCAAGTTTACCGCCTCGCGCTCGTGGTACACGCTACGCAGATAGAAGCCCATGATGACCATACATAAAAAGGCAACACACGCCGCCGCCCCATAAATAACCGTTCTTGGAATGTTGAGGCTGCGAGTTTTGCCAGTGCTGTCTGAGGGTACAAGCATGAGAGAAATATACTTTTTTTGTGTGCGGGATTTGTTAATTAGCTCGCTTGCTTTCTTGAGTGGTGGACGTATTTGAGGCTCTTTTCGCCTAAAAAACATTTGTGGCACTCCTTTAAAAGATTTTGTTAAAAAGAATATAACAGCTTTGTAATATTTTTGCAAGAGTAAATTAACATTTTGTTAATAATTTGTTAAGATTTAGTCTGGATAATATTTCATAGGGTCAACCGCTGTATTATTTATGCGGATTTCAAAATGCACATGCGGGCCAGTGGAAAGCCCAGTAGAGCCAATATCGGCGATATGCTGTCCGCGTGTAACTCGCTCGCCCTCTTTTACACGGTTACGCGAATTATGCGCGTACAGCGTGCTGAAGCTGTTGCCATGGTCGATTATTACGGTGTTGCCGTAGCCGCCGCTCCAGCCCGCAAAACGCACGTAGCCCTCGGCGGCGGCTATAAGCCTAGTACCCGCAGGCGCGCCTATATCTATGCCGTGGTGCATACGATTTACACGCAAAATTGGGTGGTTTCTCATGCCAAAGCCGCTGGAAATACGCGAATGTGTAGGAACGGGCCACGCGAATTGTCCGTCAAAATTATTTAACAGCGCGAGCCTAGCGTTGTGCTGTTCCTCGGCTCGTTGCCGCGCAATCTGCGACTCCTCTTTTTTCAATTGTGCGGTTATGTCGCCGAAAGCAGACTCCACCATTTGCCGTTCACTTTCGAGTACGGCAAGCACTTCTTCAAATTTAGCCGTATCCTCCGCGAGCTTCTCAAAAAATACCGCCTTTTCCTGCTTCGTAAATTCCAAATCGCTAAGACTGCGATTGTACTGAAACTGCAAATCCTCTATAAGATTCGTCCACCGCGCCAGGTCGATTACACGCGCCTCAATATCGCCCTCCGCGCGTTCAAAATTGTTTAACAGCTCGCGGTCAAACTGCGCCACAGCACGTACGTATTCCCACCGTGCCAAAAAATCCCATATGCTTTCCGCCTGAAAAACAATGTCGAGAAAACCGACCGTGCCATGCTCGTGAAGCACCCTAACGCGCGTACGAAGCACCTCGAACTGCCTGTCATAATCGTCACGCGCCGCGTCAAGGGCTTCCTTTGCCTCCGTGCTTTGAATTTCAGTATTAAGAAGCGACAGCTCTATTTCTTCAAGTGCTTCCTGCGCGTCAAGGATTTTTTGGTCTAGGTCTTGTATTTCCGCCATAACTCTGGACATCTCGTGCCGTGTGCCTGTGAGCAGGCTCTGCTGTTCCCGCACGCTTTGCCGCGAGGTGTTGAGCTGTTCCTGTAGCTGACGGTACCGCTCGCGAGTGGCAGGGGTAGCCCCTACCGCTACTGGTAGGGCTAGAGTAGCAATTAAGAGAGTAACTATAATATGTGTCAATAAATTCCTTTTTATGTATTTCTTTTTCAAAATAATCCCTCCAGTGGGTTTTTGCTTCGCCTGCGGCGATTTTTCGTGCGCGAATTTGCGGCAATGTTTATAAGTCTAGCGATTTTACCCCTTTGTGAAAAATTTATCAAGCAAAAGTTACAGATTGGTGAATTTTTGGTTAAAAATGTGTTACGGAAATGTGGTTGATAAAATAATGGTTGAATTTTTTTTGAATATGGTTATAATAAAAACGAGCCACGAGTGCGACCTCGTAGCTCGTGTGTTACGCAGTCGTTTCGACTGGTTCACGGTTTTAATCAAAAGTTAAATTAAAATAGCCGTATCCCATTGGTCTAGGACGGCTATTTTTTGCGTTTATTGCGTTGTTCATCGCTAGGAATGGAACGCGGATTTACTCGGATTCGTTCTCGCTTCTGCTGTGCCTCGCTCCCTCTGTGCCTCTGTGCCTCTGTGTGAAAAAATCTTTTAACTGAAGAATGGAAGTTATACATTTTACATACGCCCCTTATTTGTCAAAAAGATTTTCACACAGAGGCACAGAGGCACAGAGGGAGCGTGGCACAGCAGACAATAGAACGCAGATTCAAAGGATTCACGCGGATTTAGCGGATTCACGCAGATTTACGCGGATTTTGTCCACGTAAATTACTAAACGGCAATATATTTTCGCACGAGCCAATCCGCGAAATCCGCGTAAATCCGCCAAATCCGTGTTCCCCTACCCTTAATTCACATGGCTAAAAGCTGTACCCCACCGCCGTCAATTTACCAAAAACACCGCCGTCAATTTACAAAAACACACACACTTGCTAATTCACCACTTTAACAATATAATTCTAAAGCCTATCTACTATCTCATTCCGAGATATTAAATAGCCCCTAAAAAAACCCCAAAGGAGAAAACCATGCCCGAGCAAACAACCCCCCGCACCATTCAAAGCCTTATGCCCCTAGACGGCGAGGAGCTACAAACAATACAAACAGGCGAAACAGGAGCAACAGAAACCTACGCCACCACACAAACACCCGTGTCCGCTCCGCCGCCGCAGCAGGAACAGCCCAAGAGTACACCGTGGTTTATTTTTCTTTTGTACGCCGCTATGTTTGGCGGAATGTACTTCTTGTTTCTTCGGCCGCAACGCAAGCGCGAAAAGGAAGCGCGCGAGCTACAGGCGGCAATCACCGTAGGCAACGAAATAGTCACCACCAGCGGCCTTTTCGGCAAGGTCGTGGAAGTAGGCGAGGACTGCTTTATCGTAGAATTTGGTACAAATCGCGGCGTTCGCATACCAATAATCAAGTCGGACGTGGCTTCCATTCGCGCGCCTAAATTGACCCAGAGCTTTACGAAAGCAGACTAGCCATGAAGCCCGATAAGCGAACGGCAAACGCAACAATCAAAGAAATTTCCGCCCTGCACAAAACCCTGCTAGGCATTTCCCAGACAGAGGAAGCCGTCAAAGCCACAATCGCCAAAACGGCGACGGAAACGCGCCGCACCTCGGCGATTGCCGAGTTGGAGGCCATAGACGTGGACGCGCTTAATGCCGATAAGCAGGGTATTCGCGTTTCCGCGTTAAAATCGGCGGGAATCACGAATATGTCGCAGGTCTGCGAAATGCCTATTTACAGGCTAACAAGCATTAGCGGAATCGGCGAGCAGACAGCCAAGCGAATAAAAGAAATCGCGGACAAAATGTTTAACGCGGTTATTAGCTCTGCAAAAATACAAATTAACCCGCAAAAAAGAAGCGCTTCGCAAAATACCACCGTGCAAAGCCTATACCTATTACGCAACAGCGAGGCCGCGCGAACCCAAGCGATTACCCTTTTGGCACAGGAAAGCAATATCGAGGTCTTGCTGCGGCAAGCAAGCCCTGCCTCGGGTATGCTTAAATGGCTTTTTTCGTCAAAAACCGCCAAAAACAACTCCGTTCAGGCGTTCGAGTATTTAAACGGCTTAGTCAACGGCATTTTCGGGCAACAGGCGCGGCTATGTAAGGAAGCGTTTAACGGCGTATTAGCACAACCCATAGACGAGGCGTACCGCGACTACGAAAAAAACGCCGCCGCCTACTATACCCTTTTAGAGGGCTTGGGGCTAAGTCCGCCAAGACTGGCGGCTACGGGGCTATCGGACGAGCTAGTTTCCGCGGTGGAGCAGTATCCGCTCGACCTCACGCACATGAAAACAACGCTTAGACATTATCAGACCTTTGGCGCAAAATATATGCTTTTGCAACAAAAAGCCCTGCTCGGCGACGAAATGGGGCTTGGTAAAACAATGCAAGCCCTAGCCGCCATTGCCGACACCAAAAGCAAGGGAGCAAGCCATTTCCTAGTAGTTTGCCCCGCCAGCGTACTTGTAAACTGGCAACGCGAAACAGACAAGCACACGAGCATTTCTTCCATAATTATCCACGGCTGGGACAAGGCAATGGAATTTGAACAATGGCAAGCCGAGGGCGGCGTAGGAATCACCAATTTCGAGAGCCTGATAAGGCTCGCCGACCAGTTGAATTTCACTTACGGCGCGCTGGTGGTTGACGAGGCGCATTTTGTCAAAAACCCCGAAGCCCAACGCACAAAAGCCCTCATTCGCGCCGCCGAAAAAGCGGAACGCATTTATTTTATGACCGGTACGCCGCTAGAAAACCGCGTAGACGAGATGTGCTTTCTCGTGAACTGCTTACGCCCCGACATTGCCGCGAAGCTGTCAACCATGAAAACACTAAGCGCGACACAGCAGTTTAAAAACGAGGTCGCGCCTGTGTATTTGCGGCGAATCCGTGACGATGTACTTACCGAGCTGCCCGACCTAATCGAGAACGAGGACTGGCTAGAGCCAAACGCCGAGGAGCTTCGCGACTACCGCGAAACCGTAGAAGCAGGCAATTTCATGGCAATGCGGCGCGTTTCGTGGGACGTAGAGCTTTCCAAGTCTAGCAAAGCCAACAGGCTTTTAGAGCTATGCGACGAGGCGCGCGACGAGGGGCGCGGTGTCATCGTGTTCTCGTTCTTCCGAACCACGCTAGACAAGGTATGTACACTGCTAGGCGGCCGCGCCCTAGGCCCAATCACAGGCAACGTGTCCAACGACGCGCGCCAGCGGCTCGTAGACGAATTTACCCAAGCCCCAAGCGGCAGGGCGCTTGTCGCGCAGGTACAGGCAGGCGGCGTGGGGCTGAACATTCAAGCCGCAAGCGTGGTTGTTTTTTGCGAACCGCAAATAAAGCCCTCACTGGAATCTCAAGCCATTTCACGCGCATACAGAATGGGACAGGTACGAAATGTACATGTGCATAGACTACTATGTGTAGACACCGTAGACGAGCCTATGATGAAAATGCTAGCTAATAAGCAGTTGGAGTTTGATGCTTATGCTGACGAGTCTGTGGTGGGGGTGGAGAGCTTGCGGGAGCAGTCGGAGGGGGCGTGGATTCGGGAGATTTTGGAGGGGGAGAGGGTTAGGGTTGGGGTGGGTGTTTAATTTTTCGCACAAAAACGGTTTTTTGTAAATCCACTTATTACATCTATGAAACCTTAGATTCAAGCCTGTCCACTGATTGTAACAAATACTGTAAAAAAATAGCCGTTTGTTCCATTTGCTCAAGTGTTACACCATTGGACAAAGTAATTTCTAGGATTTCACCATCCAAAAATCGCCTGTTACTGTAAAGCTCTATCAGCCCATTTATTGCTGAAATAGCGTCGTTTATTGTATCATTTCTTGATAGAGCTAACTGGAGGGCGTTAACATAATGCTGTCTTGACAATTCAAAAGCATCAAAAGCCATATCCAACAGTCCAAGCCTTATGTTAATGTCACCAACCGATTTTTGATAATTTGCCATTTCTCTTTCGTTTAAATATGTTACTGTCTCGATACCAGCATCTTTTCTAAGTTGATAGCCTTCTAACAAAGCAGACTTGTATGCTTCGTTAATCTCTTTTTTTTCAGGAGGTAAAGGATGCCTTAGTCCACGGTATTCAGCTTCATTAAAGTTTAAATCCTCTTTTGCCTGTACCTCCAAGCCAGAAGCCTTGGTAACATTTCTATCATACAGTTGACTGCGATTATCTCCTGCATCTCTAAGGGGCGTACTGTTAATTCCTAATATCGCTCTGTTTACATTTTCGTTGATATATTCTATTTTTTCGTTTTCATCTTCAAAAGATTTGGAGGGATAAAACCCTAAATGGGTCAAATATAAAGGATATAAGATTGGTTCAACGGATTCATCACCTGCATTGTCGTCAGCACCTGCATTGTCATCAGCACCTGCATTGTCGTCAGTACCTGCATTAACGTCAGTACCTGTATTAACGTCAGTACCTGTATTAACGTCAGTACCTGTATTAACGTCAGTACCTGCATTATCATCATCACCTGCATTATCATCATCACCTGCATTAACCTCAGCACCTGCATTATCGTCATCACCTGCATTAACCTCAGTACCTGCATTATCGTCAGTATCCACGAGGGGGTCTTTGTTCTTTAAGTCAATTGTAATCGCTACAACTGAAGATACAACGACTGTCGATACTACCACACACCCATATATGGGGGTGACAGTTAAAAGTATTGCACCTACCAAGAATAATTTTCTAATAATGGATAAAGACTTTGTTGATTCTTTTTTGTATATGTTTAATGTTGCTGCACATGCACACGAAGCAGCAGGAATCAAAAACGTTAAGGGGGCAACACAATATGCAGCTAAAAGAGTAGGCGATAAGTCTAGCCATCTAACTAAAACAGGTGGCAGCACTGCAACAACAGCTATTGCTATCGTTTTAATTGTCAATATCGCAGGACGGTCTTTCTTCTCAAACTTAGGTGTGGGAATAAAATTTTCAAAAAGAAGAATCTTTTTACTTTCACTTGATTTGATTTTTTCAATGATTTCATTAGGTTTAGCTTCAGATTCATTAGGTTTAGCTTCCACTAAATATTCCCCCCTTGAAGGACATTCTATATTACAGTTAAAGTTGCGACACAACAATTCAGAAATTTACTAAAATCACCAGTATATTATACATATGAATTATATTTTTTTCAATACCGAAAAAACAATTCTTAAATAACCCTTGTACATCTTGCACAAGGGCTACCTAGGTGAGTTGCCGTACCGCACTTACACCCCCCTACTTATACCGATAATGCGGATACCTCTCAAACCGCGCCTTCCGCGCCTTCAACAGCTTCCTCAGCCTGCGCCTATTCCGAGTAACAGCCGCAAGCCCCGAAAAAACAAGCGCAAGCCCCGAAAGCGCGAGCGGAACAATCAGCGTGAGTACATATTCGTTATTCAAAAACGCAAGCCTGCCCGAAAAGAACGCAAACCGTTCATACGGCGCGATTGCCGCTTCCTCTGCCAAGCTCACGCCCACGTCCGCCGCCTCGCCCTCGTCCGCCATGTCCTGCACAACAGGCGAATACGCCAAAACGTCCTCCTGTGCCGTAAGCACTATTTCGTCTACGCGAATATCCTGCACATACACAGTCACTCTGCCGACCGCCTCGCCCGCGGCGACAGGCGGCGCGAGCGTTTCCGGCACGGAAAGCTCGTAACGAAGCCAGCTAGGCGACCAGTCCAAGGGCAGCTCGTACTGCAAGTCCTTTTCTGGTGCGAGAAGCACTCGCCCTATTTCGGTATCGCTGCCGTTTACCTCTTGTATTACGGGAACGCTCGCCGTATAGGTCGAAGCGTCGAAAATTGTCACCGTTTCTAGCGGCAACGCAAAGCCATAGTCCAAGAGTGCCGTTGTGTCAGTAAACGCCGCCGCGCCGTCGCCCTTTAGCACGGTGACAATCAAATGGCGCTCGTCCTTGGCGGCGTAGCTTACGAGCGTGTTGCCTGCGGCGGTCGTCCAGCCTGTTTTTCCGCCGATTACTGCCTCGTTGTAATGCACGCCTGGGTGAATTTGCCTGTTAGTATTTAGCAAATGGCGCGTTTCGCTCTGACGTTCCGTAGGCGGAATGTCAAACCGCCGCGAGGAAATAATTTCCACAAAAATGGGGTTGCGTATTGCCTCGCGCATGATTAACGCCATGTCGTAAGCCGTGGTAACATGCCCTCGCGCAGGCAGGCCGCTTGCGTTTACAAAATACGTGTCGAACGCGCCCAGCGAAACAGCGCGGCGGTTCATTAGGTCGGCGAACTCGTCCTCACTGCCCGCTATATGGGTAGCCAGCTCCACGGACACCTCGTTTGCCGACTCTAGCATAAGCGCGTAAAGCGCCTCGCGTATGCTTAGCGTTTCGCCCACGTCCATATAAATATGACTGGAATTTCTGGGAATCCCCCACACGCTCTCGTCCGAAAATTCTATGCGTTCCTCTAAATCTGTAGTCTGCTCCAGCACAATTAACGCCGTCATAATCTTCGTTATACTGGCAGGATACATCTCCGTACGCGCCTCGTCCTCGTACAAAACAAGCCCCGTATTTGCGTCCATCAGGACTACCGCGTCCGCGGAATATTCTGGCAACGCTAGAAATGTGTCATTTTCCGCATAAACACTAGTAATTTTCGCCGCAAGCAGATATAATGCAAAAAAGCACATGCAAATTTTCTTTGTAATGGGAATCTTCCTTTCGCAGTTGTATTATTAGTTTGGTTATGGAACGCGAATTTTAAAGGCATGGAACGCGGATTTTCGCGGATTTGGCGGATTTTCGCGGATTCTCTCCGTGTAAATTGACGGCAGTGGAATACAGCTTTTATCCATGTAGTTTAAAGGTAGCGGAACACGGATTCACGCGGATTTAGCGGATTCGTTCGTGGGAAAATACACGGTAACGGTTTTTGTAGGGGACGGATTTATCCGTCCCGAGATTACCTCGCTCTGCGTTGGTCGGCGTGCGGTGTTGTCTAAGAAAACCACTTAGACAACGCCTTACTGCCTGCTTAATGGACGTTACCTGCCCCGAATTATAAAACGTGCGTACCTCGGGACGGATAAATCCGTCCCCTACAAAAAACCTGCAAAGCCCCTACAACAAACGCAATATTTAAATCCACGTTGCATTGCCTTCTGTGCCACGCTCCCTCTGTGCCTCTGTGCCTCTGTGTGAAAAAATCTTTTTGACAAGTAATGAACGTAGGTAAAGCGTATAGCTTCCATATCTTTAGTTAAAAGATTTTTTCACACAGAGGCACAGAGGCACAGAGGGAACGAGGCACGGCAGACAATAAAATGTGAATTTAAAGGCAATTAGGCATGAGGTTTTTAATTACACGGATTTAAAAACACGTCCGAACGAATCCGCGAAAATCCGCCAAATCCGCGAAAATCCGCGTTCCATGCCTTTAAATCTTTAATCTCGCGTTCCAAACATGATAAATCCAAAAAGAAGGGGTGAAGTAATGGCAAGAATTTTAGTAGTGGACGATGAAAAAAACATTGTCAAGGGCATTAAATTTAGTCTTGAGCAGGACGGTATGATGGTAGACATGGCGCATGACGGCGAGGAAGCCCTCAGCATGGCACGTACCAAGCCATACGACCTAATTATCCTAGACGTAATGCTGCCCAAAATCGAGGGAACGGACGTATGCCGCCAAATTAGGGAATTTAGCGCGGTTCCTGTGGTTATGGTTACGGCTAAGGGCGACGACATGGACAAAATAATGGGGCTGGAGTTCGGCGCGGACGATTATATTACCAAGCCGTTTAACATTCTCGAATTAAAGGCGCGTATAAAAGCCATTCTACGCCGCGCCGCGAGGGAAACCGCCGCCGTCCGCCCCAAGGAAATAAGAATACGCGAGGTCGTGCTAAGCATGGCAGAACGCCGTGTTTACGTCATGGATTCCGAAATTTATTTGACTGCAAGGGAATACGATTTATTAGAGCTGTTGATGACCAACGCAGGCAAGGTATATACTCGCGAGGCGTTGCTTTCTCAGCTATGGGGCGGCGCAGAAAACGCGGGCGATGTGCGTACCGTAGACGTACATGTACGCCGTCTGCGTGAAAAAATAGAAGAAAATCCGTCCGAGCCTAGCTATCTATATACGAAGTGGGGAGTGGGCTACTATTTCAGATAAGCTACCGTGGTATCACAGCATACGTCTGCGGCTCGCGCTTAGCTATGTCGCGCTTAGCATCATTCCCTTGCTTATTTTCAACTTTACAATAATGGCTTCCATTCAAGACTATTTTATCAATGACCGTATCGGAGAAATAAGTCCGCGCGCAGTATTTATGAGTGATATTGTCGCAGGGCTTAACTTCGAGAGCCTGCAACGCAACTCGATTATGTGGACGTTACGCAACACCGTAAGGCTTCACAGCGAGGAGCTGGGCGTACGAATTATTATTGTCGAGCCTAACGGGCGCGTAATAGACGACTCAAACCGTGACGCGGCGGATTCCCTAGTAGGCAAGACGCTTTTACACCCGCAGGTAATAGAAGCCCTAAACGGCGGAAGCAGTACAAAATTTTACCGTGACGACGAATACGTGCTTAATATCGCCGAGCCTATACGTGACGAATCTAGCGGCAGGGTAGGCGCGGTTTTATTTGTGGACGGCTTGGAAGATGTTTTTATCGCACTGGCAGAAATTCGCACACAGCTATATCTGTATTCCATAGTTGTGGGCTTGTTTGTGATGGTGCTTATTTTTGTTATGTCGCATATGCTTATTACACCTCTGCGGCAAATCGTGCGCGTAGTGCAAAGACTGGCGGCAGGACAGCTAAACATGCGTATACCAGTGACAAGCCGCGACGAGTATTCCATTCTTTCGCGTACCTTTAACGACATGACCGAAAAGCTGGAGCAGGTGGAAAAAACAAGAGAGGAATTTGTTTCCAATGTTTCCCACGAGCTTAAAACGCCGCTTACCGCAATAAAGGTTTTGAGCGAGTCGATTCTAAGTCAAGAATCCGTGCCCGAGGCCGTTTCGCGCGAGTTTATGCAGGACATAAGCTCCGAGGTAGACAGAATGGTAACAATCACCAACGACCTGCTCGCGCTCGTAAAGGTAGACCAACGCGAGCAAAGCCTAAACCTCGCTTCCACCGACATAAACGTGCTTGTAGAGGATATTCTCAAGCGGCTTTCGCCGATTGCGGAGCAAAAAAAGGTCGTTCTCCTGTACGAGCAGGGGCGTACCGCAGTAACCATGGCGGACGAAATAAAGCTCGCGCTTGCTATTTCAAATATTGTCGAGAACGGAATAAAATATACCCCCAAGGGCGGTACGGTTAAGGTAATAGTAGATTGCGACCACCAAAACGCATTTATTACAATCCAAGATACTGGTATCGGTATTCCCGAGGAGGAGCAGGACAAAATCTTTAACCGCTTTTACAGGGTAGACAAAACGCGCGACCGCGACACAGGCGGCACAGGGCTTGGGCTTGCTATTTCACGCTCCACTATTTTGCTTCACAATGGCAGTATAAAGCTGACCTCCAGCCCCGAGGAAGGGTCGGTTTTTGTGCTTAGGATTCCATTAAGGGGGGCGACTGCGTGATAAAATCATACAAAAAGCACATATTTGTGATAACGGTCTTGTTGCTTGTTATTTTGTCTGGCGTAGCGTTTTATTTCTTACGCGGCAATTTAGACGAGGACAGGGGCGCGAAAATTTATTTTTACAACGCAAGCAAGGGCAGGCTCGAAGCGGAGTACCGCGAGCTACCCTTGGGCGAGCAGGTCGCGGCCGCGCTGTATGAGCTAGTGGACGGCCCGCGTAGCCATGCCTTAGCGCGTATTTGGCCTGCCAATACCCAGACCCACGAGCTAGTCACGGCGTTTTATATACAGGACGGCGTTCTTGTCGTGGAGCTTTCCGATTTATATGAAGAAATGCCGCCCACTGACGAAATTTTGTTTCGCTCGGCGTTTACGCTTACCATGACCGCCCTGCCGCATATCGAGAGCGTGCTTTTCCGTACCTCGTCCGCGGAATGGCAGGAATCCGCCGAGGAAATAGCAAACAATCCGACCATTGCCTCTACGCAACGCCATTCCGAAATGTTTAAGCTGTTTTTTGTGGACGAATCGGGCGAGGGGCTTATTACCGAGGACTATTTTGTGGCGGACGTACAGCACCACCGCCGCACACAGCACCTACTGGAAACACTGATAGAACTCCAAGGCACAACCGAGGGCGTTTTGCCCCTTATTCCGCCCGAAACAAAGGTACGCCGAGTGCTTATCGACCGCGGCAGAAACTCGCCAGGAATATACGTAGTCTTTTCCGCAGAATTTCATAGCCGTTTTAGCGGCACAACGGCACAGGCGCGCATGATGCTGCAATCTATCGCACACACAGTGCTAGAGCATAACGACCAACAGCAAGTCTTTTTCCTCATAGCCTCCGAACGCCGCGACGAGTTTCATGGCGTTACGGACTTTAATTTGGGCTTTACTAGGGACGAAACGGTTATGATGGGGTATGTAGAGCCAAGGGAGGAGGAACCCCATGAACCTTAGAATAGGTCAAGGCTACGATGTGCATAAAATAGCGCATGGGCGTAAGCTAATTATAGGCGGCGTGGAAATCCCCTTTGGCGGAAAGGGCTTGCTGGGTCATTCTGATGCCGATGTTTTGTCGCACGCTGTGGTAGATGCTGTGCTAGGCGCGGCAGGGCTGGGCGATATTGGCAAGCATTTTCCCGACACAAGCCCTGCATACAAGGATATTTCCAGTCTACAGCTTCTTTGGGAAACGGGACGAACGCTTGCAAAATCTGGCTTAATCGTGCAGAATGTAGACTGCACGGTTATTGCGCAAGCGCCCAAAATGGCAAGCTACCGCAAGGAAATGGAGGGCAACATTTCCACTGCGCTAGGCATTTCCGCATACAGGGTGAACGTGAAATTTACTACCGAGGAGGGGCTGGGCTTCACAGGCTCTGGCGAGGGCATTGCCGCACAGGCGGTCTGCCTAATTTCTGAAAAAGGACGGTCTATATGAAGGTTTATAACACCATGAACCGCAAGAAAGAAACGCTCGAAACACTCGCGCCGAAAAAAATAAAAATGTACACCTGCGGCCAAACCGTTTACAACGATATACACATGGGAAACGCGCGGTTTTACGTGGTATTTGACGCAATACGGCGTTATTTGTGCCACAAGGGCTATGACGTAAACTTTGTGCAGAATTTCACTGACATAGACGACAAAATTATCGAAAAAGCGAACGCGGAAGGCTGTTCCGCCGAGGAAATAGCGGAGCGTTATATCGCGCATACCCTACAAGACCTCGCCGCGCTTAATGTCCTGCCCGCGACCGCGTATCCGCGCGCCACAGAGGAAATTTCTGGCATAATCGAGCTAATCGAGAGCCTAATCGACAAAGGCTTTGCCTACGAAAATAACGGCACTGTTTTTTACGATGTAAGCAAATTTGAGAGCTACGGCAAGCTATCGGGAAAGAAAGTAGACGAGCTAGAGGCAGGCGTTCGCATAGAGGTGGAAGCAGGCAAGCGTAACCCGTCCGACTTTGTTTTGTGGAAGCCTGCCAAGCCTAACGAGCCGAAATGGCAAAGCCCGTGGAGTGACGGTCGCCCAGGCTGGCATATAGAATGTAGCGCGATGGCGAAAAAATACCTTGGCGACGAAATAGATATTCACGGCGGCGCGGAGGACTTGATTTTTCCGCACCACGAAAACGAAATAGCCCAAACCGAAGCAGTAACAGGCAAGAGCTTTGCGCGATACTGGCTACACTGCGGCTTTATCACCACCGACCACAGAAAAATGTCAAAATCTCGCGGCAATTTCTTTACCCTGCGAGAAATGAGCGAAAAATTTCCGCCAGAGGTCATTCGCTTTTACTTTCTAAGCGGACATTATCGTATGCCTATGGAGTTTAACGAGGCAGTTTTGGCGGCGGCTACGCAGAGCTTGCAGAGGATTAGAACGTGCTATGAGCGTTTGCTTGGGGCGGAGGGCGGCGAGCCTTGCGAGGAAGCAAGGGGTAGCGAGCCTTGCGAGGAAGCGGAAAAATTCAAAGCCAGCTTTGAGGCGGCGATGGACGACGATTTTAATACCGCCGATGCGATTACGGCTATTTTCGAGCTGGTTAAATATGCTAATATATGCAGTGATTCACAGGCTTCCCAAGGCAAGCTGGCACAGCTCCGCGAGGTCTTGGTTTTCCTTTGTGACATCTTGGGAATAACGCTAGAAAGCTCCGCACTGGAAAACACCGAGGAAACCGAGGAAATAGAAGCTCTTATCGCCAGACGGCAGGAAGCACGAAAAAACAAGGATTTTGCGGAAGCGGACAGAATACGTGACGAGCTTTCACGCATGGGCATTGTGTTGGAGGATACGGTGGGTGGTGTGCGTTGGCGAAGAAATTCTTAAACAGAGAAACCATTAGCTACCTTATTTGCGGCGGACTTACTACCGTTTTAGGGGTCGTTGCGTTCGAGCTGTTTGGCTTTCTTGGCACAGTTATGGCAAACACCGCGGCTACTGTCATTGCCGTTATTTTTGCGTTTATTGTCAATAAGGTGTTTGTGTTTCGCTCCCGAAGGTGGGAAATGGGGTTTTTGGTAGCGGAGCTTTTAAAATTTAGCGGCGCAAGGCTTATTACCTTCTTGGGCGAAACGGCGTTGTTAAAGGTACTGATAGACTGGGTGGGCGTTAGGGGCTTGTATGCGAAGATTTTTACCGCGGGATTGGTGATTGTGGGGAATTATTTGTTTAGTAAGTGGTTGGTGTTTAGGAAATTGTAAGTAAGGAACGTGGGGTTGCGTGGGGTTTGCGTAGGATTTGCGTAGGTTAATAAAGTGATTTATGGAACGCGGATTTTCGCGGATTTGGCGGATTTTCGCGGATTTTTTCCGTGTAAATTGCGGCAGTGGAATACAGCTTTTATCCATGTAAATTAAAGGTAGCGGAACACGGATTTGACGGATTTTCGCGGATTTGGCGGATTGGCTCGTGGGAAAATATATCGCCGTTTAGTAGTTTACGCGGACAAAATCCGCGTAATCCGTGTAAATCCGCGTTCCATGCCCTTAAAATCCTTACAGCTTGGAGGTTAATAAATGAATGAGCCTACCCACCTCAACGCCGCGGAGCTTGCATATCTCGGCGATGCCGTATTTGAGCTAATGGTGCGAGAAATGCTTCTGTGCCAAGGCATACCCTTTCGCACAATCAACCGCCGCGCAAAAAACTACGTTTCCGCCACGGCACAATCGGAAATGTACCATAGAATATTCCCCTCGCTTTCGCCCGAGGAACAAAGTATAATAAAGCGCGGCAGAAACCTGCACAGCCTTTCGCGTGCAAAAAGCGCAGGAGTGTCGGAATACCGCCACGCCACAGGGCTGGAAACGCTGTTTGGGTACTTGCATAAGCAAGGGCAAACGGCGCGTGTTAGGGAAGTGTTTTTGATGTGTGTTGATACAATAGGGGGCTTGACATGAAAACGGAAAAACTATGGTGTGAGGACGTAGCCATGATGTACCCAAGGCAATGGGTGGTTTTGGCGGATATGGAAGATGAGCCGAAAACATTTAAGGCTTTTGGGGCGGTGTATTTTGTTACCCCAAATAAAAACGAAGCCTATGATGTTTGTAGAGAGCTTAGAAACACAAACGGCATGGATTATGCAATGATTGTGGAGGGCTTTAATGATACCCCACAGATAGGGGGCTTAGAGCTGTGGAGCCAATAGTTATAGCCTTTTCGCCAAATAATCTAGGGCGAGTTGATTTCCGTGCCGAAATTATGACGAGCGACCGCAAATCCTTTGGGCGTGTTCGTTTTAAACTTGATTCGGGTTCAGATTTTACAACAATAGCCTGTGACGAGCTGTACGCCCTAGGCTACACCCACGAATTTCTTAAAAGCTGTCCATTTCATCATGTTAGTGCTTCGACCGCTTCCGAGGTCAAGGAGCTTCCGTTACAATATCTCTCCGATATTTCAATCAAGTTCGGCGAACGCGAATTGCAGGGCTGCCGAATTTTCTTTGCGTTGGGGACAAGATTACGCAGTCTTTTTGGAAGCGACCTATTAAAATACTTCAACTGGGAGGTTAGCCATGATTTTAATGTTCTCAGGCTAACAAAGACCCTCAGCGCGCCGCCGCTTTCGCCCGAAGAAAGGCTTCTGCATATTTACACTATCGAAAACCAGCCGACCCCATGAAACCCACAAACACACAAATAATAGTATTCTCATTCCTACTCCTAATCGCCATCGGGGGCTTTTTGTTGTCCCTGCCGATTGCTTCGCGCGGCGGCGAGGGCGTGCCGTTTATGGACGCGGTTTTTACTGCCACTAGCGCGGTGTGCGTTACTGGCATGGTTTTGTATGACACGTATACGCAGTTTACAGCTTTTGGACAGACTGTTATTATTTGCCTTGTGCAAATCGGCGGAATAGGCTTTATGACTATTGTCACGCTTTTTTCGGTGCTTCTTGGGCGGAAAATAGGGCTGGGCGAACGTCAGCTTATCATGCAGGCTTCGGGAATGATACATATGAGCGGAGCGGTACGGCTAATTAAAAAAATAATTGTTGGTACGCTGTTTTTCCAAGGCGTGGGGACGATTATTCTAAGTCTGCGTTTTATTAGCCTTGGCATGGGCGTGGGCGCGAGCGTTTACAATGCGTGGTTTCATTCCATTTCGGCGTTTTGCAACGCGGGCTTTGACTTAATGGGCAAGGGCGAGCCGTTTCGCTCGCTTGCGGCTTTTTCAACCGACCCTGTTATATTGCTTACTATTTGTATGCTTATTATAATCGGAGGGCTTGGCTTTCTTGTGTGGAACGACATTTTTAAGCATGGCTTGAAGCCCAAGCGGTACTCCCTGCACTCAAAAATTGTACTGCTTATGACGGTGATTTTGCTGTCGTTCTCGTTCCTGTTTTTCCTTTTGTTGGAATGGAACGGCGTACTGGCAGACCTTGCTCCCCCTGCGCGCGCGCTTAATTCGTTTTTTTTCGCGGCGACGACACGCACCGCAGGCTTTACAACCTTTGACATAGGCTCGCTTTCCGAGCCAAGCAAGCTACTCACGATGTTCCTCATGTTTGTGGGCGGCAACCCAGGCTCGACCTCGGGCGGCCTAAAAACCACGACACTGCTCGTGCTTGTTTTATGCGCGTTGCATTACCGCAACCAGTACACGGCGGTATTTAACAGACGGCTAGACAACGACACCGTAAAAAACGCGCACGCAGTATTTAGCATTTATGTAACCGTCATTTTCTGCGCGGTGTTTTTAATCAGCCTAGCAGAGCCTTCTCCGCTACTGGAAACGGCGTTTGAGGTAATCGCGGCTATGGGAACAACTGGCTTGTCGCTGGGCGTAACCGCTTCGCTTAAAACATTCTCGCGAGTAATCCTCATGCTACTGATGTTTTTCGGCAGAGTGGGCTTTATTACGTTAATCATGGCGCTTTTTGGCAGACAGCGTAATAAGTATGAGAAGTATGTGCCTGAGAAGATTCTGATAGGATAGGGGCGATTCGCATGACTAAAAAACAAAAAAGAAAACCACGAAACAAGTCCATTCTCGTAATCGGAATGGGGCGTTTTGGGCGGCATTTGGCTATGAGTATGCAGAAAAACGGCAATTCGGTTTTTGCCATTGACAAGGAAGAAAGCATAATGCAGGATTTGGCGGACGTTTTGGAAAACACAATGATAGCGGATTGCACAAAGGAGTCATTCCTGCAAACGCTCGGCGTAAGCAACTATGACATCTGCTATGTAGCGACGGGCGAAACCTTCGAGGCCACTATGCTAATCACCTCATATTTGAAACGCCACGGCGCGAAATACATCGTCACCAAGGCATCGTCCGATATTCATATCGAGCTTCTGAAAATAATCGGCGCAGACGAGGTAATTTATCCCGAGAGGGACATGGCGGCAAAAACCGCCATAAAGCACAGCAATGTCGGCGTTATCGACTATTTGCCCCTAAGCAGGGACTATTCCATTTTTGAAATAGAAGTACCGCCCGCATGGATTGGCAACAATATAGTAAAGCTAAGAATTAGGCAAAAATATAATGTAAACGTGCTTTTGGTCTTGTACGGCGGGAAAAATAAGGTGGTTGACGCGGAGTATGTGTTTAAGGAGGGGGATATTGTTGTGCTTATGGGGACTGATAAAGATGTTTTGAAGTTGAGATTATAGTTTGTAGGGGACGGATTTATCCGTCCCGAGGTACGCACGTTCGTCAATTTGGGGACGAGTAACGTCCATTAAGGCAGAGCGAGGTAATCTCGGGACGGATAAATCCGTCCCCTACAAAGTTACTTTCAAAAAATAATCAGTTAAATCCGAATAGTCTTTTTGTAGGGGACGGATTTATCCGTCCCGAGGTACGCACGCTCGTCAATTTGGGGACGAGTAACGTCCATTAAGGCAGAGCGAGGTAATCTCGGGACGGACAGGGTCGGCGTGCGGTGTTGTCTAAGAAAACCACTTAGACAACACCTTACTGCCTGCTTATCCGTCCCCTACAAAGTTACTTTCAAAAAATAATCAGTTAAATCCGAATAGTCTTTTCGTAGGGGACGGATTTATCCGTCCCGAGGTACGCACGTTCGGCAATTTGGGGATGGGTAACGTCCATTAACGCAGAGCGAGGTAATCTCGGGACGGATAAATCCGTCCCCTACAAAGAACCTGCGCGCTTTTGCTGTTCGTGTGTTTGTCGCGATAGGGGGTTTACAAGTACGTATATCTCGCATATAATAAAGACACAATAAAAGAGGGATTGTCCTGTCAGACGCTCCCTCTAGGCACTGACCGCTGCAAAGGCGGCAGGCTTGCTAGATTACTTTCAAAAAATAATCAGTTGCCTTTTGCGAGTAGGGCTGATTATTTTTTTGTGTTTTTCGTTTCGATATACATAAGCAGGGCTAGAAGAAAAATACCTGCGTGAAATAGTAAAGTCAGTGTTTCGTATACCGTCATATATGCCGCCTCCCTTCCTGTCGGATTTTTCAACCCTCCTTTCAGGCAAGCAAGCCCACAAAAAACGCACCCTTACGCGATGTACCTACTTGGATTATAGAGCCTATATTTCCCCAAGTCAATTACACAAAAAAAGCGGCTGCGCCGCTTGCAATTTCGGCGGACGATAGTGGGAATATCGTCACGACTAGCAGTTTCCTAGCACACAAAAAAAACGGCACAAGGATTCCCAATCCCAGTGCCGTTCTCACTAACCACCTATATCAAACAAAATCCCTCTCACTAGTATAAGCACAGCCATTCTCGTCTAGCTCGTCTGTGTCCATGTAATAATCGTCGTCGTAGCCGTCGCAGTCGCAGAAAAAGCCGCGTTGCTTTAGCCAGTCAATTTTGATTGCGAGAAAGACCGCAAGGGTGGTAATCAGCAATACTGCGATACATAGGCCCACTACCACGTCGCGCCTGCCGCTTTCTTTCAAGCTCTCTGCTAGCTTCCATTCGTTTAAATGTGTCATTTACACTCTCCCTTTCTTAATCTATCATATTCCGCAAACGCGCGTTTTACTACCTGCCGCTCGTCGTGAAATTTTAATAAATGGTACGCTTCGTGCTGTTTGTAAAAGCCCGCATCTATAAAAAATTCCTCTGCCTGGGGCTTGCAGTGGTACGAGCCGGCGGTCATAAGATACCAATGCACTGTTTTGTAAATAATTTCATGCTCGGGGGCTTTGAACGAATACTGCGTTTTGCCCAAATATTTTACTATTCGTGCGGAAACGCCGCCCTCCTCCTTTACCTCTCGCAATGCGGCCTGCTTGTACGTTTCGTTAGGCTCAATCGTGCCCTTTGGCATGACCCAGCCCATGTGCCGCCCGTGCTGGTTTTTGTACAGCACAAGCACCTTGTTGCGAAAAATCACCACTCCGCCGCTGCTTACAATACTTTTTATTTCCATTACATACCTCTTAAAAAAACTCGTGCGCCTGACTTCGACATTTTCCCCCAAGCGTTACCCATGCAGTTGGCTCAAGCCAAGCACTCCCACGGCACATAAACGGCCTCGCTTAGTGCTGCTTTCTTCCGAACCTGACACGATTCACAAGTGTCTATTGCGTCGGACCTAACCGTCAACGCTACTTACACAGGGCAGACCTCACAGAAAAGGAGCCTAGGTACAGGCATCACCCTTGCTATAGCGGATTGCAAGCTACAGGGAGCCGCTACTTCCCCGACTAGCACGAGCCATTTTATTATAACCGCAAAAAACAAGACTGTCAAATTATTCAAGGAGCTTTCGCGAGAAATTTATGAACTAATAAAAGGCATGGAACGCGGATTTTCGCGGATTTAACGGATTTTCGCGGATTCTGCCTGCGTAAACTGCGTTCTGTGTTTTTATTTAGGCAGTGCAAAAATATTATAGATTAAACGCGGATTTGGCGGATTTACGCAGATTTACGCGGATTTTATCTGGCGCGTTTTTTTATCCGCGTAAATCCGCCAAATCCGCGAAAATCCGCGTTCCATGCCTTTAGTAACATTCTCGCGAGAAATACTTGGAATTATATAAAATTATTATATGGGCAAGCTATCAAAATACAGCTTTTATAAGGCTTAGTTTCATATAAAATTAAAAAATTATACCACTGCTGTAAATATTTATTTATTTCTTGTTGCTAACTTGGCATTTCTCATTTACAATAGTGTTGTATGGGTAATAGCCCATCATAAAATTTTAAATCACAGGAGGAAGATTATGAAGTACAAATCCGCAAGGCGTACAACCGCGCTTGTAATCAGCTTCATTTTAACACTGGCGCTTTTTAGCGCACTCACCGTTTCCGCTTCGGGAACATACGACCTCGGGGAAATCACCGAGAATCACCGCAACGAGGGCGGTAGCTGGTGGTTCGGCTGGGCTACCGATGGCTGGAACGAAACACCATCTAGCTTCGACATGGCTACATTACGCTCTGCAACAGCATTAGTTCTTGAATTTAACGAAATGCCGTTTGAGGACATGGTTATTATTTTCCAAGCAGCTAAAGACGATGTTGACGGTCTTTCTGTCAACTGGGGTCAACAAAATCTCTATGCTCTTGACGACGATACCACTACCACTATCACAGTTGACCTCACAGCTCACAAGGACTGGGAAACCGTAATCGGCTCTGACAGTGCAAGGCTTCTAATCGGTCATACAGACCTAGACGAAATTTTGGACAGTGCGAAGCTGGTTTTAGGCGGCTCTACAGCTGTTGCTACACCACCAGCTGTTACTGCTACGCCAGTAGAAAACCCACCAATGGTAATAGCTACCCCACCTGCTAACCTTGTAGGCAGAAACGTACTCAAGCTAGTGCTTGACAGCACAACCTACACGCTTAACGGCACGCCCGATACGCTCGAGGTCGCGCCAAAAAGCATTGACGGAAGAACAATGGTACCCTTCCGCTTTATCGGCGAAATGCTCGGCGCAACGCTTGAATGGGAAGCAGAAACAAGAACAGCTGTTTTCATTGACGGCGCGAAAGTGGTACGCGTGCAAATCGACCAACCATTAAACGACGCTACAGGCACTTACATGGGTACGCCTATTATCCAAGACGGCAGAACCCTTGTTCCTGTAAGGTTTGTTTCCACACAAATGGGCGCGGAAATTGACTGGGAAGCAGCGACAAGAACCGTTTCTGTGTTCTTTGGCAGTGACGAAGTAGAAGCTCCCGAAGAAACCCCTGAAGAAACAGAAGAAGTTGAAGAAATCGAAGAAGTGGAAGAAATTGAAGAAACAGAAGAAGTTGAGGAAGTAGAAGAAACAGAAGAAGAAACAAAAGAACCAGCAGAAGCAGGCGACGTTGTTTTTGAAGCAGAAATCAACGCGGCTCTGGCTACAGCTATTGCCGCAGAGGAAGCCTTTGGTCTTTCTCTCGCAGGTCTTAGCGATGGCGCGGCTACCATTAGCTTTGCAAACGGCGCGCTAGTTGTTTCCGGCAGGGACAAAACCGCATGGCCGGGCTGGCAAGGCATTGATGTCATGCTAGGCGACATGGATTTAGATGCAACCGCACAATACAGAATAACCGTAACAGGCAGCGGAACAGGCGCAGAGCTTGGTATCGAGTGGCCCTTAGACGGCGACCCATGGGATACAGGCCGCGCAGCAGGCGCTAACGGCACAGTATCCATGACATTCTCAGGCAACCCCGCACAAACACCAGGCATGATGGTTGCCCCCGGTCAAGGCGCAGGCGACGGCTGGAGAGTCCGCATAAACGCAAGAGGCGAGGATAGCGTTAATGTTGGTGATTTTAGTGTTACTAGTATTGTGATTGAGAAGATATAATTTTGCCATAACAGAAAAGAGCGTGGATTTTGAGAAAAGCACTCAAAATCCTCGCTCTTTTTGCTTATCGCTAATTTTTTAAGGCTTCGAGGCGATAATTACCAGTTTACAGGGGTTTTTGTAGGGGACGGATTTATCCGTCCCGAGGTTACCTAGCTCTGCTCTAATGGACGTTATCCGTCCCGAATTATAGAACGTGCATACCTCGGGCGAGGCAAGCCTCGCCCCTACATTAAACCTTGCAAACTGGCAATTATCACCTCAAATTAAATTGCCATGGCGACATTCCCACAACAAACGCACGAAGTCAAAATGTGTAAATCAAACACGGATTCAGCGGATTTTCACGGATTTACGCGGATTGGCTCGTGAGAAAATCCGCGTAAATCTGTGTGAATCCGTTAAATCCGTGTATAATCGCTTTTAAGACTGAATAAGCTACACGCTTTTGCCCTTCGTGCGTTTGTCGTGTAAATTTGCCGTGTTTTTTGTAGGGGACGGATTTATCCGTCCCGAGGTTACCTAGCTCTGCTCTAATGGACGTTATCCGTCCCGAATTACATAACGTGCATACCTCGGGCGAGGCAAGCCTCGCCCCTACATTAAACCTTGCAAACTGACAATTATCACCTCAAATCAAATTGCCATGGCGACATTCCCACGACAAACGCACGAAGCCAAAATGTGTAAATCAAACACGGATTCAGCGGATTTACGCGGATTGGCTCGTGGAAAAATCTGCGTAAATCTGCGTGAATCTGTTAAATCCGTGTATAAGTGCCTTTCAAAACTGAATAAACTACACGCCTTTATCGTTCGTGCGTTTATTATCGTTCGTGCGTTTATCATGTAAATTTGCCGTGTTTTTTGTAGGGGACGGGTTTACCCGTCCCGAGGTCACCTAGCTCTGCTCTAATGGACGTTATCCGTCCCGAATTACAGAACGTGCATACCTCGGGCGAGGCAAGCCTCGCCCCTACAATAAATCTTGCAAACTGGCAATTATCACCTCAAATCAAATTGCCATGGCGACATTCCCACAACAAACGCACGAAGCCGAAATATGTAAATCAAACACGGATTCAGCGGATTTTCACGGATTTACGCGGATTGGCTCGTGGGAAAAATCCGCGTAAATCTGCGTGAATCCGTTAAATCCGTGTATAATCGCTCTTAAAACCGAATAAGCTACACGCCCTTGCCATTCGTGCGTTTGCCGTGGCGACATTCCTCACCAAGTCGATGCTTTGCGTTCGCAGAACATCAACTTGGTGAGAGAAAAGGGGGCTAACACCCTAAAGGCTTCGAGGCGATATTCCCACCAACAATCAGTCGGAGAAAAGGGGCTATGCCCCTCGTGACGACATTCCCACCACACTCCAGCGGTGAAAAGGGGCTACGCCCCCCCCTAGTGCATTATTATTGCGGGTTGCATTTGCTTTCCGTCAATGGCGTTTTCTATGGCTTCGACCAGCTGCGACAAATCCGCCGTCATGCTTGTGGGCTTTTGCACAGGGTTATCCTGCCCAAACGGCACAAAGTACATATTTTTTGTGTTGTATAGCTTCATTATATTTGTGCCGTTCATTCCTAGTGCGTCGTTTGAAAAAAGCGCGAGCAAGACGGGCTTGTTGTTGCGTAGCGTGGCCTTTGTCGCGAGAGTGACCGCGCCGTCAGAAATGCCGTTAGCGAGCTTTGCGATTGTGTTTCCTGTGGCGGGCGCGATTACCATTATATCCATTTTTGTGGTCGGGCCAAAGGCCTCGGCTTGCGCGATGGTGCTGATTATGTCCTTGCCGCAAATTTCCGATATTTCCTGCAAATACGAATCCTTGTCGTGAAACCGCGAGCTAAAGCGGTTTACATTGTCGGAAACTACAGGGTAAATGTCCGCGCCCATTTCCTTTAGCTTGCGTAACGGCTCCAAAATTTCGAGCGATGTGCAAAAGGACGCAGTCAGCCCAAACCCGACTTTTTTCCCCTTTAATTTCATGTCAATTCTCCTTTTTTTTCGGCTCGCCTTCGGCGATTTTTGATGTGCGATTTTTCACGCTTTCAAAATAAAATCTATATATTCACCCAAAATTTCGCCTGCGGTTTGCACGGCATATTTCCCGGGAATTGCCGCAAGCACCGCGGAACGGCTATTTTGCTCCTTCGCAAATTTTATGTCAAAGCCAAACGGCGCGGACGCTATGTCCACCATAAGCGTGTCGTCCGCCTGCTTTAGCATTTCGTTGGAAATTATTTGTGCGGGGGCGGTATTGATAACCGCGTCGAAGCCTTTTAACACGCTGTCGCTCAAATAAACCGGCGAAACCGAGTCGGCCTGCGCGATACACGCTTTTTCGCGGCTGCGTACAAGCGCGCTTACGTCCGCCCCTAGTGCGGCAAGCCGCCGCGCCAAGTCCCTGCCGCAAACGCCGTACCCCACGACCAAAATTCGGCTGCTTGCGATTGTCCGCCCCAAATTATGGATAAGGTACGCGATTACGCCCTCCGAGGTTGGCACCGCATTTTTTACGGTTGTACCCCTGTCCTCCATCATCACATGGTAATTTACGCCGTGCTTTTTGCATTTTTCTGCCAGATATTCGCTCCTTATTCCCGAAAAAACATGGGAATGCTCCCCGAACGCCTCAAAGTAATCGTCGTTGTACGCGCTTGTGTCTACTCGCTCCTTAAACGGAAAAATAGCAAACTCCAAGCCGCGCGGGTAAATATCAATCGCATGAAAAACATAACCCTTGCCGCGTAAATATGCTTCCGTATATTCGTATCTTGCGTCATCCTTGAGAATAATCCCTTTCATTAACCTACCCCCAAACTTTTTTTGGCTCGCCCTCGGCGATTTTTCATGTGCGGCTTTACGCTGCCGCTTTTATAAAACATGTTATGCAAATGGGTCTGATTTTGTGTACGAGTGGGGGCGGTTATTTTTTTAATATATAAAAAAGGTTCGTCTGCTTGTGTTTGGGCAGATGAACCTTTTTTGGTTTTGTGGGTGGGTTGGGGTTGGTTATAGCTGTTTAAAGCTATACTTCTTGGGAAACACCCTAGTTTTGTGAAGCCTCAATCATGCGTTGGATTGCGGTACGCTGTGCTGCAAGTGGGATAATATCGATACTTACGGTCGTACCCCAGTTCAAACCTTGCCCTTGGAAACGCTGGATAGCCGCTACATCCGCAGCAATTATGTTTGCGTTGCCGACACGACCAGGGTCAACAACTGCTATTACTGCCTTTTGAAGGGATGTTAAATTTGCCATATCCGAGAAGTCGCCACCTTCAACCCTAGCCGCCGCATCAATCATGCGCTGGATTGCGGTACGCTGTGCTGCAAGTGGGATAATATCGATACTTACGGTCGTACCCCAGTTCAAGCCTTGCCCTTGGAAACGCTGGATAGCCGCTACATCCGCAGCAATTATGTTTGCGTTGCCAACACGCGCAGGGTCAACCACCGCCGCTAACGCCGCCTGCAACCGAGAATACCGACGGTCTTGGTCAATAGCCACCTCGCACACTTCCGCCACTCCGCTATACCCAAGCTCCAACACAAAGCCACGGTCGGGCGCGAAATAGGTATCCGAGCCATTCTCGTCTATCCTTATGGTGAGTGTAACTGTCGCTTCTGTGCCGTCGTCATTGACATCAATTACCATGTCTAGCTCAGTAACCCAATCCTCGAACGCGTATTCAAAATCCTGCGCGGCCAAATGCTCTAGGCTGTCGCCTGTAATAGTGAATACAATATCTCTCACATGCTCGGAGGCCGTTACTCGTAGGCTTTCCGGCTCTGCGGTGATTGCGGTTATATTAGGCGTGCCTGTGCTTAGTGCAAGCTGACGTACTGTAATCGTGCCGTATTCAGCGTTTACTGTATTGTATATTTGGAACGTATCCATACGACCAAGCTCATACTCGCCTACGACTATTTCCACCGTTAGTGTACCCTGCGTATCAGTATCATCTGCCACAAAGCTAATACCAACCACGTCAATCCATGACGGTACCTCGTCTGCAAAGAAGCTACTATCGCTTAGTACGCGAAGGTTTTCACCTGTGACAATCAGCTCTACGCTCAGCGGCTCGCCGACTGGCGTACCCTGTGCAGGAACAACCACAACGCCGTCTGTGCTAGATATGCCGTCTATTGTCGGGGTTACGTCAATCCGCACGGGTTGAATGGCTACTACCGCCCCCGTAGTAGATGGGTTAGCATTATACTGAACCACGATTTGACGTACACGTTGCGGGCCTGCTTCGCCGTCTGCGGCAATTTGCACCAACAGCGTAATACTTGTAGCCGTTTGCTCCGAGAAAATAATCTCGCCGACATTGATACCAGACGGAGTAGCTTCTTCTCTTACGCTAAAATGCTCTGGCGTTAGCGCATCTAGGTTTTCGCCTGTTACGGTAAATACCGCATACGGCTCTGTGTCAAACGCCGTACCCTCGGCTGGTATATTCACAATGCCGCCGCCGACTACTGGCTCAATGCCGCTAATCGTAACTAGCGAGGTATTTGCCTCTTGGGTAATCAACGCAGGAGTGTGAACCGCGCCATGGCTCGTAATCCATTCGCTATCTAGTGAAAGGTGTGTGGAACGCGGAGAGCCTAGCGGATTTGTTTCCACTGTGATTGGTATAGCTAGGGTCGCGGTTGTTTCGCTTGTAATATCGAGAACAAACGTACCTGCTACTAACCACGATTCATGTGTTGGAAGCCCTAGAGCAAAATCCTCCACATTTAATCCGCCGCCCGAAATGAAGTTTTCGCCGATTATATTGAATACAACGTAGATTTCCTCAGTGGGAGCAAACGGTACTGTTACTTGATATTCCGCAGGAGTAATTGCAATAACCCTAGTGGACGTATCCGGCGGATATACTTCTATTGTCAAGGAATCATAGGCAGGGACTACGTTTATATTCAATGGCGTTGTCGCCACTCTCGATACAGTGAAGTCTAGCGTGTACGTCCCAGGCTCTGCCGTTGGCGGAATATAAAGCATTACATTTTCCACAAGGCTTACATCAGGCTCTACAAGTATTGGCAGCAGCCACATTGACGACGTAATTCTAAGCACGCCATTGTAGCCGTCACGCTCGATTTCAAACGTAACAGGAATACTCATGCCTGGTACGGCTTCTATTGTTGGGTCTACCTCTACGGTCAAGCCCAGAACGTAATTTTCCGTAGGCTCTACAAGAATTTTACGCTCGGCGAGTATTTCCTCGTTGCTTACTACTACTACGAAATAATCGCCGTCCTCGTCTAGCAGCCCAGGCACTAGCACGCCGTCTATTACTCTGCCGTTTATTACATCAAATTCGCCGACAATTATTAGCTCTCTGCTGCCGTCACGCGATTCTATTCCAATTGTTACGGTTTCAACGCCCTCTGGGATATTCGATACCGTGAACGTCACCCTATGCGTAGCGTCAGGCCCATTAAACGCGCCGTCATAGATTAGGCTATCTATGGTTGTGGGAATAAAGCCCGCCTGTGCGATTTCGACATTGTACTCATCGCCGTCATACATTACGGTTAGCAAGCCCTCACGCTCTGCGGTGTCGGAATTAGCGTCTACCGTGACTGGGATTGTTAATATTGCCTGTGCGGACGAAAGTATTTCCAGTGTAGGCGTGCCAAGCTGCGCCCAATCGGGACGGTCGCCAAGCGTAAAGTCCTCTACGCTAAGTGCCGCATTGCTTATATTCGCGCCAAGTATCATATACCTAATGCTTGGCTCCTCGGTTGCGGTTGTTCCCTTTTGCTCAATCAGTACACGGTAAGGCGTAGGCTCGATTGCGAAAATCGCCATCGGGTCGCGCTGTGCTTGTGCCACAAGCGCAAAGTCGTATACATACGTGGTTATATCGTTAGTAACCATGATTGTCGCCACGCGCGCCGCGCCAACCTCGCCGTCTGCGGCAATAGGCACGGTAAGCGTCATGCTTGTGCTTGTTCTGTCCGTAAGCGTAAGCTCGCCAATGGTAAGCCAGTCATAGCCAGTCGTTACAACCGCGGCGAAATTGTCCGCCGTGAGTGCTTCGAGGTTTACGCCCTCTACATGGAATACCGCGTACGGCGGAGTATCTAGCGTTGTACCCATAATAGGCACTGTTACGTCCTCTAGCTTGGTTATCTCGAAGATAACGGGCAGGTCGGACGTGCCAGTTTGGATAATGTTGGCAGTGGCGGTTACGGACGGGTTAGCCGCGCTTGCTACTGTTACTACCGCGTTACGAGGCTCGTCGCCAGAATATGACAGTACCGTAATCACTGGCACGGTCAAGCGTGCGGTCGTTTCGGTCAATTCAAGCGTTGGCGTACCCATAGCGAGCCAGTCCGCGGCAGGCAGTACAAGGTCTAAATGCCCAAGGGTAAGCTCCAGTAGGTTTGTGCCTGTTATATCGAATACTACCTGCAAGCCGTCTGTGAAAATCGCGCCCTCGTAGGTTACGTGTACGTTTGACGTAGCAATCGAGCTAATGACTACTGGGGTAGTGATTACGGCTTCCTCTTGTATCAATAGTACAGTACCCTCTAATGACGGATTGAGTGTATTTTGCAGAATAAGCGTAGCCTCGCGAGTTGCATCACTAGGATTAAGGTCTGCGGCAATGCGTACCCTTATTGTCGCGCTTGTTCCGTCAAGTGAAACCATGATGTCGGCAATGCCAATGTCGTCAGCCGTAATCCAATCTGCGAACAGCGATGTTTCAAAATGCTCTGGCGTTAGCTTGCCGAGATTTTCGCCTATTACGGTAAACTCTACCGTTGGCGGTGTAGTGAATGTCGTTCCTGCTTGCGGAATGGTAATCGGGTCGAGCGGTTGTATTTCGTGAATAACTGGTCTGTCGTCCACGTTTACAGTTATTGTCACGTCCACATAAGCAGGGGTTACTATGATGTTTGCAGGCAGCTCTGCCATGCGCGACACTGTATAGCGTATGGTGTACTCGCCGTCTGTTATATCCTCGGGAACGGTTACCGTTACATGGGCTACTTCCTCGCCCTCGTCTACGATAATTTCAGCAATCGCCCACAGCGGTGAGTCTGCTTCTATTAGAAGCGCGCCTGCGTAGTCGTCACGCCCGATTGTAAAATCTAGGTCTACCGTTCCGCCCATTCCTGCGGTAAATTCGGCTTGCTCGGGGGTTACTTCTAGCTCTAGCGTATGCCTTATTATTTCTGCTACTTCTATTAGCTTGTCGGCCGCCCATTTTCCGTCAATTGCTACTACGAGATAGTATTCGTCCTCGTCATTTAGGAAGCCTGGCGCTAGTGTGCCTGTTAGTGTGCCGTCTGCTTCTACCGCAAACTGACCCACTACTATTGTTTCGCCTGTGGTTCTGTTTTCTATTCCTATGGTGACTGTGTCGGGTTCTGTGGGCAGGTTTATTACTTCAAAGTCTACCTTGTACGTGCCGTCTATGCCGTCATAATTGGCGTATTCTATATGCGGCACTATTTCCTCTACGTTTATTGTGAGCGTTGCTTCGTCCGTGTTTACTGTAATGTGTGGGGACGGAGGTATTATTGTGTCTACGGTGAATACGATTTCGTAGCTTGCGATTGTGTCTAGGCTTGGGACAATTACGGTTCTAGTAACTGTGCTTACGCCAGCGGCTACAAATATTTCGTCAATCCAGTCGTTCGGCGATGGCGTAATCAATAGCTGACCTGCATAGCCGTCACGTTCTATTGTGAAGGTTACTTCGACATTTCTTGCTACTCCCTCGTATACTCTCACGGTTTCTGGGTCGATTGTTAGACCTAGGTTAATAACCTCGCTTTGGGTGGCTTGAGTTACTGTTACTGGGGTGGTTAGTGAGTTGATTGTGTTGGTTATTGTTAGGGTTGCGTCCCTATCTGTGCCTGTTGCGTTTTCGGTTGCGGCTAGGCGGATTGTTGCTGTCGCGCTTGTTCCGTCTAGGCTTATTTCGCTTATTGTTATGTCGGGGGCTGTTAGCCATGCGGGAATAGAGCTACCTAATATTCCTAGGTTGGCAGCTGTTAGGTCTTGTAGGTTTGTTCCTGTTATTGTTACTGTTATATGCGGTGCTTCGGTTAGGGCTTTTCCTGCTGGGTCGATTGATAGCGTTGTTGGAGCGGCTTCGATTGTTGCGATTGTCATGTCGGTTGGTTCGTTTACTGTTACTGTTAGCGTTGCTTCGCCGTTGGTTACTGTTACGTGTGACGGTATTGTTCCTATTGGCGATACGGTGAACACTATTTCGTGTGGGCTGTTTAGCAGGTCTGCTGCGGTTTGCACTGGTACGCTTATTGTCGCTGTTGTTGTTGTGCCGCCTAGTAGGATTATGTCGCCTAGCCATGTTGACGGCGTGGTTATTCCTAGCGCGCCTGTGTAGCCGTCACTTTCGGCGGTTTCGCCACGGTCTACTTCAAAGGTTAGTAGTACGCTTGCGGAGTTGCCTACTGTTACATCTATATTTGTTGGTGTGACTGTTAAGCCCAGTGTATGGCTTTCGGGCATTGGGTTTTGGCTTACTGTTACTAGGTTAAACTGTGACGAATCTATTGCGTTGTTTATTCTTAGCTGTATTTGGCGTAGTGCGTTTGTGGTGTTTGCTGTTGCGGATAGCTGAATTATTACTGTCGCGCTTGTTTCTTCGTCGTTTACTGCTTCGATTACTACAGCGGAGCCTGTTAGCCATGGAGCAGACAGAGGAATAACCACGCTAAGGTCGTCTTTTGTCAGACCGCCTAGGTTTTCGCCTGTTACTTCTAATATTATATTTGGCTCGTCTGCTAGGGCTTTTCCTGCGGGGGCGATTGCTAGCGGTGACGGTGAGGTGACTGTGATGTCTGTTATTTTTACGTCTGTGTCTTTTTCTATTGTGATTGCTAGCGTTGCATCGGCGGATTCTACCTTGATATTTGCCGGCATTGTGTTAAGCCTTGACACTGTGAATACTATGTCATGGATTGTCACTTCTGCATCTGTTGGTACTATGATTGTTCCTGTTGCTGTGGTTGCTCCTGCTGGCACTATTACTGTGCCGCTTTGCCACCAGTCGGAGTCGCTTGTTATTACTAGCTGGCCGTTGTAGCCGTCATGCTCGGCGGTTTCG
>Ga0099364_10000836_pt1 | contig 52187 bp, 59 predicted proteins | sample TergutTh196P3_FD_73070 | JGI IMG/M metagenome (GOLD analysis project Ga0099364, IMG submission 73070) | Microcerotermes parvus P3 segment gut microbial communities from Pointe-Noire, Republic of the Congo - Th196 P3 | ecosystem: Host-associated > Arthropoda: Insects > Digestive system > Gut ... | reverse complement strand
GCTGATTGGTGAGGGATTGCACGTCGGCAAAGGATACGCGGTTGGCAATGGCGGTCAGCATGGCGTCAACAGCGGAATTCTGTCCTTCGAGTTCGTCCGCGATCTCTTTCAAGGTATCCAGAGCCTCCGGCGCGCCATTCACCAGATTGGCAATCGCCGTCGAGATCAGCGTCTCAACGGTGGATTGGCTGATGCCGCCGCTGGTTTCCAGATCGCTTACCGTCGCGGATAGCGCGGCAACCGTGGCTCGGTCGGTCTTGAACGCCGCGGCAACCGCGGCGATCAAACTCTCCATTTCAGTGCGTACATTTGTACTCATATTTCATGCTCCTACAAAAGTGATGCGTTAAAAAAGAGGGCGTAATTCCAGGGCAGATCAAGATTGGCCTGCGCCCGCGCCTGTTCCCGCTCGGTCAAGGCTTGCTCCAGGTCAAAGCGCACCGCGCCCGCCGCCGCGCCGGGAATACCCGGCGGCCCCTGGATTGCCACTTCCACAATCTCCAGATTGCCGCTGCCAAGCACGGTGATTTTGGGAAGCCGCGTCATAGCGTGTCCTCCAGAATCGCCAGACGACCGCGCAGATAGATTTGCGATTCGCCCGCAGGGTCGGTAAAGACAACCCGATAGCGCGCCGCCGTTGCGGTGATGGCGCGGGTTTCTGCGCCGGAGAGGCGGAATGCCACCGCGCCATCCGCGCCAAGTGGATGCTCGGTCGGGTAACTCCTTGGCTTTCCACGTTCATTCTGGCTATTGAAAATCTCAAGCCTTGCGGTGAGGCCGGTCAAATCCACGGGACGGCGGTTAGGCTGCAAGCGGCGAAAGGCGAACGACCAGACGAACCCGCGGGTAATTGCGTGGATGCCCGTGAGATCGAAAGTCCGGCCTCTCATGACAACCCCCCGGCGGCTATGCCGCCTTACCCTGCAAAAACGGGGCTGAATCAGACCCCGGCGTTGTCACTGTGGCCTTGAAGCCCAGCGGGAAATAGGCATAGACATCCCCGATGTACGGCTCCGCCGCCGCGATTACTTCCAACATGCCAAAGTTCTTGCGGCGCGAGTCCTCCAGTTGATAACGGTATTTGCCGAGAGCCGCCAGTACTTCTTCGAGCATGACTGCTCCGGCTTCCATAAGGGCGAGAGCGCGATCCTGCCTGCCGACATGTTTTACCATCGCCACCACGTACCAGATTTCCTGCCAGCGAATCGCGCCGGTCGGCATCGTTTCCTCCGGGGTATAGGATTGCAGGACGACATAGAGAGCGGGCGCGGCCTGCGCGTTCTCGGCGACATCCGCCAGATCGGCGGATGCAAACACCTTGCCGTCCGCCGACGGACATTTTTGCTTCAGGCGTTCAATGATTGCTGATCCGGTCTTCAAGAGCATGGTTTCTGATTCCTGATTCCTGATTTCTGACTACTGATTCCTGCCCGACCACTTCATCCGCTCCTTGCCCTTCTCGATACGGGCGTGGGATTGAGTGGTCATTGCCGCGTCTTCGAGGAGCATTTCCCCGTTTGCCAGCATCCGTAGCAGGTCGCGAGCGAGTTTGGCGCGGGAATCCACCTGCTCCGGCACTTTTAAGCCATGCAGGAACCACCAGGCGAGATCGCAGGAAATCCGCCTGATTAACTTCGGCGCCGACGCAAAAGGAACCTTGTAGCGTCCCGCCAGAGCCGCGTTGATCTCGGTATCCGCGTTGATTACGGCGCGCTTGACCAGCAACGGATCGGGCGTGCCGGTACGGTCGGATTCCGCGATCTGGTTGACCGCGTCCTCGCCGTACTGGCTATAGAGGTCGGATAGGCGGCTGTACATGGCTGGTATCAGGGGTCTGTAGGGGCGAACCTGTGTGTTCGCCCGATATTGGGCAGACACATAGGTCTGCCCCTACATTCTGGCTCAGGCGGCAGACAACCGAGCCAGGCATTCCGGCCACAGGCAGAGGGTGATCGGATTCGATTGCACCTCGATGTCCCAACCCTTGCCCATCCTGCGCGGTTCGGACTTGGCGTACCATGCCTGACCCAGCGTGTTCACCGCCTCGTTGTAGTTCGCCGGAGCGTTATAGGTGACGAACGCATTGGCGGCTACCGGATAGACCAGGGCGACGTCATCGGGGATGAACGGAATGCCGCCTACGCCGCCCGCGTATTCCTCAAAGGTTATGCCGCCGAAGGTAAAGCCGTGCCGCATGTCGCCGCCCATTCGATCCGCAGCCGCCTGCCAGCCAGCGTAAGCCGCCCTGACCTTGGTATGATCCACCATCGCGTCGAAGAACTCGGAGCCGCACAAGGCGCGGACTTCGGTAATGGCAATGCCATTGGCGTTCTTCTCAATGGCGCGTTTGGTATCCAGATAAGCCTTGAGGATGTTGGTTGCCGCATTGGAAAAATCGACGTTGTTGGCGATGGGAGTCACGCCGAACTCATTAAACAGGTCGTAAATGACCGTGGTTCCGTCCGCGTCCAGCACCTTGCCCGCCAGAGCGCCGACGCGGTGATATTCGCGGGTAGTCTCAATGGATTGTTTTAATTGGGTGAGCTTGTCGTTGATTACCGTGGCTTGCGCTTCCAGCCCGGAATCGGTCGCTTCCTTGCCGAAGGCGCGAATGTCCTGGATGTCTTCCGGCAGAATGGTTCCGGTAAGGGGCAGATGGGTTGCGGTAAGGGTGATAGTTTTGCGCTTGCCGCCTTCGACCGCGTGTCCGGGGGCGTTGCGGCTGGTGTTCGGCACCAGCACAAGGCGACCGCCTTGCAACTCAATGACGATGGAAGTGGTCTTGACGCCCTTGTCGGGAAACAGCGGGGCAAGACGACCCGGCGCGGTCGGCAGCTTTTCGACTGCTTCGGTCAAGGCGTTTACGGTGAAAAGGTCTTCGGTGTTCATGGTGTTCCTTTCGGTTCAGATGTCAGTGGTCATGGGGCTGTAGGGGCAGACCTGCGCGTCTGCCCAATGTCAGAGCCTTTCGCGGACGACAATGCCAAGCGCAATCAATGCCGCTTCGCCCGCCGCGATTTCTGTGTTCGTCGCGCCGTCCGGCCATACGAGCCTGTCCCTGGCGACGATTGCTCCGCGAGCGATCACGACGCCGGGTTTTGTCTCGCCGCCGGGGGATTCCTCAATCAGCACTGCATCCGCCAGCGCGGTAGCGGCGGCGGTGACGGGCGCATAGTTGCCGCCGGTTCTGGCAAGCACGGTTCCGATTGGATACGTGGGCGTATGCGCGGCGATAGGCACGGATTCACGGCTCCATTGATGATCTATTTCCTTCAGCAGCAGGTCGGAGAGGACGGGTTTTTTGGTATTCATGTGGGTTTTCCTTTCGGGTCAGAGGTCAGTAAACAGTGGCCAGGCAGGGGCTTATCGCGCCCGGCGTTCAGCGTCGGCCAGGAGCGGGTTGACAGCGGCGGCTGGCGCGCCCTTGTTCGTATGCGCGGCTGTACTCACCACCACCGGCTGGGCGGCGATATAGCGGGCAAAGCCTTCCGGGTTATTGCGGTATTCATCCCGCACAAAGTCTTCCGAGCATGGGGGGAGTATCCCGGCCTTTTTTGCGGCTTGAATTGCCACTTCCAATTGCTCGGCATTCACCTTGTCCACAAAATCGGCATGAGTTTTTGCGAGGGTTGAGTGCGCCTTCATGACCCGATCAAGCTCAGTGCGCGGCACAAAGTCGGCCTTATGCGCTGCCGCCTTCATCGCGTTCATGAAATTGCCGTCTGTGAGGCTTGTCATGACTTGCGGCAAACGCGCATCGTCCGGCAGCGACAGGCTTTGCCGCATGGCGGCGGTTTCAGGAGCGGAGAGCATGGCTATTAGCTTTTCGAGTTCGCCAGCAATCTCCTTTTCGGTCGCCGTGATTGGCAGACCGATGAAATAGCGCAGGCGTTCCAGGATGTCTTCCATCTGGTTTCCTTTCGTGTGGATTGAAGTGGAGAGGCTTGCATCTGTAAGCAAGGCTCTGTTGATAGCTGTCAAATGTAGATTCGGGTGATTGGTAAGACCCGCGCCGACCAGGGCGATAACGCGCCCGGTGTTGATTTCATATTTGAAGACCGGCGAGAGATAGCGGTATTCGCGCTCTTTAATCATTTCCGCCGCTTTATCCGTCCATTCGACCGTGCCCCAAAGACCGTCCTCGCGGGCTTCGATGGCGGTTATCCATCCGGCGGCGGGCGCGGGCTGACCGTTATTGGCGGTATGAATGGATTGATGCTCGTAGTCAATGGCGAGCGACATACCCATAGCCGTAAAGGCATTCGTTACAGCTTCCGCATCAAGGAAGTTAGGGCCACGTCCGTCGCGTCCTGTAAAATTACCGGCGGGAATCAGGTGGACTTGCGTGAGGTCGTTGCCAGGCTCCCATTCCGGCATCTCGTAGAGATGCGCGGCGACAGAAAGCTCGGAAGCCCCCTTTACAAAGGGGGTTGCCGCAAGGTCAGGGGTTGAATTTACCGTATTCATGCCCGGAAGCGTACCGAGCATGAATGCGATTTGTCAGGGGGACAGCTGTCGGGAAAAACTTAGAAAGCAGTGATTAGGGGGCAGAACATCGTAGGGGCAGACCTGTGTGTCTGCCCAACATCGGGCGAACACACAGGTTCGCCCCTACGGAACCCTGTCCTCTGCCTACGCCTACGCCATCCTATGCCTGGTCACGGTTACGCCTTCGGCAATCTTGGTTACGGTTTTGGTTCCCGTTCTGGTCGGTTGCGGGTGGCCGGATAACATAGGCAGCGGCGTAGCAGGGAGGCTCGGATGCGCCGCTCCATCGCCCTCTATGAAGGCGGACGCGCCGATGCCGACTGCGCGAATATGATCTATCTCGACCTTGGCGCTGTTGATGATGGTCTGGGCGGTGTCGTTGATCGCCCTGGCCTGGGCAGGTTCCATCTCCCCTGCCTTCAAGGAGCGCAGTGTGCCGAACAGCACCTCGCGCAGTTCGTTGATGTCGTTACTCATGATTGATTCTCCTCTTCAAGTTTTTTGATTCGGCGCGTCACCGCGCCGCGCAGAAGTATGACCTTAACAATCTCCGGGCCGTATTTCCTGTAGTGATTCCGGCGCATAAGATCGGCGCGGCTGATAAGTTCAAGGTTGTCCAGGGTGATATTCCGCTTGTCGCCATCCTTGAATATGACGGCATGATCAGGCGGGATCGCGCCGTTTGCCTCTTCCCAGAGCAAGCGGTGAACAAAGCGCCAACGCTTGTGCATCGGCACTTCGTCAGTGATTTTGCGTTGCAGGAATCCGTCGAATAGCCGCTCCGTGCCGATAGGCTTGTATTGCTCCAGCGCCCGCCCGCCACGCTCGCCCGGCTTGAATTGAGTTGCCTTGCCGCCAATAACCATTCCTTTTGTTCCCTTGCTCCACGGGACATGCCCTGGCTTGAAGCGTGTAGCGACATTCTTCTCATGGCCTTTTTGCAAACGCCCGCCCGCCGGACTGGCGAGAAATGCGGCGCTCTTCTTCAGGCCGAGCCTGCGAGCCTTGCCGTAGATACACTCGACGTTGCGCTCAAACCGCGCGGTCAGTTCAACGGTCGGCGTGTCCGGGTACAGACGCCTCAACTCGGCGATCTCTTCATCCGTCCATAATTTACGCGGCGGGAGAATGCCTTTGCTTTTTGTCATTCAAGCCACCGCTCAACGCTTCTGCTGGTCATACCGAACTTGAGCGCAATCTCGTGAATGGCCTGGTCGTGGGTATAGCGATACATCGTCACCAGGCATTGATATTCCTTGTCCGCAGCTTCCTTTGATGCAGCCGTCTGCGCGCCTTTCAGATTCGGGATGTAGAGACGGCAACCGCGATACCGCTGCATCATGCGGCTTGCCGCTTCTTCTCCCACGACTTCGGCCAGTTGCGCCCAGCGTCGCTCGCCCGCCTGATTGCCGCCGCCCTCGACCGAGGGCATGGGAAATTCCAGGCCAGGCCATTCCGCCATCAATGCCGCCGCCGCTTCAAGGCCGCAGACAGCCACCAGTTCCCGCGCCGTATCGGGAAAATTCGGGAACCGCATCAGACGGGAAAGCAATTCAGGGGTCATGGGGATGCAGGGGCAGACCTGTGTGTCTGCCCTAAGGGCGAACATGCAGGGGCGACCGTCATGCGTCGCCCGCATCCGGCAACCTGTCTTCTGATATGAGTATCAAGCGCGGCGATGATTTTGATAAGCGTCGCCTCGTCAGAGAATTCAAGGAGAAGCTCTACATTGTCATGCCCCTTGATACCGGCCATCTGACTGGCGATACCCTCGATGTAATGCTTGGGCATAACCTTGACCGGCGGGGTTTGCATCTGCCCCAACGCTTCCGCCAGACGGTAGATTTTTTTGAGGTACGGCTGACGCGACGCGGCGGCGCGAAAGACAAAACGCCATTCGGATGCAAGGGCAGATACAGGTTCGCCCCTACGTCTGTTCAGGCGATCAAGCACCTTGCCGATTTCCGCCGAGGAGCAGTCTTTGAGGGACGCCTTGCCCGTCACCTCCCGCACGATGTCGCGGCGCATGTCGTCGTCAATCCCTTGCGCCTTGCAGGCCGCGAATACGGCTCGCATACAGGCGGCATGGTAGCCGCCTGCCTGGGTTTTACGAACGGCTATCATGTCGTCACCCCCGCGAACAGGTCGCCGGTTGAGGTACAGCGCGGCGGGGGAATGGAGCTGTCTGTCGGCGCGAATGCCGTGCAGCATGGTATGCCAAACTGGTCAAAGCGCCACTCAACAGGGTATTCAGGGTCATCGGCGGACAATGCAAAAGTCTTGCCGAGTATCGGACAATACTCTTCGTCTTCCGGCTTATCGCGCTGGCATCGGAAACACCAGTGCTCCATGAAGTTGTCGCCTTCCGTGCCGTTCGACGGGCGATATTTTTCGATAATGGTTTCCATTATCGCCATGCCGATCTGGGCGGAAAGTGACTCCTGACCACTAACAACTGATTCCTGTCTCATGTCGCCACCTCCGATTTCTCGCCGCCCAGGGCTTCTATGAGCGCAGGCAGGAAATGAACAAACTCGCCAGTCATCAATGCGAATTCGGCATCAAACAGTTCCTCTGCGGTTTCCACCTCTTCCAGTTCTTCTTTCAGCACATCCAGAAACTCCAGACGCTTGATCTCCCCTTTTTCGGTCAGAACGAAGGAAAGACGGTCGTCATAGGTAAGCGCAAGACGGGTCGGAAACTTGCCCGCCTGCAAATGGGCGCGAATTTCCGGCAAGGTCTCATCCCGCAAGGAATGGCGCACATAGCGCACCGCCGCTTGTTCCCCGGTTGCGGATTTCAACTCGCAATCCCGATCAATGGCAAAAGGCGCATCCCCCGACAACAGCCATTCCGTCATTGCCAAAGCGGGTGAAAGCCGCATGGATAAGAGCTTGCAGGGAAAATCATCCAGACAATCGCCCAGAGCTTCCAACACTTCTTCCGCTTTCTTTTGACTGCCCGCGTCAACTCCCAGCCAGCCATGCGCCGGGTCTATCCATACAAAAGTTTTACGCCGACAGGCAAAGGCTCGCGGCAAAAGTTCGTCCCAGACCTTTGCCTGTAAATCTCTCAATGCCTTGCGCCCCGGCGTAAAGCCTTGCTCCTGCGCGATCTTTTCCGCTCGCGCCTGAACTTCCTGACGAACGACAAGCGAGGATAAAAGCCTTGTTTCCGTCTCCAGGGCAAGCAGCCATTGCCCGCCGATGGCATGTATCAATGTTTCCGGGTCACGCGCAGGACGGGGCGAAACCCAGCCCCGGCTTGTCGCCTCGAATGCGCCGCAAGGCTTGAACCGCCCTCGCGCAAGTTGTGCATTCAGCGCATCGGCGCTTATCTGCCAGGGCGCGGGCAAGCGATAAAGATGTAGATTCTTGAACATCATGTCGCCACCTCCACTTCAAACGGCGTGACGGAAAAATCCTCAACGCCGGTGACGACCGTGATTCCGGCAATGCCCGCGACGGCGGCGGGTTCGGCAAGAATCGCGTCCTTGTTGATCTCCACTTTTTCACGCAGGAAGCGGGAGAGGCCGAGCATCCGCAAGGCTTCGATCACCTTGTCCTGCCCGCGCACAGAGACCGAGGGCGGGCGTTGCCGCCATTGGACTTCGCCGGTGATGAGATTGGCGGTCTTGCCTTTCGCCCCGCAGAGCAGGGCGCGGTTGGCTTCCGCCCATCCCTGAACGCCGGATGTCAACGTCTCAATCCTCTCTTTCAGGGCGTCAATTTCACCCTTGTTCGCATCGGTGATTTTCGCTATCGCGTCGTTCATCTCGGTTTCCAGACGCTTCAGTTGACGCTGCACATCGCCCAGCGTCTTGATTGCGCCCATTGCCTCGTCTTTCGTTTGGCAGACGTAGATGGCGGCGGTTTTCTTTGCTTTGGTCATGGTGAATCTCCTTAAAATCGGGTTGCTTTGAAATAGGCGGCGCGCCAACTGACGCCAAGGTTGCGGCGGATGCGCCACACCCTCTGCCAGCGGCAGACGAGCATGAAGAGGGACACGCCGCGCCATGACAGCCAGAGTTGCAGTCCGCAAATGGCGGTCAGAATAACGATCAGCAGGGTTTGTAAATTGCCGTCCGCAGGACTCATCTCGCTCCCCTTAATGCCTTGATGGTTTCAGCATGGGCTTCCGTCACATGCGCGGCGGTTATGCTCTTGCCCAGGCCGACCGATGCGTTCAGGATGACCATCAGCCAGTTATCTACCGCGAGCGGATAGGCGTAACTCCGCCCGCTCCTGTCAGTCAGGAGCCTTGATAATTCATCCACGGCGGCGGGTTCCAATACATTCGTCGCAAGGCCGAGCCGGTGATTGATGTAGCCGGACAGGCTCTTTCCCAAAGGCGGCAGATGCACGACTTCGCACCTCTGCCAGACTTCGCGCACACTCTGGTCATATGGACTTAGACGATCCGCAAGCTCCGGCTGACCGAGGAGCACAATGGAGAGCATCGGCCTTTGCAAGCCTTTCACGGCGGGGTTTTTCATCTCCAAAAATCTTTTGAGATGCCGCAAGGTCGGCTTGGGGAGGCAGTGTGTCTCTTCGATAATCAGCAAGTGCCGCCGGTTCTTCGATGCCGATTGGGAGTCCGCCAGACACGCCGCGACTTGTTTTAATTGCGCCTCCGCCGTCTGCCGTTGTTTTATCCCTGGCGCGACTTCGGCCATGATTGCCTGGACGATGTCCGCGCCCTTCAGGGTTTTACCGGCCTTGTCGGTTTCTTCCATCCGCTGGGTATGCGGCTCGATAACCACGACTTCGCCCTCGGCGGCAAGGTCGGTGACAAGCAAATCCTTCAGGGTAGACTTGCCGCTGCCGGATTCGCCAATGACCGCAAGCAGGCCGCCATATCTGGCCTTGGCAAGCATGTGCTCATAGACCACGCGCATGTCGCCGCCAAGGAATACCGCTTCCTTCCGGTCGGGCGGCATGAAGCAATTGCCGGAAATATGAAACGCCTGCCGTGCCGCTGGCGTTAAAGTGGGTTTTTGGATTAACATTTCTACCTCCTGAAAAAGTTGATGAGAAACTGCTTCGGGATGCCCGCCGGACGCCGCAACCCCGTCCGGCGGGTTTTCTTCAATTTGAACAGCGTTCAAATTTCGCTTTGGCTCTTCACAGGATGCGGGCGGGCGGTTGCCGCGTATCTCAAAATGCGCGGCATGAACGGCAGCCATGACCCTTTCCGCCTTGTCCTTGTTTCTGATCGGTAAATACCCCTGCCGGATGGCGCGATACGCCACGGCAGGATTGACACCGGCGCGGCGGGCAAGCTCACGCACCGGAAAGCCCGCCTGCTTAAGCGCGACACATGCCAACTGAAAATCACATTGCGACGACATTGGGATGCTCCTCGGTCTGGTTCTGGACAAGGCGATCAAGCGCGTCCTGCGGGACGCCGTTCGGGTATCGTTGACAAAGCCACTCGTAGAACTCCGGCTGCCAAATCCGCCCGGCGGACTCGGTGGCTTCCTTGACTATCCGAGCGGCGCGAACGGTCGGGATGATTGAGGGGGCGACTTCCACGGCTGGCAAGGTGTTGTCCGGGGTAAACCGCAAGGGCAGCGGGAGCACGTTTACGGTTGCTTGCTTGTGCTGCTCGACTTCGGCGAACGGGTCCAATGCGCCCATGAATGGGTCTAAATGACGGTCTTTGACAAGCAGGCGTTCCGCATCCGTCAGGGTCTTTGCGCAGGTCGCCGCTTTGTCCAGGCGTTTCTGCGTCCTGACCGCTTCCGTATCCGGCGGCGATTTGTATTCCTCACCCACGATGGCAGCCATGTCCGAGTATTGGTACGTCCCTATAGACACCACTTCATCCAGCGGATAGTGGGTCTCCGTGCCGTCGTCGTTTATTTCGATGGCCATGACGCCGCCGCCCGCCAGCGGCGCGTAGCAAAGGGAGAGCTTGCTTCCGATCTCAATCCCCGGAACATGGGCGCAGCGGTATTTTTTCCCGTCAAGCTGCACGGTCAGATCGCCCTTGACCTGCGCCGTAACCGGACGGCTTGTCGCCAATTGCTTCAAGGTGGCGGCGGGCGCGGTCTTGATAAGTTGCTCGGCGGTGATTGTTCGCCATGCGGCGAAGCGGGTCATATTGTGCCGGGTGTGAATCCGGGTCTCGTTGAACCAGATTTGATAGTCATATGCGGCTTGATTCAGGCTCGAAAAATCGGTAATCCGGTCGCGGGCAAAAGACAGCCAGCCTTCAAATTTCATCTCCCATAGATTGTTGGCCTGCTCGACCTGGCCTTTTGCCCTGGGATTGCCGGGCTTGTTGACTATCAGTCTGACCCCCATTCGGGCGCAGAAGCGACGGACAAGACCAGAGGCGGTCGCGCCCGGATCTACCATTATCATGACCGGCTTGCCGTGCATCGGGTCATGCGGGTTTTCTTTTTCCGCCATCAGCCATGTCAGAAAATCAACGGTATGCTCGCCACTCTCGGAATGCGGGTAATACCTGACCCGAATCACTCCGCTGGCATGGTCAGTCATCACATAGCGAATGACGCGAAACTTCTCGATTGCCTTAAGGTTTTGCGGCTTGTTTTTGTAATGGACGGCTTTGTTCAACGGGACAATGGCATTTCCTTCTCCGTCTTTTCCGCCCGGCAGATAGAAGAGAATGCAAACGGAGGCGTCAACCTGCCAGCACCAGTTTGGATGCGGACTGGCCAAAGGCTGATACGGTCGAGGCTTGCGCGCGGTCTTCAAGGAAAGACCGTAAGCGTCCATTGCGCGCGAGATGGCGGAATCGGAAAGCGCGATGATTTCTCCGGTTGCCGGATCAATTCGCTCCGCCCGAATCAAGCCGTTTGCCCGCAATTTGCCAATCGCGTCCGCCAGAGTGCGAACCTCTTTGTCATTTTCCTTTTGTGCGCGAAGCAGAGTTTGCAGCACGGCCTCGCACTCTTCCTTGCTCACGGAATGCAGTCCGGCATCGGCGCGCCTCTTGCGAACCGAATAGCGATGCTCTTTCAGCCAGCGGTGAATGGTCTGCGCCGTCACATCCATTGATTGGGCAGCGGCCTTGATCAGCCCGGACTTTTCCCCGTGCGCGGCCATATCCAGCCGCTCGGAAAGGCGGGCAAGTTCGGCGTGTTGCGCTGGCGTGGGCATGGCGGCAGAGTTATCCGTTGTCATGGTCGTATACGTTGCCGTCTGCAAGGCCGTCGTCGGAGTTTCCGCGTTGCAGAGCGGCTCGGATGATTTCCCTGCCCTCCGATTCGTCATCATCCACCGCGTCTATACCGCCGCCGACAGGCACATTGAAGCGTTCCGCCGCCATTCGACAATAAGCGAACAGGCGACGTAATGAAGCGTTTGCCGTCTGCTCGAATACCGGATGACAGGAAATTTCGCAGTCTTCTTTCACGCCAAGCGCGCGGGCATAAAGGGCGATGCATGATTCCGCATCAATGATTGCAAGCTCCGCCTTGCGTACCGATTCATCAAGATTGTTCAGAGCCGTCTCTGCTTCGCCCGGCTCCGTATCGCTCCCGTTGCTTTCCGCGCCACGCTTGATGCTCTCCTCCTGTAGCTCGTTTATGGTTTTGTCCTTGTTTGCAATGACAGCTTTTTTGGCTGCAATTTCTTCTTTTAGCTCGTCCCGTTCCTTGAACAGCTTTGCCATGACCTCGGTAACATAATCCACGACCGCTTCCCTGTCTTCGGCATTCTCAATGACGGTGCGGACGGCTTCCTTTTCCGATTCCGGCAACAACTTGATGGCGGCATAGTCTCGCTGTTGTAGACCAAGCCGCTGAGCTTTGTCGAATAGTTCTGCTCCAATCATGCGAAAGTTGTAAGAAATCTCTTGCATTCTCCGGTAAGACAGACCAAAACGTTCTTCGCAGAATTCGTTAAAATCCTCATAAAAGTTGCGACCGTCGCAACTTTTTAGGGGGCGCATAGTCTTCCAAGCCCTTGATTCCTTTGCTCTTTGGTATGCTTCTATACCGACTTTTGTTGCGACGTGTCGCAGAAAATCGGCTGTAATTAATGCGCCGAAGTTTTGTCCAAGCTCGAAGATCGCTTCTTGGCTGTCTTGTTGCATGTTAATGACAGCCTGATTGCCATCGGCTGCCGCCAATTCAGATGGCGCTTTTGGGGCGGGGACTCTTTTAGACGGCCGAGGATTTGCAGGCGCAGACACAGCGGGTCTGTTGGATGGCATGATGATGGGAGACATGGACATGATGTTTCCTTTCAGGTTGGGATGCGGGTGTAATTGACGGCGACCTCGGCGGTGCGTTCCTGCACCGCCTTCAGGCCAGAATAAAAATGGTGGAGCAATTGATACGGGCGGCTGCCAAGCGTCCAGCGTCCATCGCGGGACTGCTGCGCCCATCCTGCCGACTCGAGGGTTTTGAGGTCGCGCCACACCGTGGATTGAGCAACGCCGGAAGCCATTAAATCCGTAACCTCTTTCAACGGCAGCCCGATAATTTCGTTTCCGGCCAGGACTTCAATTAAGGAGAGCAGGCGCAGTTGAGCGGATAGAGGGACGTTTTTGGCAAGCCGCGCCTCCTCATGAATTTGAGAGGGACAAGTCATACCGCCCTCCTTGCCGTGTCCGGCTTAAGGCCAAGGGCAATGGCTACGCGGTGCGAGCGTCCGTACTTGCCCTTTAATTTGCCGCGTAATAGGTCAACAACATCGAAGCGGGCGAAGCCGTGCGCGTTCGCCCATGCCTGAATGGCAACGCCATTTGCGGAAAACCAACGCCGCGCCGATTGCGGCGTTTGCGGATATGGAAGAGTTGCAGCGTTCATTATTTTCTCCGTGGTAATATGTGGCTTTTTCAGAATTGCCTTGGAACGGACATGACCATCTACGAAGGGTTGCAATTGCTGGCTCCCGTTGTGATTGCGCTAATCAATGCTGCTGCCTTGATAGTGGCGACGAGATTGAGCACTAAAGGAAGAAGCCACCACCAAGAGAATGAGCAAAGCGCGACAAACACGCCCCAAGAAAACCCTGTGCTGGAAGCAGCCAAAGCTACGACCAAAACATTCAGGGTACAGATGCTTGGCCTTGCCTGCGGCGCCTTCGGAGTCGTCGGCATGTTGCTGATCTCGTTATTGTTCAGAGAGGTCACACCAGGCATAGCCGCATTACTGCTGATGAGTGCGGTGTATTTGCATGTCGGATGGCTACTTGTTGTGCGAGACTTGAAATGATTACGCAGCAGCATTTTTTCCGTCCTCTCGTGGTTTGTTGTGGAAGCGTGTGGTTATTATGGTAGAAAGATTCTACGATGTCAACTGATTCTGTAGAAAATTTTGCTTTTCGCTTGCGCGAAGAGATAGATTCCAGAAGGATGAGCCTTGCAGATGCGGCTAGAGCGGCTGGTGAACCGGGATTGCAGCGGATCAAAGATGTAGTTTCTGGAAAACAGAGATGCCCGATTGACCTCTTGGCAAGATTGGCGGATGTGGTGGATGTTCTTTACATCCTGACCGGTGAGCGTGGAGGTGCGGTATCTCCAGACGAGCATGAGCTTCTCACGCTCTATCGCGCCGCGCCGCTTCCGGTCAAAATGGCAGCCGTGGGCGCACTTCAAGGCGGCAGTCAGCCACCAATACATACAACCATTGCTGCATCAGGCAGCGGCAGCATTGCCGCTGGCGGCAAAGTCCAACAATTCAATGGCCCCATCAGCGGCGGGAACTTCGCCGGTAGAGATGTCAACAACAGGAAAGGTAAAACATGAATCAAGAATTCAACGGCCCCATCAGCGGCGGCACTTTTGTCGGCAGGGATGTCAATATGATGTGTACTGGCATTGATCAGTGCCCACATCTGATTGATGAGGCACATCGGCAAAAACTTTTTGAAGAAAGGACAGAGATTCGAGATTGTCCGCGCAAAGTGCGGGAAACGTTTCTGCGCCTGATGGAGGATTTTCACTTCTCGAAGGAACAGCTTCGTGCTGCATGGAACTACCGCGTTCTCACCCACGACAATGGCTGTATCAAGCTGGAACCAAGCCAAGTGAATTTTTGGCATGCCGTTTATGTCATTATCGCTATGTTTGCGGTTTGGCTTGTGACCAGCATTTTCTTTCTGCTGAGTCGGCATGACATAACTCATTGGGCGGCATGGTTGGGCGTGTCTTTAATATTTGTCTTGGCCATCTTCGGATATGATCGTACCGAGTTCTCCCCGCGCCGCGCCGCCAAGAAGGTCATGGTCGCCTTGTCCAACATTGAAGACAAGCCGGATAAAGATAAGTAAGCAATCACCGCCAAGGAAACGAAAATGAAGTTCGTGCTATACATGTTTCTGCTGCTCTTTTGGTTCATAGCGACTGTTTGGCTGTTGATAGCATGGATCAATACGTCCAAGGCCAAGAAAGAAGCAGAATCATTGCTGGAACAGTTAGGCGCTGATGCGGCTCTGCTCAGTCGGCAATTTGATGAGTTAGGCGATGATGCGGCTCGGCTCAGTCGGCAATTTGATGATGAAACTGCCAAGCTTACGCAGGAAATTACACAACTCAAAAAGAAGCTGAGTGCTGCGGATGAAGAAATTTCCAGTCTGAAAATATATCGGGTGATTCAGGATGTAGAAAAGCATGTCCTGGCCGCAGAAGAAAAGGCTAAAGAGCGGCTTGCAGCAGCCAATGCTGCCGCGATGAAGCTGATAGCAGACGCAAAGGCTGAATTAGCCAGAGCCAACAAGGAAGGCAGGGAAAGACGGGCGAAAGCAGAAGAAGACGCCAGCAAAAAACAGGCAAAAGCCGAAGCGTTGCTTGAATCCGCCGCGCATGACGCACATGCAATTATCAGCAGGAGCAAGGAACAGGCAGAGAAGATAGCAGGCGATGCTTACAGGGCGCTGGAGCGCGAAACAGAGCTGCGCGAGGCTGTTGACGCAATGGAAAGGCGGCTCAAGGGCTATGACAAGAACCAATTTGTTGTACCCCTATACAGCGTACTGGACGAACTGGCGGCAGAGTTTGGTTTTAAGGACGCCGGAAAAGCTCTTGAGCATGCTCGATCCGTTACCCGTTCGATGGTGTTAACCAAGCGCGCAGCAACTAGCGGTTATTCAGAGACAAACCGCCGTGAAACGGCCATTGCCTTCGTGCTTGACGCCTTCAATGGCAAGGTTGATTCAATTCTGGCAAGAGGAAAAAAGGATAATGTTGGCACACTGGAACGGGAAATAAGGGATGCCTATGCGCTGGTCAATGAGCTTGGCAGTGCATTCAGGGTTACGCGCATACTCCCGGAATATCTGGAAGCGCGCATCCATGAACTGCAAGCAGCCGCAGTTGTCAGAGCATTGAAAGAGCAGGAGAGAGAAGAACAACGCCGTCTGCGCGAGATGATGCGTGAAGAAGAGCGCGCCCGCAAGGAATATGAACGTGCCATGAAAGAAGCCGCAAAAGAAGAAGAGGCCATTCGTAAAGCGATAGAGAAAATACAAGCTCAGGCAGCGGAAGCAAACGAAGTACAGCGGGGAGAGTTTGAGGCGAAACTGCGTGACATGGAAACCAAACTGGCGGAAGCGGAGGCAAAAAATCAGCGGGCAGTTTCAATGGCGCAGCAAACCCGCATAGGGCATGTCTACGTAATTTCCAACATCGGTTCATTCGGTGAGGATGTATTCAAGATTGGCATGACCCGCCGCCTTGACCCGCTTGATCGTGTTCGTGAGCTTGGGGACGCATCAGTCCCATTCGAGTTTGATGTTCATGCGATTCTCTACAGCGAGGATGCTCCGGCATTGGAACGCGCTTTGCATCATAGTTTCTTACGGCTACAAATGAACAAGGTAAATCCTCGCAAAGAATTTTTCCGGGTTACGCTTGAAGACATCAAACGTGAAGTTGAGGTGCACGGCATTGAGGCTCAATGGACAATGGTAGCCGAGGCGCAAAGCTGGCGGGAAACTCTCAGAATTGAGGAAGAAATGCGGAAGAGCGCCGATGCAACGCGAAGGTGGGAAACATACCAACATGAATTGGAAGAATCCGCCGAGGCGCTTGATACGGGCGATTAATCCCCGCAGATTCTCCAGACCCAACCCGGCACATGCCGGGCTTTTTGTTGGGCTTGGTTTTTCCCGACACTTGTCCCCCTGACGGCCTCGTAGTGAGGCCGTTATTGTGTGCGCGTAAAAGACGGCGCGACCCGCCGGAGTGCTGTAACACCCCGACAGGCCGCCTCCCGCAAACCTTACTTGCGTTCAGCCAGGACGCCGACAGTGTACACACTGCGGGGTCGACGCTATCACGAAAGTTTCAACAATGCAGGACATAAGATGCGGGACGTGCCAGAAGAAACTGGCAGAGGCGGAAGCCACAGGCCGTTTGTCAATTAAATGCTGCCGTTGCAAAACGGTAAATCACTATGCAGGTCTTGAGCCTCAACTCATGAGCGCCGCCGAGCGCCAGGCTCAAGGAAAACCTGACCATGCAAATCACGCAAGATGTTAAACGCTCCGCATTGCGGTACTTTGGCGGCAAATGGGCAATCGCGCCCTGGATAATCGAACACATGCCGGAACACCGGGTCTACGTCGAGCCATTCGGCGGCGCAGCCTCGGTGCTGCTACGCAAGCCCCGCTCAAAAATAGAGGTCTATAACGACCTGGATGAAGAGATCGTTAGCCTGTTTCGTATCCTGCAAGACCCTGTCCAGTACCGGGAACTGTTCCGGCGGCTGTGCCGGACGCCATACGCTCGCCGCGAATTCATGCTGGCGTTCAAGTCCACGCCAGACCCGATCATCCGCGCCCAACGCGCCATCATCCGGGCTTACATGTCATTCCACCATACCGCGCTCTTCAACCCGAAAAAATGCACTTTCGCCGACGCCCGCCATCGGCACGGCGGTCATGCCAAGTCGCATGAATGGAGCACCTATCCGCGCCATCTGGCGAGCGTCTGCCGCCGGTTATCCGGCGTGTTGATCGAATGCCGCGACGCGCTTGACGTGATCCGGGTGCAGGATACCCATGATGCCCTGTTTTTCGTCGATCCGCCATATGTACACAGCACCCGGCGCAAAGGCACGAATTATCGGCATGAGCTTGACGACGCCCGCCACATCGAACTGCTGACGCTGCTTAAGGGCATCAAGGGCAAGGTGATGATCTCCGGTTACGCGAGCGAGCTTTACGACGACATTCTTTCCGGCTGGCAACGCCACACCCGCAAACACTACGCCGCCGCGTCCGGCCCGAAGGAGCGGACGGAAGTCTTGTGGATCAAGTAAGTGGCGCGGTTGCCACTCCTGCAAAAAGGTTGCAGCGGGCGCAAGAAAAGACTTGGCTCTTTGGCAGAGGAGCGCGTTACTGGCAGTGTTCCAAACACCTCACAGCAAAAGGAGAGCATCATGAGCAAAACCGAACAACGCCTGCTTGATTATCTGGCTGGATATACCCGCAACAACCCGAACAATCTGGCGCATGTAATCGAATACCCGGACTGGCAACGCATGGCTCGCCACGAACTTGACCGGCGCGCCGCCAGAATGCTTGAAACGCTACAGGATGACGAACTGCGGGCTATAGCCACCGGCTCAATCAACCTTGCCGATCTGGCGAGGCGGCTACCGGCCTGACTACTGCTAAAGCCCCGGCACATGCCGGGGTTTTTTGTTTGGCTTGGTTTTTCCCGACAACTGTCCCCCTGACGAATCGCATTCGTGCTCGGTACGCTTCCGGGCATGAAATGCTCTGACTGCCTCCGTTTCGAGAAAGCCTATTACTACCGGGCCGGTGATATGCCGGATTCGCCGCATGGCTTTTGCAACGCCGGTTCAACTCCGATTGAGCGCGGCAAGCTGATCCGCGAGACCAACGAATGTCGTTATGACCCGCCGCGCTTCGTCCTGAAGGTCAAGTCATGAGTATCAAAGACCTTATCAAAAGCCGCTTGAAGCTCCTGGATCGCGAAACCGCCGCCGAGATACGAGCCTGGCTTGACGCTTCTCTGGAAGAAAATCTGTTCTTTGTTGCCAAATACGGCGCATGGGAAGAAATAAAATGGTTTGCCTGCTCCCTTGTCGGCTTGCTCAAATCTGTTGGCAAGCTAATCATGTGGGCGCTTTTTCTTGCCGCGCTTTGCATCACGCTGGTTTTGGCAAGGTTATTCGCCTGGACGCGGGAGAAATGGACAAAGCTGACCGCCTGGGTTCGGGCGAGGGAGAGGGGCGGCGATAATGGATGATCTGCGCCTGCCTGTCGCTGTGCTTTCCATCTCCGCCGCCGGACTGATAGGCGTCATAGTCTACGAGGGATACAAGGGCGACGCCTATATTCCGACCAGGGGCGATGTGCCGACCATCGGCTTTGGCAGCACGGTCAGAGCCGACGGCTCGAAGGTGGCAATGGGAGACAGGACAACTCCCGTAGAGGCGCTTAAAACCACGCTAATCCATTTGCAAAAGGATGAGGCCGCATTCAGGGGCAGTCTGCCTGGCGTCCTTATGACCCAGGCGGAATACGATCTGTATCTGGATTTTGTCTATCAGTACGGCATGGGCAACTGGCTTAAATCATCCATGCGGCGTGAATTGCTTGCCAACCGTCCCCAGGCCGCCTGTGACGCGCTCCTTTTATACCGCCGCGCCGCCGGACGGGATTGTTCGCTCCCGCAAAACCGGGGGCCTGACGGCTGCAAAGGCGTGTGGACGCGCCAACAGGAACGCCATCAAAAATGCGTCAAGGCGGTAGGGAATTCAGGGATCAGGAATCAGGGATCAGGGATCATTCAGGCAGGAGGCGGCGATGCTTAAGAAACTTGGGGACTGTCTGATCGACTTGCTCTGGAATTACTTTGGCGTGTTCGTGGCTGTCGCTCTGCTTGCGCTGGCAGGAACGGCGGGTTGGACAATCAACGGCTGGCGTTGGGAAGCCAAATTCGCCACCCTGCAAAAAGACCACGCCGAGGAAACGGCGGCGCAGAGCCTCGCCGTTATTTCCGCCATAGAACAAGTACGAGAGCTGGAAAAACAGGGTAATGAAATAGCGGCGCGGCTGATAGAGGTCGAGGCCGCCCGTAAAGTACTAGCGAAGGAGAGAGACAATGCCATCAAAGCTCTTACTACTGGCGAGCCTTGCCTTGCCGCTCCTGTTGTCCGCCTGCTCAACGACCCCGTCGGCTCCGGCGTTGGTTTACGCCTGCCCCCATCCTCCGGCAATTCTTCTGACCCCGATACCGCCCCTGCCGCCGATACCGTTAACACCGCTTACTTCGCCACCGATACAGATGTCGCCCTCTGGGCAAGGAACGCCCGCGATGAGCATGACGCCTGCCGCGCCCGAATAGACGCGCTGCGGGATTTTTTTCAGGGGCGGCCATGAACCTGACCGAGGAGCAAATCCGTCTGGCGCAAGTGATTGCCGGATATGAGGCGGCTCTTGCCATTGACCGCGATGAACCGAGCATGAAGGGCTTTTTGGTCTTTTACGAGGCTACCCTTCCCGCAGACAAGAAAGCGTTGCTGGCAGAGTACGAGGCCGTCAAGGAAGCTATCAGGATCGAGGCCATACGCATTCTCACCAAGTTGAATCGCGGCGAGTTGCTCCTCGTTTCCGCCGCCGAAGAAGAGGAAGGCGAAGATGATGATTAAATTCAAAGGAGAATTCTGATGGAAGCCGCGCCGCAAATGATCAATCTCGTAATCACTGCCGGGATATTTGTCTGGCTTTATGTCCAGAAGAAGAGCGACAAGACCAGCGAGCGTCTCGACCGAGCCGAAAGGGATCTGACGGAATTGAAGTCGTTGTTTCGTCATATGCCCAGTCACGAAGACCTTAAACAGGTCTATGAGTCGCTCAACAAGTTATCCGAGCAGGTCAATCAATTTATCGGAGAATCCAGAGCGCATGGCGAGTTCATGCGGATGCTTTTGAATCGGCTGACGGAAAAGGGACTTTCATGAACGAAGAAAAGACTACCGCCGCCCGAAGAATGCGGATTTTACTGGCGCTCTCGCTCCATACCGGACATTCGGCTATGCCCGCGAAGTTGCGTAATGAACTGGACGCGGTCGGCTATCCGATGACCTTGACCAGGCTGATGATGGACTGCGCCTTTCTGGCGGAACTGGGGCTTGTCGAATCGCCGGACAAGGGACAGATCGCGCTTACTGCCGACGGTCTTGATGTGGTACGCGGCCTTGTAAAACTGCCGGGACTTTCCGGGTAAAGCGCCATGAGCCTGTATCTTGACATCTCCGAGCCATGGAATGCCTTTCGCCGGGTAACGCTCGTGAATGGCAGCGCGGGAGGTCGCTCATTCTGTAGAGACGGACGCGGCAGCGTAACGCCGGAAGATTTTAAGCGTCAACGCTCCGCTTTCGTTGAGATTACGCCGCATGGCTTTTGCGACGGGAGGCGGCAATTCGACCTCCCCAGACTGGAACTTTGCCTCTCCCTGATTCAAGAGCCGGAAACGCTCGCGGGCAAGAGTGATGAAACGGTGGACGTCCTTGTCTTTGGTCAAGGGCTTTCTGATGTTGTCTACCTGCCTGCCACGATAGATTCTCTCTGCATCCGCTACAAAAAGGATTCGATCCGGCGAGGATGGGCGCGGCGAAATATCCACAAGTTCCCCGTCTGGGGAGCGCCAAACCGCATGAAACTCCGCTTCCAGCATTATCTTCGGGAACTCCCGGATTGCCCAGCCAAACACCGGCACGCCGCCCATGCGGGCGACCTGCTCCTCAATAAGCAGGAAACACTCGTTATAAGGCGCGTCATTAACCGGACGACAGGGGACAAAAACAGCATCGCCGTCAGCGACGACCTCGCGCGCGAAACTCTGCACATAAGGTTTGATCAGTTTCGGCGGCGCAACGACCCGATCCATCAACTCCATAAGTTTTTGCAGATGCGACATGATCCTGTAGCCCGTGATGAATTGGGCAATGATTATCTCATGGGAGGTTTGCCATGCGCCGTTCCAAGGTAAGCCAGCTCCCGAAGGCGGTGCTGGACGAATTGAACGCTCGTCTGGTCGCTGCCGGTTTCTCCGGCTATCGCGGTCTGGTCGAGTGGCTGAACGGTCAGGGCATTGACATTTCGCTTTCCGGTCTTTATCGGCACGGCTCCGGTCTGCAAAAGCAATTCGAGGACGCGATAGCGGACGCCCGCCGAACCCGCGAACTTGCGCGGGCAGTCAAGGAATCCGGCGAGAATGAAGACGGAGCGTTGATGCAGGTCGCTTCAGAAATCATGCAGGACAATCTTCTTCGCGTATCCCTGAAAGCCAAGGAGGAAGTAGAGGGCAACGACACCAGGGATTCCGCCGAAACGATGGCAACGATTGCCCACGCCTTTGCCAATGTCGGACGCTTTGACCTGTCGCGTCGCAAATGGCAGGCGGAAGTGAAGAAAAAACTGGACGCGCTTGAAACCAAAAGCAGGCATGACGGCATGTCGCTTGACATGGCGACACTGAACGCAGTCAAGGAGGCTCTTTATGGCGGATAAAATCGGCATTCTCTACCCTTATCAACGCCGCTATTTGCAGGATTCATCCCGCTTCAAGGTCGGAATGTGGTCGCGGCAGACCGGCAAAACCTTCACTACCACTCTGGAAGCGGTGCTGGACGCGCTGGATGCGGAAGCGACAGGCCGTATAGCCCGCTGGACAATCCTTTCCATCTCCCGCGACCGCGCCCTGGACGCGATGGAAACAGGGGTAAAGCTGCATCTCAAAGCCTTCAAGGCATCGTTTATCGCTCTGGATGTGCCGTTTTACGCGGATGAAACCGCGCACATGGTAAAACTCCCCGGCGGCTCCTACATTCGCGCCGTCGCCGCAAGGCCGGAGACCGCGCGCGGCATGTCCGACAATCTTATTCTGGATGAATTCGCGCATCATCACGACAATCGTAAAATCTGGACGGCCTTGTTTCCGGTCATTTCCAAACCCGGCCTGAAGCTCAGGGTAATCTCCACGCCCAACGGCAGGGGCGACAAGTTCTATGAGTTGATGAGTCATCCTGACTCGCTGTTTTCCGGGCATGTGGTGACAATTCATGACGCCATTGCCGACGGTCTGCCCCGCAATGCGGAAGAATTACGGCGCGGCATTGGCGACCCTGTCGCCTGGGCGCAGGAATACGAATGCCAGTTTGTGGATGGCGCGTCCGCCTGGCTGCCCTATGACCTGATTGACGCGGCGGAAGCGGACACGGAAACGCCGGATGTCAGGTCTGCCCCTGTATATATAGGAATGGACTTTGCGGCGCGGGGCGATCTTACCGTTATCGCCGTGCTTGCCCGTATTGGCGATGTGCTCTGGCTTGTTGAGTTGATTGAAATGCGCGAGGCCAAATTCTCCGAGCAGTTGGCAATGCTGGCGGAGATGTTCCGCTCATATCGGGTTATTTCCGCCGCCCTGGATCAGACCGGCATGGGAGAAATGCCGGTGGAAGAGGCCAAAAGGCGGCATGGGTCAAGCCGGGTGCAGGGCGTTATCTTTACATCCGCCGCAAAGCTGGAGATGGCTACCGCCTTGAAAGAAGCGATGGAAGACAGGCGGCTAAGGTTGCCTGCCGGAAACCAGGCGTTGCGGGCTGATTTGCACTCGGTAAGAAGGGTCGCAGGCCCTACCGGCATTCCAAGACTGGTGGCGGATCGGGATGATTCCGGCCATGCCGACCGTTTCTGGGCTATTGCCCTTGCGGTGACATCCGCCCGCGCCGCCGTTGAAGGCCCCTATGCCTACATGCCGGTACACCGACCGGGACGCTTCTCCATGCCAAAAGGAGCATGGTGATGGGGTCAGTAGACAGGAATCAGTGGACAGGGATCAGGAAACCCGCCAGAGCCGTCGGCGCTTTGCTGCGGACAAAGGAGCGGTCATGATCAATAAAATACTGGATTTATTTGGTCGCAAGGTTGATGTCAAAAACCTGAAGACGGCGCAGGCTGTGCCGTCCATGAGCCGCAAGGTTGGCCAGCATACTTCCACGCAGCTCCTTGATCCCATCAAGGCGGCGCGTATGCTTCGCGCCGCCGAAGAGGGCGATACTGTAGCCTATCTTGGCATTGCGGAAGAAATGGAAGAAAAGTATCTCCATTACGCGGCGCAACTTGCCACCAGAAAACGGGCGGTCGCGGGCTTGAAGCCGGAAATAACGCCCGCCTCGACAGACAGACGCGATGTTGAGATAGCCGAGTTCGTCCGCGAGCGGATTCCGGTGATTCACGCGGCGACGCTCGACCTTATGGACGCCCTGGGCAAGGGCTTTTCGGTATGCGAGATAATCTGGGACACGACCGGCAAACAATGGGTTCCGCGGGAGTTGCTCTGGGTTGACCCGCGCTGGTTCATCTTTGACAAGACGGACGGCAAAACCCTGCGCTTGAAGAGCGACCAGAACAGGGAAGGCGAGCCGCTGCTGCCCGGTCATTACCTGATTCACATGACCCGAGCCAAGAGCGGGCTGCCGATTAGGTCTGGCCTTGCTCGTAGCGCAATCTGGGCGTTTTTGTTCCAGAACTTTTCCATTCGGGAGTGGGTGGAATTCATTGAGCAGTTTGGCAGGCCACTCCGTTTGGGTCGCTATGATTCCGAAAGGATGAAGGATAATCCAGCCGACCTTGATGTATTGTTTGACGCGGTGCGTAGTCTGGGGTCGGACGCCTCGGCAATTCTGCCGCGCTCTATGGAGATAGAGTTTCATGACGCGGCGGTCTCCCGTTCTAACGCCGATCTCTGGCGCGGCCTTGCGGAATATCTTGACAGGCAGGTATCGAAGCTGGTGTTGGGACAGACCCTGACCGCCGAGACATCCGAGACAGGGGGCGGCGGCTTTGCGCTCGGCAAGGTGCATAACGACATCCGTCTGGACATTCTTGATGATGATGCCCAGGCGCTTGCCCGCACGATCAACCGCGACCTGATTCCCATTCTCGTGCGGCTCAATTTTGCCAACGTTACAACTCTGCCGCAATACACGCTGCGGGTGGAATACCCGGAAGACCTGACCGCGAAGGCGGCAATCGTCGAGAAGGCGGTGGCGATGGGGTATCAGGTTCCGGTCGGCTGGTTCTCCGAAACATTCGGGATTCCCCTGCCGGAAGATGGCGAGGCGGTCTTGCAGACGGCAGCAGTTTCCGGCAGTGGGCATTCCGGGGATGAAGGCGAAGATGGGCGAGGCGCGCATGGCGCGGAAAAGTACGACGCCGGACTGATTAACGCCTATTCGATGGGGGTAGATCGTCTGGCAAGGTTGGGCGTGGATATTCCGGTCAGCTATATCCGCAATGTGTTTGATTTACCCGCGCCCAAAGCGGGCGAGGCGACCCTTGTTCCGCCGGTCAATGAACTGGCGATGCAAAAACGGCTTGCCGTCGCGCTTCATTCCCAAAGCGCGAAGCCGGACGATATGGAGATGCTGGCGGATGCGGCATGGCGAGCCGGACAAAAAACGGTGGACGGATGGATAAACCAACTGGAAGCCTTGCTTGACGCCCTCTATGCCGAAGACCCGAACATGCCTTTGGACAAGGTGCAGGATCATCTGCTTGCCGCCTTCGGCGATCTTGAAACGGAAGAGCTGACGAAAGTCATGAATCAGGCGGTCGACATCGCGTTGGCGAAGGGAGCGGCTGATCAGCGAGGAGCGGCAAGATGAAATTTCTCTGCAATCTCTGTCTGTTGCTTGTCGCCTTGAAGCTCTTTGGCGTGATTGATTGGTCATGGCTTACCGTGTTCATGCCGGTATGGCTACCGTGGCTTTTGCTATTTGCCCTGGCATTGGTTGGCAGTTGCAGAACCAGCAAGTCCGGCAAGGCCAAAGAGGACAAGGCCAGGAAGCATCCGTACTTTGAGGATCGCTAAAAATGGCTGATCTGATTGATCTTGCCCAGGCGCAGAGTGCGCCGATTGAAGCGGCGCAACTGGCGTATCGCCGTCCGGCGGCGCCGGACGCTACCGGCTATTGCCTGAATTGCGGCGAGCCGATTGATGATCGCCGCTGGTGCGACGCCGCCTGCCGCGACGATTGGGAGCGACGCGACAGGATCATGCGGGCGAGGAGGCTCTGACATGGTAATTGGCGCAATCAATCTGCCACATCAAGCCCCCGCTTTGCCCCCTTTCCCAAAGAGGGCGCCGCTATTGTCGTCTGCAAGACCAGCGGGGGTTTCTCCCCTCTCCCTTTTATGGGAGAGGGGTTGGGGGAGAGGGCCGGGGTTTGCAAGGGTGTGGCGCATATCGCCGCCTGCAAGACCGGCGGAGGTTAGCCATGCCTGATTCCACTTCTCCATTATTCGGCGCAATCAATCTGCCATTCCAGGAACAACTTGCTTTCTGGGAGCGGAAGGAAATCAAGGGGAGTCGGCATTGGTTGGACATCCGCCATGCCCAGCACGACAGATGGTTTGTAGTGGCGGGCGCAGAGAAAGCCGACCTTCTGCATGATTTGCAGCAAGCCGTATCCGGCCTGCAAGGCGGAACGCTGGAACACTTCCGCAAGAATTTCCGTGAGATCGTTAAAAAGCACGGCTGGACGGGCTGGACTGGCGAAGGCTCGGCAGCGGGCGAGGCATGGCGAACGAAGGTAATCTGGCAGACCAACATCCGCGCCAGCTACGCCGCCGGAAGGTACGCGCAGCTGACTTCGCCGGAGGCGAAAGCGGCGCTGCCGTACTGGAAATACACTCATTCCGGCCTGTCCATGAATCCGCGCGCCGATCATCTGGCGTGGGACGGCATGACCCTGCCGAACGATCATCCCTTCTGGAACAAGGGCTTTCCGCCCAATGGCTTTGGTTGCGGTTGCTATGTGGTGGGAGTCAGAAAGCCGGAAGAAGGCGCAATGACCAATCCGCCCGAAGGCTGGGAACAACATATCGGCAAGGGCTGGGACTACGCCCCCGGCAAGTCGGTGGCGGATGAGGTGCGTCAGATTGTTGAGGCGAAGGCGGCAAAGTACCCGGAGCCGTTGCGGAGCGATTTTCTGGCGCAGGCGGAAAAGGTGGGAATTGTGCCGGATGAAGAAAAGTTATCTGCCGCCCGCGTAGCCAAGACCGAGGGCGACGCCAAAAAATGGCTGATACAACAAGGCAAGGCTACCGGATTTGAAAACGCGGTAATCTATGACGCAGCGACCGGAAAAGAAATTGGACGGTATGAGGGGCAACACCCCGCGCGTTTCTACCTGCCGGAAGATATTTCAAAGCGCACCTACCAGCGCGGCGAGCAGCTTGCCCTGCTGCATAACCATCCTGATTCCGTTTCGCTTTCAGGCAAAGACTTGCTGATTCTTGCCCGTCCAGGCGTGGCAAAAATCTTGGCCTATGGACACACCGGCGCATGGTTTGCGGCGGAAAAGGGCGCGGAAATGAGCAAGCTGGCACTGGTGTTGGATGCGGCGAAAACCGAACTTAAGCGGCAAACATCGTTGCTCTCATTGCACAGGATCAATACTGGCGGGATACAAGCCCACATCCTGAATCTTGCCCTGGCTCGCGCCGGAATAATCAGCTACACCTCAAAACTTGATAAAACGCGGGCGTTGCTATATGATAGAGGAAAGGATGCGATTGAAGCTGCTGTGCAGGAAATCGTCTATGCCATCGAAAGAACCAGACTATGACAGTCCTCGACATTATTCTTGAACCTCCGGAATATCTTGAACCCGTTGCAAGATGGGAGGAGTGGCTTGCCGATCTGCGTACCCTGCCGCAGGAGGCTGATGGCGTGGCACGGGAAATTGCGGATGCGGAAAAATGGATACCGCAAAGGATAGAGCTTGAAAAACAGTTGCAGGCAATGAGCGCCGCCGAGGCGCGGAAGGTGGCAGCATGAGCGACACTATCATCGTCGAATGCAACAGCCCGACCGTGCTTCAGGCGCTGAACAGGATTATGCAGAACTTCACGCCGAGGGAAATGCGCCCCGCCATGCAAGAGATCGGCGAGAAGCTGAAAGAAAGCACCAAGCGCCGTTTTGCGACCTCAACCGCCCCGGACGAATCCCCCTGGCCGCCATTGAAGGAAGGCACAGTGCTTGCCCGTTTGAACAGCATCCTCTATAACTACACCGACCAACGACGCGACGGACTGAAAAAAAGTTTCGCCAAAAAAGACGGCTCTCTGAACAAGCGAGGCCGCGACCGCCGCGATGCCGCGCGTGCCAACATGAAGCCGCTGGTTAAGACCAAAATGCTGGCGGAGAGTATCAGCGTCCAGATCATTGACGGCGGCGCGGGGGTGGCGGTTGGAACCAACCGTTTTTCTGAAAAAGAGAAAGGCGGATGGAAGGAAGGCGCGGCGGTTCACCAGTTTGGCAGCAGAGACGGACGCATCCCTGCTAGACCTTTCCTTGGCCTCTCGAATAAAGACGAACGAATGGTGCTCGACATCCTGAACATGTTTGTCCAGGAAGCCGCCTCTCCCCGATAAATTTCCGAAAAAAACCAGAAAAATGGGGCGCGTTTTTATTGCGCCTGCTGCAAACTTTTTGCATTCCTGTTCCGCCTCGTTCCGTTTCGTTCCGCCTCGTTCCACCAAATATCACGCAAATCGCCCTCAAATATCACGCTCGTGCACAGTATGCAAGATCCTTGCGATGAGAGAAGGCTGGGAGTCTGTGCCGGACTTCCGCAATACGCTGATGGTCAAGCTCGGCCATGATAAAGCCTTTGCCGGTCGCCCGCCGCGCCAGGATCTCCCCCCAGGGGTCAATTATCATGCTGTTGCCGTAGGTGCGACGCCCGCTTTCATGTTCGCCGCCTTGCGCCGCAGTTAAAAGGTAACATTGATTTTCAATCGCTCTGGCGCGGACAAGAATCTCCCAATGGGCGCGTCCCGTCACACGGGTAAAGGCTGCGGGCAAAAAGATAAGGTCAAGCGGGGCGGGCGCGGCAAGAACACGGTAAAGTTCGGGAAAGCGAAGGTCATAGCAGATGGATAGTCCGATGCGCCCAAAAGGACTGTCAAAGGCGACCTCGCGCTGTCCGGGGAGAATGCAGGCGCTCTCGTTGTACCGCTCATCGTCCGAAGTGAAGGAAAAAAGATGAATCTTGTCGTAACGGGCGGCGACTTCTCCTCTGGGGTTCAAAACCAGCGTGCTGTTGAACGCCATTCCCGGCACATCCGAACGGAGCGGGATCGAACCGGCAAGCAGCCAAACGCCATGTCGCGCCGCTGTCTCTTTCAGCCAATCCTGAATAGGCCCTTGCTCATACGGCTCGCTTGCGGCGACAGGCAGAGAATCATCCACGCCGATAACGGGGAAATATTCAGGCAGGCCAATAAGCTCAGCGCCAGAGTCAACAGCTTTTGCAATCAGCAAAGCCGCGTCCGCCAGGTTCCTGGCGACATCGCAGCCGGAAACCATCTGGATTGCGGCAATACGGATATTTTTCATGATTCCTCCTGCGGCAATGCCGCGTCGTTTGCCTCGTCCAGCGAAGGCAGATGGGTTTGTCGTTCCACTATCGGCTCATCCCAGGAACCGGTCACGAGATAGCGTATGCTGAACACCTTGTTGAGCGGGTTTTTCAGGAAATTCTGCGCGAGCAGCGCCGCAGCGCCGACCAGAGGATTGACGAAAAACGCCGCGCCCGCCGCCGTAATCCCGCCCAGCTCCGGCTGAATGGCAAGAGCGAGGTTCTGGGTTTCTGTAGTCATGTCGGCTGTGCCGCTCATCAGAATGGTTCCGGCGGGACTTGCGATACGTAAATCGCCGTCGGTTGAAATAACGCCCGCATTGATTTTCAGCTTGGCCGTAAGGCTGTCAAAGGCATACCCGTCGCTGAAAATATCACGAAAATCCAGCGTCAGGCGGCGCGTTAGCGACTGCAACGAAAGCAGACCCAACAGCTTGCCCATGCCCGGATCAATTCTGGAAAATTGCCCGTTTGCAGTATTGATCGCCAAATCTCCGCTCAAGGTGGCAGTATCAAACTGCAAGGGCGCGCCTTGCCATTCCAGTTTGCCCTCAAGGTTTGCGCTGCCGCCGCGCAACATGTCCGGGTAGCCCATGCGCCCCAGGAGTTTGCCGCTGTTGTGGGCGACGAGCCGGAAATCCAGATAGCTTCGATTCGCCGCCGCATCCCACACGCCATGTCCAGTCAGTTGTCCGTCGGGATTTTCGACGACTATGTTCTGTAATCGCCACACATCCCCCTCATTTTCCGCCAACAGGGAAACCTTGCCGAAGTTCTTGTCGCCTATGGAGAAATCGCCAATCCGAATATCCATGTCCGGCAATTTTTTGAGGCTATCGGACAATTCCGCCTTTTCTTCCGCCCCGTTGCCGGAAAGCAGCCCGCCCTCCAGCCGCACCCGGCGAAGGTCGGCAATAATCCGTCCTTCTCCATTGTTGTTCCAATTGAGATCTCCTACGACCTCTTTCGAGGCCAGCATGGCTCGCCATACGCCCTCTCCCTCCGCGAAAAGACGAAGATTGACTTCGGCAAAATCACGCCCCAGAAAACGGAGTTCCTCTGCTTCAAGGCTTATCATGTCCGGGAAAATCGCGGTCGCCGAACTTCCTTCCGCCTTATCTCCCGCGCCTTCCAGAAAATCATGCCAGAAGTCTATATCCAGATGTTTCTGCCGAAAAAGGACATGCAGACCTTGCCTCGGCATACGAAGCGGCACGCCTGCGGCAACCGCGCCCCGCTCAACCTGGTTATCCCGCATAATCAGCAAGGCTTCCAGCCGCCGCTGCTCTCTTTCGCCCAGGCTGACAATGATTTCATCGCGTCCCTGCCGGGTCAAGTCGCGCTTTGAGACACGAAGCGGCAATCTGTCTTTGGCTGACTTGGCAAAGGGGTCGGGCAGATTCAGCGCCAGCCCTTCCAGAGTGGAAGTGACGAGAAAATCCGTCGTTCGCCCGCGCGCCTTGATTTCCATCTGCAGGTTGGCGCTACCGGATATTCCGTCAAGCAATGCTTCCGGCAAGCCGACATTCCCTTTCATCTCCCGTCTTAGCGCCGCTGCTTCAAGCCCGCCCTCCGCCTTGATCAGCACCTCGTCTTTCTGCGACTGGACAGTGAGCTTGAAAGGCCGTCCGAGGAAATCTCCCTGAATGCCGTCGGAAGCCACATCCTCCATGGTAAAGGCCAACGAACCGCCTACCGAATGTGCAGGCGGCAAACCCTGCATGAAGCTAATCCTGTTGTCAAAGAAATGGTAACGCCCTTCCGCTTTGCCGGATTCTATCCGCTCCAAAGGCAAATCCAGCTTCAGTTCAAGCCTGCCTTCGCCCTGACCGGTGATGCCGTCGGTGAAATGATTGATAGCGGCTGCGACCGGGCTTTGCTCAATAAACCGTAGAAAATCGCTTGTATCGCCACTGGCTTCGCCATCCACCAGAAGATGATCTTCATTGGCGAAATCAGGAATGGAAACCGTTGTCTTGTCGCTGATTCGGGTGGAGAAGATACGGCCTTCCGCAACCCGGATCAACATCCCTGCGCCAAATTCCAGTTCGCCGGAAATCCCCGTTATTTCCGGCCAGTCCGGGTTGTAGCGAAGGGTAACGTCCCGCGCCTGAACGGTAATTTTGAAAACGCTTCCATCAGTAGCGCCGCGAAAAGGGAATTGCTCCAGATTGCCGCGCAGGACAAGCTCCGCATCGCCAGTGCCTGCCTCCAGCGCCTCGCGCAACCAGGACGACACTTCCGCATTAACCACCCTTGGGATATAGCGCCAGACTTCGGTCGCCCTGCCGTTGGTAAAGCTGCCGCTCAAATCAATGACGCCCGCTTCGCCCGGACGGCTCTCGTACACTCCGCTCACCTTGCCGTCAATATGAGGGCCGGAAAAATCAAGGCGGCGAATCATGACTTCAACCGTATCCGGTTTTTTTTGCCAATCCACATCCGCATTCAGGCGGACAAGCGGAAAGGCAGGATCGTAAAATACAGTCGGCAGAGAAATGGAGAGGTTGCGGCTGTCGAGCGTCAGTTGTCCGCCCTGTTCATTTGCCCGGACACGCCCGGAAAGTCCGCTTGCGCCCGGTATGGCCCCGGCGGCATCAAGCCCCAGATTTGAAAATTCCGCCTCCAGCGTATAGCTTAACTGCGGCTCTCCGGCATCCCAGGCAAAGCGCACCCGCTCCAGCACACCTTCGGGATTGTGCCGATAAAGACTCTCCCGCGCCGTATCAGCAAGCGGAAAATAAGCCGCCAGCCGGACAAGATAGGCCAAATCAAGGCGGTTTGCGGTTAAATCCACACGCCTTGGCAAATCATCCGGCTTGCCTTCTGACACTTGTTCTGACGTTTTCGCGCCTGCTGGCGCTCCCGCCTCCTGCCAACTTGCCGCCAGATCAAGCGGCGCGCTCGTCTGTCCATCCTCTTCGACAAGCTGTAAGCCTTGGCTGGCGAACTGCCATTTTCCGGCGGCATCTGTGGAAAGCGACAAATGTCCGGCAGCTTCCCGCAACTTCAATTCCGGCAGGGATTCGTCAAATTGCAGCCGCACCCCCTGTAAATTCGCGTCTGCCGCCGCCCGCCAGTCTTTTTGTTCGCGCTTCAAGCTAATTTTGGCTTCACTCCCGGTCATGCCGAACAGCGCGCCCCAGTACCAGTTTTCATCCGCAGCTACCCAGCCCCGCCACGGCAGAAGCGTATCCGCCCGCCATTGAAGCTCTACCTCGCCCCGCCATTCGGAGACAGGCATCTTTGCCCCGCCTTGCAGGCTGCCTTCCGCATTCAGCGCCGCGACTTGTCCGCCTTCCGCGTCAACTGCATCCAAAGATAGACCAAAACTATAACGCACCCCTGCCCTTTGCCAGTCCAATTCCACTCTGGTCAGGGAAAAATCAGGCGCGCCCGCGTCATCATCCCGAACATCAATACGCGCCCCGATAATCCGAATATGCCGCTGTTCGAGCAGCCACTCAAGCGGGGCTTCTCCGCTCTTTTCGGAAGGATTCAAACCGGCAATCCGCCAATCTCCGTCCGCCGCGCGTAGCAGCGTCAATTCCGGCTTATTCAGCGTGAGCGAAGCAAAACGCGGCTGCTGAAACAGGAGCGACCACCAGGAAAGCGAACCCTCAATGCTCTCCGCCCTGATTGCGACTTTTTCATGATCCGCCGCGTCAAGCGCCCGAGCGTCCTCCAAACGGACGAACAGCGTGAAACCCATCCGCGCTTCCAGGGAACCGATTGAAATCGGCTGCCCCAACGCTTCGGAAGCGGCTGCCTCTATTCTCGGCAGATGATTCGGCAAGTCCGGCACAAGCCAGAATCGCGCATAGATCACGAGCGCGGACAACAGCAAGACAAAAACCGCCCCCGTCCACAGCAGGAGACGCTTGCAACGCGATAGGCGCAAAGCAGGCGCCCTGACGAAACCAAAAACTTTCAACGAAGCCGCTCCAGCAAGCCTTCCAGTTGATCAAGGTCGCCGAATTCGATGCTGATGCGTCCGCTTCCTTTCTGGTTGGCGAGAATCCGCACACTCGCGCCCAATAGGTCGGAAATTTCTTCTTCCAAACGCAACAAATCCCGATCAACCGCCTTATCCGCCTCTTTCGGCGAATTCAGGCTACGTCCCGCAAGCCGTTCTGCCTCGCGCACGGACAGTCCTTTCTGCGCTATCCGCTGCGCCAGTTGAATCTGCGCGGCAGCGGGAAGCGGCAACAAGGCGCGGGCATGTCCCATATCCAGACGACTGTCGAGCAACATTTCCTGCACTGGCTCGCACAGTTGCAACAGGCGCAACAGGTTGGAAGCCGCCGGACGGGAACGCCCTACCGCATCCGCCGCTTCCTGATGGGTCAGGTTGAATTCGTCAATCAGCCTTTGCAGTCCATGAGCCTCTTCCAGAGGATTCAGGTTTTCCCGCTGGATATTTTCGATCAACGCCATGGCCAGCGCCTGTTCGTCGGGGATGCTTCGCACCAGCGCCGGAACTCGCTCCAGACCTGCCAGTTGGGCAGCCCGCCAGCGGCGCTCACCGGCGACGATTTCATAACGCCCCGCAGAGGACGGGCGCACCAGAATTGGCTGCACAATGCCTTGCGCCTTGATTGAAGCCGCCAATTCGGCAAGCGAAGCCTCGTCCATCCGACTGCGCGGCTGATATTTACCCGGCTCCAGGCTCTCTACCGGCAGATTTCGCTGCTCTTCCAGCTCCGCCTCGTCGCCACCGGACAAAAGCGCGCCAAGGCCGCGCCCCAGACCTTTATTCTTCATGAGTTCGCTCCTTGTATTGTGGAAGGATGCTTCATGCTCAAAATTTCATCGGCCAAGGCAAGATAAGCCTGCGCTCCCCTGGAATTTCTGTCGAAGGCAAGCGCCGGTTTGCCGTAGGAAGGCGCTTCCGCCAGCCGGACATTGCGGGGAATAATGGTTTTATAGACCCGCTTGCCAAAATGACGCTCCAGTTCGTTCGAGACCTGCTGCGCCAGCGTGCTTTGCGGATTGAACATGGTACGCAACAACCCTTCTATTTCCAGATCGGGATTCAATTGACGGTTGATTTTTTTCAGGGTATTCACGAGATCGGCCAGTCCTTCCAGCGCGTAATATTCGCACTGCATCGGAATCAGAACCCTGCTTGCAGAAACCAGGCCGTTGACCGTCAACATGTTGAGCGAGGGCGGACAGTCAATCAACGCAAAATCGTAAGGCGCGTCCTTTATCGCCTCCGCCAGCAGGAATTCGCGCCGGGGCAAATCCACCAGTTCCACTTCCGCCCCCGCCAGTTCGCGGTTGGCAGGCAGAATGGAAAAGCCGAATTCCGTTTTGACCGCGACTTCCGGCAGCTTCGCCTGTCCCAGGAGAAGCTGATACACATTCGGAAACGCCTCTTGCTTGGCAATGCCCGATCCTGTCGTCGCATTGCCTTGCGGGTCAAGGTCTATCAGAAGCGCGCGCGCTCCTGCCATTGCCAGACCGGCAGCCAGGTTCACCGCCGTTGTGGTCTTGCCCACTCCGCCTTTTTGATTGGTAATCGCTAAAGTTTTCATGCTTTTGCCTTGCGTCGCATATTTGACGAATCCGAGAGTATATTGTATTGATGAATCCCCGTCATTTATGGCGACGGAATCAAGGCGAAACGCCGCTTTGCAAGCGGTCAGGAGCAATCGTCAGTTCAATCGCTGGTAACGATTGCCGGGAAGCGGCGCGATTTTATCTTCCATCTCAAGAGAAAGCAGCACCGGCAGCAAGGCATCGGCGGTAAGGCCGGTAGATAAGGCAAGCTCGTCCAGAGCGCAGGGCGCATGTCCCATCCGGAGCAAAATTTTTTCCGCAATCGGGTCTGATTGAGCAGAATCTTCGCCGGATTCCGCCTCCGGCACACTTTCTTTCACTATCTGCCAGCCGCCAAGTTCCTCCAGCATGTCCTCCGCCGACTCGACCAGTTTCGCCCCCTGCTTGATAAGGTAGTGGCAGCCTTTGGAGAATGGAGAATGGATGGAGCCGGGAATGGCGAATATTTCGCGCCCCGCTTCGCCCGCAAGTCTGGCGGTAATCAAGGAACCGCTCCTTGTCGTCGCTTCGACTACCAAAACTCCCCTTGATAATCCGGCAATTATGCGGTTACGTCGGGGGAAATTGGCCGCCATCGCGGGAGAGCCGAGCGGAAATTCCGAGAGAATTACGCCCCGTCCCGCAATTTCTCGCGCCAATTCCTGATTACGAGCCGGATAGATGCGATCCGCGCCTGTGCCGATCACGGCGATTGTCGTTCCTTTTTTCAGCGCCCCCCTGTGAGCTGCGGCGTCAATGCCCAAAGCCAGTCCGCTCGCTATGGCAAACCCTGCCTCTGCTAGGGTAGCGGCAAAATCTTCCGCGATTTTGATTCCCTGCGGCATCGCGTTACGACTTCCTACTATGGCAAGCACAGATTGTTGCAGGATAGCAACATCGCCCAGTACATAAAGCAGGGCAGGCGGATTGGGAATTTGCAGGAGCAAGGGCGGATATTCGGCATCCGCCAGAGTGATGATTCGCTGCCCCGATTTTCTACACCAATGCAGAGCAGCGGCGACTTCGCGCTCGACATTCGTATCCAGAAGCAGGTTTGCCTTGTTGCCGATAATCTCGCCAAGCGCGATTCGTCCGGCGGAAAAAATATTTTCCGGCAAACCAAAGGCGGCGAGCAACTTGCGTTGCGACTCGCCGCCTATGCCGGGGATCAGGGTTAGCCGCAGCCATGCGGCAAGGTTATCTTCCGAGGCTAAAGGTTCCGTCATTGATCAGGGGTTGCGAACCACATCCCCGATTTGCAGCGGACGGGCTGCTTCCATCACCAACCCGTAGGAAATCCGGTCGAATACCCTGAAAACAAAGACCAGGCCATTACGCTTTTCCGGCACGGCAGTCACCGTGCTGCGCCCCTTCGGGTCGCGGTAGCGCACCGCCCGGTTGACATACAGTCCCAGAACATGTCCCGGCTCTATGCCGTCCTGCTCGCCCAGGCTCATGCTGATTACCGAGAACTTTCCGCCGGAATTGACGCCGCCATAGAAAGATACCAATTGCCCATTGACATCATCGTCCATCTTCCTGGGAATGTAGGAGTGCAGGGTCGGCCTTTCCGCCGGAATCAGGCGGTCTCCCTGCATGATTTCCTCCTTCGCGGACAGAATTTCCAGGACGCTGACATCATCCCCCGGCTCTTTCAGCTCGGCAAGGCCGACATAGATGGCCTCATAGCCCAGGATTCTGACGTCATCCGCTTCTTCTCTCCAGGCAAGCGTAGGCCAGCCGTCCGTGCGGGTATTACGGAGCAGCGGATTTTCCTGGGCGCTCGGTTGCATCCCTTCATTTTCGGGCGTTCCCAGCGCGTCTTTTTCAACTACGGCAGGCCTGCGAAGCGGCGCGCCTTGTCGGTAAATATACCAGCGCGAATGATTATCTTCAATTCCCTTGGCGTAAATTTCGTCGCCGTATCCGGCCAGCACGCGGGACTCATCCATTCCAATGACGTAGGGCGAATCCTCAAGATCATGTTGCGACACGATCAGGGGACGAGTGATAAAAGGCTCGATGACATTCGCGGGAATCGAAGGAATCGCCTGAGCGATTTGTTCGATGTGAACAGCAGGCTGCACCTTGTTGTCCTGCCCGACCGGCTTGCCAAGACGCAGGCGCGGACTGCCGTCGGCATAGTCAAGAAGAACTACGTCGCCCGGATAGATCAGATGCGGATTTCTGATTTGGCTCTGGTTGAGACGCCAGATTTCCGGCCAGCGCCAAGGTTCTTGCAGGAACTTGCCCGCAATTCCCCAGAGGGTATCGCCTTTCACGACGACGTGACGATCCGGCGGATTGGCTACCATGCGGATTGAATCTTCCTCCGCCAGAGCGAAGGAACTGAAGACGACTGCAACAGCAGCGGATAGAGCGCATATAATACGAGACATTGGTTTTTCCTCACTTTCAGCGCGAAGGCAAAAGAAAACAGGAAAGAGGCCAGCCGCCCCCTTGCCGGAATCTCATGCCGCTTTGTTTCTCGAAACAACTTGAGATTCTGCCCATAATAATCTGATTACGCAAGCAAAAAACACATGTCATTGCTAAAAATTTTGCATTATCCTGACCCGCGCCTCAAAAAAGTCGCCGCTCCGGTCACAAAATTCGACAATGCGCTCCGCGCTCTGGTCGCCGACATGGCCGATACTATGTACGCTGCGCCTGGGATCGGGCTTGCAGCGACCCAGGTCGACTGCCACCTTAGGATAGTGGTCATTGATGTGTCAGAAGAACGCAACAGTTTACTCATTCTCATCAATGCGAAGATCGTTCGCAAGGACGGTTTGCAGGTTTTTGAGGAAGGTTGTCTTTCCGTTCCGGGGATTTACGAGAAGGTTGAGCGGGCGGAAGAAATCACGGTTGAGTATTTTGACCTTGCGGGCAATGCGCAGACCTTGACCGCAAGCGGGCTTCTCGCCGTTTGTATTCAGCACGAACTGGATCATCTGGAAGGCAAGGTGTTTGTGGACTACCTCTCGCAGCTAAAGCAGATGCGGATAAAGGCCAAGCTCCTGAAACATGCCAGAGCCGATATGTGAATATGTGGCCATGATGAAGCTGATTTTTGCGGGCACGCCTCTTTTTGCCTCTGTCGCGCTTGATGCTTTGCTGTCTGCCGGGCATGAGATTTCGCTTGTTCTGACCCAACCGGATCGTCACGCCGGGCGCGGAATGAAGCTCGCGCCCTCGCCCGTCAAGCGTCTGGCGGAAAGACATGGGCTGCCGACGCTTCAGCCGCTTTCCCTGAAGCGGGATTATGAAGCTCGCGCCGCTATTTCCGCTGTTGGCGCTGATGTCATGATTGTGGTCGCCTATGGTTTGATTTTGCCGCCGGATGTGCTTGCCGCGCCCCGTTTGGGCTGCCTTAATATCCATGCTTCCCTGCTACCGCGCTGGCGCGGCGCGGCGCCCATTCAGCGGGCGATTGAGGCAGGGGATATAAAGACCGGAATTTCCATAATGCAGATGGAAGCAGGGCTGGATACCGGCCCTGTTTTGGCGCGCGCCTGCGCGGACATTTTGCCGGATGATACTGCATCCGTGTTGCATGATCGCCTTGCCCTTCTGGGCGCGAATCTGCTTTGCGATACTCTTCTTCGTCTTCCCTTGTCCGGTGAGGTTCAGAACGAGGCCGAGGCGACTTACGCCGCCAGGATTGAAAGGGAGGAAACATTGCTTGACTGGCGGCTTGATGCAGAGCTTTTGGCGCGGCGGGTTCGCGCTTTTAATCCGGCGCGCACGCTATTGCTGGGCGATACCTTTAAAATCTGGGCGGCGTATCCGGTTATCATGCCGAATGCCGCCCCGCCCGGCGTAGTGCTTGCCGCAGATGACCGGGGTATTGCCGTATCTTGCGGTCGAGGGGATGTCTTGATGCTTACCGAACTGCAAAAACCAGGCGGCAGAAGGCTTTTTGCCGCTGAATTCTTGCGCGGCGCGCCGGAATTTCAGACCGGACAATTCTTGCGTTCATTTGTTTCCGGTTAACTATAGTCATTCCCCAAAACGCCAGGACGCGAAGACGAGCCGCAAACAGTACGAGTAGCGCGGCAAAGCAGAGACGACAAAGCATTGGTATGTTGGGAAATGACTATAATGCTGCTTTTGCTGGAAAAGTCTGCTAGGCTTTGCGCCCTTGCTGCGTGCTTGGAAAAACCATGTTCTCCTGTAAGGAAACGCGACAACCCACCTCTCCTCGTAGTTCAATGGACAGAACGAGCGCCTCCTAAGCGCTAGATACAGGTTCGATTCCTGTCGAGGGGATACAATTAATGTTTTTTCCCGTCCGATAAAGTCCAGAACTCCCTAGAGAATCAAGGCTTTTGGGCTTTTTATTGTGTTTTCCCGCCTAGCGCAGTTTCGGCATTTCCCCGGTCAGGAGATAATGAATCAGCTCACGCGCGGGGCGGATCTCGCGCCCGAAGGGAGTCCGCGATTTCCCCCGGAAGAAAAGACCGCGCTGAACATCGCCGTGCACAGCGGCAGCAAGTTGCTGGTCAATACAAAACTGACCGTGTTTCGGGTTGGCGTCCCGAAGGCCGCAAGAGAGCAGGCAATCCCAGGCAAGCGTGCATTGGTGTTTTTTCCCCTCGGCTGCCTTCATCAATTTTTCTTCGCGGGCAAGATATTTTTCCAGCCAAGGGGTTAGAACCGCGCGGGCAGGAAGACCAGCGCAGCTCATGAATTCCACCACTTTCTCCTCTGTGGCGGAAAGGAGTATTTCTTTGAATTCCGGCGCGGCATCACCCTCTTCTGTAACCGCGAAAGCCGTGCCGAGCTGCACGGCGGAAGCGCCGAGGGCCAACAATTCGCGCACCTGATCATAGGAATGAATGCCGCCCGCCGGAATCAGCGGAATGTTTTCCGATTCCAGCCCCATCTCCTTGAAGGCTTCCTGAACGCCCGGAATGACCGTCTGAAAATCGAAACGGGGATTATTTAGCTCCTCCGCCTTCATCGCGCCCAGATGCCCGCCCGCATATGCCGGATGTTCAATCACAATGGCATCCGGCAGGCGCTTTTTCCGCATCCATTTTTTCAGCACCAAAACGACACCGCGCACATCCGACAAAATGGGAAACAGCGCAACTTTGGGAAAATTCGCGACCATATCGGGCAAGTCTACCGGCAGTCCCGCGCCCATCACGATGGCATCCGCGCCGGACTCGCAGGATTGACGGACGTACTCCTGATATTGCGATACCGACCGCATCACATTGACCGCGATCAGTCCGCGCCCTGCCGCAATTTCCCGAGCCTTTCCGATTTCACGGTCAAGAGCGATACGGTTTGCCCGCCAGATTGCCGTCTTGTTCGCTTCCCGGTCTTTTTGCCGTATCTCCAGAAGGTCTGGATGATGGTGGCGCAGGTCAATACTGGCGATTGTCCCGACCGCATTTTCCGAGGCCACCGCGCCTGCCAGCCGGTGCGCGGAAATGCCGACCCCCATTCCGCCCTGGACGATGGGTAATACGGCCTTTCCCATGATGGTTAGCATGGGGAAACAGGTTGCGTTGGATAAAGACTGCTGCATGACAAGACAAGAATGAAGCAAAGGAGTTGAGAGTAACAGAAAACCGACCCGCCCTGACAAAAAAGCGCGGCATTTGCGAGAAACCGGAAAAAACCCGGCTTGCGCCGGGTTTTGACTTACGTCTAATTTCGAGCGCCCGGGAAATCCTTATTTTTCCAGAACGTAAGTTCCGGGCGCGTCGCACAATGCCGGATATTTGCGGTTGGCGACCTGAGGCGCGTCAATCATTTCGCCGCCCCGGTTACTAAGCCAGACCGTCCACTCTTCCCACCATGATCCTTCCTTTCTGGGGGAGCGCTTCATCCAGTCCTCGCAACGCTCGTTTGATTGGGGATCGCCCGACCAGTAAGCGCGCTTGGGCGGCTTGACGGGCGGATTGACAATCCCGAAGATATGCCCGGAAGTCGACAAAACAAAACGCATCTCGGCATTCACATCTATTGATCTGCGAATCCGGTAGCACTGCGTCCAGGGGGCGATATGATCGTCAATGGCGGTGACGACATAGAGCGGCTGGGTGATGCGGTGCAGGCTTATCGGCTGTCCGGCGATAGTCAGACGGTCATGCCGGATCAGGTTGTTGTTCAAATACATTTCCCGCAGGTAATAGCTGTGCATGGCCTGGGGCATCCGGGTCGAATCGGCGTTCCAGTAGAGAACATCGAATGGCACCAGCGGTTCGCCATAGAGATAGCTGCGTACCCAGTAGTTCCAGATCAGGCTGTTCGAGCGTAGAAGACGAAAGGCGGAAGCCATCTCATTGCCTTCCAGATAGCCTTTCTTGTGCATGGAATCATCCAACGCCTTGACGCTGGCGTCGCTGATGAACACTTCAATATCGCCGGGACGGGAAAAGTCGGTGAGGGTGGTAAACAGCGTAACATCAGCGACCGGCACTTTGCTCGCGCCATATTTTTTGTGCGCCCAGGCTACGTAAGTGGAGGTGAGTGTGCCGCCGATGCAGTAACCGGCGATATGCGTCTTGTCGACCTTGCAGAAGTCAAGAACGGTATGAACCGCAGTATCTATGCCTTCTGTCATATAGTCGTCAAAGGTAATGTCCGCCATATCGGCGGTGGGGTTTTTCCAGCTTGTGATGAAGACCGAGAATCCTTGGTCGACCATATATTTGACCATGCTCTTGCTGCTGGTCAGATCCAGGACATAGAACTTGTTGATCCAAGGGGTGATGATTAGGAGCGGCATTGCCCGCACCTGCTTGGTCGTCGGGGTGTAGTGGATGATTTCCAAAAGACGGTTGCGGAAAATAACCTTGCCGGGCGTAGTAGCCAGGTCTTTACCGACAACAAAAGCATCGGATTCCACGGTTTGTATGTTCTTTGATCTGGCGTCCCGCATGAATTGGCGCATTCCGGTGGCCAGACTCTGCCCCCGTGTTTCCATGAATTTCCGCATGGCTACCGGATTGGTCCAGAAGAAATTGGTCGGAGAAATCGCATTTCGCCATTTTCTGAACCAGAAAGCAGCCCGCCGCCGTTCTTTGCCGGAAATGCCGGGCGCGCTGAAATACATGTCTTGCAGGCGGTGGGTGAAAGCCAGATAGCACTCCTTGATGATGTCCCAGGTAGGCGATTCAGTCCAAACGGGGTCATTGAAGCGGGTATCGTCGGCATGCGGCACGACTACATCCTGGGAAGGCAGGCCGATTGCGCGCCGCATCAAGTGCGTCTGCAAGACCCAAAAGTCACTTGAAAGCGCGGACATGGCGCGTCCCAGTTCTTTCGGGTGCATGAGCCAGGCCAACTGCGCGTTGAGCATTGAACTGAACACACCGAACGGATCAAGCTGCTTGCTGGCGTTTTCATACATGATTTCCAGCGTGCTGGCTTCGTTCAGATTCAAGTGATCATGGTCATACGGATCTTTTGCTGTCATGTGAGCCTCCTGTCAGGAATATACATTTATACCATATTAGTCTGTACGTGGATAGACAATGTTGATTTTGGCAACATTATTAACCAACCTCTTATTCTTGCTCTGGGAAAGCGTAAGCGGGCGAATTCCCTGCCGCTGCCACAACATCGCCGCTTGGCGCGGCTTGCCAACCTGACGGTCTGTCCGGTTCCATTCCCCCATCCCGCCCCCGGAATGTTAGAATGAACAATTATTTTGCCCCGCACCATCTAAATGAGCCTTGTCGAGCGCATCAAACAACAGTTTACGGATAGCATCCGCGTCAAAGAGGAAGCTATGGGTCTTGCGGTTCCGCTTGCGGCGGCCTGCGAGGCGATAACCAATTCCTTGATCGGCGACGGGCGCATTCTGGCCTGCGGCAATGGCGGCTCCGCCGCCGACGCGCAGCATTTCGCCGCCGAATTGGTCGGACGCTTCGAGGAAGAGCGGCAGGAACTCGCCGCCATCGCGCTGACCACTGATTCCTCGATTCTCACCGCCGTCGGCAACGACTACGGCTTTGAGGAGGTTTTCGCCCGGCAGGTGCGCGCCTTGGGGCGCGCCGGAGATGTGCTGCTAGCCATTTCCACTTCCGGCAATTCCGCCAATGTAATCAAAGCCATCGCTGCGGCAAAGGCGAATGAAATGACCGTGGTCGCGCTTACCGGCAATGATGGCGGCAAAATCGAGAGTATGCTGCGGGAAGGTGATATTCATCTCTGCGCGCCCGCAAAACGTACCGCCCGCATCCAGGAAGTCCATCTTCTGTTGATTCACTGTCTGTGCGACGGCATAGACAACCTGTTACTGGGAGCCTGATATATGAAATCCTTCGCACTCGCCCGCCCGATTCTGTGGTGCCTCATGCTCGGCATGACCATGTCCGCCCTGTACGGCTGTTTCGGCGTAGCTCTGGTCGGCACGGCAACCGGCGTCAAAGCCATTGTCGACCGTCGTTCGCTCGGAACACAGGCGGACGATACCGCCATTGCGCTAAAAGCCGGAAACTTCCTGGATCAAGAAGTCAGGAAAGCCAGCAATATCAATGTCACCAGCTATAACCGACGCGTGCTCCTGACCGGAGAAGTCCCGGATGAAGCCACCAAGGCGCAGGTCGGCAGAGATATAGCGCGAATCGAAAATGTGCTTGGCGTGTGGAATGAACTGGTAGTCGCGGGCAACAGCAATCTGACCTCGCGCGCCAACGATTCCTTCATCACCTCAAAAGTAAACGCCCGCTTCATAGACGCCGATGAAGTTTCCGCCCATCATGTGAAAGTGGTGACGGAAAATGGCGCAGTCTTTCTGCTTGGCATCGTCAACAGCCGCGAAGCGGCGGCGGCTATCCGGGTCGCCCGCACAACCAGCGGCGTCCGCAAGGTTGTCAATGTTCTGACTGTGGAAAGCGACGAGGAAATCAACCGCATTGAAGCAAACATCACCAGTGCGGCAGACTCAAAGTAGAGCCGGAATGAGCGGCTTGCTCTTCATTGTTTCCGCGCCTTCCGGCGCGGGGAAAACCACTCTGGTGCGCCATTTGCTTAGGCGAGAGCCGGATATTTCCCTGTCCGTCTCTACCACCACCCGCAAGCCGCGCACAGGCGAAGTTGACGGGCGCGATTATCGTTTCATTGACGAGGCATCTTTCAGGGCGCAAATAAAGACCGGAAATTTTCTCGAATGGGCGAATGTGCACGGCAATTATTACGGCACATCCAGACAATGGATCGAGGAAGCAGGCGAAAAAGGAATTGATACCCTTCTGGAAATTGACTGGCAGGGCGCGGAGCAGGTGCGAAAAGCCATGCCCGACAAAACCGTCGGTATTTTTGTTCTGCCGCCCTCATTGGAAGCCCTTGCCGCTCGTCTTGCCGAACGCGGCACGGACAGCCCTGAAGTCATCCAGAAAAGACTTCTGGCGGCGCGTGAGGAAATACGTCATGCCCAGGAATTCGAGTATGTTATTATTAACGATGTTCTGGAGACGGCGCTGGATAATCTCATCGCCATCGTCCGCGCATCTCGTCTGACTTATGCGCGGCAAAAACAGCGGCACAACGCGCTTTTCACCGCGCTTGACGCCGCGAATCTCCCGCCTTTAACCTGATTTCGGAAATTTATCATGGCACGAGTTACTGTTGAAGATTGTTTGAAAACCATTCCAAACCGCTTTGAAATGTCGCTTTCCGCCGCGCATAGGGCGCGGCAGCTTGCCTCCGGAGCCATGCCTCTGGTGGAAATCGCCAAGGGCAAAGATAAGCCTACTGTCATCGCCTTGCGTGAAATTGCCGCCGCCAAAATCGGTCGGGAAATCCTGAGCCGCAGCCAGGCATAAAGAGTTCATGGCAGGGCGTAATCAAATGACACGGCAGATGACAAAATGCGCCCTCCCACTATTGCCCAGATTACCAGAAACCAGGAAGAAGGCGGCGAGACTGCCGATGATCTGACTGTCGCGCCCCCGCCATCGTCATCGGAACAGCCTGCTCGGACTGAAAAGAAGGCTTCTTCCGCCTCTTCCCGCAAAAAAGCCGATCCCGGCGTTCTCTCGCCCGATGACCTGGATTACCAGCGCTTTCTGAAGCGTCTGGATTACCTGTCCCCCATAGAAATCGAGCGTATCGAACAAGCCGCGCGCTATGCCGACCGGGCGCACGCCAACCAGACGCGTCTCTCCGGCGACGCCTACATCACGCACCCATTGGCGGTTGCGAACACGATAGCGGAATGGCAGATGGATGCCGATACCATCTGCGCCGCCCTGCTGCACGATGTCCTGGAAGATACCGGCGTCACAAAAAAGGAACTGGCCGGGCACTTCAACCAAACCGTCACGGAATTGGTCGACGGTCTCTCCAAACTGGACAAGATTGAATTTACTTCCTACCGCGAGGCGCAGGCGGAAAATTTCCGCAAGATGCTTTTTGCAATGGCGAGGGACATGCGGGTCGTGCTGATCAAGCTCGCCGACCGGCATCATAATATCTCCACGATGTCCGCCGTGCGTCCCGACAAACGCCGCCGGATCGCTCGCGAAACCCTGGAAGTGTATGCTCCTATTGCCAATCGTCTGGGGTTGAACAATATGTTCAGGGATTTGCAGGACGCTTCCTTCGCCCTGATTTATCCTGCGCGCGCGCGTGTTCTTTCGCGCGCCATTGCCGCCGCGCGTTGGAACAACACGGACATTCTGGAGCGCATTCAGGAAAACATCCAGAAAAAAATGACGGAAATCGGCGTTGAAGCGCAGGTTTTCGGACGGGAAAAAAATCTCTACTCCATCTATAGCAAGATGGTTAAAAAGCAGCGTCCCCTCTCGCAGATTTTCGATGTTTATGGATTCCGCGTCATTCTCGGCGATATTCCTTCATGCTACCTTGCCCTTGGCGCGTTGCACGCCCTTTATAAGCCGGTACTCGGAAAGTTCAAGGACTATATCGCCATTCCCAAGGCCAACGGTTATCAATCCCTGCATACCGCCCTGATCGGCCCCACCGGCGTGTCAATGGAAGTGCAGTTGCGTACCGAGGCTATGGATCATGTCGCGCAGGAAGGCATTGCCGCCCACTGGCTGTACAAGGACGAACGCAGCGGCGCGGATTTGCAGATTCGCACCCATAAATGGCTGCATTCCCTTCTGGAGATGCAAAGCGGGGATTCTGCGGAATTTTTTGAAAACGTCAAAATTGATCTCTTCCCTGACGAAGTGTATGTTTTCACCCCCAAGGGGCAAATCATTTCCCTGCCGCAAGGCGCGACCGCGGTTGATCTGGCCTATGCCGTCCATACCGATGTCGGAAACCGTTGTCTTGCCGCCCGCATCAACCATGAGCTTTCCCCGCTGCGTACCGAGCTGAAAAGCGGCGATCTGGTGGAAATCATTACCGCCGCCCGCGCCAACCCCAACCCCGCATGGCTTGGCTACATAAAGACCGGCAGGGCCAGAAGCAGCATCCGCCATTTCCTGCGAACAACCCACAACAAGGAATCCGCAGCCTTGGGCGAACGGTTGCTGAATCAGGAGTTGTTCAGCCTGGGGATTGATCCTGCCTCCATACCGGATAGCGCTTGGAAGCAGATGGCGAAGGCAAGCGGAAACAACACCGTCCGGGATGTTTTCACCGACATTGGTTTGGGGAAACGCATTGCCGCCGTCGCCGCCCGCCGCCTGATAGCTTCTGCCGACAATGTTCTGTCTCAGCCTCAAAATTCCACCGCGCTGGTCATTCAAGGCCCGGAGGGCACGGCAATTCAAATCGCTCAATGCTGTCAGCCCATTCCGGGCGATCCTGTCGTAGGCTCGATCAAGAAAGGACAAGGGCTGATTGTCCATACCCACGACTGCCAGATAATTCGCAAATCCCGCGCGCGCGAGCCGTCCAAATGGATTGACGTGGAATGGGACCCAGCCTCCGGCAGCCTGTTTGACGCGCGGATCAACATTGATGTACGCAATACGGTCGGCATTCTCGCGCAAATTGACGCCGCCATTTCCAGCGCCGGAGCCAGCATCTCCCATGTTGTCATGGAAGGAGACCCTGAGCGGTTTTTCACCCGGATGAATTTTACTCTCCGCGTAGGTTCCAGGAAACATCTGGCAAAGGTCATGCAAAACCTGCGCCGCATCCCTCACATAGCCCGTATCAATCGTCTTCGGCAGGGGCAGCGAGAGCCGGTTCGTCAGAAAGAGCGGATTTGAGCGACAAATGGGCGCAGGGCAAAAAAACGCCTCATCCGTGAAGATGAGGCGTTTTATGCTGGCGGAGTGGACGGGACTCGAACCCGCGACCCCCGGCGTGACAGGCCGGTATTCTAACCAAACTGAACTACCACTCCAAAACTTTCCCGCCAGAAAACTCTGGCGTCCCCACGGGGACTCGAACCCCGGTTACCGCCGTGAAAGGGCGGTGTCCTAGGCCACTAGACGATGGGGACCTCGGATCTTTCGCTTATCTGGTGGAGGTAAGCGGGATCGAACCGCTGACCTCTTGCATGCCATGCAAGCGCTCTCCCGGCTGAGCTATACCCCCTCTGCGAAAGAGGGCGCATTATAGGTGACATTTCCGAGCTTGTAAACCACATCATGGATTAGGGTTCAGGGTTTATAGCGATTTCCGCAAATAACGCGACTATAAGGGGGCTAACCATGTCGCTACAGGGGTTAAAAATTTTTAACCCCTGCGCCGCAAACAGGAGAAGGGAGCAAAGCGCGCGCCCCGATCGTCTCGTTATTTGCGGAAAGTATTATATTTGCAGAAAACCCATAAACCTACGCAGAATTTGAGAGCGTCAGAATCAGGTCGTTCATGCGTTTGATGAATCCTGCCGGGTCTTCGAGCTGGCCGCCTTCCGCCAGAACAGCCTGTTCAAAGAGCAGGGCTGACCAATCGTCAAAGCGGCTTTCTTCCTCTTTGAGACGCAGAACTACCGGGTGGCTCGGGTTGATTTCCAGAATGGGCTTTACCTCCGGCGCGTTTTGTCCGGCGGCTTTCAGGATACGCGCCAGATTGCCGGACATGTCGAAGTTTTCCGTAACCAGGCAGGACGGAGAATCGGTAAGCCGGTGGGTGACACGCGCTTCCTTGATTCGCTCCCCCAGAGATTTTTTCACCTTTTCGAGCAACTCCTTGAATTCGTCGGCTGCCTTTTCGGCTTCCTGTTTTTCTTCCTCATCCTCCAGCTTGCCAAGATCAAGACCGCCTTTGGCGACGGATTGCAGGGGCTTGCCGTCGAATTCGTCAAGATGTCCGACTACCCATTCGTCTACCCGATCGGAGAGAAGCAACGCTTCGATGCCTTTCTTGCGGAAAATTTCCAGGTGCGGGCTGTTCTGCGCGGCCTTGAAGGTATCCGCCGTGATGTAGTAAATCTTCTCCTGTCCTTCTTTCATCCGGGCGATGTAGTCTTTCAGGCTGACAGTTTCATCAGGCGTATCGGCATGGGTTGAGGCAAAGCGCAGCAGGGCGGCTATCTTTTCCCGATTGGCAAAATCTTCGCCGACGCCTTCTTTCAGCGCCTTGCCGAATTCGCCCCAGAATTTCGCGTATTTTTCTTTCTCGGCGTCGTCTTCGCTCTCCGCCATGTTCTCCAGCATGGAGAGCACCTTGCGGGTCGAGCCGTTACGGATGCTTTCGATGTCTTTGCTTTCCTGCAAAATTTCGCGGGAGATGTTGAGCGGCAGGTCGGCGGAATCCACCACTCCGCGCACAAAGCGCAGATAAAGCGGCATGAGTTTTTCCGCGTCGTCCATGATGAACACACGCTGCACATAGAGCTTGATGCCGTGGCGTCCCTTGCGATCCCAAAGATCAAACGGAGCGCGGGAAGGGATGTAGAGGAGTTGCGTGTATTCCTGCTTGCCTTCAACCTTGGCATGCGTCCAGGCAAGAGGGTCTTCAAAATCATGCGCGACGTGCTTGTAAAACTCCCGGTATTGCTCTTCGCTGATGTCGGCCTTGCTTCTCGTCCACAGGGCGCTTGCCTGATTGATCGTCTCGTCTTCGCCGCTCGCAATCATCTCCTTTTTCTCGTCATCCCATTTTTCGCCCGCCATCCTGATCGGCATTGATATGTGATCCGAATACTTGCGGATGATGGATTTCAAGCGCCAGTTATCCAGAAATTCGTCTTCGCCTTCACGCAGATAGAGGGTGACTTCCGTGCCGCGTGTTGCTTTTTCCGTCATTTCCACAGAAAAATCGCCCTCGCCGGATGATTCCCATCGCACCGCCTGATCGGCGGGCAGACCGGCGCGGCGGGACGTTACCGCCACTCGCTCGGCTACGATGAAAGAAGAATAAAAACCCACTCCGAACTGGCCGATCAGATGCATATCTTTTGCGTGATCGCCGGTCAAGGCGTTGAAAAATTCGCGGGTTCCCGATTTGGCGATGGTTCCCAAATGCAGGATTGCTTCTTCGCGGGAGAGGCCGATGCCATTGTCGGCGACGGTTACGGTACGCGCCGCCTTGTCGAAGCGGATGTGAATTTCAAGGTCGCCGTCCCCGTCATACAGGGCGGCGTTGTTGAGCGCCTCGAAGCGCAGCTTGTCGCAGGCATCGGAGGCGTTGGAAACAAGCTCCCGCAAGAAAATTTCCTTGTTGCTGTAGAGCGAGTTGATCATGAGGCTCAAAAGCTGCTTCACCTCGGTCTGAAAGCCTAAGGTTTCCTTGGTCATGTTTTTTCCTTCAGGATAAAAGATAGGAGAGGAAATGGGGACGGACGGGATTTTTTCAAGAAGCGCGAGGCGGGAGCGGGCGCAAGGGCAGATTGCAGGCAAAAACATTTCGCCTTTATAATAATCCGATCATCGTATCCCTTTCTTTTCGGAGGCATCAACCATGACTTTTCTCTTTCTTCTTCTTTTTCTTCTTCCGTTCGCCGCAGTGATTGTCTGGGGCGTAGTCATCTATAACGGGCTGATCGCGCTCGTCAATCAGATACGCAACGCCTTTTCGCAGATTGACGTACAACTGCAACGCCGTTACGACCTGATTCCCAATCTGGTTGAAACCGCCAAAGGCTACATGAAGCATGAGCGCGAGACGCTGGAAGCGGTCATTACCGCCCGTAACCAAGCGGCGCAGGCGGCCAAGCAGTTCAAGGACGCGCCCTCTCCTGAAGCGATGAAGAACTTGCAGGGCGCGGAAGGTGCGCTGGGCGGGCTGTTAAGTCGTTTTTTCGCGTTGTCGGAAGCCTATCCCGATTTGAAGGCCAATCAGAACATGGCGCAGTTGCAGGAAGAGCTGGCCTCGACCGAAAACCGCATTGCCTTTTCCCGGCAGGCTTATAACGATTCGGTGATGAATTACAACATCAGGCGCGAGATTTTCCCCAATTCGATAGTCGCCTCGAGTTTTGGTTTCAAGAAAGAGGAGATGTGGCAGAGCGACGATGGCGACGCGATCAAGCAAAACGTCAAGGTGAATTTTTAAGGAACCGAGATGGATTTTTTCGCCGCCCAAGCCGATGCCCGGCGGAGAAGCCGCTGGCTGGTGTTCTGGCTCGTTCTGGCGGTGATGGGAATCATCGCTCTGGTTTATTTGTCTTTCGTCTTGCTGCTGGGCTTTGGGGTACGGGACGGAGAGATGTTTTTATGGAACAGCGAGCTGTTTTTCTGGGTCTGCCTGATTGTGGGCGGCAGCGTTGCGACAGCTTCGCTTTACAAGATGTGGCAAATATCCAGTTACGGCGGCAGATGGATTGCGGAGCAACTGGGCGGGCGGATGATCTCAAGGGAAACGCAAGAGCCTGCGGAAAAACGTCTGATAAACGTGCTTGATGAAATGGCGATTGCCGCCGGCATCCCCGCGCCGGTGGCTTTCGTGCTTGACGAAGAACATAGCCTGAATGCCTTTGCCGCCGGATTGAATACGCGAGACAGCGTGGTCGGCGTCACCCAGGGGCTTTTGAATACGATGAACCGCGATGAACTGCAAGGCGTAGTCGCGCATGAAGTCAGCCATATCGTGAATGGCGACAGCCGCTTGAACCTGAAACTTATCGGAGTCCTGCACGGCATCTACATCATCACCCTCATTGGGCGCGGTTTTATGCGCGCGCGGGGCAAGAATGCAGGCGGAGTCATACTGATCGGCATCTTGTTATGCCTAATCGGCTCAATCGGCTTGTTCTTCGGGCGGTTGATTCAGGCTGCTGTTTCCCGCCAGCGCGAATATCTGGCCGATGCTTCCGCCACCCAATTTACCCGGCATCCCGCCGGACTGTCTTCCGCGCTAAGGAAATTGCAGAGGGCAAGCTCCGAGATTCTGCACCCGGAAGCAGGATCAGCCAGCCACCTGTTTTTCGGCGATAGTTCTGGCTCCGCTTCCTGGTTCAAGTTCGATACGCATCCGCCGCTGGCTGACCGCATCCGCCGCCTGGGCGGCATAATTCTCCATCAATCGGATAAGGAGACTTTGCCGTCCGCGCCTGCTTTCGGAGAAGCTGAACCAATTCCGGTACTGGCCGCCAATCCTCACGCGGCAATGCCCGCAATCCCCGCAATTCCCGCTATTATTCCCGCTGCCGTCCTTATGGATAACGCGCCGGAAGAAATATCTTCCGAAAGTCTCACCAAGGCGCAAATCCTGCTTGCCTTCCTGCCAGAGTCCTTGCGGGAACAGGCGCACCACATCTCTGGCGCGACCGGCATCCTTGCCGGATTGCTCTTTTCCACTCAGCCGGATATTCGGGCAAAGCAGGAAAAACTGCTTCCGTCCTACTCGCTTCTCACCGCTCAGGAGCTTTACCAATGGCTTGCCGGACAGCCGGAACACGGGGCGCGTTACCGCCTTGTCTGGCTCGACCTTGCCCTGCCTACCCTGCGCGAAGCGAAAGAAGCCGAACGACCGCAACTCATTACTCTGGCAAAAGACCTGATTCGTGCCGACGGGCGCGTCAGTCCCACGAAATTTGCTTTCTACAGCCTGTTGCGCGGCTCCCTGTTGTCTCCTTCGGAGCAACGGGTAAAACGCAGGGAACTGCGCCTGGAGCAACTGGATCGTGATATATCCGACCTGCTCGCGCTCCTCGCCTATGCCGGACATGATGATATAGATACGGCTATGGCAGCCTACAAGGAAGCGATAGAGGGTTCTCCTGTCGGCATACAACATCCCTTTCCGGCAAAGAACGAAATTTCCCTGAACAAGATTTCCGAGGCGCTCTCACATCTTGCCCTTGCCGCGCCGCCTTATCGGAAAAAGCTCCTCGCCGCCTGCGAGATCGCCGTCCGATACGACGGCAAGATAACCCCGGTGGAAAACGAACTTCTCCGTGCCTTTGCCCAAAGCCTCGACTGCCCCGCGCCGGACATATGGCAGCAGGCTGCGTAAGGCGACATGGATTTTTTACTTGCCCAGGCCGAAGCCCGGCGGAGAAGCGGGGCGGTTCATGAGGAAACGAGGACGCAGCGTAAAAAAACGATAGTTTAACCGTTCCTGGGAAAATGATGGAGAACGGATGCGGTAAGCGCAAGACAAGCGCATTTCGGGGTTGATGTTTCAGCCTGAACGCAGGCTCACACGAAGGAGCGGTAAAAGCAAGCCCGCGTGGGCAAGGGATTACGCTGCGATTCATCCCAGACTACGCAGGCTTGAATTTTCGAGCAGACTCATCTTGAGCGACCTTATTTCCGCCAGCAATTGAGGAATGTCTTGTCTTGCATGTGCAATAAAGATTATTGCGACTCAAAAGGTTGAAAAAGGCGGCGGAACACAATCTCGCCACCCATCAAATTCTTGCCGCCCAAACGATCATCCACAAAGATATCTCCTGTCTGGTAAGCAATCCTAACGTTACCGAGGAGATAGA
>Ga0099364_10000835_pt1 | contig 52206 bp, 49 predicted proteins | sample TergutTh196P3_FD_73070 | JGI IMG/M metagenome (GOLD analysis project Ga0099364, IMG submission 73070) | Microcerotermes parvus P3 segment gut microbial communities from Pointe-Noire, Republic of the Congo - Th196 P3 | ecosystem: Host-associated > Arthropoda: Insects > Digestive system > Gut ... | reverse complement strand
TGTTACCGCCGGTGTCCGGTGTCCCTCAATAGCCGAATAGAAATGTCCTCTGGCAGCCGAAAATGATGTCCCAACTTACCCGTCGCGCGCGAAGAAAGAAAATGTCAAAGCAACCGCGCGCACGCGTTTGCTTTGACAAAAAAGACAATGGCATTACCGCCAACGCTGCGTCTCCCTCTTTTTCTGTAGATAGTCCATGCGCGCCTCCCAGCGTTCGTCATCATTTCCGGCAAAAATAATGCCGGAGTATGATTTACGCAAATCCATACGTTGCTTTTTTGCAAGGTAAGCAGATAAGATGTCACGATGGGTGTCGAAAAGAGCGGGTTGCGGGACACGCAAATCCAGATTCTCCAAAAAATCAATTGTTTGCAGGAAGATAGACAAAGGGATTTGAACAGTCTTTTCGGGCATTATGAATGCCCCCCAATCAACTCCTGCTCAACAATCATTTTGACCATCCTGTCGTCAAGAATCGTTTTACGGTTTTGCGCGCCGTACATTAAGGATTCAGTACAAGCCCTGTTAATCAGGCGGGGGATGCCGTCGGAGAATTTAAAGACCTCTTCGATGGCGGCTTCGGTGAAGATTTCCCTGTCGCATCCGGCGTATACAAACTGAGCGTCAATGTATTCTGCGGTCTTTGCCCTGTCAAGACGGCCTACCACACACTTGATATCTATGCGCTGCCGGATAGCGGCATATGATTGAAGCATCAGTTTGTCCCACAACTCGGTTTGGCCGCTGAGGATAAGCGCCATAGGGCTTTGTGAGTCCATCTTGAAATTGAGCAGGAATCGGATTTCTTCCAGCATCTCTTTGCTGAGCAGATGAGCCTCATCGACAATGGCGACGGGATATGTCCCGCTGAGTCCTTTCATAATCTCAATTTCTTTATGAAGCTGACGTTTGGCTTCGCTGCAATGATATTTGGCTTCAAAGCCGAGTTGTTCAAGCAAGCTCTTGTAAAAGGTTCTGGGCGTCAGCTTTGAATCCGACAGATACAGCGAAAAGCAGTTTTTGTCCTGTGTTTCCTCACAGAAACGTCGCAATGTCGTAGTTTTGCCGGTTCCGCTGTCGCCAATGACAACAGCGAACAACTGCCGCCCTGCGGCGTATTTGAGCCGGTCAATCAACTCGTCGGAATCATTGCCTTTGTACAGGTTTTTGGTTGGAATCGTCCTTGAAAACGGTGTATTTTCAAAGTCGTAGAAGCTTTCAAACATTCGGCTCACCGCCTTCATTTTTGTTGATTTGCGAATAGCTGATGGCCCGTTTCGCCGACAACTGGCGTTTGTCGTAGCGTTTTTGCTTTTCATCAAGCAGGCGGGAAGTTTCGGGTTGGGATGATGTCATGAAATCCGGAAGCTTTGGGCGCGGCCCCGTATGATTGCCGATTACAAGCTGCTTAATCTGAAATGATGTGCCAAAATGCCTGTCTTCCACCGTGAGCACACTCGTATCGGCGGGGTCATATACAACGTCAACAGTTCGCCCGATGTACACGACGCCCACTTCATATTTCTTCGCCATGAAGCTGATGCAGCCGGATTTATCGACTTTACGCTTTTCCATATGAAGAAACGCATTCGCGACGGTGTCTGCCGGTAGAAACCTCAGCGGTATTTTCGATGATTTGTACGCAAGCTCAGGCGTCGTATCAATCCCGGAGTGTTCTTTACTGTGATAGCATTCGCAGAGCCAGACATTAAACAGGTCATTCATTTCGGCAAGGCTTTTGGGTTGTTTCAATGCGGCTTCGCTGAGAAAAGACTCTAAAGTCCTGTTAAACCGTTCAATCTTACCTTTAGACTCGGGGCTGTATGGCGCCGTGAAGATGAGCTTGATACCCAAGACGGCACAGACTCGTTCCATCCATTTGTTGCGGAACTCTTTGCCGTTATCGAAGAAAAGCCGCACCGGTATACCTTCTTTGAGAATCGCTTTGCGCAGACAGTCCTCGACAATCCCCTGGTTAAATGTGTCATAAAACTCTCCGTGGACTATGTAGCGCGTTGCATCGTCGATGAATCCCACAAAAAATGTCTGCACAGCTTTGCCGCCAAGCTTAAGATATGGGCCGTATTTGATGTCGGCCTGCCACATGTCTCCACGCTCGGCGCGCGCGAACCGGCGGGCGGCGACGCCGGGTTTTTGATAGAGCTTCATTTGCGACGACGAATAACCTTCTTCACGAAGCCTGTCTTGCAATGTGGTCCTTCGCAGCAAGCCCGCGGGCGCTTTGCCTTCCATCTCCAGTATCTCGATGATTTGCGGGACGCTCCTTGACGGGACTTCCATGCGCAGCAAAATTGCCTCCTTTACAAGTTCGCCTGGTATCTTGCGTTTGGATGTGGCAGCTCCCCGGTACCTAAGACCGTCAAATCCGCTTTCGGAATATCGCTCCAGCCAGCGGGACAATGTTTTCCGGGTTATGCCCGAAGCGCCGCAGACTTCGCTTTTAAGCAAGCCGATTTTAGCCCTATCGGCATTCTCGGTGATTGCCGACAGAATAGGGCTGATGATTTTGTACCGTTCCAACGCAATTTCATCCTGTACATGCGTATTCCGATTGTTTTCCATACCGTAACACTTCCTTCTTCATAGATTTTGGCTACGGTATTCATATTAACACGCTCGTTCCCGGGACAGCCAGACCGAACAGGTTCAAACTAATCCGACGGATATCCAGTTATTCGAGTTCGCGGCCGCCCGCACGATTTCCTTGAAGGCGGGCACTGCACTTAACACAATCCCATACTTTTCACAAAGGGATTTTACGATGTTCAAATAATATGGCTGTACCTTGTTCCACCACGCTAAAATACGGCGGATTACCCTGTTTTCGCATGGAAGACCATCTCTTATGCCACCGATTATCGTTTCAATAGTCTCGGTGCAATGCCGTTTGTACGGCACTACGCAGTCGGGAAGCTCGTGATGAAGCCGCTTGCACTTAGGGCAGTAGAGGCGACGTATCATCAGGCTTACCTTGTGTCCGGTTGTGTTGGTCACCGTACGCAAGCGCAAGCCCCGCACCAAAAGCGCCGCCGAACATACCGGGCAGCAGCTCTCTACATTTGTCTTTACGAAAAAACAGACCGCCTTGCTCCACAAGGCGGTAATCAGATAACAAGACCATATCGTTTCGCGCCCCCATGTGTAACAGTATACACTTTCTTCTCAGCGCGCGCTATTCAAGGACACTGTTCTCGGCGGTTCGGGGACAGCGCGCGGCGGCCGGTTTGGGGCGTTGGGACGCGGCGGAAACAGTTTTCCCGTAACAAGTATATCGATATTGCTTCCATGTTTTCGTTTCTCCTTGCTTATTGGTATACTTCTTGTGGTTGCTGGTCAAAACCAACCGGGAGCCGCAATGTCTGCAATAAATATTGCCGGCAAGTAGTGTTCGGCACGACTGTTTGTTAATAACATACGGTTTTGTTTGCTCACTTCGTTCTTCGTGTATTTTCTGAGCCATAGAAAAGGTTTCATCATCAATGATTTGAAGTCTCTGTATTAATCCAGAGCGAGCTTCTCCACAGCGCAAAACCCCGGAGTAAGTGAGGTTACGCAAAATACCCTTTATAGAAGAGGGATGCCAGTTTTTGCCGCTACGCGTTTTAAGATGCTGTTCATGTAAATAAGATGAAATCCGCTGAGCCCTATAGCCATAGTTTACATAGCGGTCATATATCATTCGTACTGTCTCCGCTTCCGAATCATGTACGACCAGTTTTAGCAGTTGCCGTCCATGCCTGTTTGTCCGATTATCTTGTTCGTATCTGTATCCATAGGGCGCAATGCCGCCTTTGCCATGGCCTTCCTCTACAAGTTGGGCCAACCTGGTTCGGGCTCGCATGGATATCTTCTGACTTTCCCCCTCACTTATCCAATAACGGATGTAATTAACCAGGTGGTCCACATGATTTGTAATGCATTGCTCACCTTCCATTACGCTCACTACCCTTATCCCCGACTGAATCAGCCATTCCACAACAAATGGCGTTTCATTGGTGATGCGGCCTATGCGGTCAAACATAAACACCAGTAAAATATCAAATTCTTTACGCTGTACACGCTCTTTAATTCGTTTGATTGCATCACGGGATGAAGCAGAGTTTTTATAACCAGACCCCGTTTCCTGTTCTTCATTGACAATTATCCACCCCATTCTTTTGACATACTCCCGGCAAGCCTTCTTTTGCATGGGAATATCAGCCTGATTATAAGCGTCAAAATGAACTTGTTTTAATCCTGAAACGCGGTACAAGCATTGGACGCGGTTTTCTGACTGCTGTATCATAGCGGAACACCTTCTTTCGAATTTTGGATTTTTGTAAGGTTTTCTTCAGCAGCGGATCCCATTAATATTTTTTGTACCCGCTCGATAGCATCATAAGAAACTGACTTTGAGTATATAATCGTTACATGATACCCGGATATGATGCGTTCGACTTTTTTGCTATCTACCAATTGCTGTTCTTGCATAAAAATTCACCCCTTCATAAAAAATGACCCCTCTGAAAGTCTTTGTTTGCAATCAGCGAAGTCATTTTATTATAAGGGAAAAGTCCTCGTGGCACCCTTTGGGGTTGTAGCTCACTTGGGAGGGCGGTGCGTTCGCAATGCCGATAAAAAATTTGCTTTATTAATGCGGAATATCAGATGATTCATACCGTTCAAGCATGCGCCTAAACAAATTCCACACAAAAAAACGAAATTTCGCACTCTTTACAACTGCACATCCCGTAGTCCTTGCTACGGGGTATTTTTATTCTAAAAGGAGTATTTTTATGAATCATAATATTAGGTTATATGACCTTGCCAAAAACTATATTACCAATGTCAAATCAAAGAATATGGATCTCCCCTACGCTATAGATCAAGTATCCCATTTGGCGCAAGAAGATGTGTGTTCATTAGGTGCAACAATTGAAAAACTGACCTTTGTAGCATTCTACATACAAGATTTGGAAAGCCCGGCTATTAAACAATATGAGAGTTTATGTAGTAGTTTATTAGCACTAACCGGAAAGTTTCCGTATCATTTACTCGGTATGGCGCAGAATTTGGATGTGTTTTCTGAGTATTATACTTGCTATCGAAAATACTTGAAAACACGACTACTTAAAATGGGTATATCAGACATTTTGTAGGCTAATTCCATAGGGTATATAAATAATTTGAGATTCCCCTTAAACCGATGTTTAATGGGGATTTTTTACATTAAGGAGGATAATCAAAATGAATGATAATATGAGAATAATTGAAAACCTGTTAGAACAGTATCCTCACAATATGCAGCCAAAGGATGTCGCCGAGTTTTTAAACCTTTCCCTTTCATCGATATACAACCTGTTAAAGCACGACGACTTCCCTTCCATTCAAATGCCGGGAAGCCGCATCTATTTGATTCCCAAGCATAAATTCATCCCTTGGTATCAGCAACAATTCTCTGAAACGAACACCGAATAATCAGCTAGACATTAGGATAGAAGCATTGTAAAATATACATAGTACCGATTGTACCTTGAAAACCGAATATTGTGTTAAGTCAGCTTATTATTCGGCATTCTATTGAAAGGAATGTTGAATAATGTCAAAAAGAAAAAATCCGGATTACACCGGATATATCCGCCAACGCAAAAACGGAACTTGGGAAGGACAATATCTCCACGATGGCGTGCTGAAAAGCGTTTATGGAAAAACAGAACCCGATGTCCGTGAAAAGATTAATAAGATATATGCGGACATCCTCGCGGGAACTTTTATTGGAGGCAGCACAGATACCGTTGCCTTTTGGCTGAACAAATGGCTGAAAGAATACGCTCAGCCAACTGTCCGACCAAGCACATACACCAACTATGAAACCAATATCCGCGGGCATGTGATTCCATCGTTCGGGCATATCAAAATGAAAAGCTTGAAATCAGAACGCATTCAGCAATTTTTCAATGAAAAATCCGTTTCCGGCCGTCTTGACAGAAGAACAGGCGGGCTCGCGCCGAAAACGTTGATAAACATCCGCAACATGCTCAATGAAGCCTTTACACAAGCTTGCACCAACAGAATGCTGGCATACAATCCGATGTCGGGCATCAAGCTTCCCCCGGCAAAATACAAGGAGCAGCGCGTACTAAACGACGCCGAAGCAGAAAAATTCAGTAAAATCGCAGAAGAATCTATTCATCCGGTGGCAAAAGGCATCGTTATCCTGCTGAACTGTGGATTGCGGAAGGGCGAGCTGCTCGGGCTCCTGTGGGACAGCGTCAATCTTGGCGATAATTCCATCATGATCCGCAAAAATTTGACCCGTATGAGGCACCCGAAGAAATTTACACCTGAATATACACGCGTAGACACATGGGCTAAAAAGAACACCCGCACAGGGCTATACCTTGGTCCTGTAAAAACCCACAAGGGCAACAGGAAGGTCTATCTACCTCGGAAAGCCCGGCAAGCAATCCTTGACTTAAAATCGTGGCAGGAAACGTTAGCAGATGGTAATTCCATTGAAACGGTCAATCCCATGCGCTTTGTACTGTGCAGCGAGCTTGGGCGCCCCCTCGATCCTAAATACTTTGAGGAGTGGTTCACCCGATTCGTAAAGGATGCAGGGTTGGAGTCGGCAAATATTCATTCCACACGCCACACTTTCGCGACAAAAGCGCTCCAATTGACTCAGGATATCAACTCTGTCGCAGACATCTTGGGACATGCCTTGCCATCAACTACGCTAAACATGTATGGGCATACCTTTGACGACCGAAAAAAGAAAATCATGGAGATGTTCGACTACTAAAAAACTGTTTCGGTGCCGTTCCGGTATGACGTTTCGGTATGGGCACCTCATTTCATAAAAGCAAAAGTGGCTTAAACATTATGTTTAAGCCACTTTTCGATGGTTGCGGAGGATGGATTTGAACCACCGACCTTCGGGTTATGAGCCCGACGAGCTACCAGCTGCTCCACTCCGCGGTATTGATAGAATACTTTTAGAACGCCTAATCATATTACTATATCCGAGCTCCTTTGTCAAGAGCTTTCCCAAAATATAATGCAAAAATATTGTAGCGCGGAAAAATGCATTCCCGCGCGTTTTATTGGGGGCTATTCTAAAATATAAATATCAACAATTCTGATTTCATTTAACATCGATTCCGTATGGGTGTTGTAAAACAGGTCTACCGCAACAATCCCACGTTTAAGCGCCGTGCCCGTGTCGGCGGCAATTGCGTAGCCGTAAACAAAATTACCGTCCGCGCTGCGGATATAAAGCCTTGTGCCATACGGGATTACACTCGGGTTAACGGCCACATGCCCCACAATCGCAGGCCTGCCGCTTGCCGTTTTTGCGCCGGGACGCGCGCTGTATCCGGACGCCCTTGTGCCGTTCATCACCGACTTGTAGCTTTGAGGGATTCCGTTTTCATCAAGCGGTACGTCAAACTCAAACGGGGAAATGGCTGCTCCCGGCGTACCCATGAGCACATGTCCCGCTAAGGGCTTTGTTACAAGCTCTGTGCTAACTATTTTCTCGTCTTCTATCGGCTCGCCTTCCTCATGCATCTGCTCGTACGTCGTCACGCGCAGGCCCGGTATGCCCTCGCTGAGCGTCCTGCGGATACCTTCTTTTAAAAGCGAGGTCGGGGTTTCTACCGTTTGGGGCGGGATTACTTCGCTTTCCTCACGCGTCACAAGCTCGCGGCGCGTGATGGTAATCGTTTCGTCGGAGCGGATTGTATATCCAAGGCGCGGCTCGACAACATCGAGGTTTCCGATTTCAATACCGGCTTCTTTAAGGACAGAATAAACGGTTCCGCCCGTCGTCCTGCAAACCGAGCGCTTGCCGTCATGGAGCACATAAACAATAAATTCGTCGCTGTAGCTGTCGGCAAAAGCCCAGAATACGTTAAGCATAATGGCAAGCGAAAGTGAAACCGCCGCTATGCTTCCACCTTTTTTTCTATTTTGAAATTTTACAATCATAAAAAATCTCCTGATAAAATTAAGGGCGCCATGCCATTATAATCAGCGCCCCAAAAATTGTCAACTTTCAAAAGTGGAATAAATGCGGTTCATTCGCCGGTAAATGACATCATCTGACGCTATTTTTTGGGGCACTCGCGTAGGATGTATGAAAAATCTGAGGAATTTTTATATGTTTATCACAAAAGTGATATTGCGGGAGCGTTGAACAAGTCGCCCGCCAAAAACATTGCGGCGATTTTTAGCGTTTTTTGTTTTTTCAACACCTCTATTCCTTGATTTTGCGCCGGTAATCATATACAATAAATCATGATAAAAGAACTTGAGGAAGTGTAAAGTGCATGTCAAATATCATGATTGTGCTCGACGGGCTTCAGGATATCACCTATCCGGAGCTTAACGGCAAAACCCCTTACGATTGGGGCAAAGGCGAAAACTTTAAAAAAATCGAGGCGGCATGCGCAAAAGGTACGCTTGCGACGACCCCGGCAGGCTTTGAGCCGGACACACAGGCCTGTATCCTGACCTTGCTGGGCGTTCATGCAAGGGACATTCCATCCGGGCGCTCGTATATAGAGGCGCTTGCGGTGGGCGTTCCGGTGGGCTTCGATGACATCGTTATGCGGTGTAACTTTGTCACGGTAACGCCTGACGGTATCCTCGACGACCCGACCTGCTCCGCGCCGGAGGATATCGCAAAAACACTCAGGGAAGCCGTCGCAAGCGTGCCGGACAACAGCATCACGCCTGTCGGCAGCTACAAAAGCCTGCAAGTAATAAAGGACGGCGGGATATACGCCGGAAGCCTGAAAACATACCCGCCCCACAACTACGCGGGCAAGCCGTTTGAATCATTATTGCCGTCGGGGAACGAGCTGGCGGATTCCCTTGCGCAGATGTCGCGGGAGCTTCTGAAAAAATACGCGCCGTACACGGTTTTAAATTGGGCGCAGGCTGTCCCGTGCGCTTTGCCGTCGTTTTCATCATTGCACCGCGGCATGACGGGCGGAATGGTAACCGCCACGCACGCGCCGATGGGCTGCGCCGCCGCGATGAGCATGGCATGCCCCGAGATTCCCGCCGCGACGGGCGACACCGACACGGACCTTGCCGCAAAAGCCGAAGCGGCGCTTGCCCTTGCGAAAACATGCGATTTTGTCATGGTTCATATCGGTGGGCCGGACGAAGCCACGCATCGCAAAAACGCGCGCGAAAAAGCCGAATTCGTAAGGAAGCTCGACACGGAGCTGATTGCGCCCATCTTAAACCGGTGCACCGGCAAAACGCGGATTATGATTACATGCGACCATGTGGCGCTTTGCTCGACCGGCGGGCATACCGCGGAGCCTGTCGGGTTCATGCTTTATGAAAAGGGCGGCACACTTTCGGGTGAACTTCCGGAGCACGACGGCAAGGAAGCGGTTGAAATCATGATAAAATTTAAATGAATACGGATGCCGGTTTATGTGAATAAATGTGAACGCCGGTCTGTCAGGCTATGTGAGTTGTATGTGAACTTACGTCCACATTCGTCCACATCACGTGCAATTCACCCCATTGCAAAGCAACGTGCAATATTTTAGGTAAAAACAGCCACCTTATATAGTAGCAGTACTAGGGTTTGTTTGATAAATATTCCCGTTCGTGCTTTTGTCCAAGAATTTGATGGATTTTGGGCGCGGAGAACGAAAGCGGGCTTTTCGCCCAGGGATGTGAAAAAACATGAACGCCAGCCTGTCAGGCTGTCTGAACTGTATGTGAATTTACGTCCATATTCGTTCACATCACGTACAGTTCACACTGGAGCGAAGCGATACGGCAAGCACAAAAAACGCAAATTGGGGCAAAATGACGGACGTGGGTTATTTATCAAACGAACCCTAAATAAAGGTGGAAGCTTATGGAGTTTGAATACATCACAAACAACGAATGTATCGCATTAATAAAGAAAAATGCTGTAAAAGCCACAAAAGACGCCGCGTTTTCGGAATGCCTTTATTTTTCGCCCGACGTAATCAATTTCTCGATGGGCGCGCTAAACGCGGGGTTCCATATTGTTTGCGACACGGTAGCGATTAAATCAAGCCTGCACCGGATGCCGATGGCAAAGCTCGGCATTATCGCACATTGCTTTGCCGATGACAAGGATGTTTTAAAGCGCTCGGGAGGGGATGTTTCCCGCCGCGCGGTTCTAGCTGTGGAACGCGCCGCCGCTTTGCACAGGCCGCTTATTTTCGCAATCGGCAACATGCCCGAATCACTGACCCGCATAAACGAAATGACAGCGGCGCGGCTTTTATTCCCCAAGCTTGTTATCGCGGCGCCCGTGGGGTATTCCGAAGCGGTGGAAAGCAAAGAAAAGCTGGTATCGCTCGGCGTGCCGTGTATCGTCTCTCTTGGTATGAAAGGCGGCAGCGACGCGGCCGCCGCCATTTGCAACACGCTGCTCGACCTTGCCGCGCCGTCAAGGCTGAACGGATAAAACTTTTGACAATATTTTAATCATCTGATATAATTGAGACCATAAACCATAAAGGAGTGCCTTAATGTCGGTCATTCTGTAAATTGACGGGAACGATATATGAACGCACATGAACGATAGTTCATGTGCAGTTCACTGCGTTTATCGAAGCGAACATTTTAAAGCTTCGATAAACGTGGAAATGCGGCTCAGCCGCTTTTGTTTGCGCTACCAAAACTGCTTTACAGATTGACGGCTTTCCATTTAAATGGTGAATTTGTAGCGCAGTTATATACTGCGCTTTTTCATTGCTTCGCAATGGTGTGAACTGCGTATGAACTAGCGTTTATATTCTTTCGCATTTATAAAGCTAACATCAGAAAGGAAGAATCAAATTGTATTCATTCACAGATAAATTTATATCGGACAGTGAAAATATGGAGTATTTAAAGGCAACCATGATGGGGCCGAACGCCATGCGGATATCCGAGGAGATGGCGTCGTACCTGCCGATTGAAAAGGATATGCGTATCCTTGACCTCGGCTGCGGATGCGGCCTTTCGACCCTTTTGCTGACACAAAAATACGACGCCGAGGTATTTGCCGCCGACCTTTGGGTTTCGCCCACCGATAATTATGAGCGGTTTAAAGCGCTTGGAATCGACGGAAAGGCGATGCCGGTCTCCGTGGACGCGACGAAGGGGCTGCCCTTCGCGCACAGGTATTTCGATATTTTATTCACCGTGGATTCTTACCATTACTACGGCAATAACACGGAAATGCTGCCGTCGCTGATTCCATATGTGAAAAAAGGCGGATACATTGCCGTCGCCGTCCCCGGCTGGAAGAACGGGGTAAGGGGAATCCCCGACGAGCTAAAGCCGTTTGTGGACGATAGCGGCGACTGGAATTTTTATACCGCCAACTGGTGGAAAAACCTGTGGGCGAAATCAATGTGGAGCGGGTCAATGCGCAATGAATCGGATAAAATCGAAATCATGGAAGCTCGCGAGATGGACTGCTGCAAGCAGTCGTGGGACGAATGGATGTTAAGCCCGAACCCCTACGCCGCGGATGACATGGGAATGATGAAGGTTGAAAACGGCAAATATTTCAGTATTGTACAATTGATTGCAAAGGTGCTCTAGCAAAAAATCCCCTCCGGCTTTTGCCGAAGGGGATTCTTTATTGCGAATCAAGTGATTTCTTGTCCGTTAAAGAAAGATGAATTACTTCATCGAGTTCTCGTAGGACTCAATCATTCTCTTAACCATCTGGCCGCCGATGGAACCGGCTTGGCGGGAGGTCAAATCGCCGTTATAACCTTGTTTAAGGTTAACGCCAACTTCGCTTGCGGCTTCCATCTTAAACTTGTTCAGCGCTTCTTTGGCAGCCGGAACTAAAGGTTGATTACTAGCCATAATTCCTATTGCACTCCTTGAAAAATTAAAGTTGTTTGCGTTTGCATTAAATAGTATAGACACGCAAATGCAAGTTATGAATGGTAAAATTTTGTGATGTTTCAGCTATTAAGAATTTATGATGTTCCGGTGCTTTTCGCTTATGAATACAGGCCTTAAATTTTTACTTGCGATAATTTTTTTATATTTCCCGTTAAAATAAAAATCGCGGCCGCGCATAAAAGCGTGAAGCTGCTGACTTGTGCGCAAAGCGAAACGGGAATTTCCTGCGGCTCTAAAACGGTGCCGTCAAAGCATGTGATGCAGCGCTGCAAGCCTATCACGGCGCTGTCCTCGCTTAAGCTTGAAAGCGTTATCGTATCGCACGGCGAAAGCCCGCATGTCACGGCAGGCATTTTCGTTCCGCTTACAAGCTTTATCGCGTCCTGATTGCAGGAATCCACAATCGCAAGCCGCTCTCCGGTTGTTTCGACCTCCGCGAAAGGCTTTGTGGAATCCTTGAATACAAATATCGCGGCGCTTGAATAAATAAAATCAAGCCCCTGTGCGTCCGTGATAAAAAGCTCCGCGCCGTCATAGCGCGCGTCAATGCACCCGCCCACGCATTGTATGGATTTGAAATTTCTGCTTAAAATATTCTGGAGCGCGGTAAGAAACTTTTTTTCCTGACTGTCGGCGGCTATGATAACCGAAACCAATCGCAACCACTCCGGATTAAAAATTTAAAAAAACATACGCTTTTACGCTTTTGGATGTCCTCGACTATATTATTTCAGGCTGCGTTTCAAAATATTCAAACCCGCATTTTTGTGGTATACTGAATAGTATAATCCAAAAAAAGGGGACAGCTATGAAAACACACGGCATTTTAAACGCGTTCCAGCTAAAGATTATCATGTTGGTTTTAATGCTGCTTGACCACATGCAGCTCTTCCTGTTCCCGCGCGAGCTTTTGCCCGCGCACTATGTCGCCCGTGTGGTTGCGCCGGTTTTTGCCTTTTTGGCTGCACAGGGCATGGTTTATACCAGAAACCGTTTGCGCTTTGTATTAAGGCTCTCTCTATTCGGCGTGATTATGGCTCTCGGCAATTTTATTTTATATCTCAAAACAGGCTATGAAATCCCGAATAATATTTTCTTCTCGCTGGCGATAGGCGCCGCCGCCATTTACGTAATTGACGAGCTTCGCCAAAGCAAGGGCTTTTATATTGCATTGTGGCTTGCTGTTGTTGTAATCCTTGCGTTTGTCACGCCTTACTGCGAGGGCGGCTTTCTTGTCCCTGTAATCATGCTGATTTTCTATTATCTTAGAAACCGCCGGCCCGTTATGTACGCAGTTTATGTGATTGGCTACGGGTTGCAGTTTTTGATGGCGTATTTTAACACGGGCTATCTACAGCCGCAGTTTTACATGATTTTCGCGGTTATCCCGATTATGCTTTATAACGGCAGGCGCGGGCCGGACACCGCCTTTGCGAAATATTTGTTTTATGGTTTCTATCCCCTGCATGTTTGGATATTGTTTATCATTTCGGGAATCATTGCAGGATAAAGAAAGCGGACGGCATCAGCCGTCCGCTTTTCAAATACCTGTAAGCTATAGAAGCTTTTTCTTATAACCCTTATTAGCTGTTGGATGGAAACCCGCCGATTCATAAAACCTGCAAGCGTCTTTTCTTTCTGTTTCCGTTACAAGAATCATTTGCGTACAGCCTTTGGCTTTCGCACGCTTTTCCAGCTCGGCGAGCAATGCTTTCCCGATTCCTTTTTTTCTGTAAGCGCTGTCCACCACCATGTTTTCCACGACTAAAAACGGTTTGCAGTCTTCGTATAACTCCTCGCATACAATTCCCGTGGCCGAGCCGGCAAGCTTCTCGTCTTCAGCCGCGCAAAGAAGGATATAGGCGTCATTGCCCTGTAACCGGGCAAGCTTGCCTTTCATTTCTTGTATATTTGAATCTTCATTCCAAAATTAATAATAAAGTTTAGATAAAGATTCCATGTCTTCAATTTGCAAATTTCTTATTATCATAACGTAACCCCACAAATGTTTTACCGGGGGCAGCACGGGATGAATTAAACCGTTATCTCCACCCTGTTGCCTTCCGGGTCGAACACGCAGCTTTCATAAAACCCGTCGCCCGTCGTTCTGGGGCCGTTTGCAAGACGATACCCGTCGCCGGTCAGCCGGCTTGTCAGCTTGTCGACGTCTTCCGCGCTGCCGGTTGAAAATGCAATGTGCGTATAGCCGGTAAATTGTTTTTCGGTATCGCTACGCCCTTCGCTTACTGTGGATGCTTTCATCAATTCAAGCTTGGAGCCGTTCTGAAAGGTTACGAAGTAAGACCAAAATTCCTTTTTGGGGTTATGATAAAGCGTGTTTGAAGTCCCGTTAAAATACTTGACGTAGAAATCCTTCATTTTCTCCAAATCGGAAACCCATACCGCTACATGATGAATCATCGCCATGCCTCCTTAAAGCCTTAAATTTACAATGCTTGTTTCGTTTGAAAATGACGGGAACCCGTACAGGAACAGGATTTCGTCGTAATCGCCGCTGTTCATGAGGCTTTCAACCTCCATAAAGTAGCGCAGGTCGATGACGGTGACCTCGTCAAAATTAAAGGTTAAAAACGGCGCGAAGGCGTTGCCGTAGGAATCCTTAAACACAAGGATTCTGGTTTTGTTTTCGCCGTCCTGCTTGCCGGTACTGTCAAGGACCGTGATGCCGTTGTTGTCGTGCAGGAACGCCGCGTATTTGTCGCGCTGATTCCATTTTTCGTGATTGTAAAGTCCGTCTTTAGGCTCGCCGTTTATCGTAACCGAATGGACGGGGATATCGAACCATCTTATGGTATCGGGCTTTGCGTTAAACAGCTTCGCCTTGCTGTAAAACGTGCCGTAAAAATCGTACACGGTGTGCAGCGGAAAGTCAAACGGCTCAGCGGACGCAAGCCCCAGCGACTGCACATATGCCGCGTAAGCCGCATACGCGCCCGGCGTCGTCCAGTGGTGGTCGGTGCGGTAAAATGTTTTGTAGTTGTCGGTGTCTATCTTCTCGTATCTGTTATTGCAAAGCGGCTCTAACAGCCCGACGGAACGGATTTCACTTTCCCCCGCCTTACGGTGAATATCCTCTATGATTGATGTTTGTTCTACGTTGTGAAGTCCGCGCGGCACCTTGTCGGCTAAGACAATGTCCGACGTCGGAACCAACATCAGCGTAATGTTGTTCCCCGGGAATTTTTCGGCGAAGAAAAACAGCGAGTTTAGATTTCTCTCAAGCTGTTCACTGTCGTATGTGAGCCGCTTTTCAAACATAAAACCGTCTTTGCCGTAAATGATATTATTGTTTTCAATCTTGAGAAGCGCCGTTTCGCTGATGGATTTCACCGTAATCCACGCATCCCGCAGCATAAACCGGTCATTTGTGTGTTCCTCGATTTTAAGCGTGTAGGTGTTGTCGAGAAGGCTTCGGAAGGTAAAGCCGGGCATTCCGGCAAGGTATCTGTTTTCAAGCTCGGAGTATTCCCTGCCGGGTGAAAGCATGTCCGCAAGCGAGTACCCCCAGATAAACGCCGCGAACAGGATTAAAAAGATGCAGCTTGTCCATTTTTTGCTTTCCACAACGGCACCCCTTAGAATCTAAAATATAAAAACGGGTTGTAAGTCGAATCGACGAGATACGCGACGGACAAAAGTAATACAACCGCCGCGAATACGGATTGTACCGCATAGTTATCCTTCAGCTTCCCGGAGATTTTCCGAAGCAGCGGCGTCGCCAGCAGGATACCCAGAATCAGGCTTGCGGAATAATTTCGCAGGTAGTACATCCAGTCGTCGCCGCCGACCCTGCCAAACATGATGGAGAGGAAAACGCCAAGCTGTGAAAAATCCGTAATCGCAAACAACGCCCAGCTTACTACCACGATAAACAAAAGATACACATGCGCAAGGATTTTTGATTTCCCCAAAAGCTTTAGCAAGAATGTCTTTTCAATACACAGGAACAGGCAGAAATACAGACCCCACAGCACAAAGTTCCAGCTTGCGCCGTGCCAGAAGCCCGTCAAAAGCCAGACAATGAAAATGTTAAGGTACTGCCGCGGCTTTGAAACGCGGTTACCGCCAAGCGGGAGATACACATATTCCCGGAAAAAAGACCCCAGCGTCATATGCCAGCGGCGCCAGAACTCCGTAGCGCTTTTTGAAATATACGGGTAATGAAAGTTTTGCGGGAAGTGAAACCCGAGCATTTTGCCAAGCCCGATTGCCATAAGCGAATAACCGGAAAAGTCGAAATAAATCTGCAAGGAAAACGCAAGTATCCCAAGCCACGCAAGCGCCGTTGAGATATCTGCGAAGCCGATTTGCTCGACCTGCGTCCACAACTCGCCCACATTGTTCGCAATGAGTACCTTGCTGCCAAGCCCCATGATGAAAAGCATAACGCCGGATTGTATCTGCGCAGGGTTCATCACGCGGTTTTTCATCTCGCGTGAAATATCGGTGTAGCGCACAATTGGCCCCGCGATAAGCTGCGGGAACATCGCCACATACGTCGCAAAGTTAATGAAGCTTTTCTCGGCCTTTATCTTGCCCCTGTAAACGTCAATCGCATAGCTCATGGTCTGGAACGTGTAAAAGCTGATACCGAGCGGCAGCGTCAGACCGATATTCGGGATGCTTGCGCTTAATAACAGATTCACGTTATCAATAAAAAAGTTTGTATATTTAAAAAACAAAAGCGAGCCCAGACTGAACGTGAGCGATATCGCGAGAAAGCCGTTACAGGCGCGTGTGTTGCCGCGGTTTCTTTCAATGGCGCGCCCCACAAAATAATCGACGGACGCGGAAATCAGCATAATAGGGAAAAACCGCACCTCGCCCCATGAATAAAAAACAAGGCTGAGCGCGAACAACATCGCGTTTTTAAAACGCCCCGGCGTCAGATAATACAGCACGAACGCCACGGGCATAAACCTGAACAGGAACATGATGCTGGAAAATACCATTTTAAACCGTCCTGTATCTTATTACTCCGAAAGAAAAGCCTTAACCCTCGCGGCAAAGCCGTTCGAGGCTTTTCTTTCTCAAAATAGCCTTGCGGCAACCGCCGCAAATAGCCGGTATGAAGCCTCAAGATAATATCTTTCGGATTAATAGCTCAAAACATTCCCAAATAGTTTACCACAAAACTCCTGTACGCGCAAACTACACGCCGAACAGCTTGCCGAAGAACCCGCCCTTTGACCGGGAAAAGCGTTCAAACCGGTCGGGACGCATGTTGACAAGGATGGTGTCTTCGCCGATGATTTCGATGTCGCACCAGTTTATGATAATGTCGTCCTCACGGAAAAACAGCCCGAACAGCCTGCATCTACCGTATATGATAATCGAAATGACCCTCGCGGTTACGGTATCCACCTCGATGTCGGAGACGCAGCCAAGGCAGCAGCCGTCCCTTACGTTTACCACCTCTTTATAGCGTAAATCGGTTATACGGCACAACAAATCCGCCACCTCCCCATTCTATATCTATGCATGTCCTTTTTAAAATAGAACCTTCGCCGCGCACAAAAGAAATTTGCTTCGCAGGTTGCCGGCAGGCTCCGCCTGCGCGCAGGCGCTTCGCGCGTGTCTTTTGTGCGCTCAGTTACGGCAAAAGCCAAGCGCGCCGGTCTGATGACCGGCGCGCTTGCGGGCTTTATCAAACTACCCTTGTAGTCTTACTCCTTTAGCTTTGCGTAAAACAGCTTCGTGTTCGGGTCACTTGTCGGCCTTGACTGAACGTCAAACCCCTGAAACGACGTGACAAGCTGCGTGAGCTTTTGAAATCCATAGCTGCGCGAATCGAAATCGGGGTATCTTTTGGAGAGGATATTGCCGATCTCCCCGACAAAAACCCAGCCGTTTTCATCGGATTTTTCCTGGATAATCGTCCGGATTGCCCGCATGATTTCCAAACGGTTCGCGCGCGGTGAAGCCTCCTGCTCCACGGGCTCCGCCTTCGCCCTGCCGTTTTTCGCCTTGGGCTCCTTCTTGTCGTCCTCCGCCAAATTTTCAAGATACTTAAACTTGTTGCACGCCGAAATAAACGCCGCCGGGGTTTTGCGCTCGCCCATCCCGACGACGTACATACCCGACTCGCGAAGACGCGAGGCAAGCCTTGTGAAATCGCTGTCGCTGGAAACCAGAAAAAAACCCTCCACGTTTCCGGAGTATAAAATATCCATCGCGTCGATAATCATGGCGGAATCCGTCGCGTTCTTGCCCATTGTGTACGAATACTGCTGTATCGGCATGATGGAATTGCTTAACAGCACGTCCTTCCACGATGCGAGCTTGGGGTTCGTCCAATCGCCGTAAATGCGCTTGTACGTGGAGATGCCCTCGTTTGCCACCTCGTCCACAATCACCTTGATGTACCGGTGGGAGATATTGTCGGAATCAATCAGCACCGCAAATTTTTTATCGTTCATCTTTTATGACCATTCCTTTCGCTTTGCTCAAGACACAAAACAACCATGAATGAAGGAATGGCCATATTGCGTATGAGCGGCGGTTCTGCGCAAGCGGGAGCCGCTCGCGTTTTAAATGGAAAGTTTGAATTTATTCAAACCTTTCCTCCACATTTTCCGGGCGATTGTTGGATATACATATCAAAGCGGTACGACACGCCGTTTTCATGCATTTCATCGGAGCTTGATACGCGCTCCCAATCCGGCAGCGCGTCAAAATCCGACATGAACCGGTCTGCAGGCGCATCGGCAAAAAAGCGCGTTATGTACGCGGCGTCGCAGTATGGCATGAGCAAGCGGTAAACCTCCGCCCCGCCGATGACGAATAAGTCATCCCTGTCATAAATCTTTACCGTTTCAAAAAGCGCCTCCAGGCTGTGGCAGATAATCGCGCCCTCCGTCGCGTAGCTTTCATCGGACGTCAAGACGATATTTACACGGTTTGGCAAGGGCCTTTTATTTGGCAGCGACTCCAGCGTTTTACGCCCCATGATGACGACCTTGCCGGTCGTCATTTTTTTAAAGTATGCCATATCTCCTTTTGCGTGAAACAAGAGCTTGTTTCCGCACCCGATTCCCCAGTTGTTGTCGGCGGAAAAAATCATCTTCATAAAAATGCCCGTCCTTTTCGATTGCCCTTAAGAAGCTGTATTCATGGCTCAAAAGCCGTATCGGCGGCGAAATTTCTACCTTGCTGCATTAAATTTCATTGGAATACACAAAGTATTCCTGCGAAAATTTGCCTTGCACGGTAAATATTTCCCCCGCCGCTCCAGCATTTTTCGCTTATGAACACAGCTTCTAAGAAAACCGCAGCCGGGAAAACCGACTGCAGTTCCGCTACTCGCCTTTTTCGAGGATTCTCTCAAGCCATATCGACGCAATCTTAAGCGCGTCGTAAAGATTGTTTTTCTCCGTCCTCTTTTTCACGCGCTCCTTCGGACGCATTTCCGCGTCTGTTGAAAGAATCTGCACCGAAACCTTTTGCGGCATTTTCATATCGGGAAATTCATCCGAAAAATTCCCCGTTTCAAGTATTTGCAGCATGGCGACGTAATCGTCGCTCATGTTTCCGTAATATATCGTGCCCCCATTGCGGACAAGCGGCCTGCCCTTGTAGGTAAGCCCTTTTTCAGTTTTTGCTTTCGGCATTCTCATAGTCTCCAATCGTATTATCTATCAGGAATCATACCACAATATGCTGTATTTGTAAACAATCAAACTACCTTGATTGCCCAGCTTGGACACGCAGGCGAGCAATACCCGCACAGGATGCACCTTTCATGCACGCAAACCGCCCTGCCCTTTTTTACGGAAATCGCGTTCTGACCGCATTTTACGGCGCATTCTCCGCAGCCCTCGCACCAGCTTTCGATATGCAGGCGGCGTGTTTTTTTCGCAAGGATTTTTTGGGATTCCTCACTGAATACGCCGGTTTCAAAAAAGCCGATGTTTGTGTCCACCTCTTCGGCGCTTTGCATTCCAATCGCGACGCTGTCGATAAAATCAAGGCTCAGGATATATTCTAGACACTTGTCCGCCTGTTTAAACAGATTGCCGCCGCCAAGCGCTTTCATCGCGTATGTCCCGGTTCCAGCCTCATGAGCGGTTTTCACGGCGCTTTCCATTTCGGCGCGGGTGCCGTCCACGATGCCAAGCCCATTCACGTTGAGAAGCGGGTGTATCACGTCAAGCTCCTTTTCCGCGGCGGCTTCTGCCGCCGCCACATGGTGCATCGACGCGCCAACCGCCTTGATAATACCCTTTTGCCTGCACTCATAAAGATACTCAAGTGCCTCCCGATGCCCGTCAAGCGTGAGGGCGCTTTCCTGCTCGTGCAGCAAAAAAATGTCAATATAATCGCGATTCAGCGCCTGTCTTGCCTCCTCGACGGCGCTTTCAGCCAGCTTGCGGCTATAGGCATACGTCTTGCTTGCAATCACCAAATCATATTTGCGTGTCAGCTCCATCGCCCTTTTGATGTACGGGTACGTCTCATAAAGCTGGGCCGTATCGCAAAAATTGATGCCGGATTCGATGGCGCGGGCCATGACCTTGGCGCCGGTTTCCACCGGCAGCCCCGCTTGCAGCGGGCCTAACGTAAGCGTCCCGAAGCACAGGCGCGAGACCTTGATCCTTGTTTTTCCAAGCGTTGTATTCTTCAATTTCGTTCACCGGCCTAATGAAAGAAAGGCCGGCAAAACCGGCCACCTGTAGACAAAGCTACAAAATAACAATATTCGTACTTTCCCGCAGACGAATTTATTTCGCCGAAGGATTTCTTACTCCGCGCCGGCAGTGCGGAATCGGAGGAATATTGAGGGGGCACGGGTACCCCCTCAAAAGCCTGTTGCCTTTGTCAATAGGCGCAGTTAATCAAGATACGACCTTAACAGAACCTGCAAAAGCTCATCGCGGTCAAGCCGCCTAATCAGGCTGCGGGCGTTGTTGTAGGTGGTGATGTATGTGGGGTCTTCGGATAAAATATATCCGACAATCTGATTGATTGGGTTATATCCTTTTTGACGCAGGGCATCATAAACCTGCGTGAGAATCTCCTTTACCTCGCGGTCTTTGTCTTCATGAATTGAAAAGCTTATGGTTGGCTCCTGCATTTTATCACCTCTCCACATTAAGAATACACTATTTTTGAAATGATATCAAGGGGATTTTTAAATTTTACAAGCACGGCTTACGAGCACAGCTTCACACCGGGCTTTTCAAGCGCTTCAAAGGTTTTTTTGACCGCCTTGTCGTATTCGTCGTCGATCAGCATCCTGTCGACGGCGGCTTGTACCCCTTTTCCGATTTTAAACCTTTTAACAGCGTGTTAAAGTCAAGCCCCGCGATTTGATTCAGCATTTCTTTCAACAAAATCACCTCTAAAAATAATAAAAACCTTTCATCCCTCATAATTATGGGACGAAAGGCCATGACGGCATTCGGCGGTACCACCCGGTTTTTTGCCCCGATTGCCGGGATAAACGCTTATTGAAACGCATAACGCCGCGCCGCATCTGCTTTAGAACCTATGGTCAATACTCAAAACGCCCCTGTTTCGGCGATTTTCCGTTAATTTTCCTTGTAATACACAAAGTATTGCTTCGAAAAATTGCCTTACCCCGCGAAAGAATTGCTCAAAACATTGGCATTTCCCGTTATTGACCACAGGTTCTTAATTATTTCAGCAAAGCCCCTCACAGACGAGATTTCAACGGAAAACGCAGGGCAATCCTTACGGCAAATGAAAAGCCTCTCTGAGCAGCGTACAACATCCCGCCTACAATCCGGTCATCGGGTTTATTTAGATTTTTTGACATATTATTATATTGCCACGTAATTTTCAAGTATGAAATTTTGTCGAAATATGCTATACTGCAAATAATGGAATCATTGAATTGAGGAGTTTCCCATGTTGAGATGCAAGCATTGCGGTTCACCGCTTGACGAAGTTAACTATTGCCCTTGGTGCGGCGCGTTTAGAGAAGCCGCAGATTCGGATTCCGACGGCGCCGCACCTGTGCCCGAACCTGTCGCGCCTCCGGAAAAACCGCGTTTTTGCGGAGGCTGCGGCGCGAAGCTGCCGCCGGATTGCCCGTCCTGTCTTGTTTGCGGTTTAAAAGCAGGCGAGCTGCCGCCTGCGCCGGAGCCCCTGCCCCCGGCGCTTTCGAATCTGTATCCAAGCGGGGCGGGCGCCGCGAAAGCCAACAACGATATCGCCATTGTCTGTGTTGTTATTTGTGTTTTATTGTCAATTGCAGCTGTCTTCGTTTGGGCGCTGTACACATTGCCAATCCTTTCTTCCGGCGGCAAATCTATCCTGAGGGACGCCGTAATTTATCAAACAGCCGACGAAAAACTGAAAATGATGTCGCCACTGCTTGATTTCCCTGAAACAATCGTTTCGGGCTTCACGTCGAAACAGCAGGATTTCAGCCGCCCGCTTGCAAAGCGGAGCCTCAACAACCGTTATATCGCGTATATAAACGGGTATAACGGAAACTTCCCAAACGCTTCCGGCAGCCTGTACCTGCTTGATTTTAACACGACCCCGCCGGATTCCGCAATACCTCCCGAAACCCCGATTTCAAGCGATGTTACCGATACCTTTTTCTTTATGGATAACGGGGATATCCTTGTATATCTTACGTTAGACGGAAAGCTTTGCGCCGCAGGCTTTGGTGAAATTGCAGCGTTAGATACAGATGTTACATTTATTATTGAAAATACGGATACGCAAATCCTGTATGCAAAATCTTGGGAAAACCGGGTTCAGGGCGCGTTCAGCCTGTATATGCTCAACACGAAGGATCGCGGGATAGTCTTTGTCGATACGGACGTAACGGAAGTTGCCGATTACACGCCCGCGCTTGACAAGTTCGTATATTTGCGGGGAGACTCAAGTGGGAACCGTAATCTCATCGCATATGATTTAAATAATGATAACCATACTTTGCTTGCAACCGGCGTTGACCGCTTGCTTTCCACAGACGCCGCCACATTCTCAGCGATTTACCAGACAGCATCGGCAAATTCCCTGCGCTACGAGCACTTGATTTCAGACGATTATCTGTTGTCGGATGAATCCCTGCCTGTACCCGACCTTGACGCTTTTCCGCTTTTAACCGAGTATTTTGACATGTACGGCATAAACCCGGCGGAAGTGGAAATCCTTGAACAGGACGAGGATTTGGCTGAACAAAAAGCGGCGCTTGACGCCGCTATCGAAGCCTATGACGCAAAGCTTGAGCGTGACAAACACCGCGCCGGGATAAAGGCGGAAATATCCGCGTTTGTGGCGGAAAACCCTGTCCTGTATGATTTGCATGTATCTCGCGGCGGCGTATCCAGACACATTGCGGAGGGCAGCTACAAATCCTTTGATGATGCGGTTTTCGACCCGTCCACGGGAATTGCGGCCTGGAGCGCCGCCAGTTGGAGGAGCGCTCCTAAAATTCCCATCATGAATTATGAAAGCGTTATATCCTCGTTTGGCGCTTCTTTCGGCGAATATCTCACACTTAACATATCCGACGGCGTTTATGTGTATAACGGCGCGCCCGCGCTGGCGCGGGTCGGCGACGGCCCGTTTTATTCAGGCGGGTTTGCGCTTACCACAAAGGCGGACGGCATTTATTTCGCGATGGGCGCAGGCAGTCCGCTGAAGGAGCGGCCCGACAATATGTGTACGCTTTATTACGCGCCGATTTCCGGCGTCAATTCCGGCAATATCGTGGGCAATATCGTGATGGTGGACGAGCGCGTGGCCGGCGTCGGCGATATGCTGGACGGCGACAGGCTGATATACTATAAAAACCGCGCGGGGGATATTTGCAGCCTTTATATTATGGGCGGCGGCCAAAGTGAAAAAATCGGCGACAATGTGCCGCTTTTGCCCAAATTCTTTATGATTGTAAACGACAGAAAAACGCTTCTTTACTGCGAGCGGTTCAACACCGCGAGAGGCGCCGGGGATTTGTTCATGCTTACAAGGCAAACGCGCCAAATCGCCGGAGATGTGCGGCGCATATACTACAAAAACGACGGCCTGATTTACTTTTTACGCGGCGGGGGGAACCCCGGGCTGTTTTCTTTCGGAAGCAGCGGGCTTTCCTATATTGACGAAAACGTGATATCCGTCATGGGATAATCTATAAAAAAATTATAGAAATTCCCCATAGATTTATGGTATACTATCATGTGAAGTAATGCCTAATCTATGGGGAGTGTTTTTATGAAATCGCATGTCGCTAAAATTCTAAAAGCCCCTGTAAAGGTGCGCCGTATGATGAGTGTTTCGCTTGACGGCGAGCAGATGGAGCTCGTGGAGAAGCTTTCGCTTTTTTTCAGCCGCGAAACCTCGCGCGCCTTTTCAAAAAATCAGGTGATTGAGGAGGCCGTGCGCGCGTTCACGGACGAATCCGCCACTTATATATCGGAGCAGTACGACATGGATATCCGCTCCGTGACGCTCACCGAAATGCGTGAATACAAGCGCGTTACCAACGTCGGAATCGCGGCGTTCGACACGGTTTTGTTATCTGCGAAGGACAACGCCGGCGCGAAAACCCGTCTCTTTTCGGAGCGCGCATGGTATCCCGTCCACCTTGACCGTGAAAAGCTTGAAAAAATAAGATATGTGGCGTTCTATACGGGCGCGCCGACGTCGGCTGTCACGCATTATGCGCCCATCACCATGTACGAGCCGGTTACCGGGCAAAAAAACAGGTTCAAACTATGCTTTGAGGAGCTTGAAGAGCTTCCGCACCCGATTGAGCTTGGGAATTATTCCGCCGCCGGTTTACGGCGCCCCAGATACACAACGCTGTCGCTTCTGCTCGAAGCCAAAACCATTGAGGATTTATTCGGATAATAAAACCGGGCGGCCCATCGGTATATAAATAATGCCGTTTTTCTCTTGCTGCTTGTCCGTTTGAACGAATCCCAAGCGTTCATATACCTTGACGGCATACGGTGAGGAATGAACTGTCATTTGTGTTATATCTTTATTTTCTTTGACATTATCAAGCGCAACACGAAACATTTGCTTTGCGATTCCCTTTCTATGGTGCAGTTTATCCACAAACATAAGCGCTACATGAGAGATATCACGTGTCGCAATCACCCCTAAAATCTCATCGTTTTCGTAATATCCCCATACCTTTTTGCGCCCCGCCTCCACATCGGAAGAGACCTCAGCCTGTTTGTTTTTCAGGTAATTTTCAAATTCTGTCCTTCCCCGCTCCGAATAATCTGAGGCGACAAATTCGGAAAATACGGCATTCACAAGGCCAAGAGCCTGTTCTAAGTCACCTGCGCCGATTTCCTTTACCATATTAAAACCTCCCGGCGTATCATCTCTATGACTTCAAGCTTGTATATCGCCTAAGACCGTGTTGCCTTAGGCTTTTTACAGCGCTCCTAAATATCGTCCGATCATATGCTCATTGCCAATCACCCCGGCACACGCGAAAACCTTGATCAGGAAACTTATAGTGAGCTTCAAGGCTGCCTCTGAAATTCATTTTGCACGCCTCCTCTTGTCCGATCCAGCCGCCGCCCCGCCAAACGCGTTCTGCTCCGCTGCCTGTATCCACGTTATCTCCATGCCAGTCCCAGCACCATTCCCGTACATTGCCCGACATATCATAAAGCCCCAGCTCATTGCCTTTCTTTTGCCCCACGGGCTGCGGCCGGCTATTGTTGCCTTCGATTGTCGGCCAATGCCAGAAGCCCTCCAAATATTCATCGCCGGAGTTTCTGAAATGCCACGCCACCTCGTCCGGGTCGTCGCTCCCGCTAAATATGTAACTCCTGCTCTTCCGACCGCCGCTTGCCGCATACTCCCATTCCACTTCCGTAGGCAGGCGGTAGCCGTTCGCCCCCTCGTTGATGGTAACGGTCCAGCGGATATCATCGTCTTCACTCAAATTATTAGGGTCGATAGTATCCTTATCGATATTGTAATATGGCTTCAAGCCTTCTTTTTCACTTCTCTTGTTACAGTATTCGATAGCGTCATACCAGCTTACCGTTTCTACCGGCATATCTTCGCCCTGAAACTCCGAGGGGTTGCTGCCCATGACATCAACCCATTCTTTTTGCGTCACCTCATATTTTCCGATATAGAAATCCGGTACCGTCACAATGGTTCCATACAGGTTGGAATTGGTGTTGACAAAAGCGCCGCCTTTGACCAGAATAAAGCCATCCGGGGTTTCCAGGTTTTCCTGTGAACACGCGCTGAAAACAACAACAATCAACGCAAGCCAAGGAATCAGTTTCCATTTCATCGGTATATATTCCCCCTATAACAAAAGAGTCACGGCTGGGGACACGACCGTCTCGGCCATGTCCCCAGCCGTCTTGTTGTCCATGAAGTACCGGTTTATGCAAGGAAACATACATTATATATGAGACATCGGCCAGATGCCCTTCCCGTCCCGAAGGTAGTGTCTCCGGGCCGGGGGTTGACGTTACCTAATTAGGCTGCCCATACTGTTGCATTGGCGTTTCCGGCGCTATTGTAGCCTTCTATGATATACGCCTGATAGTCATGATTGGATAAGCTTACGCCTGCTTGTGACGCCCACGCATTGATGTGATTCTGGAAGGTAACTACATTGTTTTGCCCGGTCGGCCTTTGAGATGTTCTTACACTCTTAATTTTGAAAAAGGGTCCCGAGCCGTTGATATTGGGGCCATTGGTTGATTCTGTATAGATGTTGTAAGTACCTCCGTCGCTGGTGAGAGAACCCCTGTGAGATCCGGATGTGTTACCGTAATTCACCCAGTTGTCAACGACATAGTACTCATACAGCTGCGGGCTTCTCGCCCAACCATAGACGCACCCGTAAGTACAGCCGTTACTGCCGGAGGTATGGTTAAAGACGCCCAGATTGTAACCGATTCTACGGCTGGATGTGCCGGTACTCCAGCCCAGGCCTTGAAGATTGTTGTAGCCGCTGTTGGTCGGCGATGTTCTCCAGCTAACAGTGAAGTTACCTGTGCTAAGGTTTCCGTTAAAAGTTACCGTACCCTGATTACCGGTTCTCGTACCAGAAATTGGGCCGTTGCCAAGGTCGCTGGTCCAGTTCTGGTGATAGTTCAAGGATGCGAAAGCGGTCATGCCGCCAAAAATACTGACGCACATCAGCATGGCTACCAAGAACGCAAGGATTCTTTTATTATTATTATTCATTTTTTACGTCAACTCCTTATTCAAAGTTGTTTATGGATGTTTGTCGGATATTGAGGCATCTGGCCATAACCTCCTTAGGTAATCTCTGCACGGCAAAGGGACAATGACGCTAGTGTCAACAGGCCCTAATAAATCAACTCCTTTTTTATATACTTTTTAATCGATTTTCTAAAATTTGCACATAATTTCTTTGATGGAAACCGGTTTCCATCAGCATATTTATCATAACATGGAGTAATTGTGGTTTTCAATATATTTTTTGTATAATTTTGAAATGGTTTTTTTGGATGTATTTTATATCATGTGGAAAGACAGAAAAAGAAAAATCCTTAAAAATCGCTTAATCAAAACGATTTTCAAGGATTTATTTTGGAGGCGCCACCCAGATTTGAACTGGGGATAAAGGTTTTGCAGACCTCTGCCTTACCCCTTGGCTATGGCGCCGTCAACACTAAAACATTATATGCAATAAAACCTGATTTGTCAATACTGTAGTATATTGAATTATCGATTGAATTACCGGTGCGTTGTTTTATGCATAAGAAAAATTTAAAATTTAAAATGTAGATTTCGGATGCTAATTTTGACCGAACATTATACTGATTGTTCGTTGAATCAGCATCCGAAATCATTTTTAAAATTAGAAATGCCTTACTATATATGCTTGTATCATTGTTGTTAATGTGATATACTGTCCAATATTAGCTTTCATTAAGTTGCATTGAAAGAGGTTTCGGCATGGCAAAAGTATCGGCAACAAAAATAGCGGATAAATTGGACATCTCCCGTTCTTACCTTTATTATTTAAAAGACAACGGGGTTTTCCCTTATGAAACCTCTGAAAATGGACAGATTATTTGGAGCGAGAGCCTGATTCCCAAAATCCAAGCTTACTTGGAAAAAAATAAGCACACCGGGATTGTACCTGTTCAACCGGAGTATAAAACATCTAACATAAACAACCGCCGGTATTTGGGAAATAAATATAAATTGCTTCCGTTTATTGAAAAGGTCATAACTGAAAATTGTGGAAATATAGGAGTTGTTGCGGACATCTTTGCAGGAACAGGCGCGGTATCATCCTTGTTCACAGATAAAAAAATTATCACAAACGATATCATGTACAGCAATTATATTTGTAACCTTGCCTGGTTCGGGGCGGAAAGATATTCGCCCTCAAAAATCACCGATATAATTGTTGGATATAATGCGCTTGAAGTAAACGAGGAAAACTATTTTACAAGGAATTTTGCAGATACATATTTCAACAGGCAGGATTGTGCAAAAATCGGATTTATCCGTGAGGACATTGAAGCAAAGCATAAGAACGGTGAGATTAATGACCGTGAACGGGCAATCCTGATTACATCCCTGGTGTATGCAATGGATAAGATCGCCAATACCTGCGGGCACTACGATGCATATCGCCAAGGGGGAACATTCGACCGTTCTTTGGAGTTGTGTGTTCCCGTACTGAATGAAAGCAATAATGAAAACAACATTTGCTGCAACATCGATGCAAATGAATTAGTACAGACTATTGAGGCGGATTTAGTGTACATAGACCCGCCTTACAATTCCCGCCAATACTGTGATGCATACCATCTGCTTGAAAACGTGGCGCGTTGGGAAAAGCCCGAAGTCTTCGGCGTTGCCGGAAAGATGGATAGAACAGCCCTCAAAAGTGATTACTGTACAACAAAGGCAACGAAAGCCTTTAAAGAATTAATCAAAAACATCAAAGCGAAATACATACTCTTTTCCTACAATAATATGGAGGGAAAGGGCAACGACCGTTCCAACGCAAAGATTTCTGACGACGATATCTTCAGAATCCTTCGCGCCAAAGGAGAGGTTCAGGTCTTTTCAGAAAACTACAAGGCATTTACCACGGGAAAATCTAATATTTCCGGAAATGAAGAGCGGCTTTTCCTTTGCAAATGCTTTGATGATGAAAAACCTGTCATTTCATCCCCACTTAATTATATCGGCGGAAAATTCAAACTGCTTCCGCAAATCCTACCGCTTTTCCCCAAAAACATCGGCCTGTTTGTTGATTTATTTTGCGGCGGCTGTAATGTCGGGATAAACGTCAATGCTCAAAAAGTGTTGTTCAACGATTCCAACGAAAAATTGCTTTATCTTTATTACACCTTTAAAAACCTCGCCAAGGAAGCCACGTTTGAATTGGTTGAGCAAACCATTGATCAATATGGATTATCCCGTTCCAATGAGAACGGCTATGAGTTTTATGGCTGTCAAAGCTCCCGTGGTCTTGGGGATTTCAACAAGGATGGTTTTTTAAAACTGCGCAAAGATTATAATGCAAGAAAAAACGAAAATTATGATTGCTATATCATGCTTTATGTGCTGATAATCTATTCCTTCAACAACCAAATCCGATTTAACCGCGCAGGTGAATTTAACCTTCCGGTTGGCAAACGCGATTTCAATTCCAAAATGAAGCAAAAGCTGTCACGGTTTATCGACAGGTTAAAAAGCGGTGATTACTCTTTTATTAGCAAGGATTTCAGGGAGTTCGACCTTGACAGCCTGACTGAAAGCAGCTTTATCTACGCCGATCCTCCATATCTTATAACCTGCGCCACATATAATGAGCAAGGCGGCTGGAATGAACAGTTTGAAAAGGATTTGCTCGCGTTTTTGGACAAGGCCCACGCAAGAAATATTCGCTTCGCGCTCTCCAATGTCCTGCGCAGCAAGGGCAGGGAAAACGGAATCCTGCTGAACTGGCTCGATAAAAACAAAAATAAATATAAGGCCGTTCCGTTGGATTTTAACTATGCCAACTCCAGCTATCAAACGAAGGATAAAACAGGCTCGGCCGATGAGGTGCTGATTATCAATTACTGAAAGGGGGAGAAGAATGCCGTTTGCAAATATTCCGTATAAAAGCTATTGCTGGTGCTTAGGCACAACAAGCTACCGGACTAAAAATTTCAATCAAAATATCGAGCGGCAGCTCTCGCTTCTTTCTGACTTTTGGGCATTACCAGATAATGCCAATGCAGAATGGAATAGCAATAGTACCCTGCAATCCGCTTATTATGATTTTATGAAAGCCGCCGGGTTTCTCACAGGCGATGCAAATAACAGGCCAAAGGATGCCCGTGAAAAAACATCGGGCTTAAAAGACATCGGCTTAATCACGGAGGGGCGCCGACTGACCGAGGCGGGCAATGCTTTACTGTCAATTAGCAAAAGCGGTGATTTTAATCCTGACAATGCGTTAAAAATACCAAAAGACAGCTTTATCTATATGAAGCAATTATTAAAAACCTCTTATGATATCGGCGGAAATACTGTCCGCCCGTTTATTGTTCTGCTTTACCTGCTTTCAAAGCTCCATTTCCTTACCTTTGACGAATTCACATTTTTGTTGCCGCTCTGCATAAATAAGAAAATAACCGATGAAATCATGATAGAAATCAAAGACATACGTGCAGGCGGAAAAGAGATTGAAACGGTAATGATTGATACGCTGATGGGTATGGATAATTATCAGGCAGCCCTTGATTTGCTTGTGAAAAACAGAATAAGTGAGGATTTGATTTGCACCATCGGCTTTAACAGAAAAAGCCGCAGCTTTGATAAAGCCTATTTTCCGCTCTATTGCGCGCTATATAACGCTTGTATAAACAAGGGTTCCTCTGCAATCGCAGATGCATATAAGAAAACTAAAAATGTGAATGTCGGCAAGTTTTGGCGTGATTATCTATTTGATACTGTATCGGAAAGAGCAATCCAAAAATCCCCGGCAAAGCATTTTAAGAAAACGGTGTTATCGGAAGCGAAAACAGAAACTGATTTTAAAATCGCTTTTTTTAAAACCATGCACCTATTTAAAGCAAAAGCCACCATGGCGGATTATTTGGATTTGAACCGCCGTTATATCAAGACGGCGGATGTCGTGCTGTTTGAGGATAATACAGTGAAGCTCGATATTGTACCCAAGCACTTTTTCAATGATAATATTGATGCCTTGTTTACGGTTGCTTTTGAGAAAAGCGGGCAGATTTATCATAATTGTTCCTTAGAAGATATTCATCCGGCGTTAAAGGTTAACGAAAAGGCGATAATCAGCGGTATCAATACTGAATTCGACACGCATGTTAAAACCATGGAAGCGGCTTATTCGGTTGCAAGCGATGAGCGCTACAAGCGTTTGCAGGTGCTGATTGATACAAAGTTTACCGATGGTAACCTGATAAACCTGCTTGGCTTGTTTGAATCCAGAAGTGATGATGAAATCAGCCGCCTGATTACCGACAACGCGGAAATCCCAACGATTTTCGAGTATGTACTGGGGATTATCTGGTATAAGGCCAGTGGGCGCCAGGGCAGGATTTTAGATTATATGAAGCTGTCGCTCGATGCGGATTTGCTGCCAAAATCTCACGCAATCGGCGGTGAAGCGGATATCGTTTATGAATACGGCGCAACTGAGCATTACCCCGAACACTGCTTGCTGCTTGAAGCTACCCTTGCCAACGCAAGCAATCAACGCAGCATGGAAATGGAGCCGGTTTCCCGCCACTTAGGACAGCATCTGCTTCGCACAGGCAATTTGAACTCTTATTGTGTATTTGCCTCAAATTATCTTAATATCAATGTGGTTTCCGATTTCCGCAGCCGCAAAACCACGGAATGGTTTGATACGCAGGATACCTCGCGTTATGTTGACGGCATGAAAATTATTCCGCTTCAAACCTCGGAGCTTAAAACGATTGTGCAAAACAGGGTTCCATATTCGGAATTATACGGAGTTTTCGAGAAGGCGTTTCGTTCAACCGACAGGGTACCCGAATGGTATGAGGGAAGCATCGTCAATAAGATTTCCAACCTGGAGGAAGTAAAGGTTTGATTCAAGACCAAAACCACGCGCCCGGCGCGTGGTTTTGATTGATATAAAATTTTTCGCCGCCGGGTGCTGCATCCTACAAGGCGTCGGGGCCTTCGGCTCCGGTGCGCACCTTAATAACGTTCTCCACGTCGTAGATGAATATCTTCCCATCTCCGATGTTTCCTGTATATAGCACCTTCTTGACGGTTTCGACCAGTACGTCAACAGGTATTTTGCAGATGACGATATCAACCTGGATTTTCGGCAGCAATTGGGATTCCAGCGGTACTCCGCGGTACATCTGGGTGCCCCGCTGTACGCCGTAGCCCAACACATTGGTGACAGTAATGCCGGTAATGCCTATTTGGTCGAACGCGGCCTTCAGCGCATCGAACCTGTTCTGCTTGGTAACGATGGTTACCTTTGTGAGCTTCGTGCCGGTTGAAACGTCCGTTACGGGAATCGCCGCCTCCGGCGCTACCGGAATGGAGGGAGCCTTTTCCTTAGCCCCTTCGCCAAGTATCTGCAAATCGGTATTGACAGCCGGAAGGAAATCGGCATAGCTGCTGGCTAAACCATGCTCGGTGGAATCAAGCCCCAGGATTTCATCCTCCATGGAGGCCCGCAGCCCATGCGCCTTTTTAATAACAAAGAAGGTTACGCTGATTGTGACGACGGTCCACGCGGCAATCGCCGCCGTGCCCAGCGACTGGACGCCTAACAGGCCGAGGCCCCCGCCGTAGAATAAGCCGGCAGCCTCTGAGATGATGTCTTCCCCCACCGAAATAGGCTTGGCGAACAGGCCAATCGCCAAGGTGCCCCATACGCCGTTGACGCCATGTACCGCCACCGCGCCGACGGGATCGTCCACATGCAGCTTAATGTCGATAAACTCGACTGCCGCAGCTACCAAAACACCGGCGACCGCGCCGATAATCAGCGCGCCCAGCGCATCCACGCTGGAGCATCCGGCCGTAATCGCTACAAGCCCCGCCAGTGCGCCGTTGAGCGTCATGGATACGTCGGGCTTCCCGTTTTTAGCCCATGTATACGTCATGGTCGCCACCGCGGCGGCAGCCGGCGCCAAGGTTGTGGTGAGGAATATCGACCCCAATTGCGACAGGTTTTCAGCCGCCGCGCCGTTGAAGCCGTACCAGCCAAACCACAGGATGAAACAGCCGAGCGCGCCTAACGTCAACGAGTGGCCGGGAATCGCGCGGGATTTTTTCTTGCCGGTTTTTTTATCGATCGTATATTTTCCCAGGCGCGGGCCAAGCATAACCGCGCCAACGAAAGCGGAGATACCGCCCACCATATGTATTGCCGAGGAACCGGCAAAATCAATGTAACCCATCTGCGCAAGCCATCCGCTCTCGTTCCACACCCATCCGGCCTGAACCGGAAAGATGACCGCGCTGATAACGACGCTGTAGATACAATAAGCGCTGAATTTCGTGCGCTCCGCCATAGCGCCCGCTACAATCGTCGCGGCCGTGGCGCAGAATACAAGATTGAAGACGAATCCGGAATAATCGAAGTTGGCGAAATCGGTAAAAATACCGAGATTCGGGACGCCGATAACACCAAATAAGTAGTCCTCGGCGCACATGATGCTAAAGCCAAGCAACACAAAAGCCAGTGTACCCAGGGAAAAATCTATCAGGTTTTTCATGATAATGTTGGCGGCGTTTTTCGCGCGGGTAAATCCTGATTCTACCATCGCGAAACCGGCATTCATAAAGAATACCAACGCGGCGCCGATTAAAAACCAAATGCCAAAATCCATAAAAACCACCTTCACAAAATAAAAATTGGCATGTGCTTCGCTGCCGGACGGCAGAAAAGCGCACGCCATTGTGCTTTAGCGATTTGTTCTCCCGGGGAATCAAATCGTTAAAGGCGCTGTGGATATAAAATCCACAGCGCCTTTGCTGTTAACAATTTTAATTATAGATATATAAACCTTTATTTGTCAAGCGTTTTTTAAAATTCCTTCAACTTTTCCGAAAAATGCAGCATATATTTTATGAATTTATAAATATTTTTGGGCAGTATGTTAAAAAACTTGAAAAGTATTGGAGAAGTATGGTATTACCACGGTTCGAATCCGGGGCAGCGACGTGTGCGGGCCTTTGAATTCATGCAATTCATGAGGGATATCGTGTTCCTTTAACAATCCGGAAAAATAAACGCAACCCTTTGGAATAAATATAAACTCATCATCCGTTCCATATTCAATGACAAACCCCTTTAGATTTAACAGGTTATCGATGTAGGTATCATTATTCAGCTTCTCTTTCAGCCCGCCGTATCCCGAATGATACAGCTGCAATATGCCGTCACGCATAAAATCGCCGTTTTCATCCTTCTCCGGGAGCTTAACATAGGGGGCCCTTGCGTTCGCATCAGGCGCGAATGCGGAGGCATACGCAAAAGAAAAGGTCGTCGTCCAGCCCGATCTGTCTATGTATTCTAAATACTCCGCATGAACCGTTTCATCGTCCGCCTCCGCATGACGGTCAATGAATTGCTCAACAAGGCCAAAATCCATAAGGGATTCCGATAAACCGTCATCATCAAACAAGCCGGGGCTCATACTGTAGACGTAGCTGAAAATATCCTTCGTACGCATCGCGATGTTGATGACCCCGAAGCCTCCCATGGAATGCCCCGCGAGGCCGCGGGCCTCGGCGCTTTGTATCGTCCTGTAATGGCTGTCAACATATTGGATGACGTCCTTTGTTACGAAATCCTCCCAGTTTCCGGTGACGGGCGAGTTATAATAAAAAGTCCCTTCCAATACGCCTATACCGTTGACTACAACGATTAACATCTCATTTACTTCTTCCGCGTCCAGGAACGAATCCATAGCCCGGTAAAACTCAGCCATAAATGTTTCAGTCCGGGCGCCGTATCCCGGCAGGAAGTAAACCACCGGATATTCTTTATCGCTATAATCATAGCCCGGCGGTAAATATACGGAAATCCTCTGTTCTGTTTTTTCGCCGACTATGCTGTTTGCCAAAGACGGCGCGGGAATATCAACAGATTCCACCCTGCTGTTTTGCCCGGCATTTTTCTCGGGGATTGCCTCAGCTTCCTGAACAGGCTCCGTATCCGGTATGCTTGTCCCCGGCGCCGGGCCGGGCGGCATCGGGGCTCCGGCGCATCCGGCGATGATGGACATGGATAAGGCCCCTGCCAGCAAGCTCTTCATAAATCGTTTCATTTTTTCATAGCCTCCTAATCAGTATCAATAAAAGCCTTTATTTTATAACCATATCATAAAAATCATACGGATACTGAACCAATCCTACTTTTTTGCTTGCTTGAACATTTCAGATTTTGAAGTATAATATTAAAATAAAGGAAGAAAACAGGGTGGTTGGGATTTGTAATAATAAAAAAGGAGCCTTGTTGCATCAAGACTCCCTGAAAACCGTACTGGATATGGTTGAACGGCAAAAAAACGGGCAGCTGACCATAGAACGGCTGGCTGTCGCGGCATATATGTCCGCGTCGCGCCTGCAATCGTTATTTAAGCAATTAACCGGGCAATCCTTAATGGATTACGTGCGGGGACGCAAATTGGCGCATAGCCTGCATGAGCTCTTTAATACAAATATGCGTATTATTGATATCGCCCACCAATACGGGTTTTCCCATGAGCAGTCTTATATGCGCGCATTCCAAAGCGAGTTTGACTGCCCGCCGGGTAAAGCGCGGCGGCAGAAACTGGCGCTGCCCATCCGCGAGCAAATTGTATATGATTCCATCATCGAAACGGGAGTCGGCCTGATTGTCGGCCCGGAACACATCGTTGTGCCGGAATTTCATATTATCGGCATTCCCACGGTGCTCCGGGGCTTTGACGTCCGGCGGGACGGCATGGCCCCCAACGCGGCAGGCCGGGCGGCCTATTTCGATATATTGAGCAAGCTGCCAAACGTCAATCCGGATATTTACTACGGCGTGAACTTTTATTTGGGCGGCAACGATTATGAATATATGCCCAGCGTAGGGATATCCGGCCTTAACGGCGGCCCCAAGGAATTGAAACGCTGGACATTCCCCGCGGGCCGGTATGTGCGCTTCCGGTATACCGGCGAGCATCCGCCCGAGGAGTGCAATATCATAGACGCCAAGGAAACCTATATGGCTGTCAATCATTTTTTCAAGTCCCAAGCCCGTTACCTTTTTCCGGAAAATTTTCACTATGAACGGATTTCCCCGCCGATTACGACGGCATATTCTGCCGGATGGATTTGATTTTCCCCGTAATCGACCGGCATGAACAGCCGTAAAAAAGAATCAATTCCGTATTGGCATACCGTGCCTGATATTGTTATGAAATAAAGCGCCCCCGTTTGACGCAATGCGATAATATATGCTATGATTTCCGTGACATAGTATAGGCAGTGATTGAGAGTACTGCAAGGGAGGGATGACTGCTTATGAAGCTTGACCGATTGATGGGCATACTTACCGTCTTGCTCCAAAATGGCCGTGTTACAGCCCCGTATCTTGCGGAGAAATTCGAGGTCAACCGCCGCACCATCGGCAGGGATATTGACGCCCTTTGTCAGGCGGGAATACCCATTGTGACCCATCAAGGCTCGGGCGGCGGCATTTTTATAGCAGAAGAGTTTAAGCTGGATAAACACGTTTTAACCACAGGGGAGTTATCGGACATTATCGCCGCGCTCAAGGGTATTGGCAGCGTGTCGAAGCAGTCGCAGATTGAGCGAACATTAGACAAGTTAGGGGCTAATTCTGATGCGGTTGTTTCCTTGCGCGAGCCTGTTGTCATTGACCTTGCTTCCTGCCACAAAGGTCATTTGACCGTTAAAATTGAGGCTATAAAACAGGCCATACTTGAAAATCGAGTTATCCGGTTCGACTACTATTATAGCAAAGGCGAGAGCCATCGGCGCATAGAGCCGTATATTGTGGTTTTTCAGTGGACATCATGGTATGTGTTCGGGTTTTGCTTGAAGTGCATGGACTGGCGAATGTTCAAGCTAAACCGCCTATGGAATTTATCCATAAGTGACGAGCAGTTTGCAGTGCGTGACATACCGTCCGAAAAACGTGATTTTAACAGCTACTTTTCCGATGATATAAAACTGGTGGCTCTTTTCGATAAATCAGCAAAGTATCAGCTAATCGAAACTTATGGGCTTGATTGCTATTACGAAACAGCCGAAGGGTTAAATTTTGAGGTTGGCTTTACGAGTAAAAGCCACATGATAGGCTGGCTGCTCAGTTTTGGCGATAAAGTCAAGGTTTTAGAGCCTGACCACATAGCAGCCGAGATTCAAGCCATCGCAAAAAATACTTTGTCCCGCTATTCGTAACATGGCATACTGTTGTCGTGTTTGATGTGCTACGATAAGAAAAAAACGAAAGGTAGCGAACACATGAACCAAGAAGTTATTGCAAAAGCAGAGGAAATTATCAATGGGAAAACAGGCTACATCGGCGGTGGGATGGAAGGGTATGCCGCTCTTTCCTTAATAGATGAGAATGGCTATCCCACCACCTCTACCTTAACTATTGTAAAGGCAGACGGCATTAAATGGCTAACCTTTGCAACCTCTCCCGACGAGAACAAGGCTAAGCGGGTCGAAAAGTGCAGCCGCGCGAGCGTTTGCATAAACTCCACCGAATACAATATCACTCTTGTCGGCACGATTGAAATTGTAACCGATATGAAAACAAAAAAAGATATGTGGCTGGAGCCGATGGGCTGCGGGGAGCATTGGACAGGGTACGATGACCCCAATTTCTGTGTTTTGCGATTTGAGACGGAAAGATATAGCCTTTTTGTAGGATACGAATCTGCGCAAGGCACTTTGGAAAGAAGCAGAGAGAAAAACAGCGCCGGGCTTTGAACCGATTTTAATTTACAACAACGGGCAATGCGCCAATGCAATTGAGCTATACAAAAAAGCTTTTGGGGCAGAGGTTACATCCGTAACGCGATATTCAGATTCAGAGGCCGACCCAGAAGAAATCGGGACTGTAGAAAGAATCAGAAAAAGACCTCATCTATAACGCTCAGATGCGTATTGGCAAGCAAACGATTCTGCTCTGCGATGATAACAGCAGCAATACGAAAATAGGAAATCATATGCAGATGGTTTTAGAGTTTGATACAGAGGATGGCGTGAAATCTGCATATAACGCCTTAGCTGATAGCGCAACAGATTTATTGGCTCCTCATAGCACCACATATAGCCCATGTGCAGCAGGCTTAACTGATGCATATGGTATACCGTGGCAATTAATGGTTTGGCATGGATATTGAAAATATTGAGGTGATAGGATTATGACACAAGCAAAAATCAGCTTTGAACAGTTCTTGGAAGCCGTAGATGCAGACAATAAGCCGTTTGTTCAAGATTTGCATAACTATTTGATTGACAACGGCTGTAAGGCAACATTTGAAGAGAAGAAAAGTGGTTTTCTTGCTTCTTACAAATTCGGTAAGCCGCAAAGGGCAATTCTTAATTTTGTTTTTAGAAAAAGCGGTATGCTGACCCGCATTTACGGGGAGCGGATAGGCGGTTATCCTGATTTTCTGAATACTCTGCCAAGCGTTATGGTGGAATCCATCAAAGACGCCAGGATATGTAAGCGGCTGGTTCATAATACTTGCAGCCCCAAGTGCATAGGCTATGACTTTATGATTGGGAATGAGCATTTCCAAAAATGCCGATACAGTTGCTTTGAATTTTTGATGACAGGCAAAAGCAACCCCTATATCAAGTCGTTTGTCGAGCATGAATTAAAGGAAAGAATGACTGCATAGTTCATGTATCGCGCATTATAAGCATTATCTACGTTCGCTTAAGCACTCAAGCATATAAACGAACCCCGATCTATGGACAAACTGTCCACACCCGAATGAAAGTAAGGTCGCGGGAGCCTGTGGCTCCCGCGACCATTTCATGTAAAAACCTACCCGCCTCTACCTTTTCTGCCGCGCCTGTATAAAATAAACGCAGCACCCGTGAGCGCCGCAGGTAAAATGATTGCAGCAATAACTGCCACATTCACCCTGCCGCCATCCTGCGGCGGCATGCGGGACACAGGTGTTTCCGCCATAGCGGGGGTGGCCGGAGCTTCCGGATATTCAATAGGCTCCGGGGCTGCTGTGTATGATATCTCTGATGTATCCAAAATCTCATCGTCATCCATTTGCGCGGCTGCGAATATTCTCTTTACGAAGATGATGCGCTTGCCGGAACTATTTTTCGCATCCGCAGATTGTTCCGGGCTTCCATCGCCCCCGCCGCTCGCATCAAACCCCGGCGATGCTTGCAAACCGGGATGATGAAGTCCGCCATTACCGATTGTCCCGGCTGAACCGTTCGCGCCCGCCGTAGTATCAATTCCCGCTTTTTTCAACACTTTTCTATCTTTTCAATCAATTATTTTTATGTTATACTTCTATCATATAAATATAAAAATAAACGGACGGGTGATATGCTTGAAATATTATATTGGGATTGACCTTGGCGGGACGAACATAGCAACGGGAGTATTTAATGAAAACTACAACACTGTGAAGCTCCACAGCAGACCCACGCTTGCATCAAGGGGCTTTGGGCCGATTGTCGCCGATATGGCCGACGCGGCAAAGACGGTGATCGCGGAAGCGGGCCTTACGCTCGATGATTTTAGTTCCGTGGGCATTGGCGTGCCAAGCGGGATAGATCCGAAAACCCACAGGGTTTTGTATTCAAACAATTTAAACTGGCGGGATGTTCCGCTGATTGAGGAATTTAACAAATACATCGACAAGCCCGTGTATCTCGCCAACGACGCGGACAGCGCCGCATTCGGCGAATATCTGGCGGGCGTCGGTAAGGAATTCGGCAGCATCCTGATGATGACGCTCGGCACCGGCGTCGGCGGCGGCCTGATTATAGACGGCAATATCTTTTTAGGCGGCGACCACTCCTGTTTTGAGCTGGGGCATGTCACGCTTGTGCTTGACGGCGTAAGATGCACCTGCGGCAGGCTCGGCTGTATCGAAGCCTACGCCTCCATCACCGGGCTTATCCGCGAAACGATCGAGGCCATCGCGGCATCCCCGGGTACGCTGATGCGCGAAATATGCGGCAATGATTTCCGCAAGGTAAGCGGCCGGACTGCCTTTGAAGCCGCAAAAAAAGGCGATGAAGCCGCACAGGCGGTCGTTAACAAGTATGCATATTATGTCGCGAGCACAATCAGCAGCCTTGACGCGGTATTCAGGCCGAATGCCGTATTAATCGGCGGCGGGGTGAGCAATGAGGGCGAATACCTGATTGACCCGGTGCGCCGTATGGTGGCGGAGACTATATACGGCAAGGGGATTTTAAAGTCGCCTGAAATCTTAAAAGCGTCGCTTGGCAACCTTGCGGGAATCATCGGCGCCGCGTTCCTTGAAGCGCAAGGCCACGAGCATACGATAGACTAGAGCCTGTTGACACCATCCGAAATGCCTGGATACGAAGTGGATTTTGTGCCGGTAGATGGGCGTCGGGCGGTAGCATCAACAGGCCCTGAAAAGACGCGCGGTCTGTGAACCGGCGCGTCTTTTTTCGCGTGTTTTCACACACTGCGCGCAATGTCGCTTAGCCTGCCAAGAAGCTCGCCCTCAATCGGAATGTGGAACACCTCGGAGATGACCTGCGTCCAGCCGTGGATAAAGTAAATCCAGCCATCCTCCACGTGGAGGCCCCGTGCTTCCTTCTGGGCGTTTGCCTGCTCCATGAAGATAAGGTCGCCGCGGTAATTGATTTCCCACACAAGGCTGTGTTCGGGGTACAAAACAGCGTCGGTCGTGGGGGAGCCGGGCGCGTCCTTGCCGAGGCCCGTCGCGTTTACAATCAGCGAATACGGCGGCAGCTTTGCGATGACCGCGTCGTTGCCGTCGGGCGCCGGGTTGTGTATATATTCAATCGGAAAGCGCCCCGCCACGCTCTCCAGGTGCTTCGCGGCGGATTGAAGCCGCGGCGTGCTGCGGTTACAGATGGTAACCTTTTTGGGCACGTTGCCGCCGTGGCGCTCCTGACCGAAATACAGCGTCATCGCAAGGGAGCTTCCGCCTGCCCCGAGCAGGACGATTTCGCCGCCGTGGTTTTTCCAGAAATTCTCCGGCACGAACGCCTCCAGCGCAAGCCCGCTTGAGATAGGGTCTTTCGCGTGCGCGCAGAACCTGCCGTCCTTCTTCGACAGCGACGACACCTCGCTTAACGCCCCGGCATAAGGGTCGATGTAGTCAAACATATCCTTGCAGGCGTTGTAGAGGTCTATCTTATGCGTCGTGACCAGCGCGCCCATCGAAAGCTCGTCGCGCTTCAGAAACTCGACGGCCGCGCGGTAATCCTCTGCGGGCGCGTGCAGTGCAAGGTCAATGCCCTTGATGGCAGTGTTTTCAAGCCCCAGTGCCTCCGCCCATTTGGGGAACACCTTCATGATGGAGGATTTACCTGTCGTAACACCGATAAAATAAAGGGTCGGCCGTGTTGCCTTTTCAAAATGGAACATGCGTGAACTCCTCTCTTAAAGCTCTGCGAGCTTACCGTATACGCCATGAAGCGCGGGGAAAATATCCGCGTAGATGTCCGCGCGCTTGCCGTAAAACCGGGACAGCCCGGGGGCTGGGGAAATCTGATCTCGCAGGCTGACCAGCCGCTCGATGGGTTCGGTAAGGCTATCATACAGCCCCATGCCGTAGCCTGCGATTACGCAGCAGCCGATTGCTGCGGTATCGGCGCGGTTGATTGTGCAAACCGGCACGCCGAGCACATCCGCTTTAATCTGGTTGAACACGTGGCTTTTCGCGCCGCCGCCGATTGTGATAATCTTCTCAAAATTGGTATCCGGCGCGAGCTTGCGGATAATATCCGCGTAAATGCGGTATTCATATGCAATCCCCTCTAAAATCGCGCGGTACATGTGCGCCGTGTTGTGGTGCCAGCTTAAATTGACGTAGCTGCCGCGCACAAGGGTGTCGTTCGGGCAGACGCGTCCGGAAAAGTGCGGCAGGAAGAATAGCTCCGCGCTGCCGGGCTTTATGTCCGCCGCCATCGCGTCAAGCTCGGGGTAATCCATAGATTTTTGGAGCACGTCGTCACGGAACCATTTCAGGCACATGCCGCCGCCGTTGATGTAGGCCATCGGCGTATAAAGCCCGTCCACAACCGATTTCGGGTACATGATGGTCTTGTTCGCGGTGTCGGGCGCGTAGGTGCCGGTCGCGCAGGCAAATACCGATGCGGTGCCTGCAACGTCGAACAGCAGCCCGGGGCGCACAATGCCCGCACCGAAGCTCGAAGCCGCCGTATCGCCGCAGCCTGCCACCACTGGCGTGCCCGTGAGCAGGCCGCACCGATTTGCCATCTCCCGTGTGAGCGCGCCAACCTTGTCATAGGGCCGTACAATGCGCGGCATCTTTGACGCGTCGACGTCCAGCGCGGTGAGAAGCTGTTTTGACCAGTCGGAGTTTTCGATGTCGGCAAACCCGGTGAAATGCAGGTAGGTGTGATCGATAAACGCGTCGTCCCCGCGAATGCCGCACATACGCATGACGCAGTACGAGCCGGGCGACAGGAATTTGCGGATTTTCCTGTATACACCGGGGCGTTCGTACTTCCACCACAAGATTTTGGGGCCGTGCGCATAGGTAACCGGCGCGCCGGTTAGCCTGATTACGTTTTCCTCCACCACTTTCTCGCCATAGCCGAGAAAGTGGCCGCGATACTTGCCGCAGCGGGTATCAAGCCAGCTGTCGTAAGGGGTGGCGGCCATGCCGTCGCGGTCAATGCCCATCGTACCCGCCATCTGCCCGTCGATGCCGATTCCGGCGACATCCCCGGGTTTTATCCCCGATTCCCCGACAATCTGCTTTATGGTATCCAGAATCGAGCTTAGCATCTCCTCCGGGTCCTGCTCGACGGCGCCCGGCTCCGGGTGAATCAGCCGGGACGCCTCGAACGTCTCCGAAACCACCGCGCCGGTTTCATCGCAAAGGGTCGCTTTGGTACCTTGCGTCCCGAGGTCGACGCCAATCAGATACTGCATGAAGCTACCTCCCTAAAATATCGCAACCTGCTTTAATCCCAAGGCCGTTGCCGCGTTATCGAATGCCTTCCGGATATCGCCAAGGGGGAGTTTGTGGGTGATAAGCGGGTCGATGTCAACAATCCCGCGCTCGATGAAGTGCAGCGTCTGGCGGTAGTGGAACAGCGACGAGCGGGTGGTGCCCGTTACGGTGAGCTGCTTATAGTGGATGATGTTGGTGTCAAGCCCGACCATTTCCCTGCCCCTTGGCAGCCCGCCGAAAAAGTTGACCCTGCCGTCCAGCGCCGCCAGCGAAAACGCCGCCTGCTGCGCCGCCGCCGCGCTGCATGAGATAATGACGACATTAGCGCCAGCGCCCGCGGTTTCCTCCATGACCCGCTCTAAAAGGTTATCCCTTACCGCGATGACGCCGGGTTCGGCTTTAATACATTCGTCCAGCCGTTCCTGCGATAAGTCGTTGAGGATGATTTTCGAAGCGCCCGCCATCTTCGCGAGCTTTGCGTGCATCACGCCGATTGCGCCTGCGCCGATTACCACAACCATATCGCCGGGGTCTACCCGGTAACGCTCAAACGCGTTGTACGCGCAGGCAAACGCCTCGTTCGCGGCGCCCGCCTCAAAGCTTATGTTATCCGCAAGCGGCGTTACGTTGCCGAGCCGCACAGCGGCCGCGGGAACCCGCACGAATTCGGCGAAGCCGCCGTCAATGTGCACGCCGAGCGCTCTCAGCTTCGCGCAATGGTGCCCGTTTCCGGAGATGCAGTGGCCGCACACGCCGCAGCCGGTATTCGGCGCGATGCACACCCGCTGCCCCGCCTCGTATCCGCTTACGCTTGCTCCGGCTTTCTCAATAATGCCCGCAAACTCATGGCATAGCACGAGCGGGCTGTTTTCATCAACGCCCGCCGCGCCGTTTTGCAGCATACGCAAATCGGTTCCGCACACAGCCGCCGCCTTAACCCGCAGGAGTATCTCGTCCTCACTTATTTCCGGGACGGGGATTTTTTCAATTCTCAAGTCGTTTTTGCCGTACAGCCTTGCCGCAAGCATTTCCATATACCGCAAACCCCTTTTCTACAGCGTAACAATTCGCTTTTCCGTGATGGAGACGTTACCCGCGCCGACCACCTTGACAGCCATCAGGCCGTCGTGTCCGGTTACTTTTGCGGGCGCGCCGGTGAGGGCGCTTTCGACAAACGCCAAATCCTCGTTTAAATACGCCTGCCGGAATAACTGCATCCAGCTTGCCACCAGCGGGTAGGCCGCCTGCTTTGAATCCGCCGTGCAGGCGACCACTGCATCGTCATTCAGCCCGCCGATAAACACGCAGCCCTTTGTACCGAGCACCTCGACCCGTGCGTCATAGGCGTAACCTACGCCCTGCGCGCCGTCAATCATGCCCTGCATGCCGTTTTCAAAGCTTGCGACAAGCGCCACGTTGTCGTAGAAATCGGGGAAATCCTGTTTCGCGCCGGGTGAGCGGTAGTTGCCGCCGATGGCGTAGACCGTTTTGAATTCACTTCCGGCGAACCACCGCAGCGTGTCGATGTCGTGGCTGCACACCTCGGCAAGCGGCCCGTTTGATGCCTTTAAATCATACATCCACGGCTGCGGTATGCTTGGTCCGCGTGTATTGGAGCGCACCATCACAACGTCGCCGATATCGCCGCGCCCGACAATCTCCTTGGCGCGCATAAAGCTGCTATCAAACCGGCGCATAAAGCCAATTTGCAGCGTAACCTTGTTTTTCTCCGCCGCGTCAATCATCTGACGGCACTCATCCTCTGTCATCGCCATCGGCTTTTCACACAGGATATGTTTGCCCGCACTTGCCGCCGCTACCGCAATTTCAAGGTGAAACCGGGTCGGCGTTACAATTATCATCGCACCAATGTCTTTGTTTTCCAGCGCCTGCCGGTAATCGGTGTAGTATGTATCAATCCCAAGTTTAGCACACGCACTCCGCGCCGTCTCCTCCACCGGGTCAACCATCGCCACAAGGCGCGAGCCGGGGATATTTTTCGCAAAATTCTCCGCGTGAATCATTCCGGCACGACCGGAACCAATCACGCAAATCCCAAGTTTTGACATGACACAACCCCGTTTAAAGTTTCAATTATTTTTTTATTGCCAACAATAAAAAAATAATACCATAAAAGCAGTCCATATGTCAATACATTATATCATATTAAAGTTGTTAACAAAGTTTGCAAAAAGCCACGGAGAGTCATGTAAAACAAGAAATTTTGACAGTAATCCGAAATAATTTACCCCAAAAGTAAAAAGTGCAGGCTTTACCCTGCACACTTCACCACCCTTTTCAAGTTTAAGCGGATATACCGATGTACCTGTTTGGCGTTCATGCCGTTACGTTCCCCGACAATATCAATGGAATGCTTGCCGACATCGCCTAAAGTATTGCTAGAGAATTTATAAAAAAGTATATTGGTATAATCAAAATTTTTCCGGATTGAATGAAAACCATTTAGAAAAATTAAGGAATATTTTATCTAACATAATAAAAAATTAGAAAATAGTAATCATGATATATGGGGAAATGGTTTATTGAAATGCAAAATCAGCTGTTCCGCAAAATTTCTATATGCAACAAATTCCTTGCAATCAAACACTTATTATACAGGAAAAGATGTGAATGGGGTGTTTTTTTGTTGTACCATAATCCGCAAAATCTGCAACAATGTTCCGAAATGCTTTGGTTGACAAAACCGTATGTTATTGGCAAGAATCAGGATCGCTTTATCGGGATTTGCATCAAACAACAAGATGGGAGCTTTGCATCGGTTGATGCCCTGCGCCTGGATCATGATGGAATTTACCATTATAAAAAAACGAAATTGGGGACAGTGGATAGCCAGGGATTTAGGTTCTATATTGATTCAATGACAAAAAAACTCGCTTCATTCCCTGCGGGTGAAGATGAACTGTCCAACGAGATTTGCGAGTATTATTTAGAAGTCAAAACCATAAAACAAACAGCAAGAAAGTTCGGGCTTTCCGAGCAGCGTATAAGAAGAACGCTCATCTCCAAAGGGCATTACGCGTCTGTAATGGGGGCTGTGATACGCAAAATGTTTCTTGCTGGGAAAACAATTAATGATATAAGCAAAGAACTGGACATGCCAAGAAAGCAGATTATTTCATATTTGCCATACGATTAATCTTAAAGTACTGCTGAATTTCAGCAGTACTTTTTATTATTTGTGTTCTATCACACATGCAATGCAATGAACGCAATGCAATGAAGGAAATATATCTTGACAATGAAGCGTCTATGCTGTATTATGATTCTTGTATTTTGATATAAACTTTAAGATTGAACAAAGGCGTTCATCAGATGGTGCAGGAGCCGGCCGGCTTTCAGTGCATCATGTGGTGGACGCCTTTATTGTGATTTAGGAGGTTTGTAATATGCAGCGCGAGGGACAAGTACGGATACCATCCGGCTGCGCCATATCGGGTATCATCGACAGGTCGGGCCGGCGCATGAGCGGCGAGGCGGTCATAGAATCCATCGCGATCATGCACGACCGCTCGAACGGGCTTGGCGGCGGCTTTGCGGCATACGGAATTTACCCGGAGTACAAAGATTATTACGCCTTTCATATATTCTACGATTCCGTTTTAGCGAAAAAAGAGTGCGAGGAGTTTTTAGAACGGCATTTTGACATCATCAACCTTTCCAAAATCCCGACGAGAAAAATGAAACAAATCACCGATGAGCCGCTTATCTGGCGATACTTTGTCACGCCGCTGCCCACAAGGCTTGCCGACAGCCAGCTCGACGAGCGGGAGTTTGCGGCCCAATGCGTGTTCCGCGTCAACACCAGGATTGACGGCGCCTATGTGTTTTCCAGCGGAAAGGATATGGGAGTGTTCAAGGCGGTCGGGTTCCCCGAGGACGTCGGGCGCTTTTACCGGCTTGAAGAATATGAAGGCTGGTGCTTTACGGCCCACGGGCGTTACCCGACAAACACGCCGGGCTGGTGGGGCGGCGCCCATCCCTTCGCGCTTCTTGATTATTCCGTGGTGCATAACGGAGAAATTTCCTCTTATGATGCAAACCGGCGCGCAATCGAAATGTACGGCTATAAATGCACGCTTAAGACCGACACCGAGGTCATCGCCTATATCATCGATTATTTACATAGGAAAAAAAGGCTTACGCTGGAGGAAATCGCGACCGTCATCGCCGCCCCGTTCTGGCAGACTATTGAGCATATGACATCCGAAGAGCAAAAGGCCCATGAATATCTGCGCGTTATGTTCAGCGCGCAGCTCATCACCGGCCCCTTTTCAATCCTTGTCGGCTTCGAGGGCGGGCTGATGGCATTAAATGACAGACTGAAGCTGCGGAGCATGGTGGTCGGCGAAAAGGATGAAAAGGTATATATCGCAAGCGAGGAAGCAGCTATCCGTATTATTGAGCCGAATCTCGACACGGTATGGGCGCCCGGGGGCGGGCAGCCGGTCATCGTTTGCAAAAACGGGGGTGAGGCGTAATGGCGGTAAATTATATTTATCCCGATTATGAAATCATAAGGAACTCCGACAGATGCATCACCTGCCGCGCCTGTGAACGCCAATGCGCGAACGAAGCGCATGAATACCTGCCGGAAGCGAACAAGGTAGTTTGCGACGACGCCAAATGCGTAAACTGCCACCGCTGCGTTTCGCTATGCCCCACCCGCGCCTTGAAAATTGCGGAAAGCGGCAATACTTATAAACAGAATGTAAACTGGAACGGAAAAACCATCAATGAAATCTACAGGCAGGCCGGAAGCGGCGGCGTGCTATTGTCGAGCATGGGTAACCCCGAAGATTACCCGGTATATTTTGATAAAATGCTTTTGAACGCTTCGCAGGTTACGAACCCGTCCATCGACCCGCTGCGCGAGCCGATGGAGACGAGGATATCCCTCGGCGCGAAGCCGCGGGATATAGAACGCGGTGAAACCGGCAGGATTCAAAACAATCTGCCGCCGCAGCTAACCCTGTCAATGCCGGTGATGCTCTCGGCCATGAGCTACGGCTCCATCAGCTACAACGCGCACGAAAGCCTGGCGCGCACCGCCGAGGAGCTCGGCATCTATTACAATACCGGCGAGGGCGGCCTGCATGAGGATTTTTACAGGTACGGCAAAAACACGATCGTTCAGGTTGCGTCCGGTCGCTTTGGCGTTCACCCCGAATACTTAAACAGCGGCGCGGCGATAGAAATCAAAATGGGGCAGGGGGCGAAGCCGGGCATCGGAGGGCATCTGCCCGGCACGAAAATCGTCGGCGATATTTCACGGACGCGGATGATCCCCGAAGGCAGCGACGCCATATCACCCGCGCCGCACCACGACATCTATTCGATTGAGGATTTGCGGCAGCTTGTCTACTCCCTGAAGGAAGCCACGGATTATCAAAAGCCGGTAATCGTCAAGATCGCGGCCGTCCATAACGTCACCGCCATCGCAAGCGGCATCGCCAGAAGCGGCGCGGATATCATTGCCATCGACGGCTTTCGCGGCGGAACGGGCGCCGCGCCGACGCGTATACGCGACCATGTGGGCATCCCCATTGAGCTGGCGCTTGCAGGCGTCGACCAGCGCCTGCGCGACGAAGGAATCCGTGACGACGTATCCATCATTGTCGGGGGCAGCATACGCTCCAGCGCCGATATTGTCAAAGCCGTCGCGCTGGGCGCAGACTGCGTGTATATCGCATCGGCGGCATTGATCGCGCTTGGCTGCCATCTTTGCAGGAGTTGCCACGCCGGCAAATGCAACTGGGGCATCGCGACGCAGGTTCCCGAGCTTGTCAAGCGCTTAAACCCCGATATCGGATATAAACACCTTGTAAACCTGATGACCGCATGGCAGCACGAAATCAAGGAAATGATGGGCGGCATGGGAATCAATTCCATCGAAAGCCTGAAGGGCAACCGGCTTATGCTTCGGGGCGTGGGGCTGGGTCGGGAAGAGCTTGAAATTTTAGGCATAAAGCACGCGGGAAGGTAAGAAAATGGGTAACGTATTATACGAGGGCAAATCGAAAATCATATACGAAGGGCCGGGTGATAAAAGCCTTCTCATCCGGTATAAGGACACCGCCACGGCCTTTAACGGCGAAAAAAAGGAAGAACTTTCCGGCAAGGGGAAGCTGAACGCCGCAATCTCAAACCTGCTTTACAGGTACCTTGCAAAACACGGCATCGAAACGCACCTGATTCAAGCGGTTGACGAGACCTCCGTCCTTGTAAAGAAAGCGGAAATTGTCATGGCAGAGGTCATTGTCAGGAATACTGCGGCCGGCGGTTTTTCCAAAAAGTACGGTGTTCCGGAGGGGACTGCCCTCAAAAACACGGTCGTGGAGTTTTGCTTAAAGAGCGACGTGCTTGGCGACCCCATGATAAACGAAAGCCAAATCACCGCCATCGGGCTTGCAGCTGCGGAGGAGCTCGCGGAAATAACCCGGCAGGCGCTCCGGATTCATGTGCTGCTGGACGCGTTGTTCGCAAAGGCCGGTATCAGACTGATAGATTTCAAGCTGGAGTTTGGAAGATGCGGCGAAAGGATTATCCTGTGCGACGAGATATCCCCGGATTCCTGCCGGCTTTGGGACGGGGACACGGGCCAAAAGCTCGACAAGGATCGTTTCCGCCAAAATCTTGGCAATGTGCTTGACGGTTACCGGGAGATTCTAAGGAGGCTTCAAAATGCCGAACAGATATGAAAACCCCTTGTGCAAAAGATACGCAAGCAAGACGATGCAATACATCTTCTCTGACGACAATAAATTTTCCACATGGCGCAAGCTATGGGTTGCCCTTGCTGAAAGCCAGAGGGAGCTTGGGCTTGATATCGGCGACAGGCAAATTGATGAAATGAAAGCGCATATCACCGACATCAACTATGCGGCGGCGGAGCGGCTTGAAGCCGAGACGCGGCACGACGTGATGGCGCACATCCGTGCTTATGGCGAGCAGTGCCCCGCCGCCAAGCCGATTATCCATCTCGGCGCGACGTCCTGCTATGTGGGCGACAACACCGATATTATTTTACAGCGCTCCGCGCTTCTGCATATCAAAAGGCTGCTCGTCAACGCCGTCGCGAAGCTGTGCGATTTCGCGGAGCGGTACAAAGCTATGCCCTGCCTTGCGTATACGCACTTCCAGGCGGCGCAGCCCACAACGGTGGGAAAACGCGCGGCGCTGTGGCTTCAGGATTTACTGCTTGACCTTGAACAGCTCGAGTTTGTCCTCGGTAACCTGAAACTGCTTGGCTGCCGGGGGACTACCGGCACCGGGGCAAGCTTCCTTAGCTTATTTGACGGCGACCATGAAAAGGTAAAGGCGCTGGAACAAAAGATAGCCGCAAAAATGGGGTTTGACGAGGTATATCCCGTCAGCGGGCAGACATACTCCAGAAAGGTCGATTACTACACGCTGTCGGTGCTGTCGGGCATCGCGCAGAGCACGTATAAGTTTTCAAACGACGTCCGGCTGCTGTCGCACTTAAAAGAGGTTGACGAGCCCTTTGAGGATACGCAGGTCGGCTCGTCCGCGATGGCGTACAAGCGAAACCCGATGAGAAGCGAGCGCATGGCATCCCTTGCCCGGTATGTGACGGTCGGCACGCTCAATCCCGCACTGACGGCAAGCGCGCAATGGCTGGAGCGCACGCTCGATGATTCCGCGAACAGGCGTATCGCGATTCCCGAGGCGTTTCTCGCCGTCGATGCAATCCTTTCGCTTTATATTAACGTAGCGGGCGGGCTTACCGTATACCCGAACGTGATTGAAAAACATTTAAACGAGGAGCTGCCGTTTATGGCGACGGAGAACATCCTGATGCACTGCGTTAAAAAAGGCGGCGACAGGCAGGCGCTCCATGAGCGGCTGCGGCTGCACTCGATAGAGGCCGTAAAAAAGATAAAGCGGGACGGCGGGGAGAACGACCTGATTGCCCGTATCCTTGCGGATGCAGCCTTTGACGTGACGGAAGAAGAAATGAATACCCTGTTGCGCCCCGGACGGTTTACGGGCAGGGCGAAGGAACAGACCGAAGAATTTCTGCCTGAGGCCCGGGCGGTCATGGAGGCCAATCGGGAGCTTCTGGGCGTGGACATTACAATCACGGTGTAGGGGGGATTATACTATGCTTACCGCTATAGTCGGAGTCAACTGGGGCGACGAGGGAAAAGGCCGCATGGTCGATTTGCTGTCGGAAGGGTACGATATCATCTGCCGCTATCAGGGCGGCAACAACGCCGGGCATACCGTTGTCAACGAGAAGGGTAAATTCACCCTGAACCTTTTGCCGTCCGGAATCCTGCGCGACGGCGCCGTAAATGTTATGGGCAGCGGCATGGTAATCGACCTGGAGCATCTTTGCGGCGAGCTTTCGGCGCTTCGGAAAAAAGGCGTGGCCGTCACGCCTGAAAACCTGAAAATCAGCGACAAAGCCTTCGTATGCCTGCCGTACCATAAAATGCAGGACGTACTCGAGGAGGAGCGGCTCGGCGATAAGAAATACGGCTCCACCCGCCGGGGCATCGCGCCCGTTTACGGCGACAAGTATATGAAGAAGGGAATCAGAATCGGTGACTTGGCGGATTTGAAAGCCCTTCGGCCCAAGCTTGCCGATATCCTTGAATGGAAGAGCCTTATCTTGAAAGGCTATGTCTCCGGTAAAGCGGATTTAGACGGCATCATGGACTGGCTGGATGAATACGGCACGCAGCTTATCCCTTATATCACCGACACGACGGGATATTTATCCGCATCCATACGCGATGGAAAGGACATATTATTCGAGGCGCAGCTTGGCGCGCTGCGGGATATCGACTACGGCATTTATCCGTACACGACGTCCTCGCAGACGCTGGCGGCCTACGCGCCCATCGGCGCGGGGGTTCCGGCCGCGGGGCTTGACAATGTAATCGGCGTTATGAAAGCCTATTCAAGCTGTGTTGGAGAGGGGCCGTTCGCGGTGGAGCTTTTCGGCGCCGAGGGCGACGCGCTGCGCGAGGCCGGCGCCGAATACGGCGCGGCTACCGGCAGGCCGCGCAGGGGCGGCGGGTTTGACGGGCCCGCAAGCCGGGACGGCGTGCCGGTTCCGGGGGCCCGGCGGCGTGCCCCGACAAAGCCTTGCGGCCCG
>Ga0099364_10000834_pt1 | contig 52235 bp, 48 predicted proteins | sample TergutTh196P3_FD_73070 | JGI IMG/M metagenome (GOLD analysis project Ga0099364, IMG submission 73070) | Microcerotermes parvus P3 segment gut microbial communities from Pointe-Noire, Republic of the Congo - Th196 P3 | ecosystem: Host-associated > Arthropoda: Insects > Digestive system > Gut ... | reverse complement strand
TTGTTCCACTTGCAAAACTTTGTATATGCGGTTGGCTTTCGGATGGCTGTCTTCGAATGTTAATTCGAACTTTATCCATAAAATCAACAAAAAACAGCAGGCAATGGCTACAGAAAGACCGATTAAATTTATCAGGGAATAAGTCTTGTCTTTGAAGATATTCCGCAAGGCTATCTTTGAATAATGTACTATCATATTTTTGATTTTTATTTATTTGCTAACGACTAATGACTAACGACTATTCCAAAATCATGATTAAGATTTCGTTGTCTTCCAACTCGTCTCGCATGGTTTTAAGTTTATTTTGCTGTTCGGGTGGAAGAGATGGAAATGCCGCGTTATTGATGATTTCGTCCAATCGCCTTTTATTGTAAGATACCCGCAATTGATTGTCTTCTATTTCGGCATGTGACAATATAAAAGGCAAAGCGTCGGGAATTGGATTTTCCATAAAAAATTGATTTTCAGGCGTTGCAATACCTTCTGAAAAATGATAGAATTGACGACTGCTCTTATCGTAATACGAGTAGAAAAACATAACTTTTCCGTCTCTTCTATTATTCGGCGTATTACGATTTAGGGTATAAACAAACAAAATATAACTGTCGGCTTCTCTCCATATACTTGGATGTAATTTTTCGGACTGTTCATCGTTCAAGACAGTTTTTATATCAACTTTATAATTTCCAAAATTCAAAACATACGCCGGAACCAATCTATTGGGTGAAATCACCCGATAAACCGTATCATTCAACGACTGGCGAACGTTCAAATGATTGTTGTGGTAATAGATGTTTGTTAAAGGAGCGATTAAGGGGTTTTCTGTTACCTCCGGCGTAGAGTTATAATTCGGAAAGCGGCAAAGCGTATCTCCTTTTAAATCAAAAGTAAATAAAAAATCTTCATTTGGCGCGCGTACAGGGTGATATACAGATTGTGCCATTGACTGATAATCTATTATATAAGCGCTTTCTTCAAAAGGTCTTGTCATGATTCGTTTTCCCTGTGCCAGATCATAAAGACAAAGGAAGTTTTTATTATCTTCCCTTAAATTATACAGACAAATGTTTCCATAGGCTGTAAATCCTCCCAAGTATCCTTTAAAATCTCTTGAATGAAACGAAAATGTATTTCCGGAGGCATTATAATTTTTCGGGTAGTCATTAGATTCGATTGTATATAAAAATACACCTTGTTTATCATAGCAATGGAGTCCAAAATAAGCATCTCCTGCAACGATGTAATCATCTGTAAATTTGAATATAGATGGTGTAAAGGCTACTCTAAGAGGACTATTTAATCTTTCATCATCTGCAAAAAAGGTCGGCGTGATGCCATGCAAATTAAAATTACCATCTACTGCCTGCTTCGGATGTTTGAGTTTGACGTACCTTACTTGGGAGTAATAATTGCTCAAGTCGAACTTTTTGATGTTCAGATTCCGATTGGCGATATTGAACGCTATAGGAGGATTAGCCGGGTCTATCGCTCTCGATTCTCTGTATTTGATTCCCGCAGGAACAACATAAGTTTCCATATCGGAAAAATCCAATTCCTGTATTGTTTGTTGCAACGGATCAACTATTTGCTGCACAAACAACTCCTTATCCGACACTCCGGGGCGTCTGTTTCGTCCGCAACCCGCTACTACAAGGAAAATCAAGAATATAATAAAAAAATTTTTCATAGTATTTGACTCTTTAAGTTTTATATTGATTAAAATTTTGATAATTTACATGACAAAGATTGTAACGACCAATATCTCCAGTTTAAACGGAACGTACAGGAAAAAATTGTATTTTTCATAAAAAGTCTGCAAAAATATAACCTTTTCGTAAAAAAAACGTACAAGAGGGTAGATTTATTATTTGAATGAACTATATATTTCAAAATATTATTGACTTACGCTCTCATATTCCGGCAAATGTAGAAATCATTGCAATAAGTAAAACAAAAACTGTTGCCGAAATACGCGAGGCAATGAAGGCGGGACAACGTGTTTTTGGCGAAAGCAAAATGCAGGAATTAACTGCAAAACAGAAGCAAATACCTGACGCCCAATGGCATATAGTCGGGCATTTGCAAACCAACAAGGTAAAATATGTTGTTCCTTTTATACAGATGATACAATCGGTTGATTCTTTGCGTCTTCTCGAAGAAATAGAGCGGCAGGCAAATAAACATAACCGTGTTGTTGATTGTCTGTTACAGATCCACATCGCTCGCGAAGAAACAAAATTCGGGTTAAGCGAGCAGGAAACAATAGAATTGTTGGACGATAGCGCGGTTAAAAATTTTAAGCATATCCGTATATGCGGCTTGATGGGTATGGCTACCTTTACCGACGATATGGAGGCTGTTCGTCTGGAATTTCGCGGATTAGCCAATTTTTTTAAACATATACGGCAAAAATATTTTTCGGCAAATCCTTCGTTTTGTGAACTTTCGATGGGTATGTCTGATGATTACAGAATTGCCATAGAAGAAGGATCTACAATGATAAGAATTGGGTCGTCAATTTTCGGAGAAAGATAATAAAATGAAGAAAAAAAATAACATGCGTGAATATTTAACACATCCGGTTTTTGAAATTGTTGCAGACGTAATAGCCAAAGATGGTTTGCAGGCTTATGTTGTGGGCGGCTACGTGCGCGATCTGCTTATTGGACGTCCAACTAACGACATTGATATTGTTGTTGTTGGCAGCGGTATAGATTTGGCTCGAAAGGTTGCAGCGCGAATAGACAAGAAACTGCCCGTGAGCGTTTTTAAGAATTTTGGCACCGCCATGTTTCGTTATGGCGCCGAAGATATTGAATTTGTTGGCGCGCGCCGCGAATCGTACAGCCGCGATTCAAGAAAGCCTGTCGTTGAAGACGGCACTTTGCAGGACGACCAGCAACGGCGCGACTTCACTATTAATGCAATGGCAATTTCGTTAAATCGCGAAACATACGGAACGTTAATTGACCCCTTCGGCGGTCTGAAAGATATGGAACGCCTAATAATCCGCACGCCTCTCGACCCCGATGTTACTTTCAGCGACGACCCTTTGAGAATGATGCGAGCCATACGCTTTGCTACGCAACTCGGCTATTCGATTGACGATGACACCTTTGATGCTATTGTACGCAACAGAGAACGGATAAATATCATTTCTCAAGAGCGCATCGCTGAAGAACTGCACAAGATAATCATGTCGCCCCGACCGTCTTTCGGTTTTTTGCTGTTAGACAAATCGAGGTTACTCGAACTTGTACTTCCTGAAATAGCGGCGCTGAAAGGAATTGAAAGAATAGGACAACTTGCGCACAAAGACAATTTTCTTCACAGTATCAAGGTTTTGGACAATATCTGTCCATATACCGACAATTTGTGGCTTCGTTGGGCTGCTTTGACGCACGACATAGGCAAATCTGCCACAAAGCGATTTTTAGCCGGCGAAGGCTGGACATTTCACGGACACGAATTTATTGGCTCGAAGATGATTCCTGCGCTGTTTCGTAGAATGAAATTACCATTGACCGAACAGATGAGATACGTGCAGAAACTTGTGCAGCTTCACATGCGTCCAATTGTGCTGGCAGAAGACGTTGTAACCGATTCGGCTATAAGGCGCCTGCTTTTTGAGGCGGGAGATGATATTGACGATTTGATGCTGCTGTGCGACGCCGACGTCACATCAAAAAACGCCGACAAGGTAGCGCGTTTTCGCAAAAACTACGAATTAGTGCGCCGTAAATTGCAGGAAATAGAAGAAAAGGACGCCATTCGTAATTTTCAGCCGCCGGTGCTGGGCGACGAAATTATAGAAACCTTCGGCATCACGCCTGGACGTGACGTTGGTACAATAAAAAACGCTATCAAAGACGCAATTCTCGATGGCGTTATACCAAATGAATACGAGGCTGCCCGCGAGTTTATGATGCGCAAGGCTGCGGAAATGGGCTTGAGGGCTGTTATTTGAGCATTACCTGATCACTCTGACCCGACTGTTTTCACGCAACGTTTCAAATCCTCTGATTATTAATTGGTCGTTTTCGTTCAATCCCTCCAACACTTCCACGTTTTCTTCGTCTTCGATGCCTGTGACCAAATTGCGTATTACCGCAACGTTTCGTTCTACAACGTATACAAATCGTCTGTTTCGGGCGGTTTGCAGCACATTTTTTGGAATAACAATCGCATTGTCAGACCTTTCGATGATTACGTCCGCTTTGACAAACATTCCCGGACGTAGTTTCAGTTCTGAATTTGCGATGTGTATTTTTCCTCTGAAAGTGCGCGTTTCGGAACTTATAGCGGGCGAAAATTCGCTTATCACGCCTTTCAACGTATCTTCCGGCAGAGTATTGTGCGTAATATACACAAGTTGATTGGGCAAAATATGTTCAATAGCGCTTTCGGGAAGGTTGATTTCCAAGAACAGATTTGAATAGTTCATAATGCCAACAATCGGTTGATTTGCCGAAACTCTTGTATCGGGCGTATAATGCGGCAAATTGACAATTACTCCGTCGAATGGCGCTTTTACGTTCATTTTTTCAAGGTTGAGCATGGCGCTTGTCAGGTCGTATTGCGCATTTGAAACCGATATTTCCGAATTTCTAATTTGGGTTGCGGTAGCACCGCCCCTTTCATAGAGTTCTTTTTGCTTTACAAGTTCATTTTCGGCAATTTCGAGCGATAACTGTCTGGACGAAAGCCGGATATTGTTCACATACTCGTTATCTTCAAAACGGACAATCAATTCGCCTGCTCTGACGGCGTCGCCTAATCTGTAAGGTCGTCCCGTTCGCGGGTTGGTTTGAAGTTTGTAATGACCGCTGATTTCGGAACTTAAATCCACGCTGTTGATAGCCAATACTGTTCCCGAAGTGCTTATTAATCTGCTAATTGAGCCGTCTAACTTCAATTCGCGCACCGATACCTGCGATTCAATATCAACCGGACCCGATTGCGGCGGATTATTACACGCTGCTAAAAACAGTACGCACAGAGCGTAAAATATGGTGATATTCTTTTTGTTATACATAATTAAATATTTATTTCTTTTAAAATTAGCGATTTTATTTCTTTGGCAAACTCCAAAAATTCTTCTGCTTGTTCGTCTGTAGGTATTCCAGTAGGTAATAATCCCACTTCTCCGGGGTATCTTGAGTCTGTATAAATTTCATTAATGACATCCAACTTGTCCTCATCAATGTTCAAGTCTTTAACTTCCTTTACCATGATGTTCAATTTGTTCAAATCGTGAGTTTTTACTAATGGAATATCATTTTCAATCAAAAATGCCTTCAAATACTTTTCAATTGTTTGCTGACAAAGGAACGCCACAACATTTGTACGCGGATATTCATCTTTAAACAATACTTCGGCAGAATACAAGTCATTATCTGCCAATAAAATCCAATCTTTAACTATATTTTTCATATATTATTTTTCCAGTTTTTTCTATTTCTTCTACAAAATTATTTCCGTACTCTTTTACCATTTTTAATTCTTCTCTTGAATAAACCAATATATCAAGAGGAAATTTACGATTAACTTCACGAAGCAGCCTTCTCACTGATACCTTTTTGTTTAACCTCTCTTTATACGTTTTTGATACATGATAATTATCCAAAATCACCATAATGTCTATATCGCTGTGTTCGTTAGGAGTTCCGTTTGCGTGAGAGCCAAAGAGGATAACCTTATAAGGATCAGCCGACTTCAGGCAAGAAACCATATACTCCAAAACTTTATTTATATCCGTCGCTATTTCTTCAACTTTCATGGTAAAATTATTAATTTTCAATTTTCAATTCTTTTATCGGTACAATCGGCACATCGTTTTCAAAATCGTATAGCGTAAGAATTTTCAGGTTCAGCAATTCGATTTTGTAGTTGATTTGTGCGCGAACAAAATTAGTTCTGGCGTTTGAGAGTTGCACCTGATACTGACTCATTTGCAGCCCCGTCAAATCGCCTTCGCGATAGCGAATTTGGTTAAGTTCATACGTCAGTTGCGCGTTTTCAACGTTTTTTTCCGCAATACCGATTTGCAGGCGGAGGTTGTTCAAACTGCGCAAGGTTTGACGTATGTTTAGTTCTATGTCCACTATCGCGTTTTCGTAGTCTAATTGGGCTATTGTCTGTGCTGCCTCTTGCGCCCTTATGCGCGCTCTTTTTTCGCCCCAGTCAAATATCGGCACATTGAAACTGACTGAAATTCTGGGGCTTTGTGTCGGGTTTTGATAGATATTGCCGAAATTTCTATCATCGCCTGTTATACCTATCGAAATAGAGAGGTCGCCCCTAAATTCGTTCATCGCTTTCGTGGTAATCATACCCAACTCGGCTAATTCGATGTTTATCTCGCGCTGACGCAATTCCATTCGCGATGATATACCCGATTCGATGGCTATTTCAGGATCTACAAACATCGGAGTTACCACAATATTTGCAGACACATTGACGTTTTCGCCGATAGGTATTCCCAGCGTTTGCTTAAATGCGTCTTTGGCATTTTCCAACGAAACTATGCTTGATTCAACGGACGATTCTGCCGATGCAAGATTAAGTTCTGCCTGAAAAAGTTCTTCTCTCGGAGATAAGCCCAAATCCACCTTATCATTGATTATTTCAAAATTAGTCTTTGCATTTTCAAATTCTTCGCGACTTATATCAAGGTTATTTTGAGCCATGTATACATTGTAAAATTGATTTGTTATGCGACTTTCCGTATTTAATCGTTGAAGTGCATAACTGATTCCTGAATTTTCGTGATCGTATTCCAACCTTTCAAGTTCCATTCTACGACGGTTGTATGTAAAAAGAGGCTGGTCAAATCGAATGGAAAGGTTATTTGTGAACGCCTGATTGGGAGTTCTAACGCCTTGCACAACAGATTCGCTATCCTGCCAACCAAACCTGTTAATCAGCGACAACGTGCCGTCTGTAAATAAAATGGGCTGTTCAACCCGAAATGTGCCATCTGTCGCCAGACTTCTATTGGTGTACCAGTCCGAAAAACGCGCGTCAAAACTACGGGTTTGGGCATAAGTGAACGGACTAACGCTCAACGAAAACTGCGATTTTAGCGATGCACGTTGCGCTTCAAGCAAAAACTGCGTCCGCTCAAAACTCAATTTTGAGTTCTGCAACTGCGGATTATTTTCTTCCGCTATGTCCAACGCCTGCTCTATTGTGAGCGTTAATTGAGCAAACGAAAGCGAAGACGTTATGTACAGAAAAAAAACTAAAAATGCAAATTTCATTTTAACCTGTTTAATTGCGAATTGAAAATTTTTGCAAAGTTATAAAATAGTTTTCAGCATAACAAATAAGATTTCAGAACTAAAAAATAATTTTGTGCGAACCTGTAACTATAGCGATAGTTGCGCGTATGTTTGGTCTTCTCCCTCGAACGTTCTCCGAATAAGTCAAAAGGAAGGATTGTCAGCTAAACAATCCTTCCTTTTGACTTATTCGTCTGTTAATCAAATATATCCATGGCAGGTTACTCACCAGCAGAGCCTGTTTACGTTTCTATTTTTTAATACGTTTTTCGCAATTATTTTTTTTCATGAAAAATTTTATGTATATTTGCAAAAAAATTTAACAACGATAAAAAGATGCAATTTAAAGTAGGCGACAAAGTTAAATACGATGGCGGCGATTTATTGTTTTTTGGAACAATAAGCGCTGTGTTTGAACATTCTATCTGTCCGTTTTATCGTTTAGATATTGAGCGGATGGAAAAAGAGATTTCCAATTTTTCAATCACACAATTTGAGTTTGAATTAGAATCGGCTAATGAGGACGATAACAGCAAGGATGAGCGTAATTGGAGAAATGTAGAACATGAATTTCCGAAAAAATCTCCCGAAGTTCCGGAAAATATTGAAAAGGTTAAATTGCCCCAAGCAAAAAAGAAGAAAACAACAGGGCGAAAAATCAGCGAAGCATGGGACAATAACTTTGAATTGTTTCGCAAAGGAATAAGAAACAACGCAATAAACATTTGGGCGTCATCTAACAGGAAGAAGTATAAGGACGGAAAACTGTTAAAAGAAAAGTACGAAAAGTTAATGGAAATATCTTTTCCCTTTGACGTCAATAAGGAAATAAGTAAGAAAAAAAGACCGATAGCGAAACCGAAAAAAGCCGTTTCGGTACAAAGACCGAAGAAAGAAAAGCCAAAAACAGAAGAAGACGAAATATGGGAACAAAACTTTGAGGCATTTAGTAAAGGAAAAAAAGGCAACGCCATTAGCAGTTGGATGGGCGAAAACAGAAAACTGTACAGGGACGGCAAACTTTCAGCAGCAAAGTACGAAAAGTTATTGAAAATAGATTTCCCTTTTGACCCGTTAAACAAAAAACTTGATAGTTGGGACAAACAATTAGAGGAGTGGAAAAAAGGTAATAGAAAATCAATACCTATTCAACAATGGCGTCAAAGAAGCATAAGACACTTTGTCGAAGGCAAATTATCGGGAGACAGGATTGTAAAGTTAAAGGAAGTCGGTATATTGAAATAAATTAAGTATTCATTCCACCGCAAACGTTGATTACCTGTCCGTTGATATAAGCCGATAGTTCTGATGCAAGGAACAAAGTTACGTTTGCTACGTCTTCGGGCGTGCCGCCGCGGCGTAGGGGTATTTTTTCGTTCCAGCTTTTTCGTACTTCTTCGGGCAGGGCTGCCGTCATCTCGGTTTCAATAAATCCGGGAGCGATAGCGTTGCTGCGAATGCCGCGTATGCCCATTTCTTTTGCCGCCGACTTGGTGAAGCCAATAATTCCCGCTTTTGAAGCAGAATAGTTGCATTGGTTGGCATTGCCCGACACGCCCACAACAGAACTCATGTTGATAATGCTGCCGCAGGCTTGCTTCCACATGACAGGCTGCACGGCTTTCGTGAAATTGAACACCGACTTGAGATTTACCGATATTACAGCGTCCCACTGTTCTTCGGTCATGCGTTTAAGCGCTCCGTCTTTTGTGATGCCGGCGTTGTTGACCAATACGTCAATACGTCCGAAATCCTTTACTATTTCTTCTACTACTTTTTGAGTATCAGCGTAATCGGCGGCATTAGATGCGTAAATCTTTGCGTTTACGCCCATTGCCTTCAATTCGGTTTCAACTGCCAGAGTAGCGTCATTGAGCGCCAAATCGGTAATGGCTACATTTGCTCCTTCCGAAGCGAGTTTCAAGGCAACCGCTTTGCCGATGCCTCGCGCGCCGCCTGTAACAACGGCAACCTTTCCTTCTAATAATTTCATTCTTTGAAAATAATAATTATGTGATTTTTTTGGCAAAAATATAAAAAATTTGGATTGTAAGCAAACTTTTTTTCAGTTTTCAGGTTTATCTGATACTCCAATCGGCTCCGTCTTTGCGGTCTTTCACTTCGATACCGAGTTCGTGAAGCATATTGCGTATCTTGTCGGAAGTGGCAAAATCCTTGTTAGCCTTCGCTTGCTGGCGTATTTCAAGTATATGGTCAACTAATCCTGTAACTAATTCCATTTGGTTTTGACTTTTTTCGTCTTTCAGTCCGAGAATATCGAAAGCAAAACCGTGATACGCGCGTTTTAATACGACAAGGTCGGCTTCGGAAAGGGTTTCCTTACCTTCGTGAACGAGATTAATTATGCGCAAACCGTCAAACAGACAGGCAATTACCACGGGACTGTTCAGGTCATCGTTAATTGCGCGGTAACATTTTTCTTCGATATTGTCCAAAGAAACAGTGCTTTTTTCCGACGGTTTCAGTTTGTCCAATGTTTCAATTCCGGTCATCAGCCTTTGCAAGCCTTTTTCGGAAGCCTGTAATGCTTCGTTGCTAAAATCTACGGTGCTGCGATACTGCGCTTGCAGTATAAAAAACCGTATAGTCATTGGGCTGTAGGCTTTTTCGAGTTCGTCGTGAGTCCCTGCAAAAAAATCGTTCAATGTGATGAAATTTTTCAACGCTTTCCCCATTTTTTGTCCGTTGATGGTAATCATGTTGTTGTGCATCCAGTATCGGACAGATTCGCGTCCCAGCGCGGCGACCGATTGCGCTACCTCACATTCGTGGTGGGGAAACAGCAAGTCCATTCCTCCGCCGTGAATGTCGAATGTTTCGCCGAGATAGCGCGTACTCATTGCGGTACATTCGAGATGCCAACCGGGAAATCCATCGCTCCATGGCGACGCCCATCGCATGATATGTTCAGGGGCGGCTTTTTTCCACAGCGCAAAGTCTAATGGGAATCGTTTTTCGTCTTGTCCGTCCAATTCGCGCGTTTGCGAAACAAGGTCTTCGAGTACGCGCCCTGACAGTTGTCCGTAAGGGTGTTTTTTAGCGTATTTTTCGAGGTCAAAATATACAGAGCCTGCGCTTTCGTAAGCAAATCCAGCGTCTATTATTTTCTGTACTATTTGTATCTGTTCTATAATATGCCCTGACGCTCGCGGCTCAATGCTTGGCGGCAATACATTGAGTTGCTCCATATTGCGATGATAGCGATTTGTGAAATGTTGCACCACTTCCATCGGCTCCAACTGTTCCAATCGCGCTTTTTTGGCGATTTTATCTTCGCCTGTGTCTGCATCGTTTTCCAAATGTCCTACATCGGTGATGTTGCGTACATAGCGCACTTTGTAGCCAATATGCGTCAGGTATCTAAACAGCATGTCGAATGTGATTGCCGGTCGGGCGTGTCCCAAGTGCGCATCGCCATAAACAGTGGGACCGCACACATACACGCCAACATGCGGCGGATTGAGCGGCTCAAATTTTTCCTTGACGCGGGTTATACTATTATATATGTGTAATGTTTGTTCCATATTTTATATTCAAAATTTCCTAAAAAAGCCCATGTACCAATGTATCTATTTTATATATAACTGTTTGCAAATCTTCCGGCGTTTCATCAAATTTTATTGTGTCTACGTCAATAACTAACATTTTGCCTAATGAATACTGCGAAATCCAATCTTCATATCGCTCGTTTAGCCTGTTTAGATAGTCAATTCTGATGCCGCTTTCGTAGGGACGTCCTCTTTTGTGAATTTGATTTACCAGCGTTGGCACCGAGGCGCGAAGATATATCAGTAAATCGGGCGGCTGAATTAGCGATATCATCTTATCGAACAACGAACGATAAGTGGTATAGTCGCGAACGCTCATCAAACCCATCGAATGTAGGTTTGCCGCAAAAATATTGGCGTCTTCATAAATTGTTCGGTCTTGAACTACCGTCAATCCTGATTTTCTAATATCCTGTATATGTCCAAAACGTTCGTTTAGAAAATAGATTTGCAAATTGAACGACCAGTTCAGCATATTGCTGTAAAAATCGTCTAAATAAGGATTTTTGTCGGCATTTTCGTAATGTGCTTCCCAGCCGTAATGTTTTGCCAACAAGCCTGTTAGAGTTGTTTTTCCCGAACCAATGTTTCCTGCTATGGCTATGTGCATAATTTTTTAAATTATTTTATTTACAAAAAAAGCCCAAAGATAATGCAATTTTATTATTTTTGCAACGCGAATTAAGTAACGAAAATGAAAATAATTAATAAAATACGTTTGTTATTGGCTGAAACCTACCCTGAAAGTGAGATCGAGTGTTTTGTGCGTATTCTTTCAAAATATTATTTGAATGATGCGAATGTTTTTTATTTGTTGAACGACGAACTACCGCCGGAAAAAGAAATGCAAATTCTAACCGCCGCAAACGAATTGAAGAAATACCGTCCGATACAGTACATACTCGGCGAAACGGAGTTTTATGGATTGCTATTCAAGGTAACTCCCGATGTACTTATCCCGCGTCCGGAGACGGAGGAATTGGTAGATTGGATTTTGAGTGAATATGACCGAAATTCATCGCTATCAATAGCAGATATTGGAACAGGAAGCGGCTGCATTGCCGTGTCGCTGAAAGCCAATTTGCCTAACGCAAAAGCGTGGGCTGTAGATATTTCAGAAGCGGCGCTTGGCGTTGCTCAACGAAACGCCGAAAAAAACGGAGTTGAAATAAATTTTCTTATTGCCGATGTTTTGAATGACGGCATGATGGGGTTTGAACACAATTCGCTTGACGTGGTTGCGAGTAATCCGCCTTACGTAACCCTTTCGGAAAAAGAACAAATGGCGCCCAATGTGCTGGAATACGAGCCGCATTGCGCTTTATTTACGCCCGAAAACGACCCGTTAATTTTTTTTAAACGTATTGCAGCGTTTGGCAAAGAAAGTTTGAAAGAAGATGGCAAAATATTTTTTGAAATAAATGAAAATTATTGCGAAGAAGTGGCTGATGTTCTTAAATGTCATGATTTTTCAGACATTTTGCCGAGAAAGGACATTAACGGAAAATGGCGAATGATCTCTGCCCGAAAACTTTAAAACTCAAATAAATTCATATTTTTGATTGCGCAATCGAGGAGTAAAACCCGCTTTTTTTATTGCATTTTCCATTCCTTCAATATCCATTTTATGGGCGGCTCCGGCAGCCGAAACCACATTTTCCTCAATCATTACCGAGCCGAGATCGTTTGCTCCGGCATATAGCGCCAGCAAACCCGACTGAATACCCGCCGTTAGCCACGATGCCTGTATATTCGCAATATTTGGCAACATTACCCGACTTATGGCTACCATGCGAAGGTATTCCTGTGTACTTGTATTGTAATTCGCGCCCATGGTTTTTTCAATAACCGTTCCTTTGCTTTGAAACGTCCAAGGAATAAATGCCAAAAAACCATACACTTTTTCGGGTTTTTGCGCTTGCAGTGTACGTATATGGATCAGATGCTCAATGCGTTCCTTTTCGGTTTCTACATGTCCGAACATCATTGTTGCCGACGTCGGAATATTCATGTTGTGTGCTTCGCGCATCACGTCAAGCCATTGTTGAGTATTACATTTCGCCGGCGCAATTATTTTGCGCACCCTGTCCGATAAAATTTCTGCTCCTGCTCCCGGCAAACTATCTAAACCGGCAGCAACCAACGATTCGAGCGTTTCGCGATATGTCAAATTTTCCTTTTCGGCAATGTAATGTATTTCGGGAGGTCCTAAAGCGTGCAGTTTTAGCGCAGGGTAACGTTTTTTTAGTTTTTTGAATAAGTCCGTATAAAAGTTAAGATTTAAACACGGGTGCATACCTCCCTGTAACAAAAGTTGTTTGCCGCCAACGTCAAACAGTTCTCTTATCTTTGCGTCATATTCTTCATCTGTTGTAAGATAGGCGTCATCGCTGCCAAACTTGCGGTAAAAATTGCAAAATTTGCATTGCGAAACACATATATTGGTATAGTTTACATTGCGGTCAATTTGCCAGCTTACATGGTTGCCCGATGCGTGAATTTGTCGCAAATTAGCTCCTAATTGCATCAATTCTGCCAAAGGAGAATGACGATACAAATATAACCCCTCGTCTATCGAAAGGAACTCTAAATCCAACGCTCTGCGATATAAATTATTAATATTTTTCAAATGATAACAATACAATTAAAAGCCCGAAGCTAATAAAGTTTCAGGCTTTTGCGGTGTGGACGGGACTCGAACCCGCGACCCCCGGCGTGACAGGCCGGTATTCTAACCAAACTGAACTACCACACCAATAATTCGCCGCAAAGATAATGCTATTTTCGATATGTACAATATTTTTTTTAATTTTTTTTTGAAAAAAAAAATCAGGTCTGATTTTCATTGAACTATATATTTATTGCAAGCGAATAGATTTTTTTACTATTTTTGCAAAAATTTTCATTTTTTGATTTGTATAAATAACTGAAAACTAATAATGACTGTTTCTTTTCATACTTTGGGTTGTAAACTGAATTTTGCCGAAACGTCCACCATTGGAAGGCTTTTCGCCGAAAATGGCTATACAAGGATTGATTTCGGACAACCTGCCGATGTTGTGGTTATCAATACATGCACGGTTACGGCGCAGGCAGACAGAAAATGCAGGCAGGCAATCGGCAAGGCAGTTAAATCGTCGCCTAATGCGGTTGTGGCAGTGATAGGCTGTTTTGCAGAAATTAAGGCTGCCGAAATAGCCTCTATTAAAGGCGTTGATTTGGCGTTAGGCAACAAGGATAAGTTTAACATAATTGAACATATCAGGAGAATTAAGAATGAAGAATTAATAATTAAGAATGAAGAATCAGGAATTAAGAGTGACGAATTTTTTCCTTCTTTTTCGCTTCATGACCGTACGCGTTCTTTTCTGAAAGTGCAGGACGGTTGCGATTACCGCTGCTCGTATTGCATAGTGCCTGTTGTTCGCGGACGAAGCCGCAATGCGCCAATAGCCGAAATATTGAAACAAGCCGAAGCGATTGCCGCTCAAGGAGTGCGCGAGATTGTGCTGACAGGCGTTAATATAGGCGACTTTGGCAAATCCACAGGCGAAACCTTTCTGCAACTTATATGCGCATTAGAATCCGTCCAATCCGTTGAACGTATTCGTATAGGCTCCATCGAGCCTAATCTGATAACCGAAGACATAATCAGGGTTTTTGCCGCTTCGCAAAAACTTGCGCCTCATTTTCATATTCCGTTGCAATCGGGTTGTAACAAGATACTTGCGGCTATGTCGCGACGATACGGACGCGAACTGTTTGCCGAAAAGGTCGAACTTATTCATCAATACATTCCGCGCGCCGCTATTGGCGCTGATGTGATAGTAGGCTTCCCGGGCGAAACGAAAGCCGATTTTGAAGATACATACAATTATATTGAAAACATTAACCTTGCCTATCTTCACGTTTTCATATATTCCGAACGTCCTGAAACCAAGTCGGCTGGACTTCCCGACAAAGTAAGCCCCGCCGAAGCCGACCGCCGAAGTAAGGCGCTATTGAAATTGTCGGACGCAAAAAAACGGCAATTTTATCAAGATAACGTGGGACGGCGACTTCCCGTGATATTTGAACAAAAGGCAAAAGACGGCGTCATGACGGGCTTTACCGACAGTTACATAAGAGTAGAAGCGCCATACAACGCTTCGATGACAGGAAAATCAATTCACGTAGAACTGACTGAAATAAGTAAATCGGGAAACATGCAAATTCGGGCGGATCATAATTTTTAATTTTTTTTGATAATTCTTAAATTTTATATATCTTTGCGGCTCAAAAACAATAATAATTCAGTAAATTTATGCAAACAAAAGTTTTTAGAAGAATAGTACAAAAGTTAGTAAAAACAGCGTTTGTCGCTGTAACAGTGATGTTAATTACGGGCGCAACGCCGCAATCGGCATCGGTTGAAACGTCTGTTAATGACGTGTTAGCGTCCGTTGAGATGATATTTGTTGAGGGTAGCGGCAATATAAACAGCTTCCATATAGGCAAATACGAGGTAACGCAAGGACAGTGGAGGGCGGTTATGGGCAATAATCCTGCCGCTAATCAAGCTGGCGACAACTATCCCGTTGAGCAGGTAAGTTGGCCCGAAGCCAGAGAGTTTATCAATCGCTTGAACGTGCTTACAGACAAGAATTATCGCCTGCTTTCAGTGGCTGAATGGCAATATGCGGCTCGCGGCGGCAATCAAAGCAGTGGATACGAATACAGCGGCGGCAACGACATCGGCGTTGTAGGATGGTTTCACGGAAATAGCGGAAACAGTTCGCATCCGGTAGGCGGCAAACAGCCCAACGAACTCGGTATTTACGATATGACCGGCAACGTGTGGGAATGGTGCGAGGACGGTAGCAGCGGCTCGTTGCGCTCAATTCGCGGAGGCGCTTTCGATACCCCAGCAATGGGCTGCATTCCAACAGAAGTGAACTTTAACACAATGGGCGAACGTAACCCTACAATTGGTTTTAGACTTGCACATCCTTAATTTTTAACGAAATAGACAGTTTTTTCATGCGATATTTTTTTTCGGGCATTTTTTTGAGATTTGCTCAAAAACTTGTTGTCATTTCAATCATTGCTGCTTTCAGTCAAACGGCTGCAGCGCAAAACAACATGTCATGGGGGGGGCAAGGCAGAACAGGCGCAGACGACCGCCCTTATGTTCCCTTTGAGGAAGCATATAAACGAGCTTACAATATTAGAAGGGTTTCTAATGTTGATATTACGGTTGACGGTAGATTAGATGAACCTATATGGCAGGATCCGGAAGGATGGTCGGAGGATTTCATCGTATCGGTTCCCGATGAGCGGCGCGTCCCTGAATCAAAGACAAGAGCTAAATTATTCTATGATGATAAATACCTGTACGTTGGGTTTTGGTGTCAGGAATTAGAGATGGATAAATTGAATCGTATCATCACTAACCGCGACCACAACGCCGCGCAGGTAGTTGGCGATGTTGTCGCCATAGCGTTGGATACGTATCACGATTTTCGCGCTGCCATTGAGTTTAATATCAATTTGGGCGGCACTAAAACCGATTTGGTAGTAACAGATGCTGTGGACGTCAATGCAAGCTGGAACGCTGTGTGGGAAGCGCGGACGCACATTAATTGGGAAGAATCGTATTGGACTGCGGAATTTAAAGTACCTTTCAGTCAGATGCGATACAATTATCAGGACACTGTTGGAATTTGGGGTATGAATTTACGCCGCAATGTGCGTCACAGTAATGAAAACCACAAATGGAGCCTAATTCCGCGCCCTAACCCCGGCTTCGTGTATTCTTACGGAGAACTGCACGGAATGTTGAATTTGCCGAAGCCCAGAGGCATAGAATTTTTACCTTACGCATCGGGAAAATTACTCGTTGATGAACGTATTCCGGGCAGTCCATATCAGACGGGACGTACATGGAGCGGTAACGTTGGATTGGATTCAAAAGTTGCCCTGTCCGACTTTACAATGGATATTACCATTAATCCCGATTACGGACAGATTGAAGTAGACCCGTCGGTAATGAACTTAACAGCATTGGAAACATTTTACGATGAAAAACGTCCATTCTTTTTAGAAGGCGACCATCTTCTTGATTTTAGAATTGGAAGCGACCGAATGTTTTACACTCGCCGCATTGGTGCGAGAGCGTTATATAATCCGCCGGATATTGATAATATCAGCAGTTTTGCAGAAACTTTGGAAAATGTTCGTATTCTTGGAGCCGTTAAACTTACCGGAACCAACCGTAGCGGGATAAGTCTGGGAATAGTTCAAAGCGTTACCGCTCCAACCCATGCAAACGTTTCTCGACGCGCAACAGAAAGTGAACGTTTGCAAAAGAGTAGCGTATTGGTAGAACCATTAACTAATTATACCGTTGTACGTTTGCGTAAAAACTGGGGCGGAAATACCCTTTTGGGAGGTATGTTTACTTCTGTAAACCGCAATTTAAGCAAAGATTACTTAAAAGAAGTGTTGATAAACAATGCTTTTACTGCCGGTGTAGATTTTACCCAGCATTTTATGCAGCGTTTGTTTTATATTGACATGAAATTGATGGTCAGTTCTTTGCACGGAAGTGAAGAGGCAATAACTCGGCTTCAAGAAAGACCTACTCACTACTTTCAGCGAGTATCGGCGGATTATCTTGAGGTTAAAGACAATCTCACTTCACTTACCGGTACAAGCGGCGCTTTTGAAATAGGGCGCAGAGGAACATCAAGATGGACGTACACAGGCTCGTTTAGCTGGATATCGCCCGGATTTAATCTGAATGACGTTGGATTTTTGAGATCTACCGACATCTATCAAACCAGAGTAGAGGTTGCCTACCGCCAAAGAGGCGTATGGAGAAACATGCGCTCAAACAGTTTAACCTTTACGCAGGAAAATCACTGGGACTTTGGTAACAAGCCAATCAGAAATCACATTCAGGCTAACTGGTCAACACAGTTCCAAAATCGTTGGCAATTCAGTATAAGAGAGCAATACGGCTGGAATTTTGTTGATAACCGTTTACTGCGTGGCGGTCCGTCTTTGCAGTACGACCCATTTTTATACTCTCAAATATCTTTTAATACCGACAGAGGAAGAAGGGTTTCGGGAGAATTAAGGTATGTAAACGACCAAAACCCGGGCAAAAGGCGCAATTCGCACACTTGGACGCCGAGTGTTGCATTACGCTTGGGCAACCATACGCAAATGTCCGTAGAATATGCGTACACCAAAAACGATAACTCTGTGGAACGGGTGGCAACAACACGCGATCAAAATGGCGACACACATTATATAATGGGTTACATTCATCAAAAAACTCATGGATTGACCTTAAAAATGCAGGTAAATTTTACGCCTGACATTTCTCTTCAGTTCTATGGTTCTCCGTTCACATCAACGGCATACTACGATGAATTGAAGTTAGCAACCAATACAATGTCGAAAACTTACGAAAATAGATTCCATATCTTCACTGATAGTGAAATAAGTTTCGACGAGGCGAATAACAGATATAATGTAAGTAAGGACGGACGTGATTATAGGTTTTCAAATCCGAATTTCAGTTTCAACGAGTTTCGCTCGAATTTGGTTGCCCGATGGGAATATCGTCCAGGTTCAACTATTTATTTAGTTTGGGAACACACCATGTCAAACCGCGACCAAAATTATGTGTCGGGTTGGGCTGATAACCTTGACAGAATGTTTGGGCTTCCGGCGTCAAATATTTTTATGGTGAAGTTTAATTACTGGTTCGGCTTGTAATTCATATCTTTCTTCTTTGTTCGATAAGAAAGAACGTGTATTGTGACTCCGACGGCAATTACGAACAAAACCGCTCTGATTAGCCAGGATGAAACAGCAAATAATGCCGATGCTGATATTGTGCACCAAAGCATTGTTATGCTTATGATTTTTGTCTTTAAGGAAATGGATTTGTGTTCTTGAAAATCTCTGACAATGGCGCCAAAGTATTTGTTTTTCATAACATTATGATACAATTTTTGAGAGCTGCGCATGTACAGCCATGCCGTCATCAGATAAAAAGGCGTTGTGGGGAGTAGCGGCAAAAAAATCCCTAACGTTCCGAGTACAAGCGAAATGCTTCCAACAATTATATATATTATTTTTAATCCTTTTCTTAAACCATTCATTTTTTTTCAATGCGTTTTCCCTATTTCGGGACAAAGATACAATAAATTTTTTAATTACACACAGGCGAATAAAGTTTTTTTAAAAATATAGGAGAGAAAACAAAAATGTCCAGAGTAATTTTTTATTAACAAAATTTTTGTTTTCTTTGCACCTGATTAAAAAACAGTTGTGTTCGCTGTTTGGCGAATGGCTAATAAAATTATTAAAACTAAATCAAAAAAGAGTTCGATTTATGAATATCAAGATGGCGTTATTATTGGGTTTTGTGGCGATAGGCGTATTGTATGTACTGTATCTGTTTGTTTTCATTCGTTCTTCAAAACAGGTTTATATCCTCAATGTAGATGAATTTGAAATACAGATGACGGCAACAAAAGAAGCTTTGTTGATTGATGTGCGGACATCAAGGGAGTTTAATAAATATCGTATCGAAGGCTCGAAAAACATTGATTTTTTGAGTTATGATTTCAAAAAGGAAATAAAAAAGTTAGATAAAAGCAGACCCGTGATGATTTATTGTCATTCTGGGTATCGCAGCAAAATGGTTTTGCCGATGTTTAGGCGGGCAGGCTTCAAAACTCTATATGAACTCGATGGAGGTTTTATATCGTGGTTGAAAGCCGGAAAGCCCGTAGAGCATGACAATTTTCAAATGTAAAGCGCCGCCGACTAAAAATAAAATTATTATTGTTTTCAAAAAAGCATTATCTTTGTGCTTTTTTTAACATAAAAATATGAGACCATACGAATTTCAGAAATATGCGGTGAAACATGCCGGTATCAGCGGTATGACGTTGCATCGCTATCAAAAGTTTACAAACGGCTACATTTCGCCGACTATCATCGAGGAACGCCAACTTAACGTGGCTTCTATGGATGTTTTCTCGCGATTGATGATGGACAGAATCATTTTTCTTGGGGGCGCCATTGACGATGATGTTGCCAATATCATGCAGGCGCAGTTGCTGTTTCTTGATTCCAGCGATCCCAACAAGGATATACAGGTTTATCTTAACTCGCCGGGAGGCATGGTGCAAGCGGGATTGGGCATTTACGACACAATGCAGTGGATAAGTTCCGATGTTTCCACTATCTGTACGGGAATGGCGGCTTCAATGGCTGCCGTTATACTTGCCGCAGGCGAAAAAGGAAAACGCTCGGCGCTAAAACACTCGCGAATGATGATACATCAGCCATCGGGTGGGATGCACGGACAATCGTCGGACATGGAAATTACCGTTAGAGAAATAGTCAAATTAAAGAAAGAACTTTACACCATTCTTTCCGAACACACCGGACAATCGTTTGAAACAATCGAAAAAGATTCCGACCGCGATTATTGGATGAGCGCCACAGAAGCAAAAGAATACGGACTTTTGGACGAGGTTTTGGATAGACAGAAGAAGAAAAAATAATTTAGATATGGCAAGAAATAATATAGACCGCTGCTCGTTTTGCGGCAGAGACAGACGCAACGTCCGCCTTCTGATTTCCGGTATTTCCGGTCATATTTGCGAAAATTGCGTAGAACAGGCTACGCATATCGTTGTTGAAGATGCAAAGAAAAACGGCAAGTTAGATTTGGGTAACGTTAGATTGATGAAACCCGTTGAAATGAAGAATTTTCTCGACCAGTACGTAATCGGACAGGACGACGCCAAGAAATACATCGCAGTAGCCGTGTACAACCATTATAAGCGACTGTTACAGCCCAAACGTCCAAAAACGGAAGATGACGTTGAAATAGAAAAATCCAATATCATTATGGTTGGCGAAACAGGAACAGGCAAAACCTTGCTTGCGCGTACTATTGCGCGTATGTTGCAAGTGCCGTTCTGCATCGTTGATGCTACCGTGCTTACCGAAGCCGGCTATGTTGGCGAAGACGTCGAAAGTATTCTCACGCGCCTGCTTCAGACTGCCGACTACAACGTGGACGCCGCCGAAAAAGGCATCGTTTTTATTGACGAAATAGATAAAATAGCGCGTAAAAGCGATAATCCGTCTATCACCCGCGATGTGTCGGGCGAGGGAGTTCAGCAAGGTTTGCTCAAATTGCTCGAAGGCTCGGTTGTGAACGTTCCCCCGCAAGGCGGACGTAAACACCCCGAACAGAAACTGATTGCAATAGACACAAAAAATATACTGTTTATTTGCGGCGGAGCCTTCGACGGTATTGACAGAAAAATAGCAAAACGCCTGAACACTCGCGTAGTAGGCTATCATAACGTTTTGGAAACAGAAAAGATAGACCGCGACAACCTGATGCAATACATCGCCCCGCAAGACCTCAAATCATTCGGACTTATCCCCGAAATTATTGGCAGATTGCCCGTTCTGACGTATCTAAATCCGTTAGACCGCGTTGCGCTGCGCAACATTCTAACCGAACCTAAAAATGCCCTAATAAAGCAATACCAAAGGCTTTTCCAGATAGACGGCGTTAAACTGCATTTCGACGAAGACGTACTCGAACTGATTGTGGACAAGGCTATAGAATTTAAGCTCGGCGCGCGCGGACTGCGTTCAATTTGCGAAATAATTATGACTGATGTGATGTTCGATGTTCCCTCAACAGGCGAAAAAGAAATAATGATAACGTGCGATTACGCGCACGAAAAGTTAGACAGGGTAAACGTAAACAAATTGAAGGCGGCGTAAGTTTTTATCTGTTGTAGAAAAAATTATGGTACAGTACAGTAATTTTAGTGACGTAACAGAATCCAGCAACCGTTTCAAAAACAGGACGAATTCGAAAAGCCTGATGAGTAAAGTAAGTTTCAGAATGAAGCATCTTTTGAGTGCGTTATTGTTATTGGTAATCATAGGCTGGAACAGACAACAGGAAACTATGATCACAGTAGAGTTCCCTGACCAACCCGAAGTTAACACGCTCATTTATACCGTACCTATATCAGGAACAACTTATATTCATTTTGTTGATACGCTAAAACAAAACGAAACAGGAAAATTTGAATTGAATTTGAGAATAACACAACCGTCATTTGTGACTATACGTGCTGATGGTCAAGGCAATAGCGTTAAATTAGTTGTTGAGCCGGGGAATAACTATCACATTTCAGTTGACCCTCATAGAAATGTACAAATAAGAGGTGCAAATGAAAAAGGACAAATGTTATTTAGAACATTTCCGGATCCATTTTTTGTTGAAATGGAATTGAGAAACATCGGTTTAAATCCCTTCAATCCCAATGATACTGTCTCATTTTCATACATTCAGGATAAAATCAGGGAATTAAAACAGTCTGATATGTCTAAATTAAATGAACTGTTGGAAGATAATGAAATCACCAAATCCTTCTTTGAATTTGTTCAAAAAGACAGGAATTTTTATTACGCATCGTTAGAAGCAAGATTTATAATCATCAAATTATCCATAGCAACCAGACTTGGTATTCAAATTGACGACAAGATGCTCGATAGCCTAAAAGAAATATACGATCAATATCCGCCCGGCGATGAGAACTTACTGTTTTCTTCCTTTTGGGCTGAATATGCTATAAATCATATAGAGGATTATCAACAGAATTTTCTGATTTTCAATGAAGAATTTCAAAACCTAAGGCAAGCCGGAACGTATTATACTCAAATAGTCATCAATGAATCGAAAAAATATTTGAGCGGGGAAGCGCTTGAATTTTTTCTGGCAAGGTTTATACATTTTAGAAGTATGCAACCCCGAAGTATTAGCGAGAAAGAATGGGTATTATTGTTTGAACAGTTTGAGATAGATTATCCTCAAAGCGAATATTCAAAATATCTTAAGCCAAATATCAACAAAATAATTGATTATCATCGGGCTATTGAGCAGCAAGTTCAAACCATGTCATTTATGGACAATTACGAAGAGGTCAATACTTTGGAGGAAGCAGTTAAACCATTGCAGGGTAAGAAAATATACGTTGACGTTTGGGCAACATGGTGCGGTCCCTGTTTAAGTGAGTTTGCCCACAACGAAGCGCTAAGAAAAATTCTGTCTGAAAATAATATTCAACAATTGTATATTTCCATTGACGTGGATGATAACGACCAAAACTGGAAAAACATGATCAATTATTATAATTTGGCAGGCACACACATTCGCGCTAATGAAGAATTTCGATCCAATCTGCAAAAACCCAATCCACTTCCCGGTATTCCTTGGTATATGCTGATTGATGAACAGGGCAATATCATTGAAATAAATGCAAAAAGACCATCTCAATTGGTCGCGGGAGAAAAGTTATGGTAATATTTTGACATAAAAACAAAGAAACTGCCTTCACTTGCGATTACGCGCACGAAAAGTTAGACCGTGTAAACGTGAACAAATTGAAGGCGGCGTAGGTTTTTTTACTGACGGTTTTATCTGTTATTTGCATTTTCAAGAAATAACAAGTCTATAACTACCACTTCCGAATACCCCGCCGTGCGGATTGGCGGTCCCCACGTCCCTACGCCACAGGATACGTAATAGTTTGTTTTTCCTTTTTGCAGAAACCCCCAATCCAGTTCAAACAACTTGCCTGTTATGTAGTTAAGGGGCCACATTTGCCCGTTGTGCGTATGCCCGGACAGTTGCAAATCTATTTCTGCATCTTCCGCCTCGTTCAGATTGTATGGCTGATGATCAAGCAATATGACAGGCAACTGTCTGTCAATTCCTTGCAATAGTTCGGGTATAGATTTTCGGTTACGGGTACTAATATCCTTGCGTCCTGCAACGTAAAAACTGTTGTCAATCAATATTACAGTGTCTAACAGCGAATGTACTCCATGCGAAGCCAAATAGTCTAAACCCTCGCACATTGAATTGCGCTGTTCTCTTTCGCCAATATATTCGTGGTTGCCTGTAGCCAAGAAAACGCCATATTTTGCTTGCAAACGTCCAAATTCCACCCCCATATCATTTTCTATAACCGGTTTAGGAGCCGCATCGAAAATGTCGCCAACAAGCAGCACAATATCAGGATGTTGTAAGTTAATATAATCTACAATACGCGCTAATTGCTTTTGTTTTTTAATATTTCCCAGATGAACATCGCTAATCATTGCCACGCGCAATCTGTTCAAATCTCCGGCTTTTTTATCCAACGAAATTGAAAGATGCGTTGCTCGCGGACGGTGGGCAACGTTGTAGCCTACGGCAAGCAAAACAGTTAATACAACGCAAATCATAACGAACATTATACCCTTCACCATAGCATAATCATTATACATGACGTTTAATTTGATGTTGAATATCCAGCAAAAAAACCGTATGATGTCGGCGCTAAACGCTATTATTAAGCCATACAGCAAAACTGCCAGCCATAATGAGCCTATTGTGTAGGCTGCATCGAAAAAATCACTGGAAAAACCTCTTGTTCGCATTATCATAGTAACAACGAATGTAGAAGCCAAAATCCAGTACGTCAGCGCAAACAATACGCGGTATCGCCCTAAAATTTCAAGAGCCTGATTTGCGCGAATATACATGTATATGTTACCTATTGCATAAATAGCGAGAGCGATAGCGAAAAAAAAGATAACAGAAGTCTTCATTGCAATAAACTCTGAAATATCAACAACCCGTTTACATTTCCTAAATCGGGGTCAACGGCTCTTTCGGGACACATCATCATTCCGAACACATTTTCGGAGGCGTTGCATATAGCGGCGATATTGTCAATAGAGCCATCGGGGTTTGAATCGGACGTTGTTTTTCCGTCTTCGCTGCAATATCGCAACAATATTTGTCCGTTTTTATGCAGTCCGCGCAAAGTTTCCTTGTCTGCATCAAATCGTCCGAAAGAATGTGCAATGGGCAACTGCAAAATCTGTTCCCTTCTTATCAGTTGTGTAACAGGAGAATCTGTTTTGTCTGGTTTTACGAAAATATTTTTACCTGTGAATGTTCCCGACAAGTTCGGTTTTAACGTTCCTTTCAACATTCCCGCCTGACACAATATCTGAAATCCATTGCCAAAGCCTATAACTATACCTTTTCTGTTTTTGTTTTCGGAAAACTTTTTAACAGTATCCATTATCGGCGATTTTGCAGCAATAGCGCCGGGAGTAGGCAAATCGCCAAACGATGCGCCCGAAGGCAATATCACAACATCTGCGCCTTGAAGATCAGTATCTTCGTGCCACAATTCAACCACATTTTGCTCAAGAATGTAGTGCAACGCATAGAAAGTGTCGGTAAAACCAACGCTTCCGGGAAAATGTACTATACCAAATTTCATTTTACGTTAAATTTCGGCACAAAAATACATGTTTTCTTTATATAAAAAAATTTTTGAAGACATTTTACAACTTTTGTTGTTGTCGAAAAAATTTGTATCTTTGTCGCGGATATATACATTTGCAACGTTTTTATGAAACATATATTAGAACAATTATTTGAACACCAGTATTTGACGCGCGAAGATGCGCGAAATCTTTTGCGCGACATAGCCGAAGGAAAATACAACGAAGCGCAAATTTCCAGCGTTATAACCGTTTTTTTGATGCGCAGCATTTCGATAGACGAGTTGATGGGTTTTCGCGAGGCGTTGCTTGAGATGAGCCTTGCCGTTGATTTTTCCGATTATCCGTTTATTGACATAGTAGGTACGGGCGGCGATGGGAAAAACACGTTCAACATCAGCACTGCCGCCTGTTTTGTAGTTGCGGGCGCGGGTTACCCTGTGGCGAAGCACGGAAATTACGGCGCTTCCTCTATTAGCGGCGCCAGCAATGTGATGGAGCAACTTGGTGCGCGGTTTACCAACGATGCCGACCTGCTTCGCAAATCGTTAGACGCCTGCGGTTTTGCCTATTTGCACGCTCCGCTGTTCAATCCCGCGTTGAAGGCGGTGGCGCCTGTGAGGAAAAATCTGGGAGTGCGCACATTTTTTAATGTATTGGGACCATTGGTAAATCCAGCCAAGCCGAAGTTTCAACTCTTGGGCGTGTACAGTTTGCCGATGCTGCGGCTGTACAGTTATGTGTATCAACAGTCTGGGATACGATTTGGGGTGGTGCATAGTTTAGACGGTTATGATGAAATTTCGCTTACCGACGATTTTAAAATTGCCTTGCCCGAAAGGGAAAAGATATATTCTCCTGCGATGCTGAAAATGGAACGCTGCAACGCCTCTGACTTGTGCGGCGGAGAAACGCCTGAAGATGCAGCCCTTATTTTTAAAGCCGTAATGGAAGGCGCTGCCACCGAAGCGCAAATGAACTGTGTGATAGCCAATGCTGCCTTTGCAATTCAAGTTCTTTGTGCAGAAAAGAAAATTGACGAATGTATTGAAGAGGCAAAAAACTCATTGATGAGTGGAAAGGCTTTGAATGTGTTAAAAAGGTTTGTGGAACTGTCTCGTTGAAAGATATTTTTGAAAAATATTATTTCTTCCTGCCATCAAAATACTCTTTCGCGGCTACTCCGAGAACTAACAGCAAAATACCGATTGACGAAATTAGCGCTATTTTTTCGCCGCGGACAAAACTTTCAGGCTCAAACTTGAACTCTATTGTGTTGTTTCCAGCAGGCACAGTCATTGCGCGTAATACGTAATTGGCGCGTATATGGGGAGCCAACTCGCCGTTGATGTAGGCATTCCAGCCTCTGCTGTAAAATATTTCGGAAAAAACAACCATTTGCGGCAGTTGAGATTGATACGTGTACGTCAAATAATTAGGCTCGTAGCCGATCAATTCTACGGTTGCCGTAGAATCAAACTGCGCCGTAAAGCCAGCAAGTTCGGGCATATAGCGTTTGTCTATTATAGCCTCGATAGCGGGGTCGAAATCGTTGAGCGCTGCAAGTTCGTCATCGGCGTTGTCCACCCAAATTATTTCGTCAACTGTCCATGCGTTGCCTAACGCTTCAAAGTTGGTATGTTTCATAAGTTGCCCCGTTTCTCTGTCAGCCATGATGAAATATTTGGTATTCAGCATATTCAATACGTCCATATTAAATCTGCCTATGTGATGTTCAATCAGTTCCTGATAACGCTGCATCTTTGCGCCATGGTATCCGCCAACGGACTTGTGGAAAAACGATGTAGTGGCGTCGTTGAAAGTATTCGCCGCAGTATTCATTACGCGATAGTTAAGGCTGTTATCTTGAAGTATGTCGAGATCAACCGGTGAAGGACGCGGCGCTTCGTTCACGCCTCTCGAAGCGAAATGACTGTCGTTGAGGTAGCGTTTATTAACTGTCCACAAGTCGCTGACAATCAAAACAGTAATAATAGCAACGGCAGGTGCAAATTTTAATTTGCCGCGAACGGCAAACCATAAAGCGGCGGCTGCGGCAGTCACAAAAAACAAAGTTCTTAATGCGTCGTTACGCAAAAGATACTGTCGCGTGTCTTGCAATGCAACAATAAACCATTCGGGGTAACCGTTTTCGATATACATATTGTCCATTGAAGATGAAAAACTGAAAATCAGTCCTGAAAAAAGCGCAAAAAACAACGCAGCGCCTCCCGCAATGTAAAAACTCTTTAATAATGCCTGCTGTTTGTCGTCTGCGGAAAGTTCAGCGCCAAACATTTCCTTCAGCGCCAATATTCCCAAAAGGGGTATGACAAGTTGCGCAATTACCAAAATCATTGATACTGTGCGGAATTTGTTGTATCCCGGGACGACGTCTATAAACAGGTCTGACAATAGTTTGAAATTACTGCCCCACGCCAGCGTGATTGACAGTATCAAGGCGGTTACTAACCACCATTTTATCCGTCCTTTTACTACAAATAAGCCGATTACAAACAGAAATACCACCACAGCCCCGATGTACACGGGTCCGGAGGTAAATCGTTGTCCGCCCCAATAGGTTGGTACTGATCTGCAAATATCGAAGGCTTCTCTTCTTCCGACTCCGTTCTCTATCAATGCTTTGAAAAATGGACTGTTGGCGCCTACCTCGCTTCCCGATGCGCCACCCATGAAATTGGGAATGAACAGATTCATCGTTTCGGCGACGCCGTAACAGTAATCATAGATGTAACTTCGGTCAAGCCCTCTTGTCTGGTCGCCTGAATAATCGGTCAGTTCCGATTGTCCGCGCGTGGAATAGGGAGTATATTCCAATGTTAGCAGCATTTTGGTGATATTTACCCCCACAGCCAGCGCAACGGCAATAATCATTGTCGCCGATATTTTCACGAAAGCGGCGTATTGTTTTTCTTTGTAAATTTTAACTAACTCGAATATGATAAAAATCAGCGCTATCATAGCCGTATAATAGGTGATTTGCAAATGGTTAGCGCGTATTTGCATACCGAGCGACAAACACACAATCGTCATTCCAAGCCATATTTTTCCTCGCGAGTACGCCAAATACATTCCTCCGATAATCATCGGCATGAACGCCATGGCTCGCATTTTGGTGTTATGCCCTGCGCCTGCTATTATCAGCAAGTATGTAGACAGTCCGTATGCAAACGCCCCTGCGATTGCAAGCCATGGATTTACTCTGAAACACAGCAACATTATATAAAAACCGAGCATCGAAACGAATACCATGTAGGCGGGCGATGGCAAGCCCAAAGTTAAAACCGTGCTCAAGTGTAGCAGCCAGTTGTTTTTGTACTGCACAGATATTTGATACGCGGGCATTCCGCTAAACATCGAATTAGTCCACAACGCCTCCTCGCCCGTTCGTTCTCTGAAATCTGCTATTTCCTGCGCAGAGCCGTTGAACTGCAAAATGTCGTGCTGCCTTAACTGTTTGCCCTCAAAAACCATCGGGCTAAAGTACGCTACGGTTGCCAGCGCAAAAAGCGCCACAGCTACCGCATGAGGTAAAATTTTCTTGTATGTCTGTTCAATCGTCATCATTTAATTTTTCCTGTTTTTTATTGCTTTTTATTGTGAATAATTTCACGATGCAAATATATAAATAAATCGGAACAATACAAAAAATTTAAAACCTGTATGTTGCGGACAGTAACACATTTCTTGGTCTAATAGTATATCTTCTGTAAAATGAAGTTAGTTCATTTTCAATGAAATAAGAGTAATGTTTCAAGTCGAAGATATTTTTTATTGAACAGGCAAACTCCCATCGGTTCCCCGAAAGATAGGAAACAGCAAAGTCCGAGAAAAAGAAATTTTTGTAATTGTTCGCAGTCAGTTCATTGCAATAATGGTCAAGCGTATAACTTATCTGTATTGATTTTACAGGCGAGTACGTGACATTGACCGATTGCGACAGGCGATTGGACGAAAAATATTGCAGATTAGACTCCATTTTGTGTTTACTGTGGCTATAAGAAACCTCGTATGTTAAACTGCTGTTGTTGCTAATTTTTGAATTTGCCCTGCCTCTGATGGAATATAAATCCGAAGAATACGGAATATTTACGCCGTTTCGCAGAATATTGGACTTGTTGCGAACGTATAGCGGAAAAAATGCAACCACTCCTTTGATAGCTTCCACGCCCTTACTCAATGAGCCTGAAGCAGAAAACATCTCTGTACCCCAATCTCCCGAATAGTAATAACTTAAAATATATTCATCTACGAAATCCTGTCCGTGAATTTTTGTGTGACGCCTTTTCGACAATCCAATCCTGAAATTGCCAAACAAAACTTTGATGACGTCCTTATACTCCACGTTTGCCGAAAAATTTGCGCTATTTCCTGTGGAAAAATCAATATATCCTGCCGTTAAGTTGCGGTAACTATTCATGATACTTCCGTAATAAAACAAATTTTCTTCGGGCAAATCTTTTGAATAAGATAGAGAAGCGCCCGTTGTTAGCCGTGAAGACACTATCCAATTCAGAGAAAAACGCGGATTGACGCCATAAAATTGGCGCTTTTGTTCATCGAGTGACAAATATTGGTAAAATAAGACACTTGATAGAGAGAAACGAAAATCGTACAGATTAAAAGAAAACGAAGGAGTAAAATCTAATCTCAATTTATCTGTGTACAGGCTGTTTTTCACCTCGTTACGTTCATTTTCTATTTGCCTGTGCTGGTAGAATAGACCTGTTTTTGTTTGAATACGGGCTTTACCTATCATTATTGAATAATCGAAGGAGTTATTGGAGTGAAAAGACGATTGTGCGATATTTTCACGAACGGGAGGCAGACCGTTTTTAGCGACCTCAAGAAATTGAGGCTTGGACGCATATTCGTTGTTGGAACGAAATGTAAAAAAATTATTTCCGAAACGTTTGAGAATATCAAAATCATTGCTGACTGTGAGGTTTTCAATAGCGGCAGTCTGGTTATTCGGAAAACTTCCGAGCGTATTTATTACAGGGTCGTTTCGGTCATAATTGAAGTTGAGCCGATTGTTAAAATAATACCTTTCCTGATTGGATTTCAAACGGATGGCTCCTGTGAACGCTTTTGTGAAATTACTTGCATTCTCGGTTTTATCCTCTATTGAAACCTGCTCATTTCCCATAAAATAAATGATTTGAGAAAGAAATTCAGACTCGCGGCGGTCTAATGAGCCTGTAAGTTCGTATGTCAAGTCGAAATCCTTTCCTATTTTGATTAAGTTGTTGGAAGTAAGATTGTTCGTTTGATTGAATGTGGAGCGACTTCTGCCTATATCGCTTGCCACTGAAGGCGATACGTTAATGTAAGAAGATAATTGAGGAGTAATGTTTGGAGAAAGATCGCTTGGAGTAATAAATACATTCATTTCAAAGGATTCATTACCTGTATTATTTCCTTTATAGGTATTCAAACTTTGTATTTGGGGGTTGAATTTCATTGCAAAAGCCTCTGCAATCCACAATTCAGGAATGCCGACGCCGCCTTTAACAGTACCTACCCATCGGGTTTTGGCTTCTTCGTCCAAAATTATGTTCATTGCCGGTGAATCAGAAAAAACCAACCCCTGCAATGCTCTGACTGGCTGATGATTTTCCATGATTTCTATTCTGGCAACATTTATATGGGGGATATTGTTTGTAGCCAAGCCGTAGCGTCCTCCCAGCAAATCGGAACCTTCGATGTAAAAATGGCTCAAACTTTGTCCCTGATACCTTATTTCTCCGCTTTGAAGCGCTTCTATTCCGGGTATTCGTCTTAAAACGTCCCCGATTGTTCGGTCTTCGATTGAAGAAAAAGCAGACACGATGTAAACAACCGTATCGCTTCGTAGCATGATTTTTGGCGCTGATACAACAACTTCTCTCAATTCAAAACTCGTTTCCGCCAATTCGATAAGCAGGGATTGGCTGTTATCAGGTATTTTGTGAATTTGATTAGCATATCCTAAATAAGAAAAATTCAATTCCAAAAGATCGGAATGAATGTCTATATCTTTTTTCAGTTCAAAAGTTCCGTCTTCCGAAGTTTGAGTATATGCAACGATTATCCCTCCGTTGACGTACCTTATGGAAACAAAGGCTCTTTCAATAGCCTCTCCGTTTTGGTTGGTTACTTTTCCCGAAATGTGAACGGATTGAGAATAAACCGAACTCGCGAAAAGCAAAAGAAACTTCAACGTGATAATATATTTCAGTAATGTGCCATTCATTTTCAATAATCTAATTCAATATAGCCATATTTCAATTCAACCCTGTTTGGATTAAGTCCTATCCGCGCCATCTCTGCCTCTATAATTAAGTTTCCCCTTTCTCCAAACTTAATTCCAAGAAAAGTCTTGCGTTCGATTTTTTCCAATTGTTTGACCCATATTTGTTGACGGAATCTTTCTGTGGATATTGCTTGAATGTCAATTCTTTCGGCATTTTTTTTGAAACTAACAAGTTCAAATTCATAATGACGCTTGGTATCATGTAATTTGACGATTAATCCGGGCAAGCCATGAAATTTCCAGGGACCTTCGCTTATCGGAATCTCCGAAGTGAACCAAGCCACCCAATCTCGTCCTCTCCAATGGCATACCGCTTTTTGGCAAACATACCCCGCTATGTCCGTTGTTTCGTCTTGAATTATCCAATCTTGCGGCGTTAATTCTTCTTCGTATATAAACCAATGGATAGAAATATTATCTATTGCGCTTAATTTTTTGGTTTCGTAGTCTTTGAATAATCGGGCAGTCGAAATGGCGCTGCTCCAAAAAGATGGTCCGTCTTCATAACTATCCAACAGAGATTGGGCAAGCGTAAACACGCCCCCCGGAGTTCGAGATAAAGAATCCTTATAGTATTCGAGATAGCTGTACCCATGAGCAAAATTGTCACCAATCATAAGCACAAATCTATCTTCGAGTCCTTTGGTCATTTCGATTGTATCTTCAACAAATTCAACACTATAGACAATTTCGTATTTTGCATCAAAAAAATCTTGGCGTGTAGTTTTTTTTGTTGAAGAACACGAATAGCCAACAAAAAACAACAACAGGTTAACGGATACTATTTTCACAATAAAAGGAAAGGGGCGCAGTGAAAACTTTGATAATTTTGGAAATGTGATAAACATGTTCGTCATTTTTTCAATAATCCAATTCAATATAGCCATATTTCAATTCAACCCTGTTCGGATTAAGTCCTACCCGTGCCATTTCTGCCTCGCTAATTAAGCGTCCTCTTTCTCCAAATTTTGTTTCAAGAAACGTTTTACGCTCAATTTTTGTCAATTTTTTAACGCCAAAATAGTTTATTTTATTTGTGAATAGCGGTTGAATATCAATTTTTTTCTCTACGCTTTCAAATCTAACAAGTTCAAATTCATAATGATGTTTCGTATCATAAATCTTTATGATTAGTCCGGGCAAGCCGTGGAACTTCCAAGGACCTTCGCTTATTGGAATTTCCTGAGTGAACCATGCAACCCAATCTCGTCCTCTCCAATGGCATACCGCTTTTTGGCAAACATACCCCGCTATGTCCGTTGTTTCGTCATGAATTACCCAATCTTGTGGTATCAGTTCTTCCTCATACTTAAATAAATGGGTAGAAACGTGATCTATAACGCTTATTTTTTTGTTCTCATAATCTTTGTATACTAATGCTCTGCATAAAGAGCTAGACCAAAATAGCGTGTTAACTTCTATGCCTCTACTCAAATCTTCTAAATGAGATCTCAACCAAAAATGAAATTCTTCACGAGGAAGATTTTGTATGGAATCCAATTGAGATTTTCTATAACTGTCCCCGTATGAAAAATTATCTCCTACTTTAAGCACAAACCAATCTTCATTTCCCATTGTCATGTTAATTGTATCTTCAATAAAGTTGACGCTCCAAATAATCTCGTGTTTTGCATCAAAAAAACCTTGTCGAGCAAATTTTTTTGTCGAAGAACACGAATAATTTATTATCGTTGCAAAGCAAAAGATTAAGAAATAAACCAATTTTCTAAAATTCGTAAAAAACATAACATAAAACTAACTAACACAACAATATATAGAAATATTTCAACAATATTCCAGTGTGCAAAAATAATCAATATTTTTTCAAAAACAAAAAAAAGGGTTAAAAAATATTTTGAGGCGCTATGAAAAAAATGTTACCTTTGCAAAAAATTTAACCCTTGATTCGATAAATTAGTAACATATAATAAAAGTTAAATAATGATACAACAAGACGTCACCGCTCTATTTAAGGCAAGTTACGGTTTGTATCTGTTATCCGCGAAAGACGGCGAACGGGACAATGCTTGCATAATAAATACATTTTTGCAGATCACAAGTAATTTACCTGTGGGCTGCCTAATCTCCATCAACAAACAAAACCTTACGACCGAGATTATTTCAAAAACTCTTAAATTCAATCTTTCCGTACTTACGGTAGAAACTCCTTTTGAACTTCTGAAAAGATTTGGTTATCAATCAGGTCATAATGTTGATAAATTTAAGGATTTCAACGAAATAGCCCGAAGTGAAAACGGTTTAACATTTCTGACAAGTTATGCAAACGCATTTTTGTCATTTGACGTTATAGATATAATTGATTATAATTCGCATAATCTGCTTAAAGCAACTCTTACAGAGTGTAAAACGTTGAATCAAAAGGAAAGCCTTACATACGATTATTACCAGCGAAATATCAAACCAAAACCGCAAGCCGACATAAAAGCGGGTTATCGTTGTAATATTTGCGGATATGTTCATAATAGCGAAACGTTGCCGTCGGACTTTATATGCCCGCTTTGCAATCACGGTGCGTCAAATTTTCAAAAAATTTAGACATTTTTGTCACGCCGCCAACAAATATTTATCTACTCTGCGTCACTCAAAGTATATGTTTTCCATTTGCGGATTACCTCAGACATATCTTGCGGCAATTCGGTTTCAAAACACATACGCTTTCCTTTATGTGCGGGATGGTCGAATGATAACGAGCGAGCGTGTAACGCTTGACGCGGAAGAATCTCAAAACAGTTGTTTATGAACTGTTTGTACTTTGTAAAAGTTGTTCCGCGCAATATTTGGTCGCCTCCGTAGCGACTGTCGTTGAAAAGCGGATGCCCGATGTGTCTGAAATGCGCCCGTATTTGGTGTGTACGTCCGGTTTCTAATTGACATTCCACTAAACTAACGTATCCAAAACGTTCCACTACGCGATAGTGTGTCACAGCATGTTTTCCGTCCGAGCCATCGGCAAAAACCCACATCTGCAATCTCTCTTTCGGATGGCGACCTATATTTCCGATGATTGTACCGGTATCGTTTGCAGGATTTCCCCATACCAAAGCCAAATATTTTCGTTCAACGGTATGCTCGAAAAATTGCTTTGCCAAATGGTTTAGAGCATGTTCGGTTTTGGCTACAACAAGTATTCCTGATGTATCCTTGTCTAAACGATGCACCAATCCGGGACGCATTTCGCCGCTTTTGAACAGGGGAATATCGAGCAAATGATGACTTAGAGCATTTACAAGCGTACCGCTATAATTGCCGTGTCCGGGATGAACTACCATGCCCGCTTTCTTGTCAATCACAATCACTTCGTCATCTTCGTAAATTATATTGATGGGAATATCCTGCGGAATGATTGTTAGCTCGTATTTGGGATGCGTCAAGACAACCGAAATATCGTCCAACGGTTTAACTTTATAGTTCGATTTCACAGGATTTTTGTTCACCAAAATACAACCCGCGCCCGCAGCAGCCTGTACTTTCGTGCGAGAAACGCCTTCAATTTTATGCGTCAAAAACTTGTCAATACGAACAGGAGACTGCCCCTTATCCACCACCCAACGATGATGCTCGTAAAGTCCCGCATTTTCGTCTTGCAATTCCGTATCAGGTTCTTTTTCCTGCAAATCGGTTAATTCATCACAATTCATGCCGCAAATATATATGAAATTTTTGAATTCCACACAGACGAATAAAAATTTTTTCGCATAATCACGTCCCTTTTTTCTCTATTGTTTAATATTATGTACTTTTGTTCTTTTAATTAATCATAAATAAAAAACATATGAAAGTATCAGGATTAGATGTACATAAAGATAGCATCTTTTGTGCTATATACGATGGTAAAGAATACTCTCCGGTCAATGATTACGATTCGACGTTACCAAAGATTCGCCAGATGGGAGAATATTTACGTTCTGAAGGAGTAACCAAAGTTGCTATGGAAAGCACTTCAACTTATTGGGTTCCAGTATGGGATGTATTGTTAGATATGGGTTTTGAACTTATGCTGGTCAATCCGTTTCTCATCAAGCAGATGCCCGGCAGGAAAAGCGATGTAAAAGATTCCCAGTGGATCGCGTGCTTGCTTCACAAAGGTCTGTTGCGCGGCAGTATGATTCCTTCTCCCATTATTCAACAATTGCGTGTTTATTCTCGCAAATACACCAAGTTGCAGGAGCAGAAAACCCGTTCTTTGCAAAAGATGGACAGGCTCATGGTTATGTGCGGCTTTCGTATCGGAAGCTGCATGAGTAATCTCGCCACCAAGAGTGTCATGTTGATTATACGAGCCTTAATCAAAGGGGAAACCGACCCTGAAGTTCTTGAACGATTAGTTTACGGTAATACTGCAAACAAAAAGTCAGGCAAATTGCGTGAGGCATTGACGGGCAACTTGCAGGAACATTATCGTCAGCAGTTGGAATGGGAAATACAGGAATATGATCTCTTCGATCTACAAACCGAACAATGTTTGGCACAAATGCAGAAAATATGCAGGGAGCATTACAAAAAAGAAATTGAATTGCTCAAAAGCATACCCGGCGTGAGCGATATATCTGCCATGATTATCATTGCAGAAACGGGCGGCGATATGAATGTTTTTGAAAATAGCGGTAAGATAACCGGTTGGGCGGGACTGCGCCCACGTAACGACGAAAGCGCCGGTAAATACAAGAGTACTGCTACCACCAAAGGCAACAAATATCTACGTTCTGTTTTGGTACAGGTATCGTGGGCAGCTTCCAGAATAAAGGACGGATGGTTTAAAGAAAAGTTTAACCGATTCGCTATGCGAAAGTCAAGAAAAAAAGCATTGATAGCCATCGCAAGAAAGTTATTGACGGTAACATGGAACGTACTTTATTACAAAAAACCTTATAATCCGCAGTTGGTACATATCTACGATCCTGTAAAAGTAGAGGCAAAGATGAATTATCACCAACGAGAAGCGGAACGAATGCAGAAATTGTTGAATTAAAGAAATATAGCGTAAAGGTCGGGTATTTTTGTGGTGGATAACTGCACAAAAGGCAGTGAAACCCCGATAGCAAATAGACCAATGTTACTTGTCCGTCTTAAGCGGACTTTAAGAACACAGACATGAGTTAATGTTTCAGTAATGAAACCAAACTCGCAGGGGAAAATCGCATACCAAAGGCGAAAATTTGGTACGTTCTTTGAAATAAAGGGAGGAATTTATAGGGGAAAAATACGTTTTTTTTCAATTTGGCTTGTAAAAAAAAATATTTTTTTTCGTTCTGCGATTATTTTTTTACTTCACGCGCTTGGAATTTTCAAAGAATAAATATAATTTTGCAGTTCCAAATAAATTTCTGAAAAGATACGGGAAAATTATTGTAAGAACAATTTAATTATTGAAAAACATTTAGACAATGAAAAAAATATTAAAAGTAATTTTTTGTATATTATTACCGATTACAGGCTTATCGGTAGGGGTTTACCTTGCACACGCCAAAATTGAGGAAGAAAAGCGATTAATGGAAATGCTTCAAATCGCAAAAGAAACGCAAATGAAGGATGACGCTCGCGATTTTCTTGAAATAATTAAGAGAGCCGTTTCCGGACTTGAAGAGGTTAGCGAAATAGATAGCGAAACGGACAGCGAAATAGACAGCGAAATAGACAGTGAAACATATAGCGAAACAGACGAATATGAAGAGCCGATGTACTATGAACCTGATTGGGCGGCTTATGTAATGTACGACCACGATTTTCTCGAAAAATGTGCGACTATTCGTCAACAGTACGTAGAAGACGATTTTTTGAAATTTCGAGAAATTTTTGAAAACCTTCTTATTGAAGAAGATGAGCCGCTGAACGAAAGCCTGAAAAATATTGTTATTGAAATGTTAAGCGATGAAACGTATGATGGCTAACTTATATATTCAAACGATTAATTTTGCTTAAATTACCTAATTTTCACATATTTACTGTCGCGTTCAACAGGCTGGTATCCTGCGGCGAGTATCATCTGTGTAATTTCATCGGCAGTCATTGCCTGTTTTTCAGTTGTTGAGTATATTTTAGTAGTATCGTCAATAGTTCCGTCCATATCATCGGCTCCAAAGGCAAGCGCCATTTGCGCCATCTCTTTTCCTATCATGGGCCAATAAGCCTTTATGTGTGGAAAATTGTCTAAAAAAATCCTCGATACTGCATAATTTTTCATGTCTTCCACAGCGGTAACTTCTCCGATGTGCGCCATTCGATTGTTTGTAGAGCGAAATTTCAAAGGAATAAATGCATTGAAACCGTGAGTTTCGTCTTGCAGTTCGCGCAGGCGCACAAGATGATCAATGCGATGCGCGTATTGCTCCAAATGACCGTAAAGCATCGTTGCATTTGAGAATATACCCGCCTGATGCGCAGCACGATGTATGTTGAGCCAGCGTTGAGAACCTGTTTTTTCAGGACATATTTTTTCGCGAACGGTTTCATCGAATATTTCGGCGCCTCCGCCCGGTATTGAACACAATCCTGCATTTTTTAACATTTCAAAACCTTCTGAATCACTCAACCTCGCTTTTGTAAACATGTAATCGAGTTCTACCGCGCTAAAAGCCTTAATATGAACATCAGGCAAAATAGCCCTAACGGACTGAAGTATAGTAATGTAATAATTTATATCTTTGTCGGGGTGAACGCCGCCAACAATATGCACCTCGGTAATATCTTGGCGTTGATAGCGTTTTGCTTCATTAACTATCTCGTCCATACTCATGTCCCACGAATTAGCATCGCCGATATTGCAGGAATACGAACAAAAATGACAGTCGTAGACACAAATATTCGTTGGCTCTATATGAAAGTTTTTATTAAAGAAAACTTTATTTCCATTCTTTTGCCGCTTAACGAAACACGCCAGCGCGCCAAGCAGCCCCAAATTATCACTTTCGTACAGGCACACGCCTTCGGCAATCGAAAGCCGTTCGCCTTCAACCATCTTTTCGCCAATAACGGAAATTTCTCTGTTGGTTTGAGAAAGAAGTAATTTTATTAACTCTTTATCTGCCTGCAACATTAAACCCGTAAATTGTGTCTACTTGTGTGAAAATTCACTCGAAACCGACAGTTTCTTACGACCTTTTGCACGACGTGCAGACAATACTTTTCTTCCGTTGGCTGTTGCCATCCTTGCCCTGAAACCATGTTTATTCTTCCTTTTCCGGTTTGACGGCTGAAATGTCATCTTCATTCTTCAAATATATATTATGTTGATTATCAAATTAATTAACGATTATACCTATACGATATAAATCGGACTGCAAAGATATAACAATATTTGGAATATTACAAAATAAAGGAAAAAAAAGCAGGGCAAACGCATATAAATTTTCAAAAATGAGTGATTATTAACATTTTAAAGGCTTTAGCGTTAGTAACATTTTGATAATCATAACGTTTTAATATTTATCTTTGCAGAAAATTTTTAAAACGAATTTATAATGACAAATCTTCACGAAGCGTTTAAGTCTTTAAAGGATACTCGTATTTGTCGTTTGTATCAATCGGTATTATTTCGTAAGAAAACCGCATTCGGTAATCGTGTATTTTACGTTTTCTTTTTGTAACCATTCATATAATTTGTAAGCCATTGAATTGTGATCTAAATCAGAACGAATTGCTACATATACCTTTGATATAAAGGGATACGTTCCGTTTTTCACTGTATTTTCGCTAGGACAAATACCGTCAATGGCTAATACAGGCACTTCATCGCAGGTCTTTCGTGCGATTACATCTTTGTAAGTGTTGAAAGTATAACAGATTGAATTTAGATTTTCAGTCACTTCTAAAAAAACTGCAAACATTGAACTTATAGAGGCTTCAGGGAAATCAGAAGGCTCTAATCCATTCATCACCAAAATTCTAAACACCTCTTCGCTTCCTGAATTGCGGGGACGTGTAAAAACTTTCATATCTGCGATATTACCACCAACTTGAGTCCAATTGGTAATTTCTTTTGTATATATCTTTCGAATTTGGTTGACTGTCAGCGATTTTACAGGATTATCCTTGTTAACGACAAACACAAAAGCATCTAATGCAATAGAAGTTTCAATCAATGTTACTCCGACAGCATCGGCATATACTTTTTCGTCTGGGGATATAGTTCTGTGTGTAAGGATAATATCTGCTTTTTTGTCAATCAAATTCATAAAAGCGCCATGTGTTTGAGAAGTCATGACCCGCTTTCCAAAAAAATCTTTATGAACTTCTGGAATGTCATCCCAATTAGTTTGTAATATCCAATCACCGCCAGAAACCAGTGGTCGTAACCATCTATAACCAACATTTAATAGTTTGCTGGCAATTATTGAGTTCAATGCTCTTGTAGAAGTAGAGCCATCCACTATTGGGTAATTATCAAAAGAAATGCCTTCTATTCCCGCAAAATCTTCTTCAGCAATCTTCCATTCAGTTATTTCCCAAAAATTTTCACTATTCGAAAATTCTCTGTCGAAACATGGGCAATGAGTTGTTTCTCTGCCCTTCGGTTCTTTTTTGTCGCAATTTGTACAAATAATCACTGTACTCAAAACTAAAACTATTATTAAACCAATTCTATTCATTTTTATCTATTTACTAAAATTTTACTTAACTTTTTAATTTTTCTGTCATATTATATAGACGCAAAAACTAACCAAAACGTTGCATGATTTTTGCATTTTTTTTAATTTTTTTTCAAAATATTTTTTTTTCAAACTATAACTCTAAGATAATTAAGTATATGGCAAATTTTGCTACCCAAAAAAATTTTGCAATACAAGTCCGCACAGTACATTTTTCGCAAAAAAATGTCGTAGAACCTAAAAAAAAGACCTGCCTTTTTAGACAGGTCTTTCTGTATTATATTCACTATTTCACTTCTTCAAAATCAACGTCTGTCACATCGTCAGGTTTTCCGCTTCCGTTTTGCTGATTGTTTGCAAAAGGTCCCTGTCCTGAGAATGGATCCTGTCCGCCAAAAGGATTGGGTGGTTGTTCGCCGCCGCCCTGTTGCGCTCCGGCTTTATACATTTCTTCCGAAGCGGCTTGGAAAACAGTGTTAAGTTCTGCCATCGCAGCGTCTATGCCCGCAATGTCCTGTGCCTTGTGTGCGTCTTTCAGTTTGCTGAGAGCCGCTTCTATCGGTTCTTTCTTGTCGGCGGGTAGTTTGTCGCCAAATTCCTTCATCTGTTTTTCGGTTTGGAAAATCATACTGTCGGCTTGGTTAAGTTTGTCCACGCGTTCTTTTGCTTGTTTGTCGGCTTCGGCGTTTGCTTCGGCTTCGGCTTTCATGCGTTGAATTTCCTGATCGGTAAGCCCCGAAGACGCTTCAATGCGAATGCTTTGCTGTTTACCTGTTCCCTTGTCGCGAGCCGAAACGTTAAGAATACCGTTTGCGTCAATGTCAAAGATCACTTCTATTTGCGGAATTCCTCGCGCAGCCGGCGGTATGCCGTCCAAGTGGAAGCGTCCGATTGTTTTATTGCCGCTTGCCATCGGACGTTCACCCTGTAACACGTGAATTTCAACTGACGGCTGGTTGTCCGATGCGGTCGAGAAAGTTTCGGTTTTCTTGCTCGGAATAGTAGTGTTTGCTTCAATAAGCCTTGTCATCACGCCGCCAAGAGTTTCGATACCAAGCGAGAGAGGCGTTACGTCTAACAGTAATACGTCTTTTACTTCGCCGGTAAGTACGCCGCCCTGAATTGCCGCGCCAATGGCTACAACTTCGTCGGGGTTTACGCCCTTTGACGGAGCCTTGCCAAAGAATTTTTCTACTAACTGCTGAATGGCTGGAATACGCGTAGAGCCGCCCACAAGGATAACTTCATGTATTTCAGACGTTGAAATGCCGGCGTCTCTCAACGCCTTTTTGCAAGGCTCAAGCGTTGCCTGAATTAATGAGTCAGCCATTTTCTCGAATTGCGAACGTGTCAGAGATTTTACCAAATGCCTTGGAATACCGTCAACCGGCATTATGTACGGCAGATTTATTTCGGTTTGCGTGGCGCTCGACAATTCTACTTTTGCCTTTTCAGCGGCTTCTTTCAATCGTTGAAGAGCCATCGGGTCTTTACGAAGGTCTAATCCGCTGTTATCGTTTTTAAACTCTTCGGCAAGCCAGTCAATTATCACTTGGTCGAAATCGTCGCCGCCAAGATGCGTGTCGCCGTTGGTTGATTTTACTTCAAATACGCCGTCGCCAAGTTCGAGAATTGAAATATCGAAAGTGCCGCCGCCAAGGTCGAACACCGCTATTTTCATATCCTGATTTTTCTTGTCCATACCATAAGCCAACGCAGCAGCCGTAGGCTCGTTGATGATACGGCGAACCGTCAAACCCGCTATTTCGCCCGCTTCTTTGGTAGCCTGACGTTGAGAATCATTGAAATACGCAGGAACCGTGATAACGGCTTCTGTAACTTCTTGACCTAAATAATCTTCGGCAGTTTTTTTCATCTTCTGAAGAATGATTGCCGAAAGTTCTTGAGGCGTATATTGGCGGTCGCCAATTTGAACACGGGGAGTGTTATTATCCCCTTTTACAACCACATAAGACGTATTCGCAACTTCCTTGCCAACGCGATCATACGTCTCGCCCATGAAACGCTTAATTGAATATACAGTGTTTTGTGGGTTTGTTATTGCCTGACGCTTTGCAGGATCGCCCACTTTACGTTCGTTATTTTCAACAAATGCAACTATTGAAGGAGTTGTCCTACGACCCTCATTGTTGGGAATTACGATAGGCTCGTTACCCTCCATCACTGAAACGCAGGAGTTGGTCGTGCCTAAATCAATACCTATTATTTTACCCATTTTTATATGTATTTTTAAAATTATTAATTCAAAACTAAACAATTTTATATATTACAATGATTGTGCCATTTTAAAAAACATGACATTTTGTCACGTCTGAAAATTGAAAACTGAAAACCATATAAGACGTATTATTTTACAGAAGACAGTTATCAAGACAAACAAATTTTGTATTTTTGCGCCGCAAAAAATTAGAAAATGTTCGATTTAATTTCAGATTTTATGCCGAGCGGCGACCAGCCCGAAGCCATTCAGCAACTTTCGTGCGACCTGAACGCAGGCGCCCGATACAACACTTTGCTGGGCGTTACAGGCTCGGGAAAAACGTTTACCGTTGCCAATGTTATTAAGGAAGTACAGCGTCCGGCATTGGTGCTTAGCCATAATAAAACATTGGCGGCGCAGTTGTATGGCGAGTTCAAAACGTTTTTTCCAAAAAACGCCGTTGAATATTTTGTGTCGTATTACGATTACTATCAGCCCGAAGCGTACCTTCCCGCAACCGATACATACATCGAAAAGGATTTGTCAATCAACGATGAGATTGAAAAATTGCGGTTGAGTACTACCTCGTCGTTGCTGTCGGGACGGCGCGATGTGATTGTAGTGTCGTCGGTGTCGTGCCTCTACGGAATAGGTAATCCCGATGATTTTCACGCAAATACGGTACACATTAAGCGCGGAATGATTATCAGCCGCAATAAATTTCTGCATAAATTGGTTACTGCGCTGTATTTCAGAAGCGAACATGAATTTAAGCGCGGTACTTTTCGCGTGAAGGGCGATACTATTGACGTATTCCTTGCGTACAGCGATGTAGCCTGTCGCGTGGTGTTTTGGGGCGATGAAATAGAAGAAATATCCATCTTCGACCCGCTCAACAATCACGTTGAGGAACATTTGGACGAAACGCGCATTTTCCCTGCAAGTATATTTGTTACCACCGCCGACCAGCAACAAAGGGCGTTCAACAATATTCAGTTTGATCTTGTTAAACAGGTGGAAACCCTGCGCGAAAACGGACGCCATCTTGAAGCCAAACGCCTTGAAAACCGCGTTACATACGACCTTGAAATGATGCGCGAACTCGGATTCTGTTCGGGTATAGAGAATTATTCGCGCTATTTCGACAATCGCGAGCCGGGAACGCGCCCGTTCTGCCTGTTAGACTATTTTCCAAAGGATTTTATCACGGTTATTGACGAAAGTCACGTCACTATTCCGCAGATACGCGCCATGTACGGCGGCGATCATTCGCGCAAAACCACGCTCGTAGAGTACGGTTTCCGACTGCCTGCCGCTATTGACAATCGCCCGTTGAAGTTCGAGGAATTTGAAGCGATGGCTGGACAAACAATTTACGTTAGCGCCACCCCTGCCGACTATGAATTGGAAAAATGCGGCGGAGCGATAGTCGAGCAACTGCTGCGCCCCACAGGACTGTTAGACCCTGTAATAGAAATAAAACCCACGCTTAATCAGATTGACGACCTGATGGAAAACATACATCAGCGCGTTGAACGCAGCGAGCGAGTGTTGGTGACTACGCTTACCAAACGCATGGCAGAGGAATTGACCAAATATTTGAGCAAGGCGAATATTCGCTGTCGCTACATTCACTCGGACGTTGAAACGCTTGAGCGCGTGGAGATTATGGAAGGTTTACGCGCAGGACGTTTTGATGTGCTGATTGGCGTTAATTTGCTGCGCGAGGGATTGGATTTGCCCGAAGTGTCGTTGGTTGCGATTCTCGACGCAGACAAGGAAGGTTTTTTGCGCTCGGAACGCTCGCTAACGCAGACGGCAGGACGCGCAGCACGAAACATTAACGGTAGCGTGATAATGTATGCCGACAAAATAACAAACAGTATGCAGCGCACAATAGACGAAACAAACCGCCGCCGCGCCAGACAGCTGGCATACAACGAAAAAAACAATATTACTCCGCGACAGATCACAAAGGCTTTGTATTCAATTTTGGGCGACCAAATGATTGATAAACAGCCGCAACCCTACATCGAAGCGGAAGCTGTCACCATTGCAGCCGAGCCTGTGGTAAAACACATGACCCGCAAAGATCTCGAAAAAACAATCGCTCAAACAAAGCGAAACATGCAGAAAGCGGCAAAAGAATTAGATTTTATTGAAGCGGCACGTCTTCGCGATGAAATGTACACGTTGGAAAAAATGATGAAATAATCGAAACGCTTTTTTGCTTGCGGATTTGAGGCTATACAAAAACTGTTGCATTAGAGACGCAAAGTACATAACGTGCGAAGACGGCGTGTATTAAGGCTTTTTAATAAAATTGCTCAAAATTTATATGCGTTGCCACTGTGTTTTTTCATTTTTTTTTTTTCGTTACAATTTTTTTTCGTTTCTTTGAGGTTTATTTTTGTAAATTTTAAATTTTATTATAAATCAGCATATTATATAAAAAGATGAAGAAAGTTGTTTTGCTCCGTCATGGAGAAAGTACGTGGAATAAGGAAAATCGGTTTACCGGTTGGACAGATGTTGATCTGTCGCCTACGGGCGTGGAAGAAGCCATTTTGGCTGGGAAAATTTTGAAGGAAAACGGTTTTGTTTTCCAAAAGGCGTTTACCTCATATCTAAAAAGAGCCGTAAAAACCTTGAATCAGGTCTTGGACGTGATGGATTTGGATTGGATACCTGTAGAAAAATCGTGGAAACTCAACGAAAAGCACTATGGTATGCTGCAAGGTCTAAACAAGTCTGAAACAGCCGACAAATACGGCGAACAGCAAGTGTTGATATGGCGTCGCAGTTACGACATAGCGCCTAATGCGTTGGATATGAACGACCCGCAGTCGCCGCGTCAGGATATTCGTTACAACGAAATTGCGGACGCTGATATTCCGCTTACCGAAGCCTTGATACACACGGTAGAACGGATAGTTCCCTATTGGCAGGAAGTCATTTTTCCTTCGCTGAAACAGTACGACCAAATTATCGTAGCCGCACACGGCAACAGTCTGCGCGGTATTATAAAATATCTGAAAGGTATTTCGGACGAGGATATTATCAGTTTGAACCTTCCTACCGCTGTGCCATATATATTTGAATTTGATGCAGATATGAATTTGGCGAAAGATTATTTCTTGGGCGACCCCGATGAAATAGCAAAAAAAATGCACGCAGTAGCAAATCAAGGAAAAAAATAATTAAATTTTGAAACCTTTTTTTGTTTTTTTCGTATAAGCAATAAAGATAAGTAATCAATAAAAATAAACGATTATGTCCCAAGTTATCGGCGAAATAGTACAGGTTATCGGACCTGTTGTGGACGTCAGTTTTGAGAAGTCGTCGGGCGAATTGCCCCACATTTACGACGCATTAGAAGTAAAGCGTCATGGTCAGCCTGTTGTGCTTGAAGTACAGCAGGATATAGGCGAAAACACATTGCGCACCATTTCGATGGATTCAACCGATGGGTTGCAGCGCGGAATGAAAGTAGAGGCGTTAGGCAGCGCTATACGAATGCCCAAGGGCGACAACGTGCGCGGGCGGCTGCTCAACGTTATCGGCGACGCCATTGACGGTATGGAACAGGTAGTCAAAGACGGCTACGGAATACGTGGCGAACCGCCTAAATTTGACCAACTTACAACCCAATCGGAAGTACTGTTTACAGGTATAAAAGTTATTGACCTGCTGGGTACCTACTCAAAAGGCGGAAAAATTGGCTTGTTTGGCGGCGCAGGAGTTGGTAAAACCGTGATTATCATGGAGTTAATCAACAATATCGCTAAAAAATATTCGGGTATGTCCGTTTTTGCAGGGGTAGGCGAGCGTACCCGCGAAGGCAACGACCTGTTGCGCGAAATGATTGAATCGGGCGTCATAAAGTATGGCGACGAGTTCAGAAAATCAATGGACGCAGGCGGCTGGGACTTGTCGAAAGTGGACAAGAACGCGCTGAAAGAATCGCAGGCAACGCTGATCTTCGGTCAAATGAACGAGCCTCCGGGAGCGCGTGCCAACGTTGCCCTGTCGGGACTTACAATCGCAGAATCGTTCCGCGATGGCGACGGCTCCGGAAAAGGACGCGATATTCTTTTCTTTGTGGACAATATTTTCCGCTTCACGCAAGCCGGCTCGGAAGTATCCGCTCTGCTGGGACGTATGCCCTCGGCGGTGGGTTATCAGCCTACATTGGCAACAGAGATGGGGCAAATGCAGGAAAGGATAACCTCCACCAAAAACGGCTCAATCACTTCGGTAGAAGCGATTTACGTACCTGCCGACGACTTGACCGACCCCGCGCCCGCAACAACGTTCGTTCACTTGGACGCAACAACCGTGTTGAGCCGTAAAATATCGGAATTGGGGATTTATCCGGCGGTGGATCCGTTGGAATCTTCATCGAGAATATTGACGCCTCAAATCGTGGGCAGCGAGCATTACAATACCGCCCAGCGCGTTAAGGAAATATTGCAGCGCTACAAGGAATTGCAGGACATCATCGTCATACTTGGTATGGACGAGTTGTCGGAGCAGGACAAGTTAGTGGTGCATCGTGCGCGGCGCGTACAGCGTTTTCTGTCGCAACCCTTCCACGTTGCCGAACATTACAACGGACGTCCGGGTGCATTCGTTGAAATTCAGGACGTAATCAAAGGTTTTAACATGATTATGGACGGCGAAGTAGACCAATATCCCGAAGCGGCTTTCGTTATGGTAGGACCCATAGAGGAAGCAATCGAAAAGGGTGAAAAATTAATTGCTGATGCGAAAAAATAGTACCTCCCCCCCGCCCCTCTCCGCAGGAGAGGGGAGTAGCGCTCGAATGTGTTGCGCTTTTCACCCTTCTCCGCAGGAGAGGGTGAGCAACGCTCGAATGTGTTGCGCTTTTCGCCCCTCTCCTATGGAGAGGGGACGGGGGTGAGGCAAATAAAATTGTTAAATTAAATAATTATGCAATTAGAATTATTGACGCCAAGTGGAAATGTTTTTTCGGGCGATGTTAAATTGGTTAAATTGCCCGGCAGTAGCGGCTCTTTTGAAGTACTGAACAATCACGCCCCCATCATTTCTGCGCTTACAGACGGAGAACTGAAGATAGAAACCGAAGCGGGCGAAACGTTGCGCTACGCCACAAGTGGCGGCGTAGTGGAAGTTAAGGACAACCAAATAATGATTTTGGTTGAATCTTTAACAAAAAAATAACCGAATGACTGACTGATTATGAAGTGGTTAGTATGTTTGAGTTTGATTGCGGTTTTAGTTGCGCCGGTAGATTTAGCGGCTCAACGCAGGGTTACCTTTGTGGCTTCCGATGGCTTGGAGGTCACGGCAGACTTGTATTCGCAAGACAGCGGAGCGCCATACATTATATTGCTGCATCAGGAAAACAGCAGTCGCGGCGAGTTTAGAGAAATAGCCCCACGATTGCAAAGAATGGGTTTCAACTGTCTTGCCGTAGATCTCCGCAACGGCAGAGAAAGTAATTTCGTGCAAAACGAAACAGCAGCGCTGGCGCGGAATAACAACGTTGCAGCGTCGCTGCTGGATTGCGAAAAAGATATACTTGCAGCAATGGAGTATGTTGGAAATAACGCAATCAGAAACATGTTCATCATTCTGGGCAGTTCTTTTTCAGCTTCGTTGGCAATGAAAGTGGCAAACCAAAACTGGAGAGCATCGGCTGTAATCGCTTTCAGTCCGGGCGAATATTTCAGTCCCGTTTCGGTCAAAGATTGGTTGAAAGATTTCGACCGACCGCTGTACGTTACATCAACCCGCCGCGAACAGCCCTTCGTGACTGAATTGGTCAGGGACGTATCTACCGAACTGATAACCAAGTTTCAGCCGTCGGGCGAAGGAGTATCGGGCGCACCGGCGCTGTGGACTGACAACCCTGCGTCAAGCGAAACATGGATGTCGTTGATGCTGTTCATTAATAATGTGAGAGCAGGCATGGGGAATTGAATAAACCTGATAACTTTTTTATACGAGGCAAAACTAATAAACTGAAAACGAAATGATATGTGTCAGTATCGGCAAAATGCCGTTCATTACTTGTTTAAAGTTGGTTTCCATTTGGGATCTGGTTGAAATACGACTTGACTTGTTGGAACTTACCCCCTCAGGTATAGACGTACTGTCTATGCAGTGCCGACAATGGATTGCCACGTGCCGCCCCGGAAACCACACCGAACGCGAGCGCACGGTACTTCTTGCGGCTTCCATTCGCGCGGGCGCTACATACGTTGATATTGAGTACGAAGCGGAACCCGAATACCGTCAAACATTGGTTGATTTAGCTAAAAAACTTCGATGCAAGGTTATTATTTCTTACCACAATTTTGAAATGACGCCCGACATGGAAACTCTTAATCGGATTATTCTTGATTCTAAGGAAATGGGCGCCGACTGTGTAAAATTGGCGGTAACAGCCAATTCCCCAGCCGACTGTGCGCGAATAATGTCGCTTTATGAACATCACGACAATCTTTTAGCCTTTGCCATGGGCGAAACAGGAAAAATAACTCGCATAGCCGCACCATTTTTGGGAGCCGAATTTACATTCGTTTCTGTGGACGAAGCAAACAAAACAGCGCCCGGACAACTGACTGCCGCGCAAATGAAGACCATATTTAATGTAATGTCATTGTAAACTTAAAATTCAGTTGTAGTCCGGTTTTTTCATCAATGCCGAAACGGCACAAATAAGAAAGCGCATACAAACGTTTTTTTTAATATCAACAAATTTATTTACTTTATATAACGTTATTTTTTTACCTTCGACGGCGTGATGGCGAGGGAATTCATATCCAAATCAAATGTGGCATACAACGATTGCTCATGATACATATTTCGTTCAAGAAAATGTAACGAATAAATAAATTTAACGTTGACGGCGCTATTTCTTATGAAATTAATATAAAAATCGGCTCTGTTGTATGTTTTTGCTCTGTACGCAGGGTCGCCCCAGTAAAGGCTGTTTTGATGCAGATGGTAACGAATTTGTTGCCTGTTGCCCGAATAAAAGGAGTTAAACAATCCGACGCCTCGATACTCGACTTTTAGTTCAGATATGAAGCCATTGGGGTTTTGCCATTTTTTGCTGGCGCCTCTATCGCGTTCAAGACCTACCAACCAGCCGACATTTAAGTCCAATTTTTCAAAATTAGTATTTTCTGATAAACTGACTCCTATTGAAGTTAATAACAAGCCGTTGTCAATAACGGATTCAGGTATTACGGGATTCATGCTGCCCGCATAATGAAACATATATCCATAATGTATGCCGTAAAAAATTCCGCGATTATATCTTCCCGACCACCCCATAAAAAACGCTTCGCGGGTTTTTGCTGTTTGCCTGCCAGTCCAATCTAACCACACATTAAAACAATCGTCTTTTGGGGAACGAAATTCCCAAAAAAAACCATTCATTATCGGGCGATAATTTTTTATTGAATCCTGAAAAAACATTCTGGGATAGTTGTCTATCGCTTGTTTGCGAGGAAATGCCCCCATGTAAAAAACAAAGCGCTCGTCGTCAAATTGATAATAAGCCACAGGCGCAAAATCGTCAATGCCCTTGTAGCTTCCAAATTCTTGCAATGCATCAATTCCTATAAAAGCGCGATGCCGTTCATCATAACCAAATCCTATTTGAGGCGCAAAACGCGCACCCGCCATAGTTTGTGATTTTTTTACGCTACTTCCCGGAAATTCGTTATTATTGAAAAATGAATGTACGCCAAACTGCCATAAAAATTCCTGAGCAAAAGAAAAATTTATGGAAAAACCGACTAATATAAGCGTCAAAATAAATATATTCTTTGCTTTGCCCATGTCTGAATAAAATTATGACACAAAGAAACAACTATTTTTTCATTTTTCAAAATGCTCAATTTCTTCCGAAAAGTTCAAAAACGGCGCTTGTTGCGTCAATTCGGCAATCATGTCTAAATATTTTTTTGTGAAATTTTTATTTTCCGAACTGTTATGAATTGGTCTGTGAGCGGTTGCTTTTAGTATATTTTCCACTGTTTTCATTGTTTTCAGAGCGTTGTCGTCTATATAGTTTTCGCAAAAGAGTCGCCAAATGTAATTTATCGCCGTTGCGTTCGGATGTATCATGTCTTGGTCGTAGAAACGGTAGTCGCGAAGTTCGTCCAACATGATTTCGTAAGCAGGAAAATAATCGGCGTTTTTTACATCGCGGATTAGGCGGTCAACGGCGAGCAACAGCGTGGATTTGCTCAACTGGTTCTGGTGTGCGCCATCGCGAAGATGACGTATGGGGCTTACCGTGAAAACCGTCTTTATTGCAGGATTAAAGCGTTTCAACTCTGCGAGAGTTTTTGTCCAAACAGCGTAAATTTCGTCTACGTCATATCTAATTCGCTCAAAATCAGAAGCCGGAAACTTGTGACAATTAGCGACTATTTGTCCGGTAGTTTTCAGGCGAAACGCCCATGCAGAGCCAAATGTAACGAAAAGCCATTCCGAGCGTGCAAGTTGGTCGCGAGCCTGCTGCAATTCGTTATTAATCGTGTTTATACATTCCGTAGCATCGGAATGGGAAAATCTGCCATGATGGTCGAAACTGTGCCACAGTTCGTTATGCCGTTGCAGTTCATCAATGGTATACTCTTTTCCGCTGATGATACGTTTCAGGCTATTGGCAGTCGGCTCGGGGTGATAAACAATTCCAAACGGATTCAACGCTATATTAAATTTTAGCTGCTTCAATCGAGCGCCCAAATTTTCGGCAAAACACGAGCCTATCATCATTAGCGAAGTATCGTATCTTACCTTTTCCGACGATGCAGTACATTCTACAACTGTTCTGAATAATTCCATTTTTCTACAACATATTTCAATATCCAGAATGTCGTGTATCTGAATACCATATCGTTATTAAGTAAATCATGGTGCAGGTTGCGCCATGTTTTTAGGAAAATATATTTTCTGTTTTTTTTGGCGAACTTTTTACCTGCTTTCGTAGATATTAAGTCATCGGCTGTTCCGTGCATCAACAAAACAGGCGTATTAAACTTACGCTTTTTCATGATGATAGTTTCGCCGTTTTCATACAAATCGTGAAAAAGTTTGACGGAAATTCTTTTGTGCAATAACGGGTCTTTTTTAGAGTTTTTAGCGTTTTCCTGCGACAGTTGTTCGGGTTTAATGCCTGTACTAACTGTTATCCAAGGCGCGATACGTGACGTCCATTTTGCTAATTTGATCAACATCGGCGATGGCGGATGCGCTAATTTCAGCCATGGCGACGAAGCAATTACGCCCTGCACCGCCACATTATCGTCAATAGCAAAGCCCAACGCTATTTGTCCGCCCATGCTGTGTCCGAGCAAAACAACAGGAACGTCGGTAAATTTTTTTTGCATATCTTCAATTATAATGCGAAGGTCATTTTTGACGTCGTTAATTGAAGCATGACCGCGAATGCCCGACGAGCGCCCGTGTCCGCGCATATCGAATGTCAAAAAACCAACGGACTGCCCGACAAATTGTTCAGCCAAATCATCGTAACAACCGCCATGCTCGCCTATGCCATGCACCATAATGACAAGCGCAAGCATCCGCTCATCGGGAATATGCAGCTTCCCGCGCAATTCAACAGATTTTGATGTTTTCCAACTATAGTTCATTTTTTATATCAAAATAGCGTACAAAAATATAAAAAATAATAATGTCAGCAAAAAATTAACCAATGTAAAGTTATCTATTGTTAACCCATTTTGAGCGCGTCCCCTCCCCATACTGTTAAAGAAAGTTAAAAAACAGCCATTTTTTTAAGAAAAAACGATAAAAATGCTTTCATTTTAGCCATTAAAT
>Ga0099364_10000833_pt1 | contig 52324 bp, 41 predicted proteins | sample TergutTh196P3_FD_73070 | JGI IMG/M metagenome (GOLD analysis project Ga0099364, IMG submission 73070) | Microcerotermes parvus P3 segment gut microbial communities from Pointe-Noire, Republic of the Congo - Th196 P3 | ecosystem: Host-associated > Arthropoda: Insects > Digestive system > Gut ... | reverse complement strand
TTACGGTACAACTACTTTAACAGTTTGACTGCCAATTTTCACAAATACAATTCCGCTATTTACGGCAATGCTGTTTGTTCCTGTTGCGATAGTTGTTGCTGCAATTTTTTGACCGGTAATATTGAATATTTCAACTGCTTGCGCATTTTCAGATTCAATAATCACTGCTCCAACTGCCGCATAAATATTTGCGCCACCGGCTTTGATTTCATTTAGATTTACGTTCCCTGCCAATTCAATATTGAGTAAATAAACTTGGATAGCGTCGTTGAAAGTTCTCACAATACCTTTTAAGTTTACAAGGTTGCCGGCATCAAAAGAAGCGCTAATTAATCTGTAATGATTGCGGATAATCATTGTGCCGTCTTCGGTTACAATTGTTCCGTCGGTAGCAGATGCTGTTGTGTACGTTACATCGTCGGCAATTTCTACTTCTTCAAAAGTAATATATCTGTTCAAATCAGCATCAGTCAAGTCTTCGGGAGCAACTAATGCAGGCACTGCAGGCGCACCTGCTACACCTTCGGGAAGTCCGATAGTGGTAATTACGGTAAATTGTGGCGCGCCGCCATATGCAAAGCGGGTTCCGATAGCACCTGTTATTTGGTCGCCGTCAACATAGTTGTTGGCAGGATTTTGCCAATCAATCAACAACCAACCTGAATCGTCTTGAACAAAAATATTTCTTGTTTGCTGTGTTACAACGGTAAGTGTTCCGGTGATTTTAGCAACAATACCTTCTTCTAATGCGATAAATTCTTCAATGTTAGCCACTTCTGTTGGGAAAGTATAAGTTGCTGTGGCTATGTTGCTATTGGTCATTGCATCTTTTATTGCAATCGCTTTAAGAGTTGTAGTTGCAGAAATTTCTATTGGTGAAGTGTAAGGAGTTGAACTTGCAGTTGGTTCATCACCATTTATTGTGTAATAAATGTTTGCATGTTCTGTTGCTGTAGAAATTTCTACGTTTTGAGGTTCAAAATAAGTTCCGGTTGGTACTGAGAATGTAGGTGTTGCAACTTGTTCAGGTGCGCCCACTTCTGCCACTGTTCCGAAAATAGATAAGCCGAGTGCACCTCCGTTGGCGTGGTCGTTAAAATAAAAAGTACCTGCCGGTGCTGATGCTCCCCATACTACAAGACGGAATCTAACTTCTATTTGGGCTTCAACATTTTGAAGTACAGTAATGCCCGATAAATCAATAGCTGCTTGTGCATTTCCGGCATTAGTTGTGCCGCTTCCCCAAGTAATGGCGTCGCCGATATTAATGAACGCGCCTGCTCCTATTGCATATTGCCATTGTCCGGTAGTTGGTCCTGTGTTTGAACGGCGAATGTTATATTCTCCGATTGAATTTAAAGAAAGTGTATAATTTTCATTGGCTTTCAAAAAAAATGTAACAAATTCGTTTGCTGTTACGGCGGCATCAAATGAAGCTGCTGTCAAGTTATTTCCACCCCAAGCATTTCCGGCACCGCTTCCGCTTCCGGTAGTCCAATGGCGCGTAAGACTGCCGACCATTAAATTATCAACTTCATTTACGGGCGAAAGCGGACTAGTTCCAAAATCACCGGCACCTCCGGGCATTTCAGCAAAGCTCCATTTTACTATTTCTACCGGTTCTGCTGCCATCATACTCATACTTCCGACTAGCATTATCGTCGCCAAAAGTATTGCTTTAAAAAAGTTTTGTTTTTTCATAATTGTAAAATTTAGAAATTAATAATTTAAGTTTTTTATGTTTGAAAAATCAATTAATCGGGGACAACTATCGGCGCGCCTGTTGTATCTGTTGTTGTGATAGAAATGTCATCTACGCGTGTGCCATAGCCACTTGTTGCGGCAGAAAATCTTAAATTGATGGTATTTGTTCCTTCTGGAAGATTAATGATAAGATTGCTTATTAAGCCCCAGCCATCAGTTGCTTTTTCAAAAGGAATATTAATCCATTGTGATGTACCGCTGATTCGGTAAGCAACCGACAATATGCTGCTTGTTTCATTACAGCCAAACGACAATCTAAGTGTTGTTGCACCGCAAGTTGCAATCCTATTCACAAGAAGACTTGCGCCTGTTGCCGCCATCATTGCGTTGTTTCCACCCGACGCGCCGGAGTTCCAAGTTGCATTGCTTCGTATCGAAACTGCTCCGCCTTCTGTTGTGTATGTTACTTGAGCAGCTCCAATGCCATCTCTGCTAAAGCCTGTGAACTCGGCAACAGCCGGCCAAGGCAATGCAGTGTTTACACTGCCGAATGTTTCTTTCAGAATAGTGACGGACGGCGCTGTATTAAAATCAAAGTCGGCGACTGTGCCTAATGTTTTTAATCCGGCGGCTCCCAAATAGTTTTTTAACTCACCTTTTACCGATAATTTTTTGCGCCAATTAGACGGGTTGTCTCTTAAATTCACTTCATTGCGAATAGCTGAACCGTCGGGTAGCTCTATTACAACACACTGTTGCCAATCTTTTACATCGGCAGAAGCCGCCAGCACAATGGTGTTGTTCATAAAATCGCCGCTCCAAATAATATCGTTGTCTCCGCGGATAGGATTATTTATTTCAATGCCTGGTGCCACAGTACCGACAATAAATCCTTCAATCCAACCTGATAGTGAGCTTGTTTGATTATTCAAGGCAAAATTTACGCCCCAAGGTGCATCTTGCGTGCCGTTTCCCGGTTCAAAGCGACTTGATGAGCAGTCGAGTGAATCGCGGAACGTAATTTGAAGCGATCTCCGAGATGTAGGACTTTGCTGCCAAACCGACAACACTCCTGTTACAGAACCGGTTCCTGCCGGCAGTGTCTTAGCAGCGAAATTTGCCGCGCTGCTATTTCTGGCAGTTAGTGTTTGGCTTGGGTTGGCTGCCGAAACAAGTGTTCTGTCCACTGTTTGAATAGAACCATCGGCTCTCGGCTCGGCAAATACATTTTTGCCGCCTTCTTCAAAAGAAACATTTGTAATAGTAACTAATTTTCCAATATGAGAATCTTTTAAACTATCAATAATTAATGTAATCGGTTTTACTAAATCGGGATTTGCGGCGCCTTTAAAATTAGCATTTCTTCTGAAAAATTCCCACGCCATTTGTCCAATAGTAAAATTACCGTCGTTGTTTCTTGAATACGCATTACCTAATTGTGGATTAGTTCCGTACTCTCCGTAATAAAAGCCTTTTAACGACAAAACAATTTCCTGTCCCACTCTTATATCGTTGTAAATGTTGGTGCGGTCGATGGAAATGGTAATTCCTCCGGTTGCATCTTGCAGTTGAATTTGTTTGTAAATATTGCCCGAAATATCGTTGGCGGTTACTCGTCCGGCAATCACAAATGTTGTGTCTACTTTAATTAAATCTTTTCCTCTGTATTGATCTACCAAGTCTTTAATGGATATAGTAGCCTCGGTAATAGGTGCGTCGATAGGCGGCAAATCAAATTCGCGTTCACAAGAAGTGATAAACAACGCAACAACAAATAATAGTAGTATGTTTTTTAATGTTTTCATATTTATATTGTTTTACGATTTACAATTAATTATTTAGTTTTATTTTTTTAAAATCTTATGCCTGCGTTTAGATAGCAGTTAAAACCTTGCGCATAAAAGTATTTGTTGGGAAATTTCCCTATATTAGACGTTACGTAATCAAAACGCATTTGTTCGTATCCGCCGGTTTTCAAGTTGGTGTTGTCCAAGATGTTTTTAAATTGCAAATTGATGTTTAACGTATATTGACCGGCTATGCGCAACGACTTGCCCACAGAGCAATCGACCGTAAATCCGCCTTTAAATTTTTCTTGCGCTGTAATTCTTTGTGCAGCTTCATATCTTTCTTGAGCATCATCTATATGAAGTTCGAGAGATGCAACAGCGAGTTCTGTCCGTTTGTTTGGTGCCATATCAATATACGCTCTGTCAAATCCGTTGATATTCATATCGAAAAACCAGAATTTGTAGAAAACGTGAATACCAAATGTTCCTGCTGTTTGCGGTGTTCCGCCTACGTGGAAGTTTTTCAAAAACACTGTTTCCGAACGGTCGGCTTGGCTACCGTTTTCAAAAGAAACCGTTCCGGTAGGTCGGTTGGTGTAAATGTATTCGGCAATAGTGCCCGCCAACGAAAGTGATACATAAGAATTTACGTTGGCTTTTACGCCAAACTCTACGCCTCTGTGCATATTGTTGATGCCGGTAAGCGCATAGTTTACAAATGAACCGTCATAATCGGAATAATATGACCTTATATCAGCTCGGTCGTAAAAGTTGGTGTGAAAAACCGATACATTTCCTCTGAAAATAGGAGTCGAAAAATTGTATCCCAACACAGCGGAAAATATTTTTTCGGCTGTGAGATTAGGAATTGCATCATCTTTAATTCTCCAAGACATATAAGAATTATATGCCAATGGCGGTAAAACGGAGTATGATGCATAGCCCGAGAAAAGATGATTGCCCGAAAGTTTATATGTTAATCCCAATTTAGAGGAAGTATTAAAGAACGAATGTGTTTCGCCTTTTCCATATGAGTTTTCGGGAGCGCGACCGTTTCTCATATTTCCGTCCCGCCAAAACGAAGTATAGCCTGTTTTTGCACCGTAAAAAATATCCCAATTTTTATATTGATGATTGTTTTGAAACCATACATCAACCGAATTCACATAAATATCATAATCGTAGCCGTAGCGGTCGCCTTCTTTAATTCTGCGGTTTGGATTATTCAAATCGTTTTGCCTTTTCATCTCTTTTTCCTCTATACTAATATTCTCTCGTGCTGTAAATTGGTCAACATCAAGATGATATTCTGCACCGAGTAAATCTTGCATCGTTTTAAAATACATGCCTTTGGTAGTACTTGCGTTTACGCCGCCTGTAAACGAAACTTGTTCGTTTAATTTGGTATTAAGCGTAGAGTTGAGCGAAAAAAGCATTTGGTTGCTGTGGCGTTTTTCTACCATATATAATGCACTTCCGTCATTTGCATCTTTAAACATTGTTTCTTGTTCGTTTACTCTGCGCAGGCGTTCCCAATCTACTTGTACTATTCGAGGATCTAAATTTTGCCACAACTCGGTATAAAAATCTCTCATACTTTGCGTTGTGTCCGGCATAACGTCTGATTGGAAACTCGGCAGATTGCGCTGATAATCAGGTGTCGGATTCCAGCTATTGAACCAGTCTAACCTTGTTGAGTTGTACATCGTGTATTTGAATCCGGCACCGGTTGTCAATCGTGTATTTTTGTCTATATTAAATGTATGCGACAACACGGTTGTTGGTTCGTATGATGTAACTATGCGTGAATTTCTCTTTTTCCCTTCGTCCCAGCCCCAAAAAACGTTATGATAATTGTTTCCCGTTAAATCGGCAACTTCTTGAAGAATAGGCGACTGTTGTCCACGTTGCGTAGGCGCACCTAGTGTGGTAAGCGAGAGACTGTGGCGCGAATTAAATTCTTTTTCAGCCGCAAACATATATCCTAAACTATTGTAAAAAGTTCCTTCAATAAAACCTTCTTCAGCCCAACGATAAGCAATAGAACCTGTAAATGCCCAGCCGTTTTGCATCAAGCCGGTGGCATAAGTTGTTGAACCGCGCAGTATATAATTGCGATTAGTGTAGGCAACTGCGGCTCTTCCGCCTTGCGAAAAACTGCCTGCGCGTGTGTTAATATTTCCCGCTCCACCTATTTGCCCGAATGTAAAAGTCGATGGATTCAGTCCGTTCACTACGTCTTTATTGCGCGTAGCATCGTTCAGTCCGCCAATGATGCCGTAGCTGAATCCGCCACGAATCGGGTCGTTAAAATTCACGCCATTTATAAACATATCGGCATACCGATTGTCATAACCGCGCGTTCTGAACCGAACGGCAGAAAAATTGAAGGCAGTGCTGGCGGTATATACATCATTGGACGCTGACATCAGCGACAGAATGTTGTAATCGCCTTGGTCTGCATCTTCGCCAAATGTTTCTTCGTCTAACAGCATCTGCGAATTTTCTTGAAACAGCCTTCTAACGTCTTCAGACGTATATATTATTCCCGTATCATTTGTTTGATTTTCTGTAATATTAACAGTAGTTTCGGAAGTAATTATTTCGGGCGAAGAAATAATCAACGTTTCCGCTCCGGGAGTTACTTGTTCAAAATGAAATGAACCATCGAATCCGCTCAGTGTGCGCTGTCCCGATTCTTGCAGTTGAACGGAGATTCCTTGCATCGGCAGTCTGGTGCCGGAATTAATAATCGTTCCCGTCAATGTTGTTTGAGAGAAAACAGAAACGTTTATTAAAAAGCAAAAAGTAAAAAGTAAAATTTTCTTCATACTCTCTCTAAATTATTATTTGATACAAAAATATCAAAATAAAATTTCAATATGATAAAAAACAGGTTAAAATTTGAATACATTTAACATTTTTAAATACAATTAACGCGTTTTTCTGTTACCTTTGCATTGATATATGACACATCTGAATATAAGCACATTATTTTAATGTGCAACACAAAAAGCAAAAATAGTTATTAACAATACTAATTTTTAACATTATGAAGAAGTTGAGATTTATTTCTTTAGCGTTCATACTCGCTGTTGGCGCATTAAATTTGTCGGCGCAAGACAGAAAGTTGATTCCTTATTCTGTTGCGTTTTACAATATTGAAAATTTGTTTGATACAATTGCTAATAATATTTACGAACGTGATTTGGATTTCACGCCTCAAGGAGCTTATGTGTGGAACACAAAAAAATATTATTCTAAATTGGATAATATGGCTTATGTCATCAGTCAGTTGGGCAAAGAAATTACGCCGCTCGGACCGGCTGTGGTTGGCATAGCGGAAGTCGAAAATAGGTCGGTGCTCGAAGATTTGGTCAAGCGGAAAGATTTGGAACGGTTTAATTATCAAATTGTGCATTACGATTCGCCCGACAGACGCGGTATTGATGTTGCACTGCTGTATAATCCGAAACTTTTTTCGGTTGTTTCGTCAAAGCCTTACCGCGTAACAATTCCCGAATTTCCGGAAGCCAGAACGCGCGATGTGTTGCTCGTGAGTGGAATGATGGACGGTGAAAAATTTCATTTTCTTGTCAATCACTGGCCCTCGCGGTGGGGCGGCGAAAAAGCTTCGCGCCCGCGCAGAGTAGCTGCTGCAAGAGTGAACAGACACATTCACGATTCGCTCCGCATTGCCGACCCAAACTCGAAAGTGGTTATTATGGGCGACTTAAACGATGACCCAAATAATATAAGTGTGCGCGATGTGTTGGGTGCTGCTATGAAAAGAAAAGACGTGAAACCGAACGGACTTTTTAATCCGTTTGCAGAATTGCACGCCAAAGGAGTTGGCTCGCTGGCTTATCAAGGCAGGTGGAATCTTTTCGATCAAATTATTATTTCGGATAATTTGCTCGACCCCGATCGCAACACATTTACTTTTTGGAAAGCCGAAATTTTTAACCGCGATTTTCTTGTAACAAAAGAAGGTCAATGGAAAGGTTATCCGTTCAGAACTTTTAGTGGAAATACTTTTTTAAACGGATACAGCGACCACTTTCCGGTGCTGATTTATTTGGTTAAGTATTTTGAATAAGTGATTGAAAATATTTACTGACATATTTTGAACGCCGTTAGGCATTACTGCTCGGTGGAAAATGTATCAATCCTAAAAATAGCATACCGTTAGGTATGCTATCTTGCTTATTTTGGTTGCAAACCTACGGCTTGCAATTGTGTGTTGTGTCTGTTTTCTACCGAGCTTGAATCCCTACGGGATTTTTAACAAATAGAAAAAATATAACATTAAATCTGTTACATTATTACTCTTAACTAAATAACTAAATATGGATAACATTCATAAATATACCAAACGCGAAGAAACGATGAATGTACTTACTCACTGGATAGGCGTGATGTTGGTGTGTTTGGGAACGGGTTACCTTATAATGTTGAGTGTGCAGACCGGCTCTGCTGCAAAAATTGTTTCGATGTTTGTATATGGTTTTAGTATGATATTGCTCTACTGCGCTTCTACGCTTTACCATTTTGCAGAAAATGAAAGCGCAAAAAAGAAACTGAAAGTACTTGACCACGCATCTATTTATCTGTTGACAGCCGGAACATACACACCGTTTCTGCTTATAAATTTAAAAGGTACAGTCGGCACAACGCTTTTTATAGTTGTGTGGAGTATGGCACTTTTTGGTATAATTGCCAAAGTGTTTTTCTTTAATAAATTCAAGAAAATATCGCTGGTGGTTTATTTGGTTCAAGGTTGGCTTATTGTTTTTGCGATAAAGCCTCTCATTCATTCAATGAACACAACCGGACTTGTTTTTATTGCGTTGGGTGGTTTGTTTTATTCCGGTGGAGTGTATTTTTATAGGCGTAAAGACAAGGAATTCTACCACGGCATTTGGCACATTTTTGTTTTGCTGGGAACGGTTATGCACTTCTTCGCGGTTTTGTACGGTGCTTTGCTTCCGGTGCGATAAAATAATTTATGGATAAAAAATAGAAACGGAAACTTTTTAGGGTTTCCGTTTTTTGTTAATTTATTTCTTTTTGCACGGCTTGTCGTTTTTTTCTGTACAACCGTATCGCATACGCGCAGGCAAATCCAAGCATTGTTAATAATCCGCCGGGAATGGAATAAAGGTTTCCCGGACCATCTCCAAATCCTGGAGGACCAGCCATCGTTTGCATAGCGATTTCTTCTTCAAAAGGCGTACGCTCATTATAGTCTATGTATGGATCTTCATACGAGGCGTTTTCACGCGTTAGCAAGTCAAGCATGTCGGACTCATGATTGTCTTCATACGTTGTGTTTTCGATGTAGATGTAATCGTAGTAGTAGCCTCTGTTGGGTAATTTAGCTGCTGTTGCGTTTGACAACAGAAACACAAAAGCGGCAAATCCAACTATATATTTTCGTATATTTATCATAAAGTTCTTATTGGAAAATTACTTTAATCGTTTTATCATTAATATTCAACAAATAAACTCCTTTGGCAGGCGCTTGCAGTTGAATGGAAGTAGCCGCGGCTTGTTTAGCGTACAATATTCTTCCGGTAATATCAAACATTTTAACCGCGTCGCCGATGTTTAATCCTTCTACTATAATGTTTCCGGCAGTAGTGTAAACAATAATATTGTCGTTTTTGTATTGTGGAGTTATAACTATCGGTTCATCTTTTTCCGTGAAACTGATATAGAATCTGTTGTTAATTTCGCCTGTTTGCGTCGTGGTAAACGTATATTCAGATTGCGCGCTCATATCTATTTCTATGTTTTGGTCGTAGAAGATGGCATTTTGCTCTGTTATATTGTTTTCCCAGTAAATGGTGTATTCTCCGGTAGTGGGCACGCGAATGCCAATTGGCACAGTTGATTGTTCGGGCACGGCATTAATTGCCATTTTATTGGCAAAAATAAGCGAATATATTTGCGGAGTGGTAGTTAACGCCGCCATAAAATGGTATGCGTCATATAATCCATCGTATCCTGTAGTGGCTTCGGGACGAACGCGGATTTTTGTCCGGTAATCGTATCCGTTGCTGCCTCTTAGTTTTACGACAATATTTTCGTTTGACATTGCTCGGGCGCCGCTAAATTTGCCGTGGCTGTAAATATGAGGATATTTTCCTGCATCTTCTTCGTTTTCTTTCACAATATGCTCACTGCCTTTTTTCATTTTAACGAAATAGGAGCCGAATGTATAATTATTGTTGTCGACAACAGGGTCATCTTCTGTTTCGTAATTATCGTTCGGATACGCGTATTTATAAACCATTTGTCCTTCGAGAAGTTCTTTTTTAGCTGATTTGCTGAACGCCGGATAAACAACTTGGCTCCAGCCACCGTTGAAATCTTCTTCTCTGTCTCTTATATCAGCTACATACGCAGACCATTTTTCGTGATTATTGATGGCTGCTGTAGAAAAATCGGGCACTGTGGCGGCTTCAAAAACAAGCGTTTCTGCTGACCAAATAATGCAAGGTTCATTGGCTACAATGCCGTTTGTATAATCCCATTGGTGTTTGTTATTATTGGCGCGCTCATATATATTGTATTTCGCTGTCCAGTAATCGGTATTGTGCACAGCAAGTGAGCCGTTTAATTTTCTAACTTCTGCAATATTAAACGGGAAACTAACGTGATTCCATAAATCCGCATTTTCGAACGTAACGGTTACTTTTACTTTCCCATTGATAGTCATTGTGCCATCATCTTCAACAGAAGAAGCATCGCCGTTTGCTTTGTGTAACATTAAATCGCCTGCAATGGTTAAATCGCCTTGTTCTTCAACAATTAATTCGCCACCGGCTTGTATTTCTACTCTTTGTACTGAGACAGATTCGTTAAGCGTTACGGTATGTCCTGTATTTTCTACTTTTCTTATGCGTACAAACTTATCGCTGCCGTCAGGAAAATCATCTGCCGGATTAAAGTTGCCGTTCCAGCCGTCTGCCGAAGATTCCCAAATAATTTTATTATTCCAAGTGCCGAAAGCAACAGTTTGGTAGTAAAGTCGTGGACAAGGTGTTGAATTGTAGGTAACTGTACCTGCATTGCCGATAGGCAATAATTCAATGTCAAGATAACCACTTGCGATGTTGTTGAGATTTGAACCGGCATAATTTCCCATTAGGTTATATGGAGTTCCTGTTGTTGTGTTAATAGTTACGTTAAACCCTAAACCGCGAGTGTTTTCTTGCTTAGTGCTTACGCGGTACGAACCTGTTGCACCGGGATTTATTGTCCAAAGCGCTCGGTCGTTGATTGCAGTAGCGTTGCAGACAATAGATGAACTATTTGCAGTTCCGGATATTCTTAGATAGTTTTCATTTGTGTTGATGGTAAATCCAGTTGTATTGTCGCCTGCTATTGTCCAACTGTAGCCGCTTGAGGTGGTTGGATCAACATAAACCACATCGCTGCTCGTGCGTGTTTCTATAATTACAGGAGTTTGTGTGCCGGTGGTAAATGAATTTGCGAGCAAAGCATAATATACATCTGCTACTTTTGCCGCAATTACAAATTGCTGTGTCTCGGTGTTTGGTGTGTAGTTTTCAAATTCTCCGTCTTCGCCTTCTTGTTTGTACACCGCAAAAAGTGTAACATCGCCTGTAGGCGTGTATGCCAATTGCGAAACAAAGTTTGGTAAAATTGTGCTTTCTTGAACTTTTTCGTGTTCTACCCAGCCTGCAAATTCCCAACCTTCGCAAGCTGTTGTGGCTTTTGGTAGAATTATGCTGTTGCTTGTGTGTATTATAACGCTTGGTTCAACGCTTCCTGTGCCGGCATTTAACGTAATAGTGTGAGGTGGTAGCACTGTAAGTACAAAACTTTCTTCTCTTGCACAGAAAGGGAATGTGCCATCGTAAGAAACAGTAATGGTGGTTTCGCCCACATTATGGAAAGTAACATAACCTTCGCTGTTTATTGTTGCTGTATTTTCGTTGCTGCTGCTGTACGTAATGCTGCTTCCGGAAAATGCGACATCTAGTATATTGTTAGGAGGAGATTGTCCAATCCACATATTATAGCCGCCGGAAGTTATAAACCTTGATGGTGCAGTTGTTCCAATGGTGAATGGCGCTCCGCAAGTAACTGTAAGGTCGTAAAATTGCGATGCTGCGCAGTATGCGCCATCTCGTTCTACGCTTGCTGTGATGCGAGTAGTACCGAAAGCAACGAGTTGTGCTTCACCGATTGCGCCTGTTTCGTTGACCATAAATGCGTATTCGGGATTGCTGCTTGTCCAAGTAATAGTGCCTGCGCCTGCAGATAATGTTGCTGTGCGTGAATATTTTTTATCTTCTTCATTAAAAACAATTGTTGATGCAGCAATGGCAGGCGTAAGAGTGATGGTTCTTGGTGTACAGATATCGACTGCGGTGCCGCTTACTGATACTTCAATTGGCTCTGTTGCAATGCTTTCTATGGTAAATACTGCCTCGTCCGACGTAGTGGTTACATTTGTCGGACAATATGTAAAATTAACTATTAAAGGTAGATATTGTGCCTCAAACGACAATTCACCTTCGTCAAGTAGCACATCGCCGTCTTTGTTTGTGCCTGTTATTTCAAACAAAGAATTATTTACTGTAACAGAAATAATATCTTCATCTTCTAAATGTTCTCCGCTTATCACAAACGAACTGCTTACACAAGCATTTTCTGCTAAATTAATGTTGAGTGATATTTCGTTTGGCGTTGCTGTGATTGATGGAACGGCAATTGTAGTTACACAAGTTTCTTCAGATTCTTCCGAAACACAACCGTCTTCGCCTTTTGTTTTTACTACATAGCAATATTCAACTTCGGAGGCTAAACCGGTAACTTTTTGCGAAGTTTTGGTAACATTTATTGGATTATAGCCTTCGAGATAATTTCTTCCATCAAAAGTATGAACGCCTAATGTAGTTGCATAATCAAGACTTGCAATAATATTCAGCACAGTCCATTCTGATGGTGTAAATGCGGTATTTGGTGATAAAACGTTGGAGTTTCTGATAAATGTTTTGTCTTCTCCCCAATTTTCTCCTATAATGCCTACATAATCTATTATCTCATTATTTTTCAATAATGTGGAAATATCATTTCCATTAAAACTCATAACATTGTCTGCACTTGTCAAATCATAATCCAAAACTGTTAAATTAGGACTGTTATTATTGCTTACACACAAAAATGTTTTACCATTTTCCAATATTCCGGATAAAGTTAAAGGAGTTGGTGTTGTTACATATATATTGGAGGAATTGTAAGTCATTCCTCCGATAGCATAGTTGCTCAAATCCACAGCGGCGCCTGTTCCATTGTATATTTCTATCGCTTTTTCATTTGATATTCCTTCGTAATATTGAGAGATAAATAAATCAGTTGCAATTACCGGTCCTGTTTTTGTATAAACATACAATTCATATCCGGTTGCGTTTGCTACTTCTTCCCAATTTGCTGTAAAAGAATTTGCGGTTTCATCGCTTGCCTCTGATACTTCGGGCGCGTCAATTTCGCAGGCAGAAGTGCAATCGGGATTGGAGTTGTAAGTGGTGAAAAGGGAAGTTTCTACAACTTTAAACAAATACAATGCACGAATCATTGTTACACTTGGACTTGAATTATAGTGTCTAAAACGAGTTGCACTTTGGTTGTAATATAGATAATAACCTGATTGGTTTTGAACGGTAAATACAAATCGATTTGTTAAATTTGAATTATCTGTACCTCCAATATCAGAACTTGTTGCTGCTGCCAAAGAGAATGTAGAATAACTTCCTCCCGTATTTACCGCATTCATATTAGATGTAGAACTTGCAAAAAGTATCTTGTTTCCTTTTGTCATTGTAAACGCAGAAGCATTTCCGGCAAACTGCCAAGTAGGAATTGCAGCGGAATAAGCCATTGTTAATATATTATTTGAGCCTGAAACAGTTACTGCATATTCATTCAGGTAATTTGTATTTATTGCGGTACTTTCATCTAACGCCCTATAAGCACCACTGGGAGTATGTCCTCCAACCACAGCATATTCGCCCGAATAGTCAAAATCAGTAAGTGTTGTTACTTGTTGAAATGATTTTACCGGATCGGCTTCTTTTTTATACACCGCATACAACGTAATATCACTTGTCGGAATGTATGGATTTGTAACAAATGTTGAAGAATTTTCCGACTCTGCCCAGCCTGCAAAAGTCCAACCGTCTGTCAAGCACGCAACAGGAAGTTTTGGTGTTGGCAAAGATAAACTTGTTATCGGATTGCTTGGTTGAGAAACTGTTCCGGCACCTGCGTCTAAAGTTATGTTATAGGGAGTTTTTATGTTATAGGGAGCTTTTATAAAATCGAATTTCGACTCTCTATATGTTCCGAATGCTGATGAATACCAAACAAAAGCATATTGTGCGCTTGCAATAGTTGAACTTGCGGTAAAAGTAACTAAACTCGTGCCGGGAGATGTTTTTTCATCATCTAATATCGAATAAGTTACTCCATTATCCGTTGAGTACAAACACCACATCTTTGAAGGAGCAGTACCTCCTGTAGCACCGGCTTTTACAGTTACCGTATCAACATTAAGAATATTATTTGTCGCAACAATAGCATAATATCCTACATCACTTGCACTAATATCAAGAGCAGCTGCAATAGCTTCTCCGCGTCCGTTGAGTCCTTCGTCTAATTTACATAAATTAGTACGATTTTGTGCATTATTAGCTCCTAACCAAACATTTGCAGTGCTTTGGCAGCTTCCGGAATTTATATACCAAGCAACACCATTAACGGTTCCTGATTTTGCCGTGTAGGCATTAGCTGTCCCAAATGCTGAGCTTTGAGCAGCCAAATTTAACGTATAAACCGTTTCTCCCCAAACATTCGCACTTCCAGCCGTCATTACAACAACCAAAAGCATTGCTTTTAGTAAATCAATTAGTTTCATATCGTAAAACGTTATATTGTTTTTCCTGTCAAAAATTTTAATATTTAAAAGTGCGAAAATTCACGAGGCAAAAATAAGACTCAGAAAAAAACTTATTATGACATTCGTGTTAAGATTTTATTTTAATAATTATCTTTATTTCTTTACCACTTTTACCATTTCGCCATTCACTCTGATCATATAAATTCCTTCGAGCAAGGCGCTTATGTCGAATGGATTTGTGGTTAGTTGTAATACCAACTTGCCTTGCAAATTGAACACTTCTATTTTGTTTGCTGAACCTGTTAAAGCGTTAATTGTTAGTTCTCCTCGAGTTGGGTTCGGATATACAGTTAAGTGAGTCGGTGCGTCTAAGAAAGTTGAGCAGTTGCCTGTAACTTCATCATCTTTCACTGTAATGAAAAGTCCGACATCTGTTGTTAAACCAAAATAGGTAAATTTAATTTCTTTGCTTCCTGCAGTTGCGGTAATATCTTCATCCGCATCGTTGGTTACGCCTTCTGCAGTCATATCAATTTCTTCTGTGCCGTTAGAATAAATAAGCGTTAGTTTTCCGTTGGTAAAATCGAGCGGCATTTCATTTAGTTCATAAATGATTCTAACCGATGTGCCTCCTTTTACTTCTACAGATTCAAGTGCGTTTGCACTTATTTCCACCGCGCCGTAAGTAACATTACCCGTAGCAGCGCGAACGTCGCCGATTTGGTCTGTGGCAAGCGCGGTAATAATGGCGGTTTGTTGGTCGACATTAAAGTCAGCAATTTCGCTGATAATTTCTTCCGAAATAGCTGTAGCTGTGCCAGCCGCAATGCCGTTTCCGAGTACTTGATAAATGCCGTCAGTTTCGGTGTTTAGTCCAAATATTTTCCAATATGTAACATCGTTTTCGCCTTCAATCAAACTTCCGGCATTTTGGACAATTCCGTTACCGCTCACATTTGTTTGCAACAGTGCAGTGCCTGCATTGTTGGTATTTCCGGCAACGATGCAGTTGTAAAGGTATGCCGATTTTCCGCCTGCAGCAAATATACCGCCGCCTTTGTTGTTGGTTATGGTGGAATGAAACAGATACGTTTTCACGCCGCTTTCAATGGCACAACTGCCGCCGCTTCCGGTAATATTTTCGTGCATTGTGCAGTTAGTTATCATCAATAGCGGCGAAGCAGTGGCGAACAACACGCCGCCAAAAACATCAGCCGTATTTTCGATAAAAGCGCAACCGGTTATAGTGGCGATATTTCTCAAAAACATTGCACCGCCCGAGTAATTTACCATATTTTCGGAAAAAGTACAGTTATTCAACGTAAGTGCGGCATTTGTACTCGTATATATTGCGCCGCCGAAATTTGCCGTATTGTTGGTAAAAATGCAGTTTTCTGCCTCAATCGTGTTGTTGGCAAATATTGCGCCGCCGCCGTGGTTAGCACCAAAACCGTTTGACGTATTATCGGCGAAAGTGCAATCGACCAATGTAATATTTCTTGCCGCATACACAGCTCCGCCATTTTCGCCGGCTGTATTATTGACAAAAGTGCAGTTGGTTAATATCGCGTTTCCTGCAATATACACTGCGCCGCCGTGTTGATTATCGCCGGTTAAATTTCCATTTTCTATTGTTAAACCATTCAGCGTAAGTGTGCCGGAAACGGCAGTGCTGTTGAGTAGCCGAAAAGATTCTGATTCGTCGCCCGAAATGGTAACAATTCCGCCGCCATCGATGGTAATGTTTGTTTGACCGAAAGAAATTTGACTTTCGAGAATAATGAAAGTTATATCTGTATCGAATGTGATGCTGTCGCCGTCGTTGGCATTGGCAATTATATCGCGTAACGAATTTTCGCCGTCATTGTCACTATTTGTTACCATGAGCGTCGTAGCATTTACCATTGTTGCACAAAGCAATAGGCTGAAGAAAAGCAGCTTATGTAATGTTTTTTTCATATTATAATCCTCACCTTAATTTAGTGTAAAAATAATTAAAAAATTAATACACAGGCAGATAAATCGTAAAAAAGTGTGTTTTTTTAACGCAAAACTGTCATTTTGCCGTTGGAGTCGGCTTTGTAGACTTGACAACAAAAATGCTCAATTCGTACAATACATATATGGGAATAAAAACAAGCATCAGTGTAAAAGCATCAGCCGTGGGCGTAATAATAGCAGAAATGATGAGGATAATTACAATGGCGTGTCGGCGATATTGCGTCATAAATTCGGCAGAAATAAATCCAAGTTTGGCAAATAACCAAGATAAAATAGGAAGTTGTGCCATAATGCCTATCATCAGTGAAAGCATCATTAGCGTGTCGATGTAAGAGGAAATATTTATCATATTTCGTACTGATTCGTCAATTTGGTATGTACCCAAAAAGCGGAACGAAAGCGGAAATATTACAAAATAATTGAGCAACACACCGAAAAAAAATAGAGTAGTGGAGAAGAAAATAACTTTACCCGAATACTTTCGTTCATTTTCGTGCAGAGCTGGCGAAACAAATCGGAAAAGTTGATAAATGATATAAGGAAAAGCTATCAAAATTCCTGCATAAAACGACATACTCATATGAATGAGGAATTGTGAAGCCAACTGCGTATTAATAAGCTCAACGTGAAAAGCATCGGGACATATCGCAGGAAAGGAAAACTTGTCGGCAAGCCGGCAAAAAAAGCGGTAAAGAATAAAATCAGATTTAGCAGGCGCCAAAATAATTTCAAACAGCCACTCTTTACACAAAAAAGCGGCAATGAAAAAAACGGCAACAAGTATCAGTATCCGAAAAAGCACTTTTCGGAGTTCTTCCAAATGCTCCCAAAAACTGTCTGCTTTTTCGCTCATTCTTTTTTCGATTCAGAAGAAGTGGTTTCTTCTTTTTTATCGTCTTTCATTATTTCGTTTTCGACTTCATTCATTCCATCTTTGAAACTTTTTACGCCTTTGCCAAGTCCGCGCATTAGTTCGGGAATTTTTTTCCCTCCGAAAAACAACAATACAACAAGAGCGATAATCAGTATTTCTGTTATGCCCACAGAGCCTAAAAATAATAACGTATTCATTTTTATTTAATTAATTTTAAATTTTTCATGTGATAAATAATCACATTTTTTTCACCAAAACGTTTGTAGGAAAATCCCTACTGCGTTTTACTTTTGGAATCTTTATATACGTACAATAAACAGCCTTCGTCTTTTCCCATTTCTTTACATGGCGATGGTCTGTGAGTAACTATTCCGCCTAAATTGGAATTAAGAGCATGAATCATTAAACTTTTCTTTTCAAAAGCTCTTGTTTGGGTGGTTATGCCTTCATTAATAAGATAATTTATGTAATCATCTATCTATGAGGATATTTACAACATCACTTATTATAATCATGGATTAGGTATTAATCTTCTTATTGCCTCATCTATATTTTTTGAAAATTGTTCAAGGGTAATGCCATTGCAAGCATTGATTTCCTCTTCAAAACTCATTTGTGATTTGGTTTTACACGAAACCGCAGGTTCACAAGCTATATTAGGAATATTGGTAAGATATTCCAATTCTTGTTCCGTAATGTGTAATTCTTCCATTTTTTAAATTATTTTCTACAACAAAGATACAAAAATATGTTGAAAATTCAACAGTTGCTTTTTATTTTTTATACATTTGCACTAATTGTTAGAATACAATATTTTATGGACATTATACTGAAATATTTTCCAACCCTAACGGAAAAACAGAAAGAACAATTTGCGTTATTGTATGATTTGTACGCCGATTGGAACAGCAAAATAAACGTGATTTCGCGCAAAGATATTGAAAATCTGTATGAACGACACGTTCTTCATTCGCTTGCTATTGCGCGGATATTACGCTTTACGCCTGGTACTTCGCTTGTTGATGTGGGAACGGGCGGCGGTTTTCCGGGAATTCCGTTGGCAATTATGTTTCCCGAATCGTGTTTTCACTTAGTTGATTCTATCGGTAAAAAAATAAAAGTGGCGACAGAAGTGGCAGCAGCCATAGGACTTACTAATGTAAGTTTTCGCCATTGCCGCATCGAAGAAGAAAAAGAAAAGTTCGATTTTGTGGTAAGTCGTGCCGTTATGCCGTTAGGCGATTTAGTTAAACTTTCTCGTAAAAATATCAAAAAAGAGCAGCAAAACGCACTGCCAAATGGACTTATCTGCCTCAAAGGCGGAGAATTATTGGAAGAAATAAAACCTTTCAAAAATATTGCAACGCTGTATAATCTAAGCGATTACTTCAAAGAAGAATTTTTTGAAACTAAAAAAGGAGTTTATGTTCAGTTGTAAGGAACACAAATGACGCAAAAAACGCAAATTCTCGCAAATTTTATTTATTTGTTTTGCGAGAATTTGCGTTTTTTGCGTCATTTGCGTTCTAAATAGAATTAACAAGCTCCTTCATAATCAATGTCATAAGCGGTTGCACTTGGTTGCCTATTTTTTGAACTTCTTCGTGGCTTACTTCCACAATTTTGCCCGGAACGCCCAAATCAGTTATAATCGAAAGTCCAAAACATTTCATTCCAGCGTGGTTTGCCACAATCACTTCAGGTGTGGTGCTCATTCCGACGGCATCGCCACCCAAAATACGGAAATAACGATATTCTGCAGGCGTTTCAAAAGTTGGTCCCGAAGTGCCTGCATAAACGCCTTCCTGCACTTTGATTCCGTTTCGCTCGGCAATTTTTTTCGCTTTTGCAATCAATTCTTTCGAATAAGCCTCGCTCATATCAGGAAAACGAACGCCTAATTCCTCGTGGTTTTTTCCTCTCAACGGATGCTCGGGAAACAAATGCAAATGGTCGTTGATAATCATAATGTCGCCAATCTCAAAATCGGGATTCATTCCGCCCGAAGCGTTCGATACCATCAGCGTTTTTATGCCCAACGCCGCCATTATTCGCACGGGAAAAGTTACTTCTTTCATATCGTAGCCTTCGTAATAGTGGAAACGCCCTTGCATTGCCAATACTTTTTTCTCTCCCAGCTTTCCGACAATCAGTTTTCCACTATGTCCTTCCACTGTTGATAGCGGAAAATTAGGAATAGTATCGTATGGAATTTCCGTTTTTTCGGTCATTTGATCGGCAAGATTTCCCAATCCAGTGCCGAGAATAATTCCTGTTGTTACGTCGGTACTAATCTTCGGACGTAAAAATTCAGAGGTTTCTTTTATTTTTCCTAACATAATCAAATAATTGAAGGTTAAACTCTTTATCTCTTTCTTGCAATAGTTGAACGCGTATGCCGATGCTGTACATCGACTTTTTAATATCTTCGGGCAACTCCATGCCAACAAGTCGCGCGGCGTCTTTTTCAGTTACAATGATGGCTTTTTTCGGAGCCTTTATACTATAAAAAGTATCGGCAATATGCTGTATATCTTTTGCTGTAAAATTATGATGGTCGGGATATGCCAACGGAACAACTTCAGAAACATAACCGCGCAAATATTCTTCCAACTGTTTTGGCGAAACGATTCCTGTTAACAACATTATGGCAGAAAAATCTTCTAATTTTGACTGTTCATTATTCGGAAAAACAGGTTTTATATTATCGTACTCATAAGTCGAAAAATACAACCGTTGATGTGCAATCAAATTAAGTTTTGTCTTTACCAACAGAAAATCAATCGGCTTTGCCGTTTCGGGACACTTTGTAACTATAACAATATCAGCCCTGTTTTTGTTCTTTTTAGATTCGCGCAATCTTCCCAACGGAAGCATACGGTCGTCAACAAAAAGCTTGTTGTAGCTTGTGAGCAAAATAGATAATCCCGGTTTTACCTGCCTGTGCTGATAAGCGTCGTCGAGGATAATAATGTCGGGAGCATTTTTCAATTCCATCAATTTGTTTATGCCGTGGTAACGTTTTTCGTCAACCGCTACGATAATATCTTGAAATTTAGATTTTATTTGAAAAGGTTCGTCGCCAATAGTTTTGGCGGAACAATTTTCGTCTGCCAATACAAATCCGCTCGTTTTTCTTTTGTAGCCACGACTTAATACGGCAATTTTGTAATTGTCTTTAAATAAGCTGACAAGATATTCAGTGTGAGGCGTTTTTCCCGTTCCGCCAACGGCAAGATTACCAACGCTTATTATCGGCACATCAAATTCGTGTTCCTTTAATATGCCCCAATTAAACATTGTGTTGCGAATGTAGGTGATAACTCCGAAAATCAACGCAAAGGGAAATAATAATATGTTTTTTAATAGTTTCATAATTTTAGATTTAGATTTACGATGTTAGATTTACGATCGAAATAATATTTTGCGTTAGCCAATCTTAAATCTAAAATCCCAAGTCTAAAATTTTATATCAAATGGCAAAACTGCTTGAATTTTCCCCATTTGTTCCACCTCTTTCAGTTTAATATAATGCCGATAATTTTCGCCCATTTGCATTTTCAATGCTTTGGTTTGAATATTACCGCTAAACGATTCCATCAGTGTTGCCAAAAAATCTTTTTTCTTCGGATATTCAACAAGGCGGAATGATTCAATGTCTGCTTTTTCGCTTGCAATGCTAATAGCTTTTTCAAGTCCACCGAGTTTGTCTACCAAACCGAGTTTCAGTGCTGTTTCGCCCGACCACACACGACCTTCGGCAACTGCTCGAATTTCTTCTTCGGTCATATTCCGACCTTTGGCGCATCGTTTTACAAAAAGGTTGTAACCACGATTTACAAATGCCTGCATCAAATCGCGTTCTTGTGATGTAAAAGCGCGGTTCAACGACGGCATATCCGATTTTTCGTTTGTTTTTACCACATCAAAATCAATTCCGAGTTTATCGGTCAATCCTTTTACGTTTGGAACCAGTCCGAAAATGCCAATCGAGCCCGTGAGCGTGGTGGGTTGCGCCACAATACTGTCTCCGGCAACGGCAATGTAATAACCGCCCGAAGCCGCATAATCGCCCATCGAAACAATAACAGGTTTTTTCTCGCGCACAAGGCTCAACGCACGCCATATCTGCTCCGAACCGTACGCGCTTCCGCCCGGTGAATTGATGCGTACCACAACGGCTTTGATATTTTCATCGTCGTTGATTTCGCGCAAAATTTTCGTGATTCTATCGGAATTGATGCCGTCGTTTCCGAAAGACGAACCACCGTCTATATCGCCAATCATATACACAACGGCAATTTTTTCTTTATCGTAGCTTTTTTTTGCGGCGGGCAGGCTCATCATATTATCAAGTGTAACATATTCGATGTCTTTTTCTGATGTCAAATCCATTTTAGATGCCAATAAATTTCCAACTTCATCGCTGTACATAAGCGAATCGACAAGTCTGTATTGAACAGCTTTTTCTGCCGGTTGAAACATCATCATTTCATCGGCGTATTGATTTAGATTTTCTTTGCTGATGTTGCGCGAAGCAGAAATATCATCAATCATTGCGCCCCAAACAGAATGGAGAAAACCCGAAACTTGTTCGCGATTTTCGTCGCTCATTTCGGTATTGGTAAAGCGTTCGGCAAAAGATTTATAAGTGCCGACTTTCACAAGCTGTACTTCTATGCCGAGTTTTTCGAGCGCATTTTTGTAAAAAACAGGCGTTGATGCAAGTCCGCGGAACTCAATCATTCCCGAAGGATTGAGCGAAATATCATCGGCAACAGAGGCAATATAATAAGTTGTTTGCGTGTACATTCCGCCGTTGGCAACAATAAATTTGCCCGATTCTTTGAAATCAAGCAACGCATTTCTGATTTCGCGCGCAGACGAAACGCCAACAGCAGTCGCACTTACATCAAAAAAAATGCCTTTGATTTGGTCGTTTGCTTTGGCTTTGGCAATGCTTTCGAGAATATCGTCGAGCCCTGTTTGGCTAACATTGACGGTGCCAAACAATTCGGCAAAAAAGTTATTTTGGGAGCGGTCGATAATTTCTCCTTCAATTTTGAGCCGGAAAACAGAGTTGTTTTTTAATTTGAAATCTTTATTGCTATTCACGGCAACAAGCGAAAGAAGTCCGATAACCACAAACAACAACAAGATATTGGCAATGAAAAAACCTAATGCCGAACCGAATATGATTTTAAAAAATTGTTTCATCTGAAAAATGGTTATAATTAAAGTTGTAAATGTAATAAATTTTGTGAACAAAAAATTATTTGCACTTCATTTTAAACTTTATTACCTAATTTTCGTCATATTTTAAACGCGTTACTTCTGTATTCTTTGTGTTTTTCATTTTATTCAATTATTTTTGCAACCCATTTTAAAAGAAAATTATGTTAAAAAAGATTTTATCCATATCAGGAAAGCCCGGATTGTACGAGCTTATATCGCAAGCCAAAAATATGATTATTGTTGAGTCGCTGGTCGATGGTAAGCGTATGCCGGCTTATTCGCACGAAAAAGTTATTTCGCTTGGCGACATCGCTATTTTTACCAACGAAGGTGAGGTGCCACTGCGTGAAGTTTTCGACAAAATGAAAACAAAAACAAACGGCGAAAAAGCCATTGATGCAAAATCTTCCGATGCCGAACTTCAAGCATTTTTTGCCGAAGTATTGCCCGATTATGACCAAGAGCGAGTACATAAATCGGATATCAAAAAAGTATTTTTGTGGTTTAATTTATTAGTGGAAAAAGGGTATACCGATTTTTCGGAAGAAAAAGAAGACGCTGCTGTAACAGAGTAAATTATTGTGACGATATTAAAACAATGATGCCAAAATTTTGGCATCATTGTTTTTTCTATACACTATAAAAATCCAAGTTCCAGTTTTGCTTCTTCGCTCATCATATCTTTGTTCCATTCGGGTTCAAAAACGATGTTGACCGTTACGCTTTTCACGCCTTCGACAGATTCGACTTTCATTTTTACGTCTTCGACAATAAAATCGACAGCCGGACAATTCGGTGCAGTGAGCGTCATATCAATTGTTACATTGCCGTTGTCGGCAACATCCACTTTGTAAATTAGTCCCAAATTGTAAATATCTACCGGAATTTCGGGATCGAAAACCGTTTTGAGCATACTTACTATTTTTTCTTCCATTTCGAGAAATTCGTTCATATATAATATAAATTTACGATTTTAGATTTACGATTCAAAGTATTTGTCAAAAGCGTTGTCTATTTCTTCGCAAAAGGGTGCCAATTTTCCGTTTATGATAACAACTGTATCAACTTTTGCTCTTACGCACAGCGCATTGTCGGGCAATCTGAAAATATCTTGATGAAAAACATATTTTATGCCGTCTTTTTTCACATTGAGCTTGCACACAAATTCATCGCCACTGCGCAAAGGCGTTTTAAAAGATATTTCGATGCGCGCCACCACAGTGTCAATTCCACGGTTGTGTAGGTCAGCAAAATTGATTCCTTCTGTCAAAATAAATTCGTGGCGCGTGTGTTCCAAATAGTTTTGATAAACAGAATTGTTTACAATACTTTGCAAATCACACTCGTAATCGCGGACTTTGAATGCTAATTCATAAATATAATTCATAATTTTATTCCATTTTGTAAGCTTCGAGTGCATTTCTTTGCAACAGCACTCTTTCGTTTTTCTTTTTGTTTAAACCTAATAAATCGGCAAGGCTGACGTTCAAATGAGGCATTATAAACGGCACAGCCACCCATTTTTGTGCTACCGAATCATATTGATATGTAACGCCGACAATGATGCTGAATTTTTCACTTATTTTTATTTCCACTGAACCGCCGAGCGATACACCTTGATGTGTCAAAGAATTAGACAACGTTTGTATATTTGACAATGAATATCCGCCAAAAAAGTTCAAGTTAACGTGGTCGGAAAGCAGATATTTCAAATTTCCATTTACGCCGAAATTGTTTCCGTAAGAATCAAACAAAGCAGATTTTCCGACAGACAATCCGGCAGAAACAACTAAATTATCCGTCAATTTGTGATGATAAATTCCCGAAACGGTATTAACTGCGCCTAATCCCCAATAACTTGCGTGATAATTTGATAAATTAAGCCAACTATTTTTATTCAGTCTGTAATCAGTTTGTGCATTCCCAAAAAAATTATGTTTTGTTGAGAAATAATTTGGTTGTGAAGCAAATGACAATGTCATTTCGGGATATATTTCGGGCGATTTGAATTCAATGTCGTTTTCGAGCGGATTGCTAAATTGATGAAATTCCGTAAAATCCAATGCCGGTTGGAACTCGATTTTGTTCGATTCCCAACCAAATCGAGGTTTTTTAATATTCAAATCTTGCAAGTTTATTGTTTGAAACTCTTGCGCCGAAATTTGTATTGAATAAAAGATAATGAATATGACGGTAATCTTTCGCATATTTACCTTATTTATAGCTCAAAGGTACAAACTTTATTTTGTCAACAAAATTTTTTCTGCAAAATCGTCATACCATCGCGAAGCGGAATAATAACTTTTTCTACCCGCGTGTCTTGCGCTACAAAATCATTAAAGGACATAATACCAATGGTTTGGTCGTCATTTGGGTCAATTTCTTCAATAACTTTGCCGTCCCAAAGCGTGTTGTCGGCAATGATAAATCCGCCTTGGTTTACTTTATCGAAAACAGCTTCATAATATTGGAGATATTCTCTTTTATCGGCATCAATAAACACCAAATCAAACGTTTCGTCGAGTGTTTTTATTGTGTTGAGCGCGTCGCCGGTAAGTTGGCGTATTTTGTTTTTGTATGGCGATTGTTCAAAATAATTCCCGACAAATTCTTCCAACTCTTCGTTGTTATCAATCGTGTAAACAACGCCGTTTTCGGGCAATCCTTCGGCAATGCACAACGCGGAATATCCTGTAAAAGTACCTAATTCCAACACTTTTGTTGGACGAATCATTCGGCAAAACATTTTCAAAATTCTTCCTTGCAAATGTCCCGAAAGCATTCTTGGTCGCAACACATTAACGTATGTGTCACGATTCAGTTTTTTGAGTAAATCGGGTTCGGAGTCAATGTGGGATAATATGTAGCCTTCTAAATCCTCCTGAGGAGGACTTTTTTCTGGACTCACATTTTTATCTTGTTTTTTCATATTTGTGCTTCTGTCTTAAAGTCTCCCTGAGGGAGATTTAGAGGGCTTTCATTACTCATAAATCAATGTGGTAAGTTGTTTTGTGTCAAACACTTCATTTGCCGTTTTTAGTATGTCGAGCGACGAAATGGCATTGATTTGTTCTCTGATTTCGCTGTTGGAATCTACTTTATTATAATGTAGAAAACTTTTTCCGATGCTAAGTGTCAGATTTTCTTTGTTTTCCGATGCAATGGCTATTTGCCCGATAATTTGTTTTTTGCACTTTGATAGTTGATTTTCCGAAATTGTACTTTCTTTCAACTTGTTTAATTCATTTATAACAAGTTTCTCGCAACGTTTCCTGTTTTTTGGGTCGCACCCAAAATAAATATTCCAAACGCCGGTGTCGGAATAAGAAGAAAAATTCGATTCTACATTGTAAACAAGCGCATTACGTTCTCGCAATGCAAGATTTAGCAAGCTGTTCATTCCCGGTCCACCGAGTATATTGTTGAGTACATACAACCGCAATCGCTCGTCTTTTTCGTACAAATCGTAAGCGCGGTTTCCGAGCATATAATGCGTTTGAAAAGTATCTTTATCAATTTCAGCGTATTGCGGTGTGTAAATTAATGGTTTTTCGCGTTTCGCTTGGCGAGTAGAGTAGGGAACGTGTCCCAAATATTTTTCCGCCCATTTCATAATTTTTGAAAACTTGACATTTCCCAACGAAAAAAATACTATTTCGGTCGTGCAGTAATTACGATTGACAAACGATTTGAGTTTTTCGGGCGTAAATGTTTCTAACGATTCTTCATTGCCCAAAATATTTTTTCCTATTGGATAATTGGCAAAAAGAAGTTCCTCAAAATCGTCGTAAATAAGCTCGGAAGGCGAATCTTTATACGAATTAATTTCGTCGAGCACGATGTCGATTTCCTTTTCCATTTCGTTTTGCGGAAAAACGGAATGGAACACAATATCGGCGGTAAGCTCCATTGCGCGCTCAAAATCTTCTTTAAGCACGGTCGAATAAACAAATGTTTCCTCTTTTGTGGTGTACGCGTTTAGTTCTCCGCCAACGCTTTCGAGCCTGTTAATGATGTGCCACGATTTGCGCTTTTGCGTGCCTTTAAAAAGCATATGCTCCACAAAATGCGCCATTCCTTGTTCGTCTTCCTGTTCGTCGCGCGTGCCGGCATTTATCGCCATTCCGCAATACGCAACAGGCGAATTATCAGGCTTGTGAATCAAACGAATACCGTTTGAAAGCGTGTGTGTTTCGTAAAACATAAATTAAAAAAGATTCCCAATCGAAATATACAATCCGCCTTTATTTCCGTCTTGTTTATTGAAAGGCATACCATAATCAATAGCTAAAATGAAGTTTTCGTTCAACACTGCGCGCAAACCTAAACCTGCGCTCGGGTGCAAGCCGTCGTTGTTAAGAAAATTGGTGTTGAAATTCCGAGCCATTTCAGCATCGGCGAGAACAAGCGACTTATCAAATTTGATTTGCTGAACCACCATTCCGGCATCGAAAAAAGGATTCAAGCCCAGATAAAAATTCTGTTTAGCAATAACCGTTTGGAACATTTTCCAACGAAGTTCTACGTTGCCAAGCACAAAACCATCGCCCACAACGCGGTTACGCATTACACCGCGTATGCTTTTTCCACCGCCGAGTCCGTCGAGTTTTGTAACCGGAGTATAAGCATTAATCATAAATGGCTGAATGTAAAACGGCGCATGTCCGCCGATGGTTCCTTGATATTGCAAGCGATAGGCAAAGGTCAATTTGTTTGGCACAAAAGTGAAATATTGACGCCAAGTTGCCGACAATTTTGCATAATTTACATCGTCGTTGAAAAAGAATTTCGGCGCGTAAACAACCACCGCTTCTGCCCAAATTCCGCGCGAAGGATTTGCCTCAATATCACGCGTATCATACAAGAATCCGGCTTTAAAATGGTTTGTAAAACCGCCGTTTTTTTCGTTTTCGGGAATGATGCCCCATTTTACATATTCATCGTAAAGCGTCGGCACATCGGGCAAATGCTTGTCTATTTTATTTCTATCAACACTTGCCACATCGGTATGAAATACGCCGACTCCACCGAGCCAATAGAAGTTTTCCCACGGCAAATGACCAATCAATTCCGAATTAAACCGAAACTGCTTGCGCTGATGTCCGTAAAAAACACGAGTAATGTAATCGTGAGAATCTTCATCAATAAAATCGGGATTAAAATAACTTTGGTAGCCGTTGAACCCAAAAAAATCGAGTTTTTGTTCGGTTACATACGCTAAATTGGCAACCAAACGCAAATTGCAAGGCAACACATTTTTTGCATCGTAATACAACTGATTAATACCCGAACCTTTTGTGTAGCGCGAAATTTCTATTTTCCACATTTGGCGGTAATCGGGATAAACAGCTGGTTTGCGGTAATCGTACAACTGCACCAATCCGCCGTATTGAAAACCTAAATCGGTATCGAACGAAATGGTTGGCAGTAAGCCAAACGAAAAACCTTCTTTGGTTTTTTCTTTTTTTTCTGTCGATTCTGTTATTTCTGCTAATTCTTCTTGCGCGTTAATTGCGAATGAAAAGAAAAATAATGCAATGGCAAAGCCGTATTTTGTAAATTTATTCATAATGTTTTGTTTTTTTATCCGTAAGCCACACTTCGCTCGCATATGGTTATTAAAATATCGCTCTACGAGCGAGTGGATTTATTTTTTTTATAGATTGCTTTGTTCCTCGCAATGACGCTTCGATGTTGCTTTTTCCGTCATTGCGAGGAACGAAGCAATCCATATTTATTTGTATTAATTGAATATTATTGTGCTGGTTTTTTCCGCCAATAAAATGCCAATGCTGTGCCGGCAAGCATCTGCCAAACGGCAAACCACGCGGCGATATATCCTAACGCGCCCGTAGCCATTCCTTCGGGAAATACTTTACCGCCGTATATTAAAGCCAATGCTAATGCCGAATTTTGAACGCCTGTTTCGATAGAAAGCGTACGGCTGTCTTTGATAGATAATTTGCTTGCGCGTGAAAGCCAATACGAAAACAGTAGCGCACCGCTGTTGAGCAACAGCACAATAAAAAACATCAATTTTATGTATCTTATAAAAATGTCGTAATTACTCGCAAAATTTATCACAACAATAGCAGTGAAAATAATCAGCGAAACGATTTTTATCGGTTTTTTGATTTTTGCAACAAAATTTGGATAATAATAGGCGACCAAAATGCCGATTACGATAGGTACGCCGAGCAGTATGAGTACAAGTTTGGTAATTTCTATTGCATCTATTACGAGCGTTACATTGTACGCCGAATGTTTTTCGTAAAGGTCGCCGTAAAACTTAAAGTTAAACGGTGTCATAACGATAGCCATCATCGTACCGATTGCCGACAGCGTTACGGCGAGCGCGGTATTTCCGTTTGCCAAGCTGTTAATAAAATTAGAGGCGTTTCCGCCCGGACAAGACGCAATCAAGATGACGCCGAAAGCCACGCCGGCGGTAACCCAAGTTCCGGCTATCCACATAAACAAAAAAGCAAACAACGGCAGTAACACAAATTGGCAAATAAGTCCAACAGTAGCTGCTTTTGGTGCTTTAAAAACGTGCTTAAATTGTTCCCACTTGATGTCTAATGCCACGCTGAACATCAAAAATCCAACGGCTATATTTAGTATGAGAACGCTGGTTTCGGAAAAAGGCAGTACTTCTTTGTCTAATTCTAATAATGCTCCGGTGAAATTCTGACGAAAATTCTCTAATCGTAAAAGTAAAGATTCAACCATAGAAGAAATGTTTAGTTAATAAAAATTTTCGGTAAAGATATAGATTTATTACACAAAAAACGCAAATTTGTGCAAATTAAGTGAGTAAAAAAATTATTGATATATTTTCAATGCCTTTAGGCATTTAAGCTCGGTAAAAAATGAATAATCCACATAACAGCGTGCCGTTAGGTACGCGACGTTGCCTTTTTGGTTGCAAACCTACGGCTTGCAATTTGTGATTTGTTCATTTTTTACCGAGCTGTAATCCCTACGGGATTCTTTTACAAAAATTCTATTGACTACTTAATAATTATTTGCGTAAATTTGCGTTCATTTATTTCATACTATCGCAAATGCGTTTTATTTCGTCGATAATCGCGTTGGCGAATTTATCTGCCTGTTCTTTGGTTGGCGCTTCGCTGTAAATGCGGATAATTGGTTCGGTGTTCGATTTGCGCAAATGTACCCAGCCTTGCGGAAAATCTATTTTTACGCCGTCTATATCATTGACTTTGAATTGTTTGTAACAACCTTTTATAACCATTAAAATTCCGTCAACATCAATTTCGGGCGTAAGTTCAATTTTATTTTTCGAGATATAATATTCGGGATATGTTTTACGAAGTTCCGAAACAGTTTTGCCCGACTTTGCCAACTGCGTGAGAAACAACGCGATACCAACTAATGCATCTCTTCCGTAATGACTTTCGGGATAAATAACACCGCCGTTTCCTTCGCCGCCGATAACAGCGTTTGTTTCTTTCATTTTGGTAACCACATTTACTTCGCCAACGGCAGCGGCGTTATATTGTCCGCCGTGTTTTTCGGTTACATCGCGCAAGGCGCGTGTCGAGCTCAAGTTTGAAACGGTGTTTCCAATCGTATGTTGAAGCACATAATCGGAAATTGCCACCAATGTATATTCTTCGCCAAACATACTGCCGTCTTCGCAGATAATTGCCAAGCGGTCGACATCCGGGTCAACCACAAAACCGACATCAGCTTTTTGCGTTTTGATAAGCGACGAAATTTCGGTTAAATGTTCGGGTAGCGGTTCGGGATTGTGCGGAAATTGTCCGTTTGGCTCGCAATATAATTCCAAAATATTGGTAACGCCAAGCGCTCGGAGCAATTCGGGAATGCAAATGCCGCCGACAGAATTCACGCAGTCAATTGCCACTTTGAAATTCGCTTTTTTAATCGCTTCAACATCAACCAATTTCAATGCCAACACGCTGTCGATATGTTTTTTTGTATAAGTATCGTCATTTGTTAATTTTCCAAGAGCATCGACTTCGACAAAAGAAAAATCGGAATTTTCTGCTATTTGCAATACTTCTTCGCCGTCTTTGGCATTCAAGAATTCGCCTTTTTCGTTCAATAATTTCAGCGCGTTCCACTGTTTTGGATTGTGGCTCGCGGTGATAATGATTCCGCCTGCCGCATCTTCCATCGTTACGGCAACTTCGGTGGTCGGCGTTGAGGCTAATCCTATATTAACGACATCAAAACCAACGCCCATTAATGTTCCACAAACAAGGTTATTGACCATTTCGCCGGATATTCTGGCATCTCGCCCGACTACTATTTTGTTTGATATAGTCGTTTTATTTTTTTTAATCCAATAGGCGTAAGCTGATGTAAATTTAACAACATCGATGGGACTTAACCCTTCGCCTGCTTTTCCGCCGATGGTACCGCGGATTCCGGATATTGATTTAATTAGTGTCATCTAATTCGAGTTCTGATATGATAATAATAAGGAGTTATGTTTTGTTGAGCGTTTGCGGAGCCAATCGACGATGGAACAATTAAGAATGCTTCGCCTTCATCTCCCATAAAACTTGCTGCTTCTGTAAATGCCTGCGCAAATGTGCTTCCGTTTCTAAGTACGAATTCGTCGGGCCATTGATTGAGAGTGATGTTGCCCTGCAATGTCATTTCATCAAAACGCACAAAAACTGTTTCGCCCTCTTTCGGCGGAATTCCATCGCCAGTATCGGCAACGTGAATATATAATCCCGACGGTCTTAAATAAAAATCGTTGCTGTTTAAACTCGCCGGTCTTAAAATAAAATCATTTTCGTTTAAAAAAACGGTATCTACCGGAAGTTGTTCGTGGAAAACATTAATCGTACTGTCTCTAATAAATTGAGCGATAGCTTCTCGTTCTTCTCGTCTTAATTCTGCCAGCGATTTTCTTCTTTTGCATGATGCTGTACATAAAAGAATAAAAATCAACGCAAAAACTGAAAATATTTTTAGTGTTTTCATATTTATTGTACTATTTCTAATGTTTTTATTTCGTAAATAATTGTTTTTTTTGCGCCGATGCAATCTTGGTCGCCTATCATCGCAAAAGCCAAGTCGGAAGGAATGATAAACATGCCTCGACCGCCTTCGTTGAGTAATAATAACGATTCGTCGAGTCCTCTTATTATGTCAAACTTGCCGATTGTTATTATTTTGTCGCCTTTATTTTGCGGTGTGTAGCAAATTGTTCCGTCGAGCAAACTCAAATTATATGTTACGCGAACTCTGTCGCCTTTTTTTATTGGTCTTCCGCTGCCTTGATATTCAATGTTGTACCAAAAAGCTAATGGCGATTGCGTAAAATAAATATCGCTTTGTTCAACAAAAGCTTCCATTTCTTTTGTTTCTTTTTCGGCAAGTACTCGATTCATTTCCAACAGGTTTTCTGTTGTGTAATCTTTGGGTAATTTATTGACAGGAAGATGAGGCTTCTCATTTCGACAACCGGTAAACAACAAAATAAAAATAAAAACAAGCCCCCTAAATCCCTCGAAGGAGGACTTGGGAAGACTTGGATGGATATCTCGTTTTTTCATCAAATTTTCATTAAAAGTCTTGTTCTGTAAGTCCCCTTTTGGGGGATTTAGGGGACTTAGTCTTTTATCGTATGTTCGCAATACTAATAATATCCGCAAACACGCCTGCTGCCGTTACTTCTGCGCCTGCGCCATAACCGCGTATCATCATTGGATATTGCTTGTAGCGTTCTGTGGTAATGAGAATGATATTATTGCTGCCTTCCAAATCGTAAAACGGATGACGGCTATCAACTGCCTCCAAGCCGACGGAAGTTTTGCCTTCTTCTAATTTGGCAACGAAACGCCAACGCATATTTTTTTCTTCCAACGTTTTGCGTTTTTCTTCAAATTCGGCATCAAATTTTTCAATTTTTCCCCAAAAATCGTCAAGCGAACCATCGAAGAAATCTTTTGGGATGAACAGATTTTTCTCCACATCTTCTTGTTCTACGACATAACCTGATTCGCGCGCCAAAATCACTAATTTGCGAATCACGTCTTTTCCGCTTAGGTCAATTCTTGGATCCGGCTCGGCGAAGCGCGCTTCCATGGCACCACGAATGGCGGCACTCAACGGCACTTCTTTGCTGATAACATTGAAAATATAATTTAATGTACCTGATAATACGGCTTCTAATTTCAAAATTTTGTCGCCGCTATACACAAGGTCGTTGATGGTGTTGATAATGGGCAAACCGGCGCCGACATTGGTTTCAAACAAATATTTTACACTGCGCTGACGGGCAATGTTTTTCAAATTAATATAGTTTGAATATTCCGACGAAGCTGCAATTTTATTAGCCGTAACCACCGAAATATTATGCGACAATAAGTCTTTATACATTTCAGAAATCATTTGACTTGCTGTACAATCTACGAAAACGCAGTTGTAAATATTCAAGTCAAAAAGTGCTTTTTTCAGTATTTCGGGCGTCGATTCTTTGCCTTCCGCTTTTATTCTTTCGTCGTAAGAATTGAGGTCGATACCCTCGCGGTCGATGATGTAACCATATTCATTGGCTATTCCAATCACTTTTACTTTCAGCGAATTTTGTTTTTTCAACAATTCTTGCTGCGTGTGGAATTGATGCAATAAGCTACCGCCTACTGTTCCTGTGCCTACTACAAAAAGATTTAATTCTTGATATTCCGACAAGAAAAACGATTCGTGTATGGAATTCAACGCTTTGCGCAAATCACTCATACGCACCACAAACGAAATATTTGTTTCCGACGAGCCTTGCGCCAACGCAATGATATTAATATTGTTGCGTCCCAGCGCGTTAAACAGTTTGCCTGCAGTTCCGGTGGATTGGCGCATATTTTCGCCCACGATGGCAACGGTTGCCAAGTCGGACTCGATAGTAATATTGTTTATTTCGCCGTGCTTGATTTCTTTTTCAAATTCTTTTTTGAGTAATTCGGCGGCTCGGTCGGCTTCGTCGTCTTTTACGCCAAAGGAAATAGAACTTCCCGATGACGCTTGCGAAATGAAAAACACGTTTATGCCATTACGCGAAAGCGCGGAAAATGTGCGCCCGTTGGTGCTTTCAATGCCAATCATTCCCATTCCCTGCATCGTGATGAGGCTCGTGTTTGAAATCGACGAAATGCCTTTAATCGGCTTTGCCTCTTCTTCTTTATCGTTTGAAATTAGCGTACCTTGAACTTCTGGTTTAGCTGTATTTTTTATCAAAATTGGCACGTTTTTTTGATATGCCGGATAAACTGCCGGCGGATAAAGTACTTTGGCGCCGAAGTTAGAAAGCTCCATTGCTTCCACATAGCTGAGGCGATCGATGGTGTATGCTTTACTGATTATTCGAGGGTCTGCGGTCATAAAGCCGTCAACGTCTGTCCAAATTTCCAACATGTTAGCGTTGAGTGCGGCTGCCATCAAGGCGGCTGTATAATCAGAACCGCCGCGCCCGAGATTGGTTATTTCGCCTGTTTTTAGGTCGGTCGAAATAAATCCGGGAACGAGCGACAATGTGCCTTTATTGGCGAATGCTTCTTTTATCAACGTTTCGGTTTTGTCGATGTTGACAATATGTTTTCCGAGAACGGTTTCGGTTTTGATGAATTCGCGCGCGTCGTACAATTTGGCGCCGAGCATTTTACTTACAAAAAGCGATGAAATTCGTTCGCCATAGCTTACAATGGTATCACTTGTTTTCTTGGATAAATCTTTGATTAATGATACGCCTTTGAAAATGTTTGCCAACTCGCAGTGCAATACTTCTACTTGTGGAAGTATGCCTTTTTTATCTTCGGCGGACAATACGCCGTTGATAATTTCGAGGTGTTTGGCTACGATTTCTTCGTACAGTTTTATATAATCTTCAGTGCCTGTTGCGGCAGTTTTGGCTGTGTTAATGAGCTTGTCGGTTATGCTTCCGACTGCCGAAACTACTACTATTGCCGGTTTGTTGGTATTGGCAACGATGTTTTTTACTTGTTGTAAATTTTCTACGGAACCTACGGACGTTCCGCCAAATTTTAATACTTTCATAATGTTTTTACAAAATTTTTCACAAAGATAGAAAAATTATTAAGAACGAAATTTTTTTTAATGCAAATAACACAAAAAACACGAATGAATATATTATGGGATTGGTATTATTGAATTTAGAACCATTCATGTTTAAGCGTTTCTAAAACAAACAAAGCTCCTCTTAAAAAGAGAAGCTTTGTGTTGAAAAATTTGCGCTAATGATTATTATAGCAAGCTGGCAAAAACATCTTTTTCTTCTTCGCGAATGGCGATTTTCTCTTCACGAGCCAACCAACCTAGCGCCAAAAAGATTTCTTTTTCAGCTAATTTTGTTTCTTTTTTTATTGCTTTTACGCTTTGTTCGCCTTTAACAAGAGTCATCCACACTGTTCCTGCGGTATAACCAATTTTTTCTGTTGACATAGTCTTTATTATTTGTTTAGTGAATAAAAATATAGTGTTTTTTAAACGGTACAAAAATATGATTATTTGTGCTAAAGGATATGTTAAAATTGTTATTTTTAGCAAAAAGACAAAAAATTTAACATATTTTAATAGTCAAAAATAAAATAAGATTTCCCATATTTTTATGGAAAACCTTATTTTGTCTTTAAATGATTGCTATGTTTTTTAGAATCCTCTAATTGCTTCGATTCCCGGCAATACTCTTCCTTCGATAGCTTCCAACAAAGCGCCGCCACCGGTAGAAACATACGAAACGCCGTCTGCCAAACCAAACTTGTTAACTGCCGCTACAGAGTCACCGCCGCCTACAAGCGAGAATGCACCGTTTTTGGTTGCTTCTACAACTGCCAATCCTACGGCTTTTGTACCTTCGGCAAAGTTGTCGAACTCAAACACGCCGGTTGGACCATTCCAAAGAATGGTTTTCGAGTTTTTAATTACTTCGTCAAATGCTTTTATGCTTTCAGGACCGATGTCCAAACCTGACCAACCATCGGGAATTTCATTGTCAGCAACAAATTGGGTGTTGGCATCGTTGCTGAAATTGTCGGCAATTTTAGCGTCGGTAGCCAATACTAAATTCACACCGTTTTCTTTCGCTTTTTTCATTAATTCTAAGGCAAGCTCAAGTTTATCGTCTTCGCAAATTGAATTGCCGATTTTTCCGCCCATCGCTTTTACAAATGTATATGTCATACCGCCTGTCAAAATCAGGTTATCAACTTTTGTCAATAGGTTTTCGATAATTTCGATTTTGCTTGATACTTTCGACCCTCCCATAATAGCAGTGAAAGGACGAACAGTATTGCTCAGTACATTATCAACAGCATCAACTTCTTTGTCCATCAAGAAACCAAACATTTTACTGTTTTCATTGAAGAATTGTGCAATTACGGCAGTCGAAGCGTGCGCGCGGTGCGCTGTTCCGAAAGCATCGTTTACATACACATCGGCATAAGAAGCCAATGTTTTAGCCATTTCTTTTTGTCCGGCTTTCATTTCTACTTTCGCCAATTTCTTTTGCTCGTCTGTTGCGTCTTCGGCAAGTCCGCGTGGTTTGCCTTCTTCTTCGGCATAAAAACGAAGATTTTCCAATAACAACACTTCGCCTGCTTTCAATGCAGCTGCTTTTTCGGCAACACAGTCGCAAAGACAATCTTCAGCAAATTGTACTTCTTTGCCAAGCAATGTTGACAAGTGCGGTAAAATATATTTCAACGAAAATTTAGGGTCCGGATTTTTCTTTGGACGTCCCAAGTGCGACATAATAATCAAGCTGCCGCCATCGTTTAAAATTTTGTTCAATGTAGGCAATGCTGCGCGCATACGTGTATCATCGGTTATTTCGAAGTTCTCATTTAGGGGAACATTAAAGTCAACCCTTACAATTGCCCTTTTTCCGGAAAAATTGAAGTCATTAATCTTTTGCATACTATTTATATATTAAATGTTTAAAATATTCTTTTTTGAAAACGAGGGGACAAAGGTATAAAAAAAATGAAGAATGAAGAATGAAGAATGAAGATTTTTTGAAATTCTGCCTTTTTGTCAGATTCAATAATACATATTTTTAACAATATTTATACCAACAAAGAAAACTAAATGAATTTACATTTGTTTTATTATGCGTAATATGTCAGATTTATGCTGCCATAAAATATGGCACGATGTTTGATAATTATTAATCGTGATTTTAAAACAACATTAAGTATAACATATAAAATTAAATCAAAATGGGAAAAATTATTGGCATAGACTTAGGAACAACAAACTCTTGTGTCGCCGTAATGGAGGGCAACGAGCCTGTTATTATTCCTAATAACGAAGGAAAAAGAACAACTCCATCTATTGTAGCATTTGTAGATGGTGGCGAACGTAAAGTGGGCGACCCTGCTAAACGTCAAGCGATTACGAATCCGCTTAAAACCGTGTTTTCTATCAAACGTTTTATGGGAGAAACGTGGGATCAAGTACAAGGTGAAATTAAACGCGTGCCTTATAAAGTAGTAAAAGGTGATAATAACACACCGCGTGTGGATATTGACGGAAGACTTTATACGCCGCAAGAAATTTCGGCTATCATTCTTCAAAAAATGAAAAAAACTGCTGAAGATTATTTGGGTACAGAAGTAACCGACGCGGTTATTACCGTTCCGGCGTATTTTAATGATTCGCAACGCCAAGCAACCAAAGAAGCAGGCGAAATAGCAGGTTTAAATGTCCGCCGTATTGTAAACGAGCCTACTGCTGCTGCGTTGGCTTACGGGTTGGATAAGAAAAATAAAGATATGAAAATCGTTGTGTTCGACTGCGGTGGTGGTACGCACGACGTTTCTATCCTCGAACTTGGCGACGGTGTTTTTGAAGTAAAAGCAACTGATGGTGATACGCACTTGGGCGGCGACGATTTCGACCACCGCATTATTGATTGGTTGATACAAGAATTCAAAAACGAAAACGCGGGACTTGATTTGAGCAAAGATCCAATGGCGTTGCAACGTTTGAAAGAAGCTGCTGAAAAAGCGAAAATTGAACTTTCGAGCACTGCTTCTACTGAAATTAATCTACCTTATATTATGCCGCTTGATGGTGTGCCGAAACACTTGGTTCGTACACTTACTCGCGCAAAATTTGAGCAGTTGATTGACGATTTAATTAAACGCACCATCGAACCTTGCCGCACGGCGTTGAAAAATGCAGGTATGCAAGTGGGCGACATTGACGATGTGATTCTTGTGGGCGGTTCGACTCGTATTCCGGCTATTCAAGAAGCTGTTGAAAAATTCTTCGGCAAACCTGCTTCAAAAGGCGTTAATCCTGACGAAGTGGTAGCATTGGGCGCTGCTGTTCAAGGCGCAGTATTGTCGGGTGATGTAAAAGACATTTTGTTGTTAGATGTTACGCCGCTTTCGCTCGGTATCGAAACAATGGGAAGCGTGATGACGAAGTTGATTGAGGCAAACACAACTATTCCAACCAAAAAGTCGGAAACGTTTACTACTGCCGTTGATAATCAACCGAGTGTGGAAATTCATATTTTGCAAGGTGAACGCCCAATGGCAAAAGATAATAAAACGATTGGCCGCTTCCACTTAGATGGAATTATGCCTGCTCGTCGTGGTGAACCGCAGATTGAAGTAACATTTGATATTGATGCCAATGGTATTTTGAATGTGTCAGCCAAAGACAAAGCAACAGGCAAACAGCAAAATATTCGTATCGAAGCGTCAAGCGGATTGAGCGATGCCGAAATCAAACGTATGAAAGACGAAGCAGCCGCTAATGCTGATGCCGATGCTAAAGAAAAAGAAAAGGTTGATAAATTGAACCAAGCTGACAGTATGATTTTCCAAACGGAAAAACAATTGAGCGAAATTGGCGATAAAATTCCTGCTGATAAAAAAGCTCCGATTGAGTCTGCTTTGGCAAGATTGAAAGAAGCGCATAAGTCACAAGATGTTGCTGGAATTGACAGTGCCATGAGCGAACTAAACACAGCTTTCCAAGCGGCAAGCCAAGAAATGTATAATGCTCAAAATGCACAAGCAGGCGGTCAGCCGGATGGTGGTGCAGATTTTGGCAGTCAACAAGCTCAACAAAGTGGTAGTAACGAAAATGATGTTACTGATGTTGATTTTGAGGAAGTGAAGTAACAGCCCAAAACAAGCAATGAGCAAAAATAGATAGAAAGCGGTAAATCAATAGTTTACCGCTTTTTTCTTTATAAATATTTTTTGTTATTTATGCTTATATATCGTTTTTTTATTGTATATTTGCAACAGATTTGCGACACAACATAAATAACGACAATGTGCAACGTAAATCTACTTATATATACGAATAAATATTTATTATATGGGAGTTAGCAAATTGAAAATACCAAAAAACTGCGAATGTTGCGGCAAAACATTCGAGGCAAAAACCGTGATTACACGTTTTTGTTCCAAAGTCTGTACTACCAAAGCGGGCAACGACAAGAAGAAAGCCGAGCGGCAGGAAGTAAAACAGCAGGAACTCATTGCCAAAATTCCGAACAACCGCCCTTACATTTCCATTGCCGAAGCCGTTTTGTTGTTCGGTATTTCGCGCGATACCATTTACCGCCTTGTGCGTATGGGAAAAATCCCTGCCGTCAATTTGGGCGAGAGATTGACAAGAATAAGCAGGGCGCACATTGAAACAATGTTTGTGCCGTTGCCAGTTGTGCCAACCACCCCCGAAAAGCAACCCAAGAAAATGGACTACTCACAAGCGGAGTGTTACACAATCGGCGAAATAACCGAAAAATTTGGCGTATCGCCCTCAACGGTAAGTAACACAATTCGCCGAAACAGCATACCCAAAAAACAGATAGGCAAATTTGTGTACGTGCCAAAAGTTGAAATTGACAGAGTTTTTGCAAACAAAAAGTAATTAGATATGAAACAGTTAAACCGTACCAAAGTAACCGTCAGAGTAAGAAAAGCCGTTTTTCGCAATGAATGGTATTTGTGCATAGAGTGTTATCCTGTATTTGTGGCGGGCAGGAAGAAACCACAGCGCATTGTTGAAGCGTTAAACCGCACAATTACAAGCATAATTTGGGATAAGAAACGCACCGCCCGCACAACTGAAACCTCAAAAACATTCAAACCCAAAAGAGACGAAAACGGTATAATAATGTGCAAAACCGAGATAGACCAAGAGGCGTGTTTGTACGCTGACGGCGTTCGCAAACTCCGCCAACGCGAATACGACAACGCCGATTTGTACAGCGACACCGAAACCGCCCAAGCCGAACAAAAAGAGCGTTCGCAACAAAACTTTATTCAATACTTTGATGAGGCAGCAAAGAAACGCCACGCCCGAAGTTCCGTATCAATCCAAATAAATTGGAAACGTACACTTGAACTGATAAAACTTTTTGCAGGCGACACTGTACCATTTTCAAAGATAGACAACCGTTTTGCCGAAGATTTCAGAATGTATATAATGACAGCCCCTTGCGGTGGCAACAAAAGCGGTACAATATCACGAAATACAGCCGTAACCTACTTTTCCATTTTCAAAGCCGCATTAAAACAGGCTTTTGTTGATGAATATTTAACGGTTGATTTATCTGCAAAAATCAAAGGCATACAAGAACAGGAAACCCGCCGCGAGTTTTTGACAGTCGAGGAGTTAAACACCCTTGCCGCCACGCCTTGCGAGTATAAAGATTTGAAACGTGCCGCCCTGTTCTCTGCGCTCACAGGCTTGCGGCATTGCGATATTCAAAAAATGCAATGGAAAGAATTACAAATTGACGGCGACCAAGCCCGCCTGAATTTCACGCAGCAAAAAACAAAAGGCGTTGAATATATGCCCATTTCGCCGCAGGCGTTGGAACTTTGCGGCGAGCCGCGAAAGCCCAATCAATTAGTATTTGAAGATTTGCCCGACCCCTCGTGGATTTCGCGCCCGCTTAAAAAGTGGCTCGAAAGCGCAGGGATTACAAAAAAAATTACGTTTCACGGCTTTCGTCATACATTCGCAACCCTGCAATTATCAAGCGGAACGGATATTTACACCGTCAGCAAAATGTTAGGGCATACCAACGTAAAAACTACCCAGATATACGCAAAAGTGGTTGATGAAAAGAAAGAAAAAGCGGCAAACGCTATAAAACTGAATATTAAAAGACAATAAGGTAAAAACATAGGGAAATATAAAAAGGTGTTGGTAAATATTTATAAACAACAAGTATCAATTATAAAAAAAGTATTACCTTTGCCCCTGAATTTTTGGTGGTGTTTTTTCCACTTCGGAAAAAGCACTGAAAAGGGAATCAGGTGTAAATCCTGAACAGACCCGCTGCTGTAAGCTCCGCCAAAAGTCTTTGAATACTACTTTTTTCCACTGTTTTATAAAAAAAATGGGAAGGACATTCAAAGATGGAGTAAGTCAGAAGACCTGCCAAAAAGATAGTTTAAGGCTTTCGAGGAATGAAGCCGGCGACGAACAGGGCAGAGTTTTCTGCAAGGTTTATCCCGATTTTTATTGTTTGAAGGCTGTTTAATACAAATTTAAACGGCTTTTTATGTTTTTAGACAGGTTATTTTGCGTAAGCATATTGCTTTTGCTGCAAACTGTTGTTTTGGCGCAAAGTCAATTAGACACAATCCAAATTTTGAGTGAGGTAGTGGTTGTCGGCAATCGTTACCGCGAAGTTATCCCCTCACAACGGCTTTCGGGCGAAAAGTTGGAAGCACTGAGCAGTTTTTCCGTTGCCGATGCGGTGCGCTATTTTTCGGGCGTGCAAATCAAGGATTACGGCGGTATTGGCGGACTGAAAACCGTTGATATTCGCAGTATGGGCAGTAACCATTTGGGCGTTTTCTATGACGGTATCGAAATCGGTAACGCACAAAACGGCACGGTCGATTTAGGTAAATTTTCCTTGGATTTTATTGAAGAAGTCAGCCTTTTCAACGGTCAGAAAAGCGAAATTTTCCAATCTGCCAAAGACTTCGGCTCGGCAGGAACCATTTACCTGCGTACTCGCCGACCTCGTTTTGAGGAGAATAAAAACACAAATCTCGTTGCTTACTTCCGCACAGGCTCTTTCGACCTCGTAAATCCCTCTGTTTTGTGGGAACAAAAAATCAATAAAAACATTTCGTCAAGCCTCAACGCCGAATATGTTTATTCGTCGGGAAGGTACAAATACCGCTACACAAAATACAATGCCGACGGCACTATTGCTAACGACACAACCGCCATTCGTGAGAACGGAGATATTCGTTCCCTACGGCTCGAAGGCGGTTTTAACGGTTATCTTGAACAGGGAAGTTGGAATGTCAAAGGTTATTTCTACAATTCCGAAAAAGGACTTCCGGGCGCCATTGTGAGTAATGTATGGAAAAATGCACAACGACAATGGGATAGAAACGCCTTTGTACAGGGCAGCTTTCTGAAAACATTGTTCAAAAATTACGATTTTTTGGTAAACGCCAAATATTCAAATGATTATATGCGTTATCAAAATCCTGATACTACTTTGATGCTCATTGATAATCAATTTTGGCAACAGGAAATTTATGTTTCCACAGCAAACAAATACAGCATTTTTCGCACTTGGGACATTAACTTTTCTGTTGATTATATTTATAACACGCTTGATGCCGACTTGGTTAATTTCGTCAATCCCTCTCGCAATACCCTACTCACAGCGTTTGCTACGGCTTTTGAATGGCGACGATTTAAGGCACAGGCAAGTGTTTTGGGAACATTTGTTTTTGATAATGTGAAAATTCAAAATGCCAACAAAGCAAACGACAAATCGGAATATACGCCTGCTGTATTCTTGTCCTACAAACCATTGAAACGCCATAATTTGAATGTCCGAGCCTTCTACAAACGCATTTTTAGAATGCCTACTTTCAACGATTTATACTACACCGACATTGGAAACATCAAACTTCGTCCTGAATTTACAACGCAATATAACATTGGTATTCAATACGATAAAAATTTCAAAAGAGGGATTGTCAATTATCTGAATATCAGCACCGATTTTTATTATAATGAAGTAAAAGACAAAATTGTAGCTATTCCGAAAGGCGGTAGTGGCGGTGGCAGTTTGTACCGTTGGCAGATGATGAATTTGGGATTGGTGGAAATTCGAGGTGTTGATGTGGCGGCAAAAATCGGGTGGAAACTTCCTGCAAATATTCTGATAAATACAAGTCTGAATTATACTTTCCAAAAAGCACAGGATTTTACCGACCCGAACAGCGAGTGGTACGGCGGACAAATCGCTTATGTTCCTTGGCACAGTGGTTCGGCAATCGTCAACGCACAATGGCGGACTTGGGATTTCAATTATAGTTTTATTTATGTCGGCGAACGGTATCACAATTCGGCAAATATTCTCGCCAACCACGAACAACCTTGGTACACGCACGATTTAACGCTTGGAAAAACATTCAAAGTCAAAAAATCAAAATTAAAAATCTCGGCAGAAGCGAATAACCTGCTTAATCAAGCATACGAAGTAATAACCTGTTACCCGATGCCGGGACGAAATTATAAACTCATTTTAAAATTAGAAATATGAAACAGTTAATTTATGCCATTTTTCTGTCACTCTGCCTGTTTACGGCTTGTCGAGAAGATGTCGAAGTTTTCAAACCCGAAGTTGAGCCTGTTACGCCACCCGATACTACGGTAGCTTCACAAGTAAAAATGCTCGGTTTTTACCTCCTCAACGAGGGAAATATGGGCAGTAACAAATCTACGCTTGATTATTTTGATTTTGCCACAGGCGAATATCACCGCAACATTTACGGCGATGCCAATCCTTCCGTTCCCAAAGAGTTGGGCGATGTGGGCAACGACCTAAAAATTTACGGCTCAAAACTGTATGCCGTTATCAATTGCTCAAACAAAATAGAAGTAATGGATAAACGCACCGCCCGCCGTTTGGGACAAATCAACATTCCCAACTGCCGATACATTAAATTTCACGAGGGATATGCTTATGTAACTTCTTACGCGGGTCCCGTAGAAATTAATCCCTACTACGAGCAAACAGGCTATGTGGCAAAAGTAGATACGGCAACCTTTCAGGTACTCGACCGCTGTTTGGTTGGTTTTCAACCCGATGAAATAGAGATTGTAGGCAATAAAATCTACGTTGCCAATTCGGGCGGATATATGGTGCCGAATTACGAAAACACGGTTTCTGTGATTGACATTGCGAGTTTTACAGAAACAAAACGCATTCCGGTAGCCATAAACCTGCACCGCCTCGAAGCCGACAAACACGGCAATTTGTGGGTCAGTTCGCGCGGCGATTACTATGACACACCCTCAAAACTGTTTTGGATTGATACCCAAACCGACACCTACGGCGGTGCGATTGATATTGCCGTTTCGGGAATGACGATTGACGGCGAAATGCTCTATCTGTACAGTTCCGAATTTAGTTATGTTTCTTTCAATTGGGAAATCAATTACGGTATAGTTGATGTGGCGACAAAACAGATTGTAACCCGAAATTTCCTTACTAACGCTGCAAAAAGAGAAATTTCAATGCCTTACGGAATTATGGTAAATCCCAAAAACAAAGATATTTACCTAACCGATGCAGCAAACAATGTGTTTCCGGGTGCACTATTCTGTTTCGACCGAAACGGTAACAAGAAATGGACAGTGCGCACCGGCGATATTCCCGCACATTTTGCAATACTGTATGAATAAAAATAATTAACAACCCAAAACACCATTAAGGAGTGGCACGGTGCAAGTCCGTATTTTTCAAAAAAATGGAAAAAAAACAAATCAATTTACGTTTTTGCGTAATCAGTCTTTTAATCTTGTTGGCAGCATTGAGCCGGTTAATTCCACACCCCGCCAATTTTGCACCTATCGGCGGAATGGCGTTGTTTGGTGCAGCCTATTACACGAAACGCTATTGGGCGTTTATCATTCCCATAGCGGCAATGTGGATAAGCGACTTAATACTGAACAATGTTGTTTTTGGTCAATATTTCGACCACTTTGTTTGGTTTTACAGCGGCTCACTGTTTACTTACGGTGCATTTGCACTTATCGTATTGCTCGGAATGTTTACACTGAAAAAAGTACACGTACCCAATCTGATAGTTTCAGCGTTAGGGGCTTCGGTTATTTTCTTTCTCGTGTCGAATTTCGGCGTATGGTTTTCGGGAACGATATACCCAAAAGATTTTAGCGGACTAATGGCTTGCTATACGGCAGGAATACCATTTTTCAAAAATACCATTGCAGGCGATTTAGTTTATTCGGCGGTAATGTTCGGAGCGTTTGAGTGGAGCGCGAAAAGATTTCCACAAATCCAATTACAAACAATTTCTTTTTAAATAAATTATTAACTAAAATGCCGTTTAAGGAACGGTGCGGTGCAAGTCCGCAACAAGTTTTTTATGAGAAAAATAAATTTTTTACTTCTGTTTTGCCTCTTTATGGCAAGTCAGGCGTTTGCACAACAAACGCAATCGTTCGCCGAATATTGGTTTGGCGTAAACCCACAAAACCGTGTGCAGAACAGCACAAAAACTACACCCCAAAGAGCAAAAGCAACAGGGGCATTACGCGCGGCAAGTATCAACACAAGCAGCGTTATCACATTGGATTTAAGTCAGCCGACAAATCCTGCAACGTTCAATCTTGACGCAAACGGCGTTTGGACGGAAACCTACAACGATGAGGATTATCCTTTTATCGAATTTAACAACAGTACCTTTATTTTTTCGCATTTAGGCGCGGGTGAAGGCGATGCGTGGGACGGTGCTTATTGGGACGGATTTACTTACAGCAAAAACGGCGACAATACCGATTACGGTCAAGGTGGTAGTGAAGGTTGGGTTGGCAACGAATGGGGCAATATGGCAAGCGGCGGCATTAGAACCGATGCCAAAGGCAATGTTTTGACAGACAACGGCGTAGTGCTTACAGACCAAAATATACCTTATTTAGTTGCTTATTGGGGATTTATGGACGGATATTACACTTATCCCACATTAAGCGTAATCTTTAATGATGTTTATCAAGCCAAAAGCATATATGTAAATAACAGTCCGTGGGCTTATTACGGAAATCTTAACGGCGACGGCTTTGTCCAACCATTTGCAGAGGGTGATTATTTCAAACTCTTTATTCACGGTTTGGACGAAAACTACGAAGACAACGGCAAAGTGGTAGAATATGTTTTAGCCGAATATAAAAACGGCGAACTTATCCAAAGTCCAAATTGGGAATTTGTGGATTTATCGACATTGGGCGAAGTTAGCGGAATATATTTCACAATGGAATCCACCGACACCGACCCATTGTGGGGAATGAACACTGCCGCCTATTTCTGTATAGATAAATTGCAAGTAGAAGCGCAAGTTCCCGTAGAATACAATTACACAATCACCGTTCCCGAAGGTGCAAGCATATATGTAGGCGCAAAAGGCGGCAAACATTATGTACCATTCACGGAAAAAACAGCAGTTGCCACTTCAACAAGTGAGGGTAAAACGACCTATTATTACAATGTAAGCGGTCAGCACAATTACCGCGTGAGCAAAGAAGGCGCATTGACACACGCAGGTTTATTTACGCCAAACGCAACTAATACAAGTTTGGAAATTACAAACGATGACCTCAATTCACATAATCCCAAAGAAACCGACCGCGATGTAAACAGCAACAGCGGCTACAATGTAGCAGATATTTTCTTGAATATTAACGAAAAAGGACACCTTCGACTTGCCGAAAATGATACATATCAGTTGGTAAATCTTCGTACTTGGCAATTAACAAATTCTACCGTTGGCAATTATTTTATTGAGCCCGATTTTCATTATACCGTAATCAACGAAAACGGCGATATTGACAACAGCATTGTTACCGTAAACGACAACGGACTATTAACTGCGGTAAGCAATGGAACAGCCATTGTGCTTGTAACTTACGATGCAATCAATTTTAAAGATGCGGTAGGCGGTGCATTTTGGGGTGCGTTGTGGGCTGAAAACACAGGCGTATTTGTGGTTTCGGTCGGTGCGGCAAATTCGGGTATTACTTCGGGAATGCTTATCAACGAAACAAAAAATACAACTGCCGACAGCAAATTGGCAGGTACAGCCGTTGATGCCGAATTAGATGTATTATATTATTTGGAAGAAACAGGCGGATTTGACTATACCTTTACGCCAAGCGGTGCAACTTCCGTATCGTTGGCACAACCTGCAATCAGTGGAAACGATTTGAATTTCAATGGTTTTAGCACAAACGGAGTAATCAACAACGGCGACGGAAGTTATACCGTACACTTAATCGAAGGTAGAAATATCGTAAAACTGACTTCGCAGGCAGGCGATGCTTACCAAGTTTTAAGCGCAAAACCTGTGACCTACACCGTTAGCAACCTTACAAATCCCGACCAAAAAATTGTAGCAGGCGACCAAGTATCAATCGTTTTCAACACGCTTTACCACCCTGCCAACAAATTGTCGGGTATTTACAATATGTCAGCAGGCATACAATATTCCAACGGCGATACCGATTTCCCGCTTATTCTCGGACCCGGTCAATACACCTTTGCAAGCAAAGCGCAGGAAATCAAAATGACTATTCCGCAGGACTTTACAGAAGACAATTTTGTGCTTACCAATGGCGTAATTAAAGTAAACGGATACGGCAGTCCTTACGGCGACCACCGCAAAATTACGCTTGAAGACGGACAAGCGCCTAATATGAACGCACAAGTAAAATTGGCTTATTTCGGCGCATTGCCCGATATTTCTATTTCTTTGAAAGATGATATTTCGACTATTATAAATACCTTTGAAACAGGAAAAATCAACGTTTACCCAAATCCATTTACCGATTACATTATTGTGAATACAACAGCCGCAAGCACAGCAACTATTTACAATTTGTCAGGCAGTATAGTATCAAGTACAAATCTTGCAAACGGAAGCAATCGCATTGAAACTTCTTCGTTGCCGAAAGGCGTTTATGTGTTGAAAGTTGGCGAGAGTGCGGTTAAGGTTGTGAAATAATAAAAATTTATAAGCCAATCATTTAATAATAAAATCATAAGGGCGAGCCTGTGTGTTCGCCCTTATTTTTAACAAAAAAAGAAAAATAAAATGAAACAGAATACACAAAAAAAATACCTCAATAATAGATGTAAATGACATTTTAGAGGTTTTAGGGCAAAACAATTTTTCAAATCAAAAACAAGTTGATTTACTCCAAATTATCAATTTTGCCTTATACAAAAAGCAATACCCGCAAAACCTTTGCGGTATTATAGAGAGAAAAATACAACTACTCCAACAGCCACCCGAAACACCCGAAAAAGACAACCCCGAAAAGAGCGGAAGAAAGCGTACCCAAAAAGTTACTACCGATGTTTTGATGTCTCTTTTGCAAAAGTCGGGCGTTAGTGCCGTTTCCGATGACAAAGCAAAAATGGCTCGTCTGATAAGTTACCTTACCGATTTTTCAGAAGAAAAAATCAGGCAACGCCTTTCAAACACCGATGAATTAACCTCATATCACAGGGAAGAAGTCGAAACAATCAATAAAATACTGACAGAATTAAACTGTGATATATCAATCAAATACAATAAGCAACGATAATTTGTAACGGGTTACAGATACCGATTACACCCTCGTTTTGCCTATTCTTTTGCACCACTATTCAATTTTGAGTAGTGGTTTTCTTTTTATTGGCACAAAAGAAAATCCAACCGCCGAAAACAATAAAAATATGTTTTCTGATAACGAAATTTCTTTTAACGATGTGCCGAAAGCCGTAGCACATTTGATTAACAAGGTTGAGAAAATAGAAACCTTGTTACACGCAAAACAACCCCAAGCACAAGAGGGCGACCAATGGTTAAACCTCAACGACCTGTGCAAGTACCACCCCGACCACCCCGCAAAACCTACGGTTTATGCGTGGATTGGGCAGCGTTCAATCCCTTACCACAAAAAAGGCAAAAAGTTGATGTTCCTAAAATCCGAGATTGACAGTTGGCTCAAAGAGGGCAGGCGCAAAACCGCCGCCGAAATCCAAGCCGAAGCCGAACAGTTTGTAACGAACAACAGAAAAGGAGGTAAAAAATGAGCAAGCCCCGAATTTTAGCCGACATTCTGAAAGATTATTTTCAGAACAGCAACGAGCAGTTAGCCGTTGAGTTTCGCAAATACTTTGCAGAAACAAACAGCCCGCTTTTGACCGAGCAGCCAAGCGACACACCACTTGAAGAATGGATTGACAGTCAAGATGTAATGCAAGTATTACACATTAGTCCACGTACACTCCAAACCCTGCGCACAAACGGCACTTTGCCGTTTTCACGCATTGGCAGGAAGTTGTTTTACAAGCGTTCCGACATTCTCAAAATTCTTTCCGACAATTACATAATGCGCAAAATTAAAGACTATGAACGCGATAAGCGAGGAAAGTATTTTGAGTAAGACACATTACGGATTAAGTATTTACAGCCATATTTTACGCTTGTACTATCCCGATGAAATTGTGTTACAATTGGTTGGAAGAGATTGCGGCTTATGCCGCAATCCTTTCAATTCCAATAAAGAAACATTACATATTTGGATTGAAAAAACCGACCCCACAAATGTAATGAATAAAGAATTTGCCCGCCATAGTGATAGCGAAAACGCTATCTCTGCGGGCGATGCGTTCGGCTTTGCCGAACTGCATTACAAACAGAGTGGTGCCGAACTCCTGCAAACCCTCAACAAAGAACTGTTTTTGCACATAGGCGAACAACGGAGTTTTTACGCTAATGCTCAAAAATCCGTTGGCTGTTCGGAAACCTCACAGCCAAAAAGTCCCCAAAGTCCTTGCAGTCCTTTGTTTTCCTTTTTCAAATCCCCGATAACCAACACAAAACCGCATAAAGCGGTTTCGTTGTTGCAAATATACAACGCTATCAAAGGCGATTATTACAGGGACAAAACACAGAAATTGCGGGCAATTTCCAATGTCGGGCAAGCCCGACTATTCAAAGCCGCAAACTTCGATTATTGCACCTTTTCGGGCGTATTCACTACCCGAAACGACAAAGCATTAGAAAAACATTCGGGGTTGCTATGTGTAGATTTCGACCACCTGCAAAATGTTGAATTGCTGCGCAATCAACTTTTGCAAGATGAATATTTTGATACGCAATTACTTTTTGTCAGCCCTTCGGGTAATGGGTTGAAGTGGATAATATCCATTGACACAGCCGCCACGCAACACGGCGAATACTTCGCCGCCGTTGCCAACTATATTTTGCAAACCTACGGCGTTGCCGTAGATAAATCAGGGCGGGACATATCCCGCGCCTGTTTTCTACCTTACGACAGAGAAGTATTTATCAACCCTGTTTATTTGAAATAGTTATGAGCAAGAAAAAATTTAACCCCCAAGATTGGGAAAGCCCCAAAGATAAAACCGCCAACGGTAAAGGCGTATTGCATACGCCTACCGTAGCGGCAAGTGTCCCCATTGTTCCGAGCAACAACCCAAGTGCCGACATAGAAGTAATAACCCAAAGAATAGAAGCCACAAGCACAGACATAGCCCCCAATTACGCCGATTGGCGCGATTTAGGCTTTGCCCTCGCTGATGCTTTGGGCGAAAGCGGGCGCAGTTACTACCACCGTTTAAGTTGCTTTTATGCAGGGTACACCCAAAAAGAAACCGACAGCCAATACAACAAATGCCTAAAAGCCCACGGACACGGCGTAACAATCAAAACGCTTTATCATTTAGCAAAGTCCGCAGGGGTTGAGGTTTCAATAAAAACAGTCCCCAAAAAACAAACCAAATCCCCAAATCCCCCAAGTGGGGATATTGGGGAAATAGAGGATTTAGGGGAAACAGAAGAAAAACCACTACCGACAATCCCCGAAACACTATACCAAAACTTGCCCGATTTCCTGAAAAGAGCCACCGCCAAAGCAACCACCGCCGAAGATAGGGACTTACTTTTGCTCGGTTCACTTGTGGCAATTTCGCCTTGCTTGCCAAATATTTACGGTATATATGCCGAAAGAAATGTATATCCGAATTTATTTTTGTTCGTAACCGCCCAAGCCTCGGCAGGTAAGGGAAGATTAACATTGTGCCGAAAATTAGTTGAGCCGATACACAGAGCATTGCGCGAACAGTCAAAAGCAGAACAACAGGAATACCAACGCCAACTAACTGAATATTCAATGACAAAAGACAAAACCGATATGGAACGCCCGCAGGAGCCGCCTTTGAGAATGTTAATCATTCCCGCCAACAACAGCGCAACAGGATTGTTTCAAATCTTGAATGATAACAAGGGCATAGGATTGATTTTTGAAACAGAGGGCGATACGTTGGCGCAAACATTCAAAAGCGAACACGGCAACTATTCAGACGGTTTCCGTAAGGCATTCCACCACGAAATAATATCCTACAACCGCCGAAAAGACCGCGAGTTTGTAGAACTTGAAACGCCCCGCCTTTCGGCGTTGCTTTCGGGAACGCCGAAACAAGTTTCGACTTTGATACCCAACGCCGAAAACGGCTTATTCAGCCGTTTTATATTCTATTATATGAACATTCTACCTGTGTGGAAAGATGTTTTTGCGGGCGATGACAGCCAAACCCTTGATGATTATTTCCGTTATCTCGGCAATCAGTTTTTCGATTTTTACAAAATCTTACAACAACAAGCCGAGCCTTTGCGCTTTTGCCTTACGGCAACGCAGCAACAGGCATTTAACGCCTATTTTTCGCAGGCTCAAAATCAATACCTTTATTTGTGTGGTGTTGATTATTTGGCAACTGTACGCCGTTTGGGTTTGATAACTTTTCGTATGGCAATGATTTTAACCGCCTTACGGATTATGGAAATAGGACACATTCAAAGCCCGATGATATGCAACAATACAGATTTCAATACAGCGTTAGAGTTGGTAAAAATCTTAATCCAACACGCCGCCCGAATTTACGAAGCATTGCCCGCACAAACCGAAGCACCCAAGCAACCCAACCAAAAGCAACAATTTTTAGAAACATTACCGCCTGAATTTTCACGAAAGGAATATTTAAAAACCGCTCAAAGCCTCAATATTCCCGATAAAACCGCAGAGAAACACATTGCAAAATTTGTGCAAAGCAGCTTGCTAAACCATTTCGCACACGACAAATACAGAAAAACATAAATCCTCCATTTCCTCTATATCCCCCAAATCCCCACAAGTGGGATTTGGGGGATATTCTTTTTTTAGCGGTATAAATCCGTGTTAAATGCTCCGCACAAAAACAACGCAGGTAAAGCGGTATTCGTCAATCGCTCCCTTTGTTCCACAAAAACACGCTTGCAAGGGTAAAACAAGCGGCTTAAAAAAAATCTCCACCCTGCGGGTAGTATTTTTTTAGCCGCCCTTGCAAGCGCCGCCGCCACACTCCATTGTTGCGCTCCAACTCACTCCGCTATCGCTCCGTTAGGTGCTCACAATAGGCGTGTCGGCTTGTTTTGTTTCACACGGTCGCTCTTTCCTCATTCGCGGCTACTCCTGCCCCCTTAAACCCGATAAGGTATTCGCTACGCTCATTTATTATTTAAAAGGGGGGCAGCCGCCGCTTATTGTTGTGCTCGCCTGCGGGTCGCTCGGGCTAATCGGGCTGTCACGTTTTTTGCAATGTTCCGTTTCGTTTTTTTTGCTCCCACCCTTTCAGCGGTCTTTGCCGTGTTCGCTTTGGTCGTACCTCCCGCCGCTCACACCGCA
>Ga0099364_10000832_pt1 | contig 52330 bp, 28 predicted proteins | sample TergutTh196P3_FD_73070 | JGI IMG/M metagenome (GOLD analysis project Ga0099364, IMG submission 73070) | Microcerotermes parvus P3 segment gut microbial communities from Pointe-Noire, Republic of the Congo - Th196 P3 | ecosystem: Host-associated > Arthropoda: Insects > Digestive system > Gut ... | reverse complement strand
CGGGTCAAGGTCAAGCCTGTTTGACCGGCAATCGGACCTTCTTCATTGGTAGATATCACACGTTGTTTCCATACAATGGTAGAACCTGAGAGGCGTGGTGTTGGGATAGTAGCCCTGAATACCGTTCTGTCGTTGTTACAAAGTGTGGTTTCGTCAACGGTGATGCTGATGCTCGGACGCGTTGTGTCGGCAGTTCTCACCCGAATCACATCGGTAAGTTCACAGCCCAACGAGTCGCGGTAAATAATTTGGAAACTTGTATTGTTACTATTGACTTGTCGGTAGATATTTTCGTTTTCACCGCCATCGGCAATCCAATAACTGCTCTTATTGTTTACAGTTACCCACAAGTAAGCGTCTGCACCAACACAAACCACCGTATCCATGCGGGTTTTGCCTGTAAGCACCGGACGGCTGATAATGGTATTCGCCGGATTAGTGTAGTATACACGTCCGTTAGCGGTTACCACGCGGATGCGATATTCGGCATTGCTGGTTGCACTTGCGTTCAACGTTGGTTGGTTTTGACTGCCGCTTACGGTTCTGAATCCGCAACGTCTACAGTAATAATCGTTGTAAGGATAATACGTGTAAGTACCGCACCATTCTCTCCAACAGGTGTATTGCTCCCAAGTCCAGGAATCTCCTGCCTCAAGACCTGCTGCATACATGGTGAATTGTCCGTTCAAACAAACTACCGTGTCTCCGAATTCGCGACCGTCTTCATCGGTAACGGCTACATCTCTGCGGATTGTGATATTGCGAACAAGGGTTGCACTTGCCGGTGTTACACAAGCAAAGGTTGAAGTTGAGGTGTAAGTAACTCGGTCGTTTTCTCTCAAATCACTCAAGAAAATACTGTCTTCCACAATACGTGGGTCTGATTCCGGAATAGCCGTACCGTTCAAACTCCAAATGCCTGTGCCTTCTATTCTATTGTTTACACTGACGTAGAACTGCATATCTCCGGTTGCCGATGGCACGGTGATAATAGTCGGATTGGTTTGACCGGCTGCGTAAATGTTCATGGTTTGAGTAACCGTAGTTTCTACCTCTATTTCTAAACTGTTGCTAACCGCAGGATTGGTGATTCTGCAAGCGTTCGGATAAGTCAATTCAGCCCAAATACGTCTGCCGTCAACCTGTGCTGCTGTGCGGGTTAAGGTTGTAGATGTTCCGCTTGAGATATTAGTGGTATCTCCTGTTGCGAACAATTCTTGACGCCAAGTCAACGTAGCACCGGATATCATGCCTGAAGTTGTCGCGGTAAATACAACACTGCTGTTGGTTCCGCTGCTGCAAATATAATCTTTGTCTACGGTTATGCTGATTTCAGGTGAAGTCGTGTCAAGTGCCGTAATTTGAATGCTGTTGGTAAGTACACAGCCCAACGTATCTACCATGCGGATTGCAAAGGTTTGAGTAGATTCGATAATGGTTGTTACAAATGTATTGGCTGCTGCGTCTGCAATGTAGAACGTATCTTTCGGACCAACTTCTACCTCTAAAGTCATTTCATCACCTACGCAAACTGTGGTATTCGGTGTTTTGTAGTACAACGTCGGCGTGCTAATCAATACGCGAATCGGATTCGTGTAGTAAGTGCGTCCGTTGGTGGTTCTTACTTGTGCAGCGTAGAAGTAACCGGTTGTACCATCGGTATTGAATTCTTGATCTGTTGCGTAACTTGTTACCGCACTCCATGAGGTACCGTTAGTCGAACGTACCCATCTCCAATCTTGAACGCCTGCCAAATTATCAATTTTCAAGGTTACAATCTCGCCGGAACATACCGCAGTATCCTCAATCTCACGTCCGTCAACCGTTGTGATATAAGCATTGTCAGAAATGTTAACCATACGGGTTACAACTTCGAAGTCGATACAACTCCAAGTTGAGGTCGAAGTATATCTGACTTGATCGCCTTGTACCAAACCACTCAATGTGAGGGTGTCATGATCTACATTAGCAAGGTCAACCGCAATACCGTTCAACGTCCAAACACCTTCGCCATCATCTTGATTGAGAACTTCAACATAGAACTTCATAATGCCGTCAGCAGGAACTGCAACCGGTGTAATCGGATTCTTAATGCCGTTAGCGTAAAGGTCTACACTATGAGTAAGGATTGGATTAACTTCAACTTCGATTGGCTCGCTACCTGCTACGTTAAACTCACGGCAACCGTATGGGTTCGGATAAGTCAACTGTGCCCAAATACGTCTGCCGACAACTTGTGCTGCTGTACGAGTTAAAGTAGTACCGGTTTGTCCTGCGATTGGACTGGTATTGCCGCCAATTTCTTGATGCCAAATCAACTGTGCTCCGGAAATCAAGCCTGAGGTAGTCGCAGTAAAGACAACACTTTCGTTGGCACAAATCACATCTTTATTCACACTGATGCTTACTTTCGGAGTTACCGTATCGCCTGCAACAATGCTGATGCTGCTTGTGATTTCACAACCCAATGTATCAACTACGCGGATTGGGAAGGTTTGATTAGTATTGATTTGTTTTATTACAAATGTATTGGCTGCACCGTCTGCAATGTAGAATGTGTCTTTTGGACCAACTTCTGCCATTAATTCGATTTCATCTCCAACGCATACAACTGTGCCGTTTGGTGTTTGACCGTACAATACAGGTCTGCTGATGTTCACGCGAATTGGATTAGTATAATAGTTACGTCCGTCGGTCGCTCTAACTTGGGCAACATACAGATAACCATCTATCGGATTAACCGTAAACTCTACGCCGGATGCTGCATACGAATGAACCGTACTCCAGCTCGCTCCGTTATTTGCAGAACGACGCCATCTCCAATCTTGAACGCCTTCAAGTTCGTTGATTCTCAATTTGAGAACCGTATTCGCACAAACTGAGATTTCCTCTACTTCGGTGCCGTCAGAAAGCGTAATGTAAGCGTTGCCTTGCATAAAGACAGTGCGTGAAAGCGTTCTTGTATTGACACAATATACATTCGAAGTCGAAGTATACGTAATATAGTAACCTTGTTTCGCAGCATTAACTGTCAATGTATCGCCTTCCACATCCGCAGGATTAACCGGCTGACCGTTCATTGTCCAAACACCACCTCCAACATCTTGGTTTGTAGTTGCTACATAGAACTTCATCGGACCATCGGACGGTATTACGATTGGTGCATTCGGATTTTTCACGCCGTTAGCGTAGAGATCCATGCTATGAATTGCAGTAGGTGTAACATCCACTTCGATTGAGTTGCTAATAGCAGGATTCACATTGCGACAAGTGCCAGGATAGGTCAACTGTGCCCAAATATGTCTGTCTTCTACTTGTGTAGCCGTGCGAGTAAGCGTGGTTCCGGTTTGTCCGACGATTGGACTGCTATTGCCGGCAATCTCTTGATGCCAACTCAACTGTGCTCCGGTGATCATCGCTGAAGTCGTCGCGGTAAACACAACACTTTCGGTTGCACAAATATCGGATTTACTCACCGTAATGCTAACCTCAGGTGAAATAGTATCACCGGCAAGAACGCGGATAGTTTCTCTAACTTCACAACCCAACGAGTCGTGCAAGATAACTGAGAATGTTGTATTACCTTCGATGAGACGGCTGATATTTTCGTTCTCACCGCCATCGGCAATCCAGTAACTGCTCTTATCGTTTACGGTTACCCACAAGTTGGCGTCTGTGCCGATGCAAACCAAAGTATCCATGCGAGTTTTGCCGGTAAGAACAGGACGACTAATCACTACGCGAACAGCATCGGTATAGTAATTTCTTGCTGCATTTTCCGTACGGACACGAGCTCTGTAATAGTAAGTCGTGGTAGCATTCGCTGCATAAGTCGGTTGGTTGGATCCCCATGTAGTCATGTTAGTCCAAGAAGTACCGTTAGTCGAACGTTGCCATCTCCAAGTATAACCCGGTTCAAGTCCCGAAATCGTTAATAAAAGTGCTTCATTTGCACAAGCAACCGTATCAATAAACTGACGTCCTGTCATATCGGTAATAACCGCATTTCTAAGAATAACAACTTGACGTGCTACCTCTTTAGATTCCGGTGTTACACAAGCAAACGTAGAAGTGGAAACGTATCTTACGATATCATTATCTCTCAAACCTGTGAAGTATGCAGTATCTTCAACGATGGTAGCTTCAACGCCTTCAGTGATTGGTGTGCCGTTCAACATCCAAACTCCGTCGCCCTCTATTCTGTTAACCACATTGACATAGAATTTCATATCTCCGGTAGATGACGATACGATAACTGTTGCAGGATTGGTTTGACCGGCTGCATAGATATTCATAGTTTGAGTAACCGTAGTTTCTACATCTATTTCTAAACTGTTGCTGACAGCAGGATTAGTGATTCTGCAAGCGTTCGGATAGGTCAACTCAGCCCAAATGCGTCTGCCGTCAACCTGTGCTGCTGTGCGAGTCAACGTGGTTGCCACACCGCTTGAAATATCACTGGTATCGCCTGTTGCAAGAACTTCTTGACGCCAAGTCAAGGTAGAACCGGATATCATGCCGGAAGTTGTCGCGGTAAATACAACACTGCTGTTGGTTCCACTGCTGCAAATATAATCTTTGTCGACGGTTATGCTGATTTCAGGTGAAGTCGTGTCAAGTGCCGTAATTTGAATGCTGTTGGTAAGTACACAGCCCAACGTATCTACCATGCGGATTGCAAAGGTTTGAGTAGATTCGATAATGGTTGTTACAAATGTATTGGCTGCTGCGTCTGCAATGTAGAACGTATCTTTCGGACCAACTTCTACCTCTAAAGTCATTTCATCACCTACGCAAACTGTGGTATTCGGTGTTTTGTAGTACAACGTCGGCGTGCTAATCAATACGCGAATCGGATTCGTGTAGTAAGTGCGTCCGTTGGTGGTTCTTACTTGTGCAGCGTAGAAGTAACCGGTTGTACCATCGGTATTGAATTCTTGATCTGTTGCGTAACTTGTTACCGCACTCCATGAGGTACCGTTAGTCGAACGTACCCATCTCCAATCTTGAACGCCTGCCAAATTATCAATTTTCAAGGTTACAATCTCGCCGGAACATACCGCAGTATCCTCAATCTCACGTCCGTCAACCGTTGTGATATAAGCATTGTCAGAAATGTTAACCATACGGGTTACAACTTCGAAGTCGATACAACTCCAAGTTGAGGTCGAAGTATATCTGACTTGATCGCCTTGTACCAAACCACTCAATGTGAGGGTGTCATGATCTACATTAGCAAGGTCAACCGCAATACCGTTCAACGTCCAAACACCTTCGCCATCATCTTGATTGAGAACTTCAACATAGAACTTCATAATGCCGTCAGCAGGAACTGCAACCGGTGTAATCGGATTCTTAATGCCGTTAGCGTAAAGGTCTACACTATGAGTAAGGATTGGATTAACTTCAACTTCGATTGGCTCGCTACCTGCTACGTTAAACTCACGGCAACCGTATGGGTTCGGATAAGTCAACTGTGCCCAAATACGTCTGCCGACAACTTGTGCTGCTGTACGAGTTAAAGTAGTACCGGTTTGTCCTGCGATTGGACTGGTATTGCCGCCAATTTCTTGATGCCAAATCAACTGTGCTCCGGAAATCAAGCCTGAGGTAGTCGCAGTAAAGACAACACTTTCGTTGGCACAAATCACATCTTTATTCACACTGATGCTTACTTTCGGAGTTACCGTATCGCCTGCAACAATGCTGATGCTGCTTGTGATTTCACAACCCAATGTATCAACTACGCGGATTGGGAAGGTTTGATTAGTATTGATTTGTTTTATTACAAATGTATTGGCTGCACCGTCTGCAATGTAGAATGTGTCTTTTGGACCAACTTCTGCCATTAATTCGATTTCATCTCCAACGCATACAACTGTGCCGTTTGGTGTTTGACCGTACAATACAGGTCTGCTGATGTTCACGCGAATTGGATTAGTATAATAGTTACGTCCGTCGGTCGCTCTAACTTGGGCAACATACAGATAACCATCTATCGGATTAACCGTAAACTCTACGCCGGATGCTGCATACGAATGAACCGTACTCCAGCTCGCTCCGTTATTTGCAGAACGACGCCATCTCCAATCTTGAACGCCTTCAAGTTCGTTGATTCTCAATTTGAGAACCGTATTCGCACAAACTGAGATTTCCTCTACTTCGGTGCCGTCAGAAAGCGTAATGTAAGCGTTGCCTTGCATAAAGACAGTGCGTGAAAGCGTTCTTGTATTGACACAATATACATTCGAAGTCGAAGTATACGTAATATAGTAACCTTGTTTCGCAGCATTAACTGTCAATGTATCGCCTTCCACATCCGCAGGATTAACCGGCTGACCGTTCATTGTCCAAACACCACCTCCAACATCTTGGTTTGTAGTTGCTACATAGAACTTCATCGGACCATCGGACGGTATTACGATTGGTGCATTCGGATTTTTCACGCCGTTAGCGTAGAGATCCATGCTATGAATTGCAGTAGGTGTAACATCCACTTCGATTGAGTTGCTAATAGCAGGATTCACATTGCGACAAGTGCCAGGATAGGTCAACTGTGCCCAAATATGTCTGTCTTCTACTTGTGTAGCCGTGCGAGTAAGCGTGGTTCCGGTTTGTCCGACGATTGGACTGCTATTGCCGGCAATCTCTTGATGCCAACTCAACTGTGCTCCGGTGATCATCGCTGAAGTCGTCGCGGTAAACACAACACTTTCGGTTGCACAAATATCGGATTTACTCACCGTAATGCTAACCTCAGGTGAAATAGTATCACCGGCAAGAACGCGGATAGTTTCTCTAACTTCACAACCCAACGAGTCGTGCAAGATAACTGAGAATGTTGTATTACCTTCGATGAGACGGCTGATATTTTCGTTCTCACCGCCATCGGCAATCCAGTAACTGCTCTTATCGTTTACGGTTACCCACAAGTTGGCGTCTGTGCCGATGCAAACCAAAGTATCCATGCGAGTTTTGCCGGTAAGAACAGGACGACTAATCACTACGCGAACAGCATCGGTATAGTAATTTCTTGCTGCATTTTCCGTACGGACACGAGCTCTGTAATAGTAAGTCGTGGTAGCATTCGCTGCATAAGTCGGTTGGTTGGATCCCCATGTAGTCATGTTAGTCCAAGAAGTACCGTTAGTCGAACGTTGCCATCTCCAAGTATAACCCGGTTCAAGTTCTGCAATCGTTAATAAAAGAGCTTCGTTAGCACAAACCGAAGTATCTGTAAATCTGCGACCCTCTACATCGGTGATAAATCCGTTGCGGTTGACAACCACCATACGAGAAACCACTCTACTTGCCGGTGTTACACATTCAAATGTCGAAGTCGAAATATATCTAACGGTATCGCTTTCTTTCAATCCGATGAAATATGCTGTGTCTTCTACAACAGTCGCTTCAACACCTTCAGTAATCGGCATACTGTTCAAAGTCCAAACGCCTGTACCTGTGAATTGATTATTCACGGCAACGTAGAACTTCATTTCGCCTTTAGAATCTACGGCAACAGTTGCAGGATTAGTCTGACCGGCTGCGTAAATGTTCAGAGTTTGAGTAACGGTATTGACAACTTCAACTTCGATTTGCTCGCTGACCGCAGGATTCACATTGCGACAAGTGCCCGGATAAATCAATTCTACCCAAATATAATTACCGTTAAGTTGTGATGCTGTGTAAGTTTGAGTCAAGCCTGCAGGAGGGAGTCCGGGTAGCTGCATAGGTTCCATAATAAGTGGGTAACCGCCTGTAATCGGTTGAGAATACCATATCAACCTAAATCCTGGGATCGTCGCTGATGGACTGGCGGTAAACACCACACTGCTGTTGGCTCCGCTGCTGCAAATCACATCTTTATCAACTTCCAGACTAATTTGTGGTGATGTGGTGTCGCCTGCTATGACGCGGGTGCTTTCAAATACTTGACAGTTCAAGGTATCCATCATGCGGATATAGAATATCTCATCAGCCTCAATCAAGCGAGTTACAACGGCATCTTGTGCACCAATGTCTACTTTGTCGCTATCGGTAATCCAGAAACGACTTTGATCGTTGACGGTTGCCCATAAATTAACATCTGTGCCTACGCAAACAATGGTATCCCATGGGGTTTTGTCAATCAATACCGGACGGCTGATTACCACGCGTACCGGAGTGGTGTAATACGTTCTGATACCGGTATTAACTTGTGCACGGTAGTAGTATGTAGTCTGTGCATCGGCAGTGTAGTCGGCTGTTCCGTAGCTTGTCATACTGCTATAACTGCTGGTAGCGTTGGTTGAGCGTTGCCATCTCCAAGTATGACCATCCTCAATATCTGCAACTTGCAATACAAGTGCCTCGTCGAGACAAACTGCTGTATCGGTAAACTTGCGACCATCTGCATCAGCAATAGATCCATTGCGATGAATAATCACCATACGAGATACGACTTTACTTGTTGAGATAACACATTCGAATGTAGAAGTCGAAATATATCTTACCGTATCAATTTCTCTCAATCCGGTGAAGTATGCTGTGTCTGCTACAACTGTAGCCTCTACGCCCTCAGTGATTGGCGTACCGTTCAAGGTCCAAACGCCTGTACCGGTGAATCGGTTGTTCACTTCAACGTAGAACTTCATCTCTCCGTCAGAGCCTACCGCAACGGTTGCAGGATTAATCTGACCCGCTGCATAGATATTGAGGGTTTGAGTAACCGTACCCACAACCTCGACTTCGATTTGCTCACTAACCGCAGGATTCACATTGCGACAAGTGCCCGGATAGGTCAATTCTACCCAAATGTTATTACCGTTAAGTTGTGATGCTGTGCGAGTTTGAGTCAAGCCGCTTGTTGCGAATGTAGATGGTGCTACACCTCCAACAACCGGTTGAGAACGCCATGCCAACGTAGCACCGCTGATCATCGTTGATGGCGTAGCGGTAAACGTTACACTGCCATCTGAACAGATCACATCTTTATCAACTTCCAAACTAATTTGTGGTGATGTGGTATCCCCTGCTACAACGCGGATGCTGTCGAAAATTTGACAGTTCAAAGTATCCATCATGCGGATATAGAACATGGCATCTGCCTCAATCAAGCGGGTTACAACGGCGTCTTGTGCACCAATGTCCACTTTGTCGCTATCGGTAATCCAAAAACGACTTTGATCGTTGACGGTTGCCCACAAGTTCACGTCAGTACCTACACAAACGATAGTATCCCATTGAGTTTTGCCTTGCAACACCGGACGACTGTAATTCACGCCAATTGTGCTACTGTAGTATGATCCGATAGGAGTTTCAACAAATGTACGATAGAACCTATTTGCTCTGTTGGTAACCACATAGCGATGAATCACTCTACTGCCGTTAACTACGGTAGATGTCGAACTGCCTACTGAAGACCAAACCGTACCGTCAACAGATTGTTGCCAAGTGATGTCATCTGTACCGGCTACTCTGATCTGTAGTACAAGCGTATCATCCCAGCAAATTAGGGTATCTTTCAATTCACGTCCGAGTGTATCGGTAACTTCACCCATCTCACCAAAGCCGATTCTAATCTCGTTACTTGTATCTCTACAAGCACCTGCCATAACAATACGGCGGTAATTTGTAACGATGTTAACCGGATTAGGATTCAAGTTTATACCTCTTCCTGACCCTGCACCGGTTCCACTTCCGGTTCCTGCATCAACCCAACCATCTCCGATATTTCTTTGCCATTGGTAAGCAAGACTTAATGTTCCGCCTGCAAATACCGGTTGTCCGGCAACCGCACTGTTCAAATCAGCAGCCATGTTTCCTGGAATGATGGTTTGTGTAGAAGCAATGGTATTGCCTTGAATAGTTGGAACAATCAACGTTTGTGATGAAACTGTTTTAGGTGAACATGGTGTTTCAAATGTATATTCAAATCTAATGGTTGTTGCTCCAACCGGAATAGCTGCAAAGCGGAAGGTATCGCTGATAGCTCCTTCAGGAAGTGTTTTTTCCGGTTGAGCCTCATCGTTGATATACCATGTAATTACGGCATTCGGTTGGCTTTCTGAGAATCCGGCAATGACTTCAGCCGGCAGATTTTCACAAACGGTTTCAATGGTTGGTAAAGTCAATTGAACGGTCGGTGGCATCGAAACTTCTACACCAACCCATTCGGTGGTGTCTGCGGTTTCACGCAAGCATATTTTGTTGGATGTTACAATCGCACGAACACTATCTCCCGGCAATAAGTTGGTTGGTCTGAACGTCATTCCATTTGAAAAACGCATAGATTCTGAACCATTTTCCATTTTCACATACCATATTATAGTGTACTCTGTGCCGTCACCCGAAGCAAAATCACCTGAAGTTAAATGAAGGATTAATTCATCTCCCAAGCAACCGGCAATCAATTCAGGATCGATACCTGCGTTAATGGATTCAGCTTTGATCAAATTCAATCTTGCTTCATTAGACTTAACGGTATCAAAGCCCGGAATATCCGACCAAACGCGTGCAAAGTAGTATGAACCGCTATCTGATACATGACGCAAGCTATCCAATACATTGCCCGGTGCTAATGGGTGATAGAGTGGTGTGCCCAAATAACCGCCGGCAAACAAGGTGTCGGTATCAACGCCAAACCATGGATTCGGATTGCTTGCACTCGAACTGTTCGCCAAAGCGAATGAATCTGCATCAGCTTGATCTCTACGATTCCACTCAACCGTTAAGTTTCCGTCACCGGTTTTCGCAATACCAAACCATGCATCACCTGTTTCGCAAATCTCACGATTGGTTGGATGTAAGGTAATTGCAGGTGGTTGCAACACATGAATGGTTAGGGTTCCGGTAGCCGTACAGTAGAATTCGTTAACCAATGTTGCGGTATACGTTGTGTTGACGGTCGGTCTAACAATGATAGTATCCTCTATTGCGGAACGATCCACGATACTCGCATGGGTTGCCCAAGTTACACTGCGAACGCCTACCAATTGGTTCGCTACCATAGAACTGTCAAGTGCATGGATTTGTACCGAGTCAATATCTCTACGCATGGTATCCGGAGCAAAGCGTCCTTGATATGGACTGCCCATCATACCTGCAATAATGCTGTTATCTACAGTTTCGAATCTTATTTGTGGAACCGGACGTTTGACTACGATTATAGTATCCGAATTTGCAATACCCGGTTGAACGCACCAATCACAAACTGAAATTTCTACCCAAACCGAATCACGTTCTTTTTCTTGATCTTCGTTGCTATACAAGAATGCTGTGTCGCGAGCATCACCCCATCTTGGTTGTGCAACACCGTTTACATGCCATGTATAACGGCGTTCCGGTTCTGCGATTTGAACCCAACCATAGACAGGTTCGCCATCAGTCATATAACCTAAATACTGCCATTCTCTTGTCGGATTTGCATTCAAATGGGCTACACCTGTTGATATTGCAGTAAACAGCAAGCCGGTTTCGTTTTCACAAATTTGAATACTGTCGCCTTCTACTTCGAACCGTGCTCCTCCACCCAATACGGTATTTGGTGCTGAGGCTGTGATACCAACTTCTGCTTCTTTGCGAGGAACAACCGTTATGAATTGTGACGCTGTTTGGAACATCACGGTTTCTGACATTTGTAATCTTGCATTAACGCGAACTCGTCCTGCCGGCAAATTAGTTAAGATAAGTGATGCCGCATTATGATCCGGACAGAATGACGAATCTACAAACATAATATCGTCTGAGGTTAATTCTTCATAATCTATCAACCAGGTGAGTTCTGCGGTAATACCTGCAACCGGATCGGTCCAACCGAGTCCGATGAAACGAAGGGTAACGGTATCGCTTTGACAAATGGTGTCTACTGCTACAACGTCATAACCGGCAGGATCGCCAACTAAGATACAATCCGCATAAGAAGGAATTGTGCTTGGTTCACGTTCGCCTGTACATTTCGGAGCAACTTCCGGTTCTTCGGTATAATTTGCCGGACGACCCAAAGCATCGACTTCATCCCAAGTCAAATCCGTATTCCACCAACCGCTACGACGCCATGGATAAATACTCAACGTTCCGCCCAACGGACAATCTTGAACATCGACCCAAACGGTATCGCGAGCAAAACAGTCTGTTGCATTGGTTACCGTAGCAATATAGCGTGTTCTGGTCGTTGGAGAAAGTATAACGGCTGTACCATCATTGTGTTCACTGATGTCTTGCCATAGACCACCCGACCAAGATACAGTACCTGATGTGATTTGTACACTCACCGGTACGCCGTAGTTTTTACAAGCCATCAAATCTTCGTCTCTTTCAAACAATTCTTCGAATTGCGGACGTGATACTATTCTGAATTTCAATATCGTATCCAAATCTCCTACACAGGCTCTGGTACTTCTGATTCTTAAATTAAATTCGTACTCGCCCGGAGCAAGATCTTGGGTCCTAATCACACCTCGCAACGAATCCGGTCTTACAAAACTGAAGTCATCTTCTGTTGTCCAGAGATAAGATAGTTGAGGACTAAGACCTCCTCGGGTAACGGTCGGTACATAAGTTACAGATGGTGTGCCTTCGCAAATATCAAGATTATTCGGTTGATTAAATTGTACAACTAAGGTGTCATGCGGTGTAACAGTTCCAACCACATTACTCCGGTATACTCGTCCGTTGCTGTCAATCATCACTAACTGATAGGTTGTCGTAACAAGCGGTGCGTGATAAGTTCTACCGTCGGCTTCTTTGGTTAAGGTATCGTCTTTTTCGGTTACTGCATTTGCCAAAGCCACCCAGTACCATTCTTCAACACCAATACCTAAGAAGGTATCTAACATGATTTCATTGCCTTCGCAAACAATTTGATCAAACGTATTGCGAGAATGTGCGAATGGAGACAATGCATATCTCAACAACGTATCTCTGAAACAGCCGTTGGCATCCTCTATTCTTACGTTAACATCAAGATAGTGATCAATCAAGAAATCGTATGAACCATCAGGTTTAACTGTAGACCAAGGACTGAATGTATACGAAAGAACTTCGCTGTCAGGTCCTGCCGGAATACTTGGAGTGATACTCATAATCGTCAAGTAGTCTGTGCCTTCAAATGTATGTGTAAAGTCAGGACGTGGCGGTTCAGGATAGGTTTTTATCGTGATACTGTCTGTAACCGTACATGTTGAGGCGGTAACCACATCCACAATATACGTACGTCCTACAAAATCTTCTTCTGTAAATCGGTCAAAAATCGCTCGAATAGGGGCTACTTCGGTTTTGCCGCCATAAGTCCAAGTGTAAATTGCAGGTACATCCGGTGATAACTGAACGTCAACCGTAATTTGTGTATTTAGACAAACGATGGTGTCAATGAGGAATTCAACAGTTGGAATTTCAACAGTTGCCGTAATGCGATACGTATGTTCACGGTCATTACTGTCAATCATCACCAACGCATAAACGGTTGTTTCAAGCGGTGAGTGGTACGATGTGCTATCATCACCTTCCGGTTCTAATCTTGTTCCGTCCGGCAGAATTTCCCACCACCATTCTTTCACATCTTTACCTACGAATGAATTTAATGTTACCGTACCGCCTTCACAAATAGTCGTATCTCTTGTGGTTCTAACGTGTTCGAATCCCGGACGTCTGAAACATACTTCCTTGCTTTCAATACAGCCTGATGGGTCATTGGATTTCAAGAACAGACAGAAACCATCTTCCGGAATCATATAAATCACACTATTACCCGCAAAGTCGATTGGTGCCGGAATAAATTCATATAAAGATACTCCGTTGGTTATCGTATTCACGATACTTGGTGTGATGGTAATATACATCTCTCCTTGAGCATCGGTATGGAATAGTTCGGCAAACATAATTTCCACAACTTCGCCTTCCGGTATTTGACGAACAACCACTTTATCGGTTGCCATACAACCCATACCGCCGAGATCGTTGTAGCTCCTTGCTGTCGCAGTGAAAATCATTTCTGTTACACCTTCCGGCAACTGACTGGTAAACCACAAGTTTGGTTCCATTTGGCCATCACCCCATGTCCATTCTACATACGCCGGATGACTGGTCAAACCACCAACTGTAAATACAGAACCTTCGCACACATTAAAGTCTTTCACAACGTCTAACCAGAAATCTTGTATGCTTACGCGAAGTGTATCGGTTCTTGCCACACACATTTCAGAAATAATCGTCAGGATATATAACGAATCTGCTGCGTTCGGACGATCATAAGACAAACCGCCATATTTCATCAGACGATCGCCGTAGATATTTGACCAATACCAATCCGCTATACCTTCGCCGGTAACAGTCGGTAAAATAACTTGTGCTCCGTAACAAATCGTAGTATCTCTTAAACGATACGAAATGTTGGTCGGTATGCCGTAAATGGCGTAATCATCTGCATTGGTTTGACAACCATTGGCATCGGTGATAACGGTTTTCAAGTTCAAATATGAACCCACAGGGAACTCAAACGTATAAACATTGTCGTCTCTGCTGATCGGTGCCGGTGTAAAGTTGAACGCATGTATCGAACTCATCGGAGATGCCGCTTGACTTGGGGTAACTTTCACCAAAGATCTGGTGCCGTCGCATATAAACTCGTGGGTAAAGGTAACGCCGGAGATCTGCAAATTATGTTTAACAACCTGAGTGCTTTCGGTTACCTCACAGCCAATCGCTGTACGACCGGTTACAGAATAAATCCGTTGTGGAACGCCGGTTGCCAAAACATCGGTTATTGATAATCCGGTGCTCGTTGCTCCGCCGGCAAGGGTCCAAACTAATGTTGCAGGTAGCGATGGAGCTGCCGTAAGTGTAAACGGCTCATTATCGCAAACCATCTGCGTTGGTGGTAAATTAAGTTCGAGTTTAGGTTCTGCGGCTACATGGAGGGTATCATACACCACACATCCCATGGTTGAAGTGGTTGTAACTACGTAGTATGTAGAGGATTCAGGTTGATGGGTTGAAATACCATCATTGAGATCCAATACGGTGCCGTTTTCGGTTTTCCAATACCATTCGGCAATACCCGAACCGGTCATGCCCGGAAGTCTTACAGAGCCACCACCGCAAATCAAGGTATCTCTTGGTGAAAGATCTCTAACGGTAAACGCCGGACGACTTGCTCTAATGGTTTGAGGAACTTGACCACAACCGTCTGTACTGATGATTTCTACGCGAATATCCAAAGTCGAAGCAAAGATCGGAGAGCCCGGCATGCTAAACGTATAAGTGTTTCCGTCTACACTGATTGGTGCCGGCGTAAAGATATATTCGAGAACGTCGGTAGAACCTGCAGGAATGCTTGGGGTTACCGTAACAACGGTGGCTGTGCCTTCTGCGTTACAAAGTACGGTATGATCGAAACTAACTTCCGGAACTTCAAGTCTGTTCACGGTTACGGTTGTACTTAATCGACAACGTCCCGGTGATGTAGCTGTTACATAATAGATTTGGGTTTTGATGGTATCCAAAAGAACATCCGTAATCGTTGCACTGTTACTTAAGCGATCCGGCGACCAAGTCCATTCGTATTCTGTCGCAGCAGGAATTAAGGTTGCACTCACTACAAACGGAACTCCGCCGCAAGAGGTTAGGATAGCATCCTCTACTTCAAATCTTACATCCTCGATGGTTACGTGAACCGTATCGTAATGGTAATCGCCTTGGAAATCTTTCAACACCAAAATAAATACCGTATCTGACAAGGTTGGGGTATAAAGCGTTCTGTTGGTTACTTCGCTGTTCACAACCTCTCTCGGTAGAACGGTGCCCGCAGGAGCAAGAGTCCAGTACCATTCTGCAATACCTCGACCGCCTGTAACGCCATTCAACGAAATGGTAGTACCTAAACAAATCTCCAATTCTTTCAACTGATTCGGAATGTAAACAAACGGATCGATATCCATAGTTACTCTAACGGTTCTTGAACAGCCTCCGGTATCAACAACAAAGACATCAACAAAGAAGTTTTCAGACGGAGCAACAACAAATCTGTGGGTCAATCCGGTATTAGATGCCGGAGTGCGACTCCAACTATACGTCTCAACAACACCGCCATCAGCCACTAATGCCATACTTGGCGTAATCTCTGCATAGATAAGTCCGTCCTCGTAAACAAAGCGGGTGGTAAAGCTCAAATCTGCATCGGTCAAATTGTTGGGGCGTGTAATTACCACAACACTGTCTGATGCCAAACAATTCAACGCAGTTGATGCGTTCACATAATATACTCTGCGGGTTGCTCCGCCAACCAACGAATCGGTAACGGTCGCATTAACACTTGTCTTATCGTCAAAGGTCCAAGTAAATCCGCCTGAAGGTGCAACGCTCGCACTTACGGTAAAGATTTCGCCTTCGCAAACCAACAAGTCGTCGGAAGTAAATAATTCTATGGTTGAGGTTCTGGCTCGAACGGTATCGAATGCTAAACATCCGTCAGTTAAGAAAATGGTAACTGCATAAGTCGTGTTCTGGGTTGGGGTATGGACTGAAGTGCCTCCCAAACCGGTTTTATCTAAAACAGTGCCTTCCGGTAACACAGTCCATGTCCAATCTGCAATACGATCGCCGGTGATAGCAGGAAGGGTCAACGTGGCTCCGTCGCAAAGGATTGGGCTCGGATCATAATCACGAGTGTAAACAAATGGCTCGTAACTCAATTCTATCGTGTCGGTTCGTTCACAGCCTTGATCCGTTGTAATCAATACCGATACCATCAACGTTCTGTTAAGAATCTCAAACGTGTAGTTGTTACCTGAAACACTTATCGGAGATGGTAAAAATTCATAAGATGCGATCAAGCCGCTTTCCGAAGCTGCGATGCTCGGTGTAACGATGACACCTGCTGTGGTATTATCGCAAGAGGCTAACGTAGAGGCAAAATCAATAGTCGGAACATCCGGACGTTTGAATACTTCAACGCTACCGGTTGCTTCACAACCATATCGGGTGACTGCATGGAGAGTGTATTTGCGACTGCTCGTGCCGGCTTTTAAGGTATCGGCAAAGACCAAATTATTCGTCGTGCCTCCTGCCCAAGTCCAAGTGCCAAAGGAAGTTATATTCGTTTCGGCTCCAACGGTAAAGCCCATATTTTCACAAACATAAAGAACCGGTTCTTTGATGGTAACGTGGAGGGTATCTACGCGTACAAAAATCGTGTCGCGATATTCTTTACCATGAACATCGGTAATCACAATCTGATAACCTGTACGAGTGGTTGGCGTATGATAATAAGTGGTATCGTTAATGATACTCAAAGGTGCTCCGGCAAGGGTTGTCCAATAATAGTTGTCTAAATAACCGTTGTGGGTGATGCTGTCAAAGCGTACCGTGTCACCCAAACAAACCACGGTATCTGTAAAATGAACATTGTAAACAAAGTCAATCAAAATACTGTCTCTGCCAATGTATGCAAAACCGTCTGAAATGCCACCAACAAAGGCTGACAATGGCGGTAAGGCTGCAAGTTGAGAGGTGAAACCTTGACCTTCGTCACCTCTAAATATCGTTATGGTCAAGTCGGTATCTTTGCTCGCTCCGGCAAAACCATCGGAAATGCCGCCAACAAAGTGTGAGTATACTCGTGCTTCCATACCCAAAGAAATGAAACCTTGACCTTCTTCACCTTTGAATAAATAATGGTATGAAACTGAATCGTTATCGTTTTTATTGCCGGCAAAACCATCGGAATTATTACCGGTGTAAGCGGTGTATTCTCTACTTAGACCGCGTGACACAAAACCTTGACCCCAATCTCCGGCAAAGAGAGCAACATCTCTAACGGTCGGATCATCGTTACTCAAACCTGCGAAACCATCGGAAATATGTCCGGTATAGAGTGTCCTTATCGCAACAACATTACCCAAAGATACAAATCCTTGACCTTCCTCGCCGCCGAAGTACATCACACTGTCGATTTTGGTTAAATTATCCAAAACTTTGCCGACAAAACCATCTGCAAGTCCTCCGGTAAATTTAGTTCTTCTCTCATGCTTCATTTCAAGAGAAGCAAATCCTTGACCACCGTCGCCATAATAACCCGGCATCGGTGATGGGGCTTTCTGACGAGAAGCAAAACCTTGTCCGGTTATGCCACCGTACCACCATGGCGTAAAGAGTATGGCTGTATCGTAGGCTGCTCCGGCAAAACCATCGCCAAGATTTTCGTGTGCGTATGGAATTTCTTTGCCAACGGTGAAACCTTGACCGCCGTTGCCTCTGAATTGATAGTAATACAGAATAGAATCATTATCGCTGTATTTGCCGGCAAAACCATCTGCCGGACCACCCGAATACTGCGTTTGGATGGTATAACTCATGATGCGGGAAACAAAACCTTGACCTTCGTCGCCGCCAAAATACATCACACTGTCGGCTTGAGTTAAAGCATCAAGAACTTCGCCGGCAAAACCATCGGATTTGTCGCCGGTAAACGAGGTAACAATGCGAGCAAAACTGCGATGTGCAAAACCTTGACCGCGATCGCCACCAAAATACATCACACTGTCGGCAAGAGTTAAAGCATCATCGGCATCGCCGGCAAAACCATCGGAAAGTCCACCAACATAAGCATCGTGGGTTACAAATGGATCTCCGGAGGAAATAAAGCCTTGACCGCCTTCGCCTCTGAATTGATAGTAGTACAAAATAGAATCATTATCGTTGGCATCTCCGGCAAAACCATCGGATGCTCCTCCGGTAAAGGTAGTAACCATCCGAGCAAAACTGCGAGATACAAAACCTTGACCGCCGTTGCCGCCAAAATACATCACGCTGTCGGCAAGAATGGAATCATCTTTGGCTTTTCCGGCAAAACCATCGGAAAGTCCACCCGAGAATTTATCCTCAAGCGTGGTAAACAAACTGAAACGAGATACAAAACCTTGACCGCCTTCGCCTCTATGAATATGAGCAAAGGAATCCGCAGGATTAGTGGTACCCGCAAAACCATCGGAAATACCTCCGGTATGAAGTGATTTCAGATGAGCAACATTGCCCAAAGAAACAAAACCTTGACCTCCATCGCCCATATAAACCTGAGCTACGGTATCTCTCGGATCATCAAGTGCTCCGCCGGCAAAACCATCGGAAATACCGCCGGTAAATCGGGTTGGTTGTGGACAACGTTCATCTAATTCGCAATCCGGTGGATAACAATCTTTCGGACATTCAAACGGTGGATCAGGCTCTAAACATGGGGTCTCGGTGCCTTCATCGTAACAGCCTTGTGCAAAACCATCGGAAATACCGACTACATAAGGAGTGCTCGATGCCATATCCATGCCAAACGAAACAAAACCTTGACCTTTGCCGCCTCTATACAAGACGCTGTCGGCACGGGTCAAATCATCTATCGCTTTTCCGGCAAAACCATCGGAAATTCCGCCAATAAAGATATTGACTTCAGGACTTGGCATCATACGCGATACAAAACCTTGACCTTCGCCGCCGCCTCTGTAAATCGGATCGGCTACGGTAAGATCATCGTCGGCATCGCCCGCAAAACCATCGGATTCGCCTCCGATATAGTTCACCATATCCGGTAAATCAAACATGCGAGATATGAAACCTTGACCATCGCCACCGGCATATAAATCCTCGTAAGCGAAAATCAACGTGTTGGTGTCGGCTCCGGCAAAACCATCGGATTCGCCTCCGACAAAGTGGTTGCTCGCTACCAATGGCATGCTATTCATAGCAAAACCTTGACCCTCGTCGCCACCTCGATACAACGCATCATACTCAATCGTATCCATATCGTTGACCTCGCCGGCAAAACCATCGGAAATGCCGCCGTCAAAATGACTCACCGAACGACTAATCATCCGAGAACTGAAACCTTGACCTCTGTCGCCGCCGATGTACAAGTCTCCGTCAGCTAAAATCAACGTATTGGTGTCGGCTCCGGCAAAACCATCGGACTTGCTTCCGACAAAGTGGTTGCTTGATGACAATGGCATGCTATTCATAGCAAAACCTTGACCGCGAACACCGCCTCTATACAAAATGTCGTCAGGCATTTCCTCCGTATCTCCGGCAAAACCGGCAAAACCATCGGATTCGCCTCCATCGTATAAAAAGCCTTTTTCATGAGCGATAACATAGTGGGCAAAACCTTGACCACTATCGCTGATATAAGCAATGCCCTCGAGCGTATCTCGCGGATCATTGTAAATACGTCCGGCAAAACCATCGGATGGACCACCGGCATACAACGAGGTATAACTGTAAGGCATACTGCGGGTGGTAAAACCTTGACCGCCGTTGCCCAAGTATTCAACCGGAACATATTGCTGAGCAAACATGCCGCGTTGAATAAAACCTTGACCTCTGCCTCCGGTATAAAACGGCGTAGGTACCGCCGTATCTCGAATCCCTATGGCAAAACCATCGGAAAGACCGCCCGTAAACATCGTGCTCGAATCTTGCAAATGCATGGTATACATCGCAAAGCCCTGACCTCGACCGCCTCCTCTATACAAATTGTTGTATGGCGTTTCTGTCGCATCTTGGGCTAAGCCGACAAAACCGTCCGAACGTCCGCCGTCAAACAAATAACCCGATTCTTTCGGCACTTGGCTACGAACTGAAAAACCCTCGCCTCGTAAACCACCTCTATACAAGGTGTCATAAGCTCGGGTTAAATCATCTTTGGCTACGCCTGCAAAGCCATCGGAAACAGTTCCTGTAAACTGTGGAAGTGATATCTGTTCGGACCACGTAGTGCGAGACATAAAACCTTGACCCCTTAAACCGCCTCGGTATAAAACACTGTCGGCTCGGGTCAAAGCATCTTGAGAATTTCTTGCAAAACCGTCGAAAAAGCCGCCGGTAAATTGCGATGGTGAGATATCAAAACCGCGTGAAACAAAACCTTCGCCTTGAATACCGCCTCGGTATAAAACACTGTCGGCACGAGTTGGTGCATCTTGATGATTTCTCGCAAAACCATCGAATCCGCTACCTGTAGTGATCCACATCGGTCGGTTCATGCCCGCAGACACGGAACCATGACCCTGATCTCCACTAAACAAACTGCTGTAAGGCTCTTCCGGTGCCTCAAAAGCAGCGGACGAAAAGCCCGAACCCCAGTATTCCGGAGGTAGAGGATCCTCTAAATCCTCCTCGTCCTCCTCAGAGGAACTACCCTCCGATAGAAAGACCGTAAAGTCTTCCGGCTCGGTGTAGTATTCTCGCTCGAACCAACTAAATAGGCTATTTTCTGACACAACCATCCATACTGATAGTATCAGAAAAGAAAAGATGCAGCCTCGTAAGAGGGTTATCCATCTTGATTTAACCTTATAGTAGTCGATGAATGACACAGGGTTTTAGGTTAGTTACACGAACAATTTATTTACTTATTTGTTGTGGTCCTCGACCCCGCTCGCTTACCGGTGAACGGTAAACGGTTTCCTTTGTCGTCAACAATTGACGATTATTCACACCGTGCACCGTGTACCGTGTACCGGTCGTTGAGCGGAGTCGAAACGACCCTAACCTTGTGTTATTGGAATCTGTAAATACGAGCTGCACCGTTGCGGACTGCATTTATTCCAGCTGCACCTTGCGGGCTTTGCGGATTGGTTGCATTGGCTGCACCGGTTTGATTAGCTCCACCTACAGTATTATAAGTGCCGTACATCCCTGTGGTTAATGAACCCACCAAACCATTGGCTGTGCCCAGATAACCGGAACCACCGGCTCCACCGCTCGGGTTGGTATTGTTGGTATTAGTGATACGACCGCCGCCGCCGCCGCCATACCAGCCGCCACCGCCGCCACCACCGGATTGACCGGCAGAATGTATGATACCTCTACCTCCTGCTCCTGGAGTACCAGGTAGTGCGGTTCTATTAACCGCCACGTTACCAGCTTGTCCCGCTGTACCTCCGGCTGTTGCTGTTCCTCCGGTCGCTAAACTGATGTTAGTTGTTGATACACCGGCTGTGGTAAGAGATGCTGTTCCGCTGGCTCCTCCACCGGCTCCTCCAATATAAGTATTCGAAGCAGTCCATGCTCCACCGCCACCACCACCGGCAACCAATAGGATACCATCGCGTGCAGTTTGAACACTCAAAAGTCCGGGATTCAAGGAGATATGCGTTGCTCCGCCACCGCCACCGCCACCGCGGCTACCGGCTGCTGAACCACCGAGTCCGCCACCGTTATGGCCTCCATTAATGCTTGCTCCAACGGTAGTACCAGATGAATTTGTTCCGGCACCACCTACAACGACATTTATGCTGTGAGCCTCCGTCACTTTATAGTTTCCGGCTGCAAAACCGCCAAATCCTGAAGTGCTTGCTACTGCTGCTGTAGTAAATCCGAGTCCGCCACTGGCTCCCCATACTTCAAAACGATAGATACCAATAGGCAGGGGTACTGAGGTTTGAGTAGCTGAAGTATAGTTTATAGGTGTGGCGTAATGAACTCCGGAGATATCGGTACGCACTGTGGCACCCTCATTATCCGTAATCACACAATAGAAATAGAAATTGGTGCTTCCGTATGGAATAATCGGGTGATAGGTGTAATTTTCCGCACCCACAATCGGGGTTCCTCCTGTGCTATTTGCGGCAGTATTGTAAAGCCATTGGTAGCGGTAAGGTGCGGCACCACCGGTTGGAGCAACGGTTAACAACGCTGTTCCCACAGTAAGGTTGGTGTTTACATTCACCAGATTCGGATTGGTTCCTACACCCAATACCGTATGTGCTCCACTGGTATTGGTTATAACTGATTCACCCTCCCCATCTTGCTCTGTAATCACACAGAAAAAATAACGCTCAGTATGGGCTACATCATTAGGAGGGGTATACGCATCTGTGGTAGCACCCTCGATGAGATTGGCAGATGATGGCTGGTTACCCTCCGGACTGTCTGCCCAATACCATTGGAACTTGTAAGGCAACTCTCCACCCACTCCGGATACGCGAAGTATTTGGAAGTTTGCTCCGGTAGCCGTACTGTTGGCTCTTTTAGCTGCCACCGCGTTTCCGATTTTGGCTAACGATGGGTGAGCCATAACGCTAAATTCAACCGTAATCGAACGTCCGCCGCGGAATCCGGTCCAAGGGTCTCTGATATTATTGGGGTTATTGATAGCATTTGCCAATCGGGTAGACACACCAAAGTTGGCTGCCGTCCATGCGGGGATATTATTGGTATTGGTTAAGGAGATACCTCTATAGCCCTGTCCGTTGGCTGTCGTACTGTTAACTCCCGGCACGGGTAGCCATGGCACTTGCAAGGTTGCATCTTGTGCGGGCCAAGATTGTACGTTTGAAAGTCCGGTTCCAAGGAGATTTCCATCTCCATGCGTACCGTCAAAACCTCTTCCGTCGGTATGTTCGTAGGTAATCAAACGTTCGGGCACATTATCAGACAGGTTCAATACCCCCCAATACGATGCACCGGCTTCATGTCGGGTGGTGTTTTCTCTGGCAAAGGCACCGGCACGAATGGGCCATTTTCCGGAAACTCCGGCTACCTGTGCGGTCATCGCTGTGGCTTCGTTAGGGGTATGCGGAATGGCGATATTAGCTCCGGTCGTTCCGGAAACCTCATTCGGACGGTTTTGGTCGTTAAAACCAATCGATCCGAGGAAGTTTGCATTACCCCATGCAAATTCGTTGGCAACAACCGGTAGTTCACCTCGGCACGCCTTTTCGTATTCCAATTCCGTAATCGGACGCAAACCTGCCCAATCCAAATAGGCTGTGATATCGGTCCAAGCCAATCCGAACATCGGGATGTTTCCTCCCTGATTTTCGTGGTTCCAGTCGCCCGAAACGGTTACATTACAGCCGTATACCGCCGGAGCATTGCCGATTGAAGGCACACGCACTCTAATCATCATGCGCGAGTTAGCCAAGGTACCGGTTGCAAACGAGGTGTTTGCCGCTGATCTGGGGTCTACATGGCTCAAACGCAATTGTTGTTCATAATCCAAGGTGTTCAAGAAATCCACCCAAGCGGCTTGAGTTACCTCGTGTTTCATAATATAAAACGGGTTGGTACCGAGAGGCCAAACTTGGTGAAGTGCAGATCCTGCCGGCATGGTAGTCGGAGCACCTGTTTCGTATATTGTGTTGTTCGAGTAAAATGCTCCAATAGGAATATAGACCATTTCTATAGCATAGACCCGAACCGAGAGAACGGTTTCGGCAGTGATGCCTGTTCCGGAGATATCCCACTCCAATTCAATATCGTTGAAAGTAGTGGTTCCCTCCGATTTTTCAATCCGGTTTAGGAAAATACCTACCGCAGCATCGTGTTGATACGGACGGGGCGATTCGCCGTATTCTTGCACATAGCGTGTACTGCCGGCCATGGTTTTTACCACCGCTTCGTCGGTAGTATGCAAATAGCAATGTTGAAATCCATGTCGTCCAAGCGTACGATACTTCATAAAGATCCATGCGGCATCGTGGTTTGGAGGAGAGATTAAGTTCCAAGAATTGTCCCAACTTACGCTGAATCTAACAGTGATTTTATTTTGGGCAATTTCTTTTCTTACAATTTCCGGTCCTTTGGTGATCTGTATATTGGTTGCCCAGATCGATCCGGAAAACAGTAGTAGAATGGCTACTACCATTGTTGTTCTGATTTTTTGTAATGTTTTCATTGTGTATATTTTTTATATTTTTGAAATTATATTTAGACTCGATCTTTTGGGGTTTACCAAGCGTTGGATCCTGTTGCGGTTCTAACGCCTCTACCACCGGTCCAGTATCTGTGGGGCCAGGTATTTTCGGCAACTTCACGAGACGAGGTGGTTTGCAAACCACCACCGCCTGTGGCTAAGCCGTTGGCTACGTTTCCACCACGATGTCCCAAACCGGCATAAGTGGTGGGCCAAAGTTGTACGTTCGCTGTTCCGTCTACCGCCAAACGTCCGTCTCCGTGACGACCGGTAAAACGTCTGCCTTCTTCGGTATTCACATTGATCACAGGTTCTGCCATATTGGATCCCATTTCCATAATACCCCAATAGGTTGCACCGGCTTTGATCCGGTCGCTGTTTGGCGTTGCAAAGGCACCGTTGCGGGTTATCAAAGCCATTCGGTCGGCATCATTAGCACCGAGGTTATTATGGTTCACTCCATCGGGTAAGGTAATCGCCTCATTGGGCAAGTTTCTATTAATTAAATGTGTAGCCGGAGCTGATGCGCCGATTTGGAAGGTATTTCCCCATGGAAATTCTCCCGGAACGGCTCCGATCGGACCTCTACAAGCTTTTTCATACTCAAGCTCGGTCATCGGACGAAGTCCCGACCAGTCCAAATATGCCAAAAGGTCGTCTTTACCCATCGCACAAGGCACACCGCGTCCGTCGTCGTCTTGATCATAACCGGCACCCGGCGTTGCGTCCATAGCAAATTCGATAACCCCCGGCGTTTTGATACGAATAGAGTTTCTATCAACCACGCCCGGAGCACGCATCACCCATACATCTACCCCGGAGTTTCCGTCAACACGAATCCGGTTGGTTTGTTGTGCTGTAGTTAAGGTGTTCAAGAAATCCGTATACGCACTTTGGGTAACTTCATATTTCATAATCCAAAATGCTTGGAATCCTTTAGGGTACAATGCAGAAAGAGCAAGCGGGTCGGTTGGTCCGAGGCCGCTGCCTTCTTGAGCTACATTGCTACCTACTACGGAAAGCATACCGGCAACGTCCATAAGTCCGTCTTCTTCGTCCGGTCTGAGACCAAATCCGATCGAAGCTTCACTACGCACTTGGAAAGGCAGAATGATGTGATCCAATTCGTCGGCTTTGCAGAAGTTACCGTTTTTGTTGGCACCATCACCTAAGAAGTATACACCTTCCGGCACGTATACCATTTCGATAGCAAATACTCTAACGATCACATCATCGTCGGTGTAGAGTTGCGGACGAGATACGTAGGTGTTTTCCGTATCATATCTCCAACGCACAGAGAGGTTTTGCCAGTTGATGTCTCCTTGTCCGTTTCCTTGACGGTAAAGGAATACACCAACAGCCTTTTCTTGGTCACCTTGTCCGGTGAAGCCATAGGTGAATGCCATTGGCACGCCGTTGGCGTTCAGGTCGGTTCCCGGGTTGTAGGAATGATCCAAGTACATGTGGTCCCAACTGTCCATACCGATACGGTATTTGACAAATACCCATGCACCATCCCAGTTGTTCAACTGGGCAGATCTCCAAGAGTACTCCCAGGACAAGCTGAATTTCACAACTTTCAATCCGGGCATAGCAACTTCGATTGTAGGCTCGGTAGTAATTTGAATGTTGCTTGCATTCGCATTAGTGTTTAGCAAGACAGCCATCACTATTGCAAGGAGGAAACCTCCTAATTTTGTTTTTTTCATCGTTTTCATAACTTTAAAATTTTTAATTATTTTTTTTTATTTCTTTTTGTTTGGTTTTCTCGAATGTTTTTTTTATCGAGAGTTTTGTTTTGTTTGAGCGGGCTTATCCCCGCCCAAGGGTGTATTATGCTGGAGTTGTCAAAAATAGAATATAAGGCACTACTCCCTCTGCTCTATCCGCAGATAGGCAGAGTCAGGCGCACCTTCGGTTGAGGTTACGTTGCCACGAGGACGATAAATTTTCGTAAATGTAAAGGGGAATCTCATAATAGTGTTTTTCAATAAGCGTTAATTGGTCTTTTAAGTTTTGTGGTGTTGGGTTTAATTGGAGTGATGTGTTTTGTTAGGGTGATGTTTATTCAGGGTGATTGTTTTGTTTTGATGATTGTTTTTTTTCGTTCAGAGTCTTCGTTATTTTTTTCGTCAGTTTTTTTTTGCGTTGTTTTGTTTTTCGTTTTTTACGTTCGTGTTATATATTATCACGCCACAAAGGTACAACCTTTTTTTGAAAAAACCAAATTTTTTTCACTTTTTTTTTCATCTTTTTTTCAAAAATAACGTTATTTTTTTGGTTTTCAATGTTTTGACCTATGAAATTTGTACATTGTCTAAATAAGAATTATGGGTTATGAATTATGAATTATGAATTATGAATTATGAATTATGAATTATGAATTATGAACCAAAAAAATCGTAAATCGTAAATCCGTAAATTGTAAATTAAATTCCCCTCCTTTGGAGGGGTGTCGCGTAGCGACGGGGTGGTCATAAACCCCTCGCCGGCTATGGTCATAAACCCCTCGTCATAAACCACCTCCCGGCTTCGCCGTACTCCTCCAAAGGAGGAGAATTTTAATCCGGTGGCATCATCGTTGTGTAGGGGCACAAAATTTTGTGCCCCTACGGACGCAAAATAAAAAAATTTGTGCAATTCGAAAATTTTGTGTATCTTTGCAGTGGAATTTTGCACATTCAATCACGGATACGATGAAAAAAATAAAACTATATCTCGACACCTCTGTCATCAGCCATTTAGATGCTCCCGATACCCCTGAGAAAATGGCGGAAACATCAGCATTCTGGGACATTCTGAAAACAGGACAATACGATGTTCTCATTTCAAGAACGGTCTTAGATGAAATCGGACGTTGCGAGGAACCGAAACGAACGTTTATGGAGGCAAAGTTAGCAGAAATAGAATTGATTGTTCTTGAGAGAACACTGGAATCTAGAGAATTAGCAAAAGATTATATAGCCAAGAACGTTCTTTCTCAAAAGAGTTTTGATGACTGTATGCACATTGCTCTATCCGTTATCAACCACTGCGATTATCTGGTGTCCTGGAATTTTCGGCACCTGGTCAATGTCAGGACTGTAGCGGGAGTGAAGGTGGTGAACGCCATAAATAATTATCGGGAAATATCCATTGTTTCACCCAATATGTTGATCTAAAAAAGGAGGTAGGTTATGAAAAAGCCCAAATTAGTATTAAGCCCGGCTTTCACGCTGGAAGACATTCGCAAAATACGCGACTACAATTATGAAATGACGAAAGATATGACGGAGAAAGAGCGGAGTGCGTACTACAAAAAACGCGAGGACGCGGCAATGAAACGTTTCGAAAGATCTTTAGCGAGGATACGAGCAGAGCACAACGTTGCCGCAGAACCCGTCTTTGAATACAAAAAGAATTTGTAAATCTCATTTTTTTTCCGTATCTTTGTAAAAAATTACACCCTAAAAACAAAAAAATCATGAAAACAAAAACACTTATTACCTTAGTAACTATCGTGCTTGGCTCTTGGTTGTTCGGCTCGTGTGGCGACAATTCCGCCAAACGCGTAGCTCAACAATTTCTGCAACTCTATTACATCGACAACGATTTTGATGCCGTAGCAGAATTGGTCACCGAAGCCTCTTTGGAACCTTTGGCACATACCGCTATGATGTTCGAATTTGATCCGAGTTCTCGATTGGATATGTTTCAAGCGTTCAAAATTCTAAGCATGGACGTTCAAAAAAGCAAAGCAATTTGCTATTATGAAGTTGATGGTGTCAAACGGCGGGTTTTACTCAGCAAAATCGACGGACAATGGTTCGTTGATATGCCGGGCGATGTTACGCGAGATGGTGCCGACCTTTCGTTATCTCTCACTGCTCCCAACTCCGGAGGTTTTGCATCCGCAGAAAGCGAGTTTGTTCGCGTCGGCGACGTACCGGAAAGAGAGTAGGTCAGCATGAAAAACTTCCTTCTAAAAAATTTTCGTGTCAAGCGAAAGCGACGTATTAAAAAATCCTTTTGGTATGGAGGCATTTTGGCGTTGCTTGTTTTGGGGTTAAGCTTGTATCAGTTTACTTCGGTTTTCGATAGAAGTCCCGAAGCCAAATACGAACGCATCGTTACCAAAATTAATACGGCTATTGAGAACGACAATTGGCATGATATTTTATTGCATGGAAACAACCTTTTACAATTGATTTCCAATGATTTGAAAGTGGGTAAAGTTACGACCGATCAAGTCGAAATTTTGTGGGCAAAATTGGTTGTTCTCATCAAATATGCACTGATTCATACCGGCGAACTGTTGGAGAATTTTTTCTCTTACAGCGACTATTACGGTTTTCAAAATCTTATTGGCGAACAGGAATCTCATATTTTTCTGTTGCGGGCGTCCTATCTTTTTCTTGCCGATATGGAACTCCACGCCATGGCTTTGGCATCGGCATTCAATCAGTTTGAAGTTTGGGGAAAACCCTTTGTTCTCAACGATTTTATCAAAAGCTCGCTGATTGTTGGCGACTACGGTCCGTTGGAAACTTTTGTCAATCGTTTGGAACAATTTCCCAAGTGGCGAAAACAAGCCCGAACATATCGTGCTATGCTTGCCGACACCGCTAAAATCAACGCCGATCCGTATTATATCCACCGCCGAAGTTTAGGTCCGCAAAGAGATTTTTTAGCCGGATGGAATTTTGATCGCTCCATATCCGAACTGCATTTTGCAAATCCAAACAATCAACGAGCATTTGAATATACCTTGGCGTTTGTCTTGTTGAACAAAATGGACCACCTTTTTGCTAAAATCGAAACCTTAATCGAAAATTTTGACTATGAACATATTCCTCGCCACTTGGAAGAGGCAATTTTAGGTGTGGTCGGTTATGGTTGGAATTCCGACATTTCCAGAGAAATGATGATGAACCAAACGTATGGAGGGTTGACCATTCGACCGGAAACCATTTTCCGACACGAAAATTTTGTACATCATCTTGCCATGCTCCAACAAGGACAACTTTCGGAAGATTGGTTTAAAGAAACTTATCAAGATACCTATCAATACCATTACCTTTTAAGACCCCTTGAATAATAAATATGAAAAAATTTGCATTATCCTTTCTAATTCTGTCGCTCGTCTCAATATGGTTTGTCGGTTGCTCAAATTTCGATAAATCTCAAGCCGTTTTAAGCTCCGAATCTGTCGCTATTTTTCCGGATTATACCGATATCACAGTGCCTCCGAACATGGCACCGTTAAACTTTTTCGTAGACATGGACGGCAAACGTTTTGTGGTGGATTTTATCGGCGAAAACGGCTACACATTTTCGATTTCCACCAAACAAGATGTGATGATTCCCATCGAAAAATGGCAAACCCTGTTAAGCGAAAATATCGGAAAATCCTATCAAGTTCAAATTTATCGAAAATTGGGTGGCACTTGGGAAAAACTGCCTGTGATTACCAATCAAATTTCCAAAGATTCTGTTGATCCTTGGTTGACGTATCGCTTGGTACCGCCGGAATACGACATTTGGCACGATCTGCATATCCAGCAACGACATTTGGAATCCTTCGAAGTTTCTGATCTAACCAACAATCTTTTTAATCGCGAATCGTGCTTGAATTGTCATACGCCGAATCAAGGTAATCCCGATGAATTTTTGGTGCATTTTCGTGCCGGATTTTCAGGCACTATCATCTACAAAGATGGCGAACTTCGCCGATATAATACCCGTACCGTCGAATTGGAGCACCATGGCGTTTATCCGTCGTGGCATCCTTCGGGGCGGTTTATCGCTTTTGCGATAGTCAAACCGGCATTGTATTTTCATTCCGATGTGTCGTTGCGTTCCGATGTTTTCGACGATGGCGATAACGCCAATCTCGGCTTGTTGGATTTGGAAACCAACCGAATGTTGACCAGTCCGAAATTGAATACACCCGGCAAGATTCAGGAAACTTATCCCTGTTGGTCGCCCGACGGAAAATGGCTGTATTTCTGCCGAAGTCACGAACCGGAAACATGGGATACGCTTTTTGTTGCGGATAGTTATCTGAAACTTCAATTCGATCTGCTCCGTATTCCGTTTGACGAAAATACGATTGCATTTGGAGATATTGAAACGCTTATCGATGCACAAAAAATCGGTAAAAGCGTGTCCGTTCCGAAAATTTCGCCGGATGGTCGATGGCTGTTATTTGTGCTGACACATCAAGGCTCTAATCCGACTTGGCGTAGCGATGCCGATTTATATCTGATGGATCTGCAAACGCTCGAATGGAAACCGCTTACGGAGGCAAACAGCAACAAAGCGGATACGTATGTATCTTGGTCACAAAATTCCAAATGGTTTGTGTTTTCAAGCAAACGCAACGATGGTTTTGTCGCCCTTTCGCATTTTTCGCATATCGATGAAAATGGTCAAGCGAGCAAACCTTTTGTTTTGCCCCAAAAAGATCCGAAATTTTACAAATCTTGGCTGAAATCGTTTAACGTTCCGGAATTAGCTACCGGTAAGGTCAAACCTTCTTTAGCCGAAATCGAAGAGGCGGTTCAAGGTCCGATAATCGACGTGGAATTTGGTTGGACTAACGATGCTAATTTTCCCAAAAACAGAAAATGATTCTAAAATCTCATATCAAACAACAATCGAATGCCGGAGATTTTCAACAAGCCTTGAATGAGGTTTTTGGTGCGTTGCAATCTTACAAAGGCAAGGCTTTCAAATTGACGGCTTTTGTAAATTCTAAAAACAGTTCCGATTATATTGAACAAAAACAATTAGTCGCCATAGCTATAAATTCTTGTTTTGAGAACGAAATTCCAACGTGGTCTATACTTTCGGAAGCTCCTATGGATGCTATGCTTTGCGTTGTTTTGCAATGTTCGGATGCGGATAAAAAACATCTTGATTTTAAGGGTTTGCCAATCGTAATTTTAGAACAACATTCGGAAAAAGAACTTTGGGTTAGCGGATTATCGTCGTTAGATGACGATATGAAAATCTCTGCAACCACAGTGTTTGAAACCCTTTCAGACGTTTTGAAAACACACGGTTTTGAATACGACGACATCGTTCGGCAGTGGAATTATATCGGCGAAATTTTGAAAGTAAAAACTCACGATGGTCTAAATGTTCAGAATTATCAGGTGTTTAACGATATTCGCAACGCTTATTATCGTCGAAATAAAAAGCGTTCGGATTTTCCTGCTGCAACCGGAATCGGCATCAAAACACCGGGTTTGGTCGTAGATATTTTTGCACAAAAATCGGGTGATGAGGTTCAAAGTTTACCGTTGCGAAGTAAAGTTCAAAAAAATCCGTTTGCTTACAGCGAAACCGTTTTGGTGGGAGATAAATCCGACAAAAAACCACCACTTTTCGAACGTGGTAGAATTTTATATTCAACCGAATCGGCAAGTTTACCGAAATTAAATCATCAAGCCCAAATTTTGGTGTCCGGAACAGCATCTATCCAAAATCAGGAAACAGTTGCTATTGGTGATGTTTCAGCACAGACCGAAAACACGATTCAATACATTCAAGAATTAATTTCTTCGAAAAACATTCAAAATAATTATTCGGAACTTAATTTGGGACAATTGGATTATCAACGGATTTTGGTTTATGTCAAGAACCAAAATGATATGGAAATTGTGTCTCGAATTTGTTCGGCTCATTTTCCCAAACACTTGATAAACCTTGTTGAAGCAGATATTTGCAGAGACAATCTTTTAGTTGAAATAGAAGCCGATTTGGGTTAAATTTTATGTTCTAAACCATCTTTGCTAACAAACGAATGTCAGCATTTATTTTTTTACGAAATTGTCCTTTGATTTTTTTTTAGTATCTTTGCAAAATATATTAAAAAAAATTCATTATGGAAACTATGGCAAAAAGTAAGTTTTTCGTGATGGTATTTGCTGTGCTATCACTTGCCTCATGTAGTGAAAACAATGCCAAAAAAACTGCAAAACATTTCTTGCAAGCCTATTACATCGAACATGATTTTGATCGTGCGGGAGAATTTTCCACGCCGGCAACTCAGGAACACATGGGCGAATGGGCTCTGTTGTTTGGACTCACACCGAGAGAAATTATCAACGAAGATTTTTATTTCGATCGTTTTGAAATCACAGATACGGATATCAAAAAAACGAAAGCGGTTATAGATTACAGGGTCAACATTACTAATCGGCAACTGTTGTTGAGTAAGGTTAATGGTCGTTGGTTGGTTGATATGCCGACAGAAGTTTCATTCAATAATCGTATATTTTCTTTGTCGTTGAACAAGCCTCAAACGGGAGGTTTTGCTTCGGCAGAAAGCAAACCGACTCGCTTAGGCGACACGCCAAAGGACGAGCCAACAAAGTAGTAACAAACTGAAAAAAAGGGATGTTTGTAAAAAACCGTCAATCCAAAATCGTCTTCAACACTGCAAAAATTTTTGTGGCGTTTATTCTCGTGTTTTGGTTAGTCAGCACGACGGGTTTTGCACAAAATCGACAGACCTACACCCCCGTTCAACGAACGGATTCTGTTGGACATACTCCTGCACCCATTCAACGCACCGCACCCGGTGCAACGCCTTCCACAGCAAGGGCTCCAACCTCTCAAACGAATTTGCAGCCCCTTCCTGTACAAAATAGCGTTTTAGGACGAAATCTGAAAGCAGTTCTCGATACGGTCGAATTTTTACTCCGACCTGCCGGTGGTGGTGGTGGTGCATTCGGACCTCGAAATCGACCCCAGATCAACGAACGCAGAGTACAGTGGAATCGGGCTTTAGACACCATCGAAACCATTGCCGAACCTGCCAAAACGGATAGTTTAGCAATGGCTTATTATTTCTACGGAAAAGGTATGATTTTCCGAGATAAGGCGTGGTCAGGGCTTTTCGGAAGAGACAGTTCGGTGATTTTTGCACGTGAAGCGATCAAAAATTTCGAACTCTATGCCAAAATCGGATTAGGCAATCCGACCGGCGTTTTCGAAAGTTTAGCCATGATGTATTACGATTTTTTGACCAATTCGCAACGGGCTTTGGAATACTTGGATCGAAACCTTGAACTCAATCCGAGACACATTTTTACTTATGTGAGCAAAGCCCAAATTCTGCGGAATATCGGACGAATGGGTGAGGCTTGCGAGGTGTTGCAAAAAGCCACAGAAATCGAGCATTCGCAAACCATTGAGATGATGATGATCACCTATGGTTGTCGGTAAGTTGCAAATAAATTTGGCAGTTTCAAAAAAATTTCGTATCTTTGCACCCCAAAAAGTAAAATATCATGAGTTATCGTACATTTCAACCATCGGTTAGAAAACGCAAAAACAAACACGGGTTCCGCGAACGTATGGCTACGGCAAACGGTCGCAAAGTTTTGGCTCGTCGTCGTGCTAAAGGTCGTAAAAAATTAACTGTTTCCGACGAATTTTAATGGATTTAACCGAATACTACTCCGTCCCCGGAAAGCCCGGCGTGTTCAAAATGCTTTCCCAATCGAAAAACGGTGCCATCATGGAATCGCTTATCGACGGAAAACGCCTTCCGGTCTTCATCTCCGACAAAATCTCCTCGTTGGAAGAAATCGGTATGTTTACCAACCAAGACGATGTGCCGTTGAAAACCGTTTTTCAAACCATCTTTCGCAAAGAAGACGGCAAAGAAGCAAGTGTTTCGCCCAAAGCCGACAACAAGACGCTTCAAGCCTATTTTTCTGAGGTTTTGCCCGATTGGGACCAAGACCGTGTGTATATGTCCGACATCAAAAAAGTGGTCACGTGGTACAACCTGTTGGTTTCAAAAAACCTCATCGACCTCGAACCCGATGAAGAACAACCCCATGAAGAAAGTTAATCATCGCCTGCATGTCATCGAAAATCGTCCGCTTTCACAGGACGTTTTTTTGTTGACGTTGGGTTCCGAAAATCCGTTACCGGACATGAAACCCGGACAATTCGCCAGCATTTTGGTCGAAAATTCCGGCGATGTGTTTTTGCGGCGTCCGTTCTCCATTCACGATGTGGATTTAACGCATAATTTTATCAAATTTTACATTCAAAAAGTCGGCAAAGGCACCGAAAAACTCGCCAAACTCACGCATCACGATTCTGTCGATATGATCTTTCCGTTGGGAAACGGATTTGAAATAAAACATGAAACCAATATCTGGCTAATCGGCGGTGGTTGCGGCATTGCACCGTTGTTGTATTTGGCAAAAGCGTTGAATCAAAACAACATTCGTCCTACGATTTTAATGGGCGGACGTTCTAAAAAAAATATCCTTCGTGTTGAAGAATTCGTGAAATACGGAAACGTTCTAATCACCACAGAAGACGGTAGTTTGGGCGAAAAAGGCTTGGTGACGGAACATCTGATTTTTCAACAGATAAAAGATGAGATATCCTCCCCTACCGCAATCTATTGTTGTGGTCCGGAATCGATGATGCACGCTGTTGCAAAAATCGCCGCAGAGAAAAATATCCCTTGTCAAATTTCTCTCGAAAACATGATGGCTTGCGGCATTGGAGCGTGTTTATGTTGTGTGACGAAAACCAAAGACGGGCATCAATGCGTGTGCACGGAAGGTCCGGTTTTTGAGGCAACACATCTCATATCCACATAATAAATTTTTTATTTCCAATATATTTGGAAATATCGCCTTTTTGAATACCCTGCAAAAGCAGAATCCAATCAATCATGGGCACAAGTCCCAAAACCCCGCCCACAGTAGCGATGTAGAGAATGATGGTTTGGGTGTTCGTTCCCAAATACAGTCGATGCAAACCCAACATACCGCCCGGAAAAGCAATCAGCCAAGCGATTACAGGGTCTTTTTCCTTTAATTGAATTGGTGAATAATCTGCCTCTATCTCCAAATGACGTGGCTCCAACATCGTGATTTCAAGCGTAGTCGAGGAATTTTCTTGCTCAAGGAGATGTCTCAATTCCGTTTCGCTCCACTCAATCTGACCGGCTTGCGTTACTCCAAAAAAACACAGCCAAATGACCACAAAAATATATGTTTTTTGCACCTTCATTTTTCATTTTTTATATCTCTCCGATAATTGACGTTATGTCGTCAACGCCTTGCCGTTCGCACCATTCCGCCATACCGGTTACGATTTTTTCGGAAATCGCCGGATCAATAAAATTCGCTGTTCCCACTTGAACGGCTGTTGCACCGGCAAGCATAAACTCTATGGCATCCGTTGCATTCATAATACCACCAAGTCCGATAATCGGAATGTTCACGGCTTTTTTCACTTGCCATACCATTCGTAAAGCAATTGGTTTTACTGCCGGTCCGGACAATCCACCGGTGATGGTCGACAAAATCGGTTTACGTTTTTCCGCATCAATCGCCATACCCAAAATGGTGTTGATCAGCGAAACAGAATCGGCTCCGGCACCTTCTACGGCTTTCGCAATTTCGGAGATATTCGTAACGTTCGGCGATAATTTTACAATCAATGTTTTTTTGTAAATCTCTCGAATTGCCCGAACCACTTCACTTGCAGCGTTCGGACAAGTTCCGAAAGCCATGCCGCCGAGTTTCACATTCGGACAAGAGATATTCAATTCTATCGCCGGAATTTTTTCTAAAGCATTGATTTTTCTCGCAACATCGGCATATTCCTCAATCGTCGAACCCGACACATTCACGATGATATGCGTATCGAAATCTTGAATTTGCGGATAAATTTTTTCACAAAAATAATCCACGCCTTTGTTCTGAAGTCCTACGGCATTAAGCATTCCCGAAGGTGTTTCTGCCATTCGCGGATACGGATTTCCTTCGCGATGCGTGCCCGTTGTGCCTTTCACGATGATACCGCCAAGTTTGGAAATATCCATAAAATCCGTGTATTCCTCGCCATAGCCGAATGTCCCCGATGCGGTAAGTACAGGGTTTTTGAGTTGCAAGTGATGTATACGAGTGGTTAGCATAAGCGTATGTTTTTTAGTCTCAATTTTCAATTTACAATGATGCGTTCGCCTTGCGATTGTGCCGAAAATTCCGGTGCATACAGACATTGAATGGTGGTGTATCCGTTTGAAAAATTACCGATTTGCGACACACGCAAACTGTATTCAAACACATACGTACCCCTTGGTAAATGCGTAAAATAGAAGTTCATCGACACATCTTTAATCTCTTGATAATAAAATAATCCGTCTTGAAAACGATAGCCCGAAAGCATTTCCATCGGCTCAAACGCCGCAGCACGCAAGTCTTTCAAATGAACGAAATCTAAATTTCTATCAGTGCGGATCTCCATTCTCACGGTAATTTTATCGCCGATTTTCATGGTGTCTTTGAAAATCTGTTCGAGAATCGGACCTCTATCTGTCGGACGTTCTCTGAACAGTGTTTTCTTTACAGACAAAGGCGTTTCAGCAGGAGTTACCTTATCTAAATTCTCAAAATACTGCCAATATAAACCGCCCCAAACCATCGAATTTCCATTGTTTTTAATGGTTACATTCGCTTGATTGGGTTGAATTTCGTTAGACATCCAGAATTTGGTAAAGTAGCCGGAACCTGCATCTGCCGTGTTGGGCGTGGTAATTTTTTCGTTACCGATTTGAATGTCAACTTCTGTGTTTTCGTTCAAATTCGGAGTACCTAACATTAATGCATAAACCGCATCAGCAGAGGCTTTCCGCGTTCTCCAAAGTGTTGTGCGTTTCTGTGTAAGCAACCACTGTTTCATCAATTCGACATCCTCTTTTCGTCCTAATTTTTCAAAAACTTCGATCAACTGACTTTGGGTTTCAATCGGCGATTCGTACCAAAACCACGACGGCTCGTATCTCCACCACATACCGAATTCAGGCGATTTCAAAGCCAAACGTGAAAAGTTTTGCATGATGTCGTCAACGAATTTTGTTTCGTTTTTCAAATCAAAATACAAGGCTAAAATTCCTTGCAAAAATCTTGATTGATTTCTCCATGTTGTTTTTGCTACCGAATCGTAAATGTTCAAAACCGCTGTCATTTCAGGCGAAATCGGGTGTTCGTCTGCAAAATAATGTCGTAAATACAAATACTGAATACTGTTCGCCGAAACATAAGTGATGGTCAGATTTTGTTTTTGGTTATTTCGATACCATTCGATATGTTGTTCATCACAAAATCTCAGTGCATTTTGCAACATAGTTTTCAATTCAAAATTATCTCGTTCGATGTTTCTGCGATGTAATTTTTGCAGTCCGTGAACAATGTGTTGTGTATTCCACAAATCTCCTCTACCGCCCGGAAACCAAGTAAATCCACCGTTCGGAAGTTGTAGTTTTTGCAGACGATTTAACATTTCCGATTGCAAATTGCGAACATTATTTTCATCGAAATACAAAGCGATATTTTGTTTTTGTCGGGTTTCTTTTTCGGCTTGCAACAACCAAGGTGTTTCGTCAATCAAAACAGATTTTAGCTCTTGATTTTTTTCCAAATTAGACCTCAACATGGTTTCGGACTCCGCCATTTTCCAGCGATTGAACACTGTTTTGATTTCCGGATTTTGTTTCAAAATATCCATCGCCATCACGTTCGAAAAATAAGCGCCGAACAACGCAATGGAATTTTCACTGTTTGAATGGCTCAGTTCCGGCAACGCTTGCACAGCAAACCAAATCGGATTGGTCGCTATTTCCAGCGTCAGACGGTGGTTTTCGAGTGTTGGAGAATTTGGATTGGCTAATTTTGGAAACGAAAATGTACGTTCGGAATTTGCATTAGCAAACATCGGCATCGTTTCTGTGAGCATCGCTCGATTACTCAAAACCGGAATCATGCGAACCTCGCCATCCGTGTGTTCATCGGCTTTTGCGGAAAACGTCAGATTCAAAAATCCGGTATGATTAAACCGCTGTGCCCAAACCACAGAGGTGTTTTGCAAGGCAGGAATTGAGAATTCTTTCTGCCATTGATCCTCTGCGGAAATCGGTCCGAACTGATTCTCCAATGTCCAGGAAAGACTGGCTATTCCGGAAATCGGTTCGTTCACTAAATTGATGATTCGCGCTTGCAATTGAATCGCATCTCCCTCTCTCAAAAATCTCGGCATATTGGGGGTAACCATCAAGTTTTTTTGCGTCATTGCCGACCATTCATGGATGCCGATTTTCAAATCTTGGGTATGTGCCAAACCCTGAATCCGCCAACGTGTCAGCGATTCGGGAACGATAAATGAAACGTTTATTTTTCCGCTTTCATCACTCCGCAAATGTGGAAAGAAAAATGCAGTTTCGTTCAAATTGGTTCGTGGTGAAAAAACGTCCGAAACCTGCGACTCCTGTGATGTTTGTGAACCATCGACCTCCCTATTCATAACTGCTGCATCGTCATAGTCCATGGCAACAACATTTTCCTCAATAGAAATTTCTCTTTCATCTACCATCATGGCAACCGATTCTAATGCCATGCCACGTGCCATTTTTGCCCTCGACATAAATCTATAATTCCAAAGCGGTGGCGGTGTAAAATTCAAAGCATCTTGTGCCGGTGGCGGCGGATAGTGATAACTCACAGGTGTCCAAAGTCCTTGCGATTGCCTAATTTGTGATAAATTTGAACGCCAATACGAGGCTTGAAAATACCGATTCAAATCCATGTGCCAATGATTTTTTTGAAACACGTCTAACGAGGCGTCATACATACTCAACAACATTTCACCTTGCAACGGTTTTTGGTCGTTCGACAAGAGTTGTAACGTCCATGTTTCCTCTGTATTCGGCATGAGTTTATCTCGAAATGTTTCGAATGAAATATGGATATTTTTGTTCGAAAACGGAACAGAAATTGAAGCATTCGTGTTGTAAATTCGATTGTCAATGACGCACCAAACCTGCAAACTTAAATTACCGCGATGGACTTCTCGGATTGGAAATTCGATACGTCGTTGCTCATTGTTCAACGAAATCATTTTATGTTCGAGCACGCCACTTTTACCGCGAATTTCATAGTAAACGTCAACTTTGGTGGCACTGCCGATCAAGCATGAAAATGTTTGTCCGGGTTCAACCGTATAACTCGGAATGATGGTGTAAAACTGTTGTTGCAACGGTGTTTTCTTTTCGGATCTCGGTGAAAAAACCGTGAAAAAATTCTCGTTCGTTACCGATGTGCCAAATATATCTTGCGTTTCAATCGTGTAAACATAGTCGCCGTTTTGCCATCTCGGCAAACCACTTACCACAAATTTTTCATCAAGTTCTGTGTTGAAATTTTTCTCCAAAACTAAAATTCGTTCACGTTTTTCCCGATGATTTTCATCTCCAAACGGGTCGTTCGGAAAATGCTTTACAAACTCGGTTTCCGACCTATTGAACCTATTCGGAACATCCCACATTCTCTCACGAAGCAAGCGTTTGTTGGGTTGCAAACGATAGATTTTTATCGTGCCTTGCGATGCCATTTTTTCGCCCGATAAATTGGTAGATGAAATTTGCAAAACACTGTCTCGGGTTTTGTCCATAAACGAACGAACATTCAAACTTATATTCAACGCTTTTTGCGACACAAAAACACGTTGTGTGTTTTGTTGCGTTTCGCCGGAAACATCTGTGGACTCAACGGTTACCGTGAAGGTATATGTTGCATTTCCATTCGCAGGAATTCGCTTGTCGGCGTATGCTGTGAACAAAATTTGAAACTGTCCGTTTTCATCGGTCATGGCAACGCCTTGTGAAATCACAGTTTCCTCGCTTGGTCGAAACCACCACCCTCTTCTCCACGATGGAAAATTTACGGTGCGAACAATGTTAAAATTCACTAATGAATGTCCCAAATTCGCACCGGAGTAGGTTTTCACAACACCGGAAATCATTGCCTCTTCATCTAATTTATACGCATTTTTCAACGGCTCAAACACAATTTCAAACGATGGACGTTTGTATTCTTCCACCGAAAAAAACTGCGTTCCGTTGTCGGTTTGCAAAAGAAATTGTCCGTTCAACCCTCTGCTCGGCAAAACAAAATTTCCGCTGAAACTGCCGAATTCATTGGTTCTTACCTCAACCAAAGCAATTTCTTTATAGTTTGCATCAAACAATTTTACCGTCGTTGTGGTGTTGGCTACGATTCGACTTTCATCGCCGTTTCGTTCAACTAAAATTCCCTTGAAATACACTATTTGACCCGGACGATAAATCGCTCTGTCGGTGAATAAAAACGTTTGTCTCCGCCAATTTGAGGATTCGGAATAGGTATGCCACCAATGGCTTTGATCCCACGCCAACAGCGTGTCTGAACGGCGTTGCAATTCAACAAAAATTGACGAACGATTGTTGTTAGGGTTCATCGAGTATTCAAAACGTCCGTTTTTTGCAGATGTCAACATCGCAAGTTCTGCCTCTTTCATTTGTCCGGTTTGATAATCGTAATTTTTCGAAAACAATCGAACTTTCACGTTTGACAAGGGTTTTCCGGTTTTACGATTCAACACCATACCTTCCATTTTGGAGTTGGTCGTGTTTGAAACGTAGGTTAATTCACTAACTCCAAAAACTTGGGCTTCCACATGTTCTACATCGCTCACACTTTTTCGAGGCGACGCAAACAACACGTAATATCCCGCAGACAGTGGCGGAAGCGATAGTTCGATGCGGTTTTCTTGAAAATCACCTGAGTCCGGAAGGGCTATTTCCCAAGAGTTATCAAGTTTTTTGTGTCTGTAAATATCGATGAAATGACTGGAAAGTCGGGAGTATGATTCAAACATTTCGCTGTTTTTCAAATCCTCGTCCGTCAAGCGATACAGCGAAAAATAAACCGGATCTACATTGGTATAACGCATCAAAAATAAATTCTGTTGATGGGGTAAAACAACATTTTGCATTTGCACTTTGATGGTTTTCCGTTTGATATCTCCTTCCAAAGCCCTTGCCAATCTTTCAAACCGCGTGTTGGGATAGCGTTTTTCGATAAGCTCTGCGTACTGTAACGCAACTTGTTTTTCCCAACGAAATTCCTCCGATATTAAATCGTTGTAACGATTTCCGAGCTCGAAATGAAACTCCGCTAATGCCCAATAGATCTGTGCTGTGGCTGCACTGTCCGGATAAATTTGTAAATAATTTTCGAGATATTGTTGATAGGAATTATCTGCATTTTCAAACACCGCTTTGCCTCTAACCCACGCCATTCGCTGTAAATCCAACGGAATTAAGATATTGGGATTATTCTCCTTAGCATGAAATTGAGACAACAATTGATACGTTTTCAAAATTTGATAATCCAACGAAAGTGTGTCAATCATTGGGACTTCCATCCATGTAAAACCGACTGTTTGCGATTGAAAATCCGTTGGAAAAAAATAGCGAATATCGTCAACCAAAAATTGATCCAACGATTGAGTGAGGCGTAAATCGTGTTGATTCCACGCATTAATCGCTCGATGAGCAAGCAAGTCAAACATAGTCGGACGTTGAATTTCTCCTTCATCATCGCCCAAGTTCAAAATGGCTTTGAAATCTCGAACACGCAGATTTTGCAGGGCTTCGCGAGGTTGCAACGAACGGTGATAATACGCAATGGTTTGTTGCAAAAGCAATCGCGTGTCCCACGTTTGAATGTCGGTCAAATCGGGATTTGCAAGCGTTGTTCGCTCAAAAATTTCCCAACGATTTTGTTGCAAATACGTCCACAAACATTCCGCAATCATCGAGTTAATAATCGCTTGTTCAACCGTGTTAAAATTTTCGATTTCCGATTGAAACAAGATGATGGTTTTGACCAACGGTTCTTCTTCTTTTTCGGCAATCAGATTTGCGGAATCGATGATATTTACTAACCTTTCAGACGGTTGAGACCACAACACTCCCGCACCGAAAAAAACGAGAATTGCGATGTTGAAAAAACGTTTCATAACCAATTATTATTTTTTGCGAATGGTTTTATATTCGGCGTTCATCGCTTCCAAAACAGGTGCCGTAATATCCATGGAAGGCAACGAATACAACGTTCCGCTACTGCGAGCTTTCGACATGATGATGGAAAAATTTCCATTTGCCTTGTTATAGGTTTCGATAAACGAGAAAATTTTATCTTCCAATTCTTGGTTTTTTTGTGCTCGCAATTCCATCAATTGCTGCATATAGCGTTGTTCCAATTGTTGAATCTCGACTTGACGTCTTTGCAATTGTTCGTCACGGTTGTTAAATTGTGTTTCTCTTTGGCGTTGCTCGCTCAACGTTAGGGTATGTCCGATTTGTTTGTAATTTTCAACGTCTGTTCCTAATTTTTGACCTTCCGATTGCAGGTTTCGAACTTGGCGTTGTAAATCATCTGTTAAGCGTTTTTCTACTGCCTCCAACTCTCTCCGCATGTCATCAGCCATGTCGTAATAGGTAAAAATCGAATCGGTATCAATCATAGCGATAGTGATTTCTCCGAATGAATCTGCTGAAACAACAGATGTTTCAGATGGTTTGGTTTGGCAACTTACGGCAATTCCGGCAGCGATAAGTGCAACATAAATCAGTGTTTTTTTCATGGTATGTATTTTTAATTGTAATTGTTTTTGCTTAAAATCCTACATCTGTCAGATATTTCAACCTGACCAATCGTACTTCTTCTAACGTAAATTCATTTTCGTCTAATTCTTTCAAACATTCTTCCGAGGAATCCGTTTCGGCTTCTGAAAAATAATTGTAAATATCCTCAACATGGTATCTGTCTAAGCATTCCTTGATGTAATAATTGATGTTGATTTTCGTTCCGCTGGCAACAATTCGTTCCATTTCCGAAATTAAATCGTCCATGGTCAAACCTTTCGCTTTCGCAATGTCTTCAAGCGGTAATTTTCGATCGATATTTTGAATGATATACACTTTTAATCCCGATTTATTCACGATGGATTTCACAACTAAATCTTGCGGGCGTTCAATCTCATGTTCCTCCACATAACGCTTGATTACATCGATAAACGGTTGTCCGAATTTCGCCGCTTTCGTAGCACCCATACCGGAAATCTGACCCATTTCTTCTATCGTAATCGGGTATTGAATCGTCATATCAACCAATGATGGCTCGGTCAAAATCGCCCACGATTTAACGTTTTGTTTTTTCGCCAACGCTTTGAGTTCTTCTTTCAAAAGTTTCAAAAGTTGCTCGTCGCCCTCTTTGCCCGGCAGCACAATCATCTCTTCATCTTCAAAATTTCGATCTTTTGCTATCGTAATCAAATAGGGTTTTTTCAGATATTCGCGACCTTTATCCGTCAGTTTTACGGTGCCGTAATTTTCCATATCTTTTTCTATCAAGTGTTCCATCAAACACTGACGAACAACGGCATTCCAATGCGATACATCTTTTTGTTGACCTTGTCCGAACACCGATAAATTATTATGTTTATGGCTTTTGATTTGAGCCGTTGTTTGACCGATAATCACATGACAAATATGTTTCACTTTGTAACCTTGAGTCATTTCTTCCATCGTTTCCAACACAATCAATACATCCTCCGTAACCTCAACTTTTTCTTTCGGATACAAACAATTGTCGCACATCGCACAATGATTTTGGTCAAAATTTTCTCCGAAATAATGCAAGATATTGGTGCGGCGACACATTCCGGTTTCCGCATACGACACGGTTTCCGCAATAAGTTGAATGGCTATTTCCTGATCGGCACTTCCTTTTTCTTTGCGAATAAAATTCTCCAATTTCATGATGTCCTCATGGTTGTAGAATGCAATGCAATTCCCCTCTCCGCCGTCTCGTCCGGCTCGTCCGGTTTCTTGATAATAACCTTCCAAACTTTTCGGCATATTGTAGTGAATCACAAATCGCACGTCGGGTTTGTCAATACCCATTCCAAACGCAATCGTTGCCACAATGACATTCACATCTTCATTCAAAAAACGGTCTTGATTTTCCGCCCGAATATGTTGTTCGAGCCCGGCATGATACGGCAAAGCCTTGATGCCGTTGGTTTGTAAAATTTGTGCAAATTCTTCCACACGTTTTCGACTCAAACAATACACAATGCCCGATTTTCCTTCATTTTCACGAATATATCGCACAATATCTCGATCCACATTTTTGGTTTTCGGACGAACTTCATAATACAAATTCGGACGATTAAACGACGAAATAAACACTTGTGCGTTCTGCATATTCAAGTTTTTTTGAATATCTTTTTGAACCTTGGGTGTTGCCGTTGCCGTGAGTGCCATGACCGGAACAATATGCCCAATTTCGTTGATTAACGGGCGTAAGCGACGATATTCCTGACGAAAATCGTGTCCCCATTCCGAAATACAATGGGCTTCATCAATCGCATAAAACGAAACTTTCACTTGACGAAAAAACTGCACATTTTCTTTTTTGGTCAGCGATTCCGGTGCAACGTAAAGCAGTTTGGTTTTTCCTTCCAAAATTTCTTCTTTAACTTTTGCCATCTCCACTTTATTCAACGAGGAATTGAGATAATGAGCCACACCCAAATCCGACCCGAAATTCCGCACGGCATCCACTTGATTTTTCATCAATGAAATAAGCGGCGAAACAATCACAGCCGTTCCTTCCAAAAGCATGGCAGGCAATTGATAACACAACGATTTCCCGCCTCCGGTAGGCATAATCACAAACGTATCACGACCTTCCAACAAACTGCTGATAACCGCCTCTTGCGTACCTTTGAATCGATCGAATCCAAAAATACGTTTCAACTCCGAATGCAAAATCTCCGACGAAAAACTCATAAATCAAAAAATGCCTGTCTTTGGTTTGTTTGGCTTACCAAAGTTAACACTTTTTTTTGAAAAAAGCAAGTTTTTGGTGATATTTTTTTTCAAAAAATTTCAGATTACAATTTTATTTCCTCTTCGGCACGGTTCAAAAATCGATATTGTAAATAATGCATCGTTGTTGACGATTGCAGTTTCACGCATTGCTTGTAGGTCCACCACCATTTTTTAGGATAGTTCCAAAATCCTTTTTTCAAAAAGGCGTAAACAAACGGATTCACTTCAAGGGTCAGTTTTTTCTGACCTTGTTCACGAATCAAATCATGCAAATGTTGTTCGATTTCATCAATCAACAACAAATTCGATTTCACCATTCCGGTTCCGTCGCAAACGGGGCATTTTTCCAACACTTGAATACTCACCTGTTGACGCACACGTTGACGTGTAATTTGCACCAAACCAAATTTACTTGGCGGTAGGACATGGTGTTTTGAGGAATCTTTTTTCATCAATTCCAGCATTTTTTGATAGAGAATTTTACGATTTTTCGCCTCGCGTAAATCAATAAAATCAATCACAATAATGCCGCCAAGATCGCGTAAACGCAATTGTCTGACGATTTCCTCCGCAGCCTCCAAATTCACCTTCAAAACATTTTGTTCTTGCGAAATTTCAGCATTCATTTTTTGCCCGCTGTTCACATCGATCACGTGCATCGCCTCAGTGTGTTCGATCACCAAATATGCACCCGTTCGTTTAATCGGAATCACACGTCCAAAGCCGGATTTAATCTGTTTCGTAATACCGTACACATCAAAAATCGGTTCACCGGATTTGTGATATTTCACAATATCCACCTTTTCTTTGGCAATCGACTCCAAATAACTTTTAATTTCGCGATACAAATTCTCATCATTCACCACAATGCTGTTGAAATCCTTGTTGAGTAAATCTCGTATAATCGTCATGGTTTTGCCTTGTTCGTTCAACACCAACTTAGGCGATTTGGTATGCGGAAGTTGTGGTACAATACTATCCCATTTCGACAATAAATTTCGCAAGTCGCTATCCAAATCCACAACGGATTTTCCTTCGGCAACGGTTCGAATAATCACACCAAAATTTTTCGGTAAAATACTTTGAATCGTGTATCTCAAACGGTTTCTTTCGGCGGCGGATTTGATTTTCGACGAGACCGAAATTTTGTTTGAAAACGGAATCAAAACCACGTATCGTCCGGCGAATGAAAGTTCGCCACCGACCCGAGGTCCTTTGGTTGAAATTGATTCTTTAGTGATTTGCACCAATACCTCTTGATTGGGTTTCAAAAACGATGCCAGCCGTTCGCTTTTGTCCAAATCTTCGGACAATTCCCATTTGGAAATATCCTTTGCTTGCGGACTTCCGGCAATTGCAAGTGCTGTGAACCGTTGAAGTGTTTTGAGTTGCGACCCCAAGTCCAAATTGTGCAAAAAGGCATCTTTATCGGAGCCTATGTCTATAAAAGTAGCGTTCAAGCCTTGCATCACTTTTCGGACGCGACCCAAATACACATCGCCTACGGTCTGGTTGTTACCGCGCTTTTCACGATGAAGTTCGACGAGCAATTTATCCTCCAATAAAGCGATAACCACTTCACTCGACGACGAATTGATGATAAGTTCTTTGTTCAATGTTGTATGTTTTACATTCGATGCAAAACACCTCGAGAAACATTGGAAATAGAAAAATAAACTATGTTATTTTCTTATTTCTTTTTATGACGATTTTTGCGCAAACGTTTTTTACGTTTGTGCGTAGCCATTTTATGACGTTTACGTTTTTTTCCGCTGGGCATACTTTTAGGCTTTTACTTTGTTTTTAACTTCGTTTGAAAACGGTTTCGCCGGTTTGAACGCAGGAACGTAGTGTGCCGGGATTTTGAGTGATGTGTTTTTGGTGATGTTACGACCAATTTTTTCGGCACGACGTTTCAAAATGAAACTTCCGAATCCGCGAAGATACACGTTTTCGCCACTGCTCATGGTGTCTTTCATAACTTCCATGAAAGTTGCAACGGTATTCAAAACCGTTACTTTTTCAATTCCTGTGCGGTTTGCAATTTCCGATACAAGTTCTGCTTTTGTCATTGTGTTTTATTTTTTAAAGTTGATAATTTTAGACTTTGGGATTGCAAAGATACGTTTTTTTTTTTACATTTCAAAATTTTTGTGAAAAATTTATTGTTAAGCGGTTGTTTTTCAAAGAAAATGCATATTGTTTTGCGAATCTCGATTTTTTTTCGTATCTTTGCAGGTTGTATGAACGAAAAAATGTTTCAACATATCACCTCCGATTACTCGCAAATGAGCGTAGATTCTTTGATTGAGCTGAAAAACTTGGTTGAAGATTATCCGTATTGCCAGACTGCACAGATTCTGTATTTACTGAATTTAAAGCGTTTGGGCGAAGATACATTTGACACAAGATTGCCCTTTACCGCAATTTGTGTGAGCAATCGTCAGAAATTGAAAAGCGAAGTGGAAAAGGTTGAGGAAATTTTGGCAGAAGCCACGAAACACGAGGCACAAAAGAAATCACAACGTACATCTTACACTCCAAAATCTGCAACCCGTACCGGTTCTTTCCGCACAAAAACAATTTCGGACTTGTTGAATTTGCAAAAAATCGACCCAACGCCGATCACGAAAATAAAGGTTCCAACAACCACTCAAAACTACGATGACAAACTCTTGGAACAAATGCGTTTGGAAGCATTGGCAAAAGTCAACGACCGTTTGAATGAAGTTCGAAAAGTTACGATGGTCAATGCAAATTTTTCGGAAGTTCCGAATCGAATGATTGCTGCTCGAGATATCATCGATAAAGTGATTGCAACCAATCCGAAAATTTCGAAAGTGGAAGATTCGGATACCAAACTCCATAAATTATCACATTGGAAACTCAAAGAGGAGCACAGTTTACGCGAGGATTTCGAAATGGTGAGCGAAACGCTGGCACAACTTTATATCACACAAGGTGCTCCCGCAAAAGCCCGCGAAATCTACAAAACTTTGAGTAAAATCCATCCCGAAAAAGAGGATTATTTTTTACAACTTAGCAAACAAATTAAATCAATACATAACAAAACAAAAACAAAAAAGTAATGGCAATTTACATCATTCTTTCCAGTATCATTTTCTTAATCTGTCTCTTTTTGGGACTGTCTGTACTCATTCAAAACCCCAAAGGTGGCGGGCTTTCGCAAACGTTTGGCGGAGCAGGAACACAAATCATGGGAGCTCGCAAAACTGCGGATTTCCTTGAAAAAGCAACATGGACACTCGCAATTGCGTTGTGTGTGTTGAGTATTTTTTCGGCGTTTTCTATTCCTCGCAGCACAACAACCGACGGTGGAATCAGTACCGAACTTACGGTTGATGACAACATCATGCCGAGTTTCCCGCAAATACCCCTTCCTACAGACGTAGATTAAAATGAAAAAGATATTAGGTATCGGAAATGCATTGGTTGATATCGTTATCAACCTTGAAAACGATAGTCAACTCAACGAATTAAACCTTCCGAAAGGGAGTATGCAATTGGTTGATTTGGGGCGTGCACAGCAGATTTTGGAGTATTTCAAAGATTCTCCGAGAACAATTATGTCGGGAGGATCGGTTGCGAATACCCTCAACGGAATCGCCAATCTGGGCGGAGATGCGAGTTTTTTAGGTTGTGTCGGAAACGATCAATATGGCGAATTTTTCGAAACTGATATGCTCGAAAATGGCATTAAACCTACCCTTTTCAAAGGAACGGTTGGAACCGGAACCGCCATCACGTTGATGAGTCCCGACTCCGAACGAACGTTTGCAACCTACTTGGGCTCTGCCATTGAACTTTCGGCAAACCAGCTGTCGCCGGAACTTTTCAAAGGTTACGATTATTTTCACATCGAAGGTTATTTAGTGCAAAATTACGACTTGATTCGCACAGCGATTCAGTTGGCAAAACAAGCCGGATGCCAGATTTCGCTTGACTTGGCGAGTTACAATGTCGTTGAAGAAAATTTACCGTTTTTAACGGAAATGGTCAAAAATTATGTCGATATTTTATTTGCCAACAAAGATGAAGCACACGCTTTTTGTGGAAAATCTCCCGAAGAAGCATTGGCTTTTTTTGCAAAAAAAGTGGATTATGCCATCGTGAAAAGCGGAAAAAAAGGGTCGTGGATTCAGCACGAAAATCAAATTGAATTTATTGATCCGTTAGACGTGCAAAATGTGATTGATACCAATGGTGCCGGAGATGCTTATTCGGCAGGGCTTTTGTACGGTTTGATGTCCGAAAAAGGATTGAAAGCAAGTGGCGATTTAGGAGCAAAATTAGCTGCAGAAGTGGTGCAGGTTGTTGGTCCTAAATTGTCGGAAGATAAATGGAAAAAAATTCTCAATAACACATGAGCACCAGTCAAGAATACAACGCTGTAATCGCCGAATGTCGTGCACTTTTTGAGAAAAAAATGCACGATTACGGCAGTGCTTGGCGAATTCTGCGAGCACCTTCGATGACCGATCAGATTTTTATCAAAGCAAGTCGAATTCGAAGTATCCAAACCAGCGGCATTCAAAAAGTTGACGAGGATATTCGCAACGAATTTATTGCGATTGTCAATTATTCGATTATGGCTCTGATCCAACTTGAATTGGGCGATACGGACAAACCGGATTTGTCTTTCGAAAAATCTTTGGAATTTTACAACAAATACGCCAAAATTGCCCATGATTTGATGATGGATAAAAATCACGATTACGGCGAAGCGTGGCGTGATATGCGACAATGTTCGTTCGTGGATATTATTCTGCAAAAAATTCATCGCATCAAGCAAATCGACAATCTACAAGGAAAAACACTCGTCTCCGAAGGCATTGATGCCAATTATTTTGATATGATTAACTATGCTGTATTTGCACTGATAAAAATTTAAACCCATGAAAAAAACACTAAATCACACTGTAGTTCCTTGGTTTATATTGACTTCGTCCCTTGTTTTGGGCTATCTTTGTTCGATTGTAACCGAATTTAATTGGAATTTTTCCATTGCGTTGGCTCTGATTTTGACCTTAGCAATTTTGTATCGCAACAATTTCGGAAAACCGCACGTAGCCGTTGCTCGAACACTCCTTGGCTTGCTGTTTATGTTTTCCGGATTTGTGAAAGGTATTGATCCACTTGGCACACAATATCAAGTTCAAGATTATTTTTCGGCTTACGGCACAACTTGGGCAAACCCGCTATCCATGATGCTTTCGCTTGCATTGATTACCGCAGAATTTGTGGTTGGTGTGGCGTTGATTTTGAATCTTCGCATTTCGGTTACTGCATGGATTACGGTTTTAATGATGGGGTTTTTCACGATAACGACATGGTTGGATGCGACCATTTATTCCGATAAAATCACCGATTGCGGATGCTTTGGAAAAGCCATCACTCTCTCGAATTGGCAAACGTTTTTCAAAAATCTTGTACTGAATATCTGGGTCGTAATTTTGTTCTTTGGACGATATCGAATTCGCAACACATTTAGTCTCAAAAATGAAGTGGTGATGGCGACTTTGATAACCATTTTGTTTTTAAGTTTTCAGTTCTACAACCTGCGTCATTTGCCGGTTATAGACTTTTTGGATTGGAAAGTTGGTGTCAAATTGAACCCTCCAAAAACAGAACCTGTAACGTATTTGTTTACCTATAAAAACAAGGAAACACAAGATGTTCATGAATTTGATTCTAAAAATTTACCTGCCGACCTTTCCACCAACTGGGAATTTATGGAGACGACCATTATAGATCCCAATCCACGAAATTTGATGATTCCGATTTTCGACAACAATAGCGAAGACGGTTACGATGTATCGGATTTTGTTGCTGATTATCCGGGGTATTTCTTTATTTTGGCGGTTAATAATTTGAAAAAAGCCAAGCTCAAGAATATGGATAAAATCTTTCATTTGAAAGATTTCGCAAGTCAACACGATCATCAATTTATGTTTTTATTCGATTTGAATACTTCCGAAAAAGGCATCAAAAAATTCAGAAATTCAGCAGATCGCAACGATTTCGATATTTATTTTTCCGATGATAAATCCATCAAGGCGATTGTTCGTTCGAATCCGGGCTTGATTCTCCTTCACGATGGAGTTGTTGTGAAAAAGTGGGCATGGCGAGACCTTCCCACCGTTGAAAAAATTCAAGAATTAATGAAGTAGAGGTTGGTTGCGTGCCGGTATTTACTTCCTGTCCTTTATCCTCGCTCTCAACTCCTCTAATTTTTGGAATTCGGTTTTCATGGTGATTATTTTGTATTGGTTTTTACCATACGGATCCCCAAAAAATAGAACAAGACCGATATAACAACCCTAAGTATAATGTTGCCGATTATTATACCCATATTTATACCATCAAACGCCCCAAACGGCAAAAGTAGTCCCGTAACAGCATGGAAAATAATGAATGTGACAACAATGTTTTTCAAAGCATATTGGTCAGTAATGTTCCTGCTTTGGAAAGATAAAAATGCAATCGCAAACTCCGCTGCTCCCAAAAAATAACTCAACAGATATTGCTCTCTGCTTATCTCCATATTTATCATTCCGGGTATCCATGCCGGAGCAACAACGAGTGCAATCGCTGCTGCTAAAGTCACTGCTGCGTGTATGACGAATAGTATTTTTAAGGCTTTCATGATACTGCTTTTTGCGTTTGTTGTTCTTCGCAATACCGTTACCATTGCGCCAAGCCACAAGTTAAGAACAGGTGTGTTTCACTCGTTCGCTTGTAATAATGCTTGAAGTTCCAAATCAGCAGAGATGCGGAAATTGGTCTCTTTTATTTTTTGCAAAATGGGCTTTATGCTACTAATGATACCTTTCTGCTTTGCAGCAACTACAATGCCAATAGTACCTGTGAAATCCAATTTCAAATTGTGAGCCAATTTTCGTGCC